>Ga0182232_1000092_pt1 | contig 28645 bp, 24 predicted proteins | sample G6R1MG_30_FD_155484 | JGI IMG/M metagenome (GOLD analysis project Ga0182232, IMG submission 155484) | Phyllosphere microbial comminities from miscanthus, Michigan, USA - G6R3_NF_07NOV2016_LD2 MG | ecosystem: Host-associated > Plants > Phyllosphere > Phylloplane/Leaf | place: USA: Michigan... | reverse complement strand
AAGATTAGTATTATTACTCCTATTAATAGTTGCTTGGCTAGGCCAGCTGCAAGCCGCCCCCACGCCCCCAAAAGCCCCCAAACAAGCCAAAGCCCGGCGCGCTCAGCCGGTGCTGCCCGACTCGCTGGCCCAGCGCGTCGAGCGGGCGTACTTCGTGCTGAGCCGCATCAACGGCACGGCCCGCCGCGCCACCAACACCGAAGACCTGAGCGACGAGCTGCCCACGGTAGAAGATAACCTTGACGTGATTCGCGAAAACCTCGACCAGTACGGCGACGTGGTCGACGTGAAGCAGCTCCAGATGTACCGCCTGCTGCTGGCCGACATGCAGGAAAAGCTCGGCGGCTGGCGCACCACCTTGGCCGATGGCAGCAAGCAGCTCATTGCCCTACAGGCCCGGCTCGATACGCTGAGCGCCCAGCTGCCGCCCGCCGCCCAGCGCCCGCCCGCCACCACGCCCGTGGGCCGCGCCCTGGCCCGCCTCCAAAGCAAGGAAGACAAGGCCACCGCCCTGCTGCGCCGCAGCCGCCAAACCGTATCGGGCCTGCAAACCCGCGTGTCGGACGGCTACATCCAGGTGCTGGAATTGCAGGACGTGGTGCGCGAGCAGATGGGCCGCTTCAACCGGGCCAATACCAAGGCCGAGCTGCCGCCGCTCTGGCAGCCCGGCCGCATCGTGGCCGACGAGCACACGAGCGAGCTGGTGCGGCAGTCCTACGCCGCCCAGCGCTCGCTGGTAAGCTATTATTTCCGTGAAAACTGGGCGTACTGGCTGTGGATGGCAGTGCTGGCGGGCGGCTTCTTTGCCTGGGTGGCGCGCAATTTCCGGGCCCTGCGCCTGGGCGCGGCCAATGACGCGGCCACGCCCGCGCCGCTGGAAGTGCCCGAGCACCGGCTGCACTACCTGCGGCCGAGGCCAGTAGCCGCCGCGCTGCTGGTAGTATTCAGCCTGGCCCCGTTTTTTGACTTGAACGCGCCGGCCGCTTACACGAGCCTGCTGGAGCTGCTGCTGCTGATTACGGTGTCGGTGCTGGGCTGGCGCAGCTGGCCCCGGCCGCTGTTCTGGTACTGGGTGGGCATTATGGGCGCCTTTTTTGCCCTCACCTTTGCCTACGCGGGGCGGGCGCCGGGGCTGGGCATGCGCTGGGCGGCGCTGCTGCTCAATGGGGCGGCCATCGGGCTGGGCTGGTACTTCTGGCGCTACCTGCGCCAAAATCGCGTGCTGGCGGGCTTCGTGCGGCCGGTGGCGCTGCTCTTCATTGGCCTGAATGGGCTGGCCATGCTGGCCAACGCCTACGGCCGCATGAGCCTGGCCAAAATGTTCACCACGGCCGCCATTTACGGCCTCACGCAGGTGGTGGCGCTGTCGGCCTTCGTGCGGGTGGTCACGGAGGCGTTTTACCTCCAGGTGCGGCGCACCCGGCAGGGTGGTAAGTTCGGCAATCGCTTCAGCTTCGGCAAGATAGAGAGCGGCTTGCGCAAGGCGCTCACGGTGATGGTGGGCGTGCTCTGGCTGATGCTGTTCTTCGCCAACCTCAACCTCTACAACCTCTTTTTCCGCGTTATCGAGCACGCGCTCACGGCCCCGCACCAGCTGGGCAGCACCACGTTCACGCTGGGCAATATTCTGCTGTTCGTGGGTATCATCTTTATCACCATTCAGTTGCAGAAGTACGTGGGCTACTTCTTTGGCGAGGCCGACGACGATTTCACCGCCGACACCGACCGCAAGGGCTCCTGGATGGTGGCCATCCGGCTGGGCATTCTGGCGGTGGGCCTGTTTTTGGCCACGCTCGCCTCGGGCCTGCCGGTCGATAAAATTGCCATCGTGCTCGGTGCGCTCGGCGTGGGTATTGGCCTGGGCTTGCAGAATATCATCAACAACCTCGTGTCGGGCGTAATTCTCATCTTTGAGCGGCCTTTCCAAGTGGGCGACTACATCGAGGTCAACGGCAAAACCGGCCGCGTGAAAGACATCGGCATCCGCTCCAGCAAGCTAATTTCGCAGGCCGGCTCCGAGATAATTTTGCCCAACGGCGACCTGCTCTCGGGCCATGTCATCAACTGGACGCTCAGCAACAACCACATCCGCAGCGAATTGGCCCTGAGCCTGGGGCCGGATGCCGACCTCGACAAGGCCCGGCAGCTCATCACCGAGGAAGTGCTCAACAACCCCAACACCCTACACCGCGTGGCCCCCGAAATCCTGCTCAACAGCGTGAATACCGCCGGCTACGAGCTCAAAGTATTGTTCTGGATAAATAATATCCGCCAGGAGCAAGCCCTGAAAAGCGAGCTTTTGGCCAGTATTTACCAGCACCTCACCGAGGCCGGCATTACGATGCGCTAAGCGGTTGCGCGGACTTTAGCTACGCTGACCTTCGGTTGTAGTCCGCGATTTAAAGCTATTTCTCTCAACCAATCGCGGACTACAAAGTCCGCGCAATACCATGCCCGAACACGCCCCGCACCTCATCGACGGCAAGCAAGCCGCCGAAGACATCAAAGTTGAAATTGCCGCCGAAGTAGTGGCGCTGAAAGCGGCCGGCCAGAAAGTGCCGCACCTCGCCGCCATCCTGGTGGGGCACGATGGCGGCTCCGAAACCTACGTGCGCAACAAGGTGCTGGCCTGCGAGCGCGTGGGCTTCGCCAGCACGCTGCTGCGCTTCGAGGATGATATTACGGAAGCCGAATTGCTGGCTCAGGTGCAGCAATTAAACGACGATGCCGACATCGACGGCTTCATCGTGCAGCTGCCGCTGCCCAAGCACATCGACGCCGAAAAGGTCATTGAAACCATCCTCCCCGAGAAGGACGTGGACGGCTTTCACCCCACCAACCTGGGCCGCATGGTGGCCGGCCTGCCCGCGCTACTGCCCGCCACGCCCTCGGGCATCGTGGAGCTGATGGCCCGCGCCGGCATCAAAACCAGCGGCCAGCACGCCGTGGTTATTGGCCGCTCCAACATCGTGGGTACGCCGGTTAGTATCTTGCTGGCCAAGAACCTGGAAACGGCCAACTGCACCGTGACGCTCTGCCACTCGCGCACCAAAAACCTGCCCGAAATCGTGCGCCAAGCCGATATCATCGTGGCCGCCATCGGCCGGCCCGAGTTCGTGACGGCCGACATGGTGAAGCCCGGCGCGGTAGTAATCGACGTGGGCACGACCCGCGTGACGGACGCCAATAAGAAGAGCGGCTTTAGCCTGAAAGGCGACGTAAACTTTGCCGAAGTGGCGCCGCTGGCCTCGCGCATCACGCCCGTGCCGGGTGGCGTGGGCCCGATGACCATTGCCATGCTACTGCTGAACACGCTGCGCGCGGCCAAGGGCGAAATCTATCCGAAGAAATAGTAGCTTGGACTTTGTAGTCCGAGTGCTCGCGCAGCGAGCACCTCGCGTTTGGGTGATTATCCTGACGCGGATGCTCGCTGCGCGAGCGCTCGGACTACAAAGTCCAAGCTACTTTCTTTCGTAAATTTGAGCGGCCGGAACCCCCGGCCGCGCCGTGGGCGTTGACGTAAGTCGCGCCCTTTTTTAGTTGCTTATGTCAGGAGTTACCGATTTTTTAAGTCAATTACCCATTCTCGGGGCCAGCGAAACCGTGGCCGCGCCCGGCACGGTGCTGCCCGTGATGGAGCAATTTTACACGATTCAGGGCGAAGGGTTTAACACGGGCCGGGCGGCCTATTTCATCCGCCTGGGCGGCTGCGACGTGGGCTGCGTGTGGTGCGATGTGAAGGAGTCGTGGGATGCCGACGCCCACCCGCGCCAGGCCGTGGCCGACCTCGTAGCCGCCGCCAGCGAGTTTCCTGGCCGCCACGTGGTGATTACGGGCGGCGAGCCGCTGATGCACGACTGCCTGCCGCTCACCAAAGCCTTGCAGGAAGCCGGTTTTAAAACCTGGATTGAAACCAGCGGCGCGCACCCGCTGAGCGGCAACTGGGACTGGATATGCGTGTCGCCTAAGAAGTTCAAGGCCCCGCTGCCCGAGGTGCTGGCCCACGCTGATGAGCTGAAAATCATTGTGTTCAACGAAAGCGACTTTAAGTGGGCCGAGGAGCACGCGGCCCTGGTGCCGCCCACCACGCGCCTCTACCTCCAGCCCGAATGGAGCCGCGCCGCCCGCATGACGCCCGCCCTCATCGACTACGTGAAGGCCCACCCGCGCTGGCAGGTGTCGCTGCAAACGCATAAATACCTTGACATTCCGTAGGGTTGGGGCCGCGAGCGCCGCATCTTTGTGATTCGCCGGTGAAGCTTCGGCGGAACGGCCCGGCATTCGGGGCCGTTAGCCGAACAGCCCCGGATGCCGGGCCGTTTCGCTGAGTTTTGCGCTTGCTTTTCCCACCATATGTTGCCTAAAATTCTGCTCCCGGCGGGCCTGCTGCTGGCCCTCGCCGCTACGCCGGCCGCGGCCCAGGCCCCGGTGCCCGCCAGCATTACCGATAACAAGGCCCGCGGCCTCTACGAAAAGGCCCAGCTACTGTACCGCCGCGACCGCCAGCCCCAGCAGGCGCTGCTGGTGTGGAACCAGCTCACCGAAAAATACCCCGACTACGGCGAGCCCTACCTGCGCAAAGCCTCGCTGCTACTCACGCTCGGCGACCAGCCCAAGGCCCTCGAAGCCTATAAAACCGGCCTCAGCAAGCTGCCCGTCGAGGCCAGCCACGCCACCGACTACCTGGTGCTAGGCCAGCTCGCGAGCCGGGTAGGCGACTACGCCACCGTGCGCCAGGCGTACACCAGCTACCTCAGCCTCAACCCGACCGATAAAAAGCAGGTCGCCAACGCCAAAATCCAGCTGCAAAACTGCGATTTTGCGGCCGAGGCGATGGCGCACCCTACCGGCGCGGCTCCCACGCGCCTGCCCGCGCCGCTCAATCAGTACCGCGCCCAGTACTTCCCGGTGCTCACGGCCAACAACCGCTCGCTGGTATTCACGCTGCGGCGCAACGCCGAGCAGCCGGGCCGCGAAAATGAGGATTTGCTCATCAGCAGCGTCGATAGTACCGGCAAGTTTGGCGCGCCCAAGTCGATTTCGCCGGAGATAAACTCCAAGGAAAACGAGGGCGCGGCCACTATTTCGGGCGATGGCAAAACGCTGGTTTTCACGGCCTGCGACCGCCAGGGCGGCGTGGGTAACTGCGACCTCTACCTCTCGCACCTGCGCGGCAGCAAGTGGTCGCCCCCGCGCAATTTGGGCATCCTGGTCAATTCCAAGCAGTGGGACGGCCAGCCCTCGCTCTCGGCCGATGGCCGCACGCTCTACTTTTCCTCGAACCGCGGCGGCGGCCTCGGCGGCTACGACCTCTACGTGACCAATATCGGCCCCGACGGCACCTGGACCGCCCCGCGCAACCTCGGCGCGCCCGTGAACACGCCCTTTGACGAGGAAGCGCCCTTCATCCACGCCAGCGGTACTACGCTCTACTTTGCCAGCAACGGCCTGCCGGGCCTGGGTAGCTCCGATATTTTTCGTACTGAGTTGAGCGACAAGGGCGAGTGGAGCGCCCCGCGCAACCTGGGCTACCCCATGAACACGTTTGCCCGCGAGGCCTCGCTGTTCATCAGCTCCGACAACCGCCGCGCCTACTACACCCGCACCGAGCCGCCGCAGCCCGGCGATGCGCCCGGCCTGCCCGCGCCCATCATGCTCTACGGCAGCGAGGTGCCCGCCAGCGCCCGCGCCCGCGAAACCAGCACCTACGCCCAGGGCCGCGTGTTCGACGCCCTTACCAAGAAGCCCATCGAGGCCATGGTGCAGCTGTTTGACTTAAATAGCAATGCCCTAACGCAGCAGGTGTACTCCGATATCGAAACCGGCGAGTACACCGCTGTGCTCAACGAGGGCCGCGCCTACGCCATGTACGCCGCCGCGCCGGGCTACCTGCTCAAGAGCCTCAATTTTGACTACTCCAACCGGCAGAAGTTCGACCCACTGACGCTGGACATCTACCTCGACCCCGCCAAAAGCGGCCGGAGCGCGGTGCTCAATAACCTGTTTTTCGACTCCAACCAGGCCGTGCTCAAGCCCCGCTCGCGCACCGAGCTCGACCGTCTCGTGGAGTTTCTGCGCCAGGATGCCAGCCTGCGCGTGGAGGTAGCCGGCCACACCGACAACGTGGGCACGCCCGCCGCCAACCTCAGCCTCTCGCAGCGCCGCGCCCAGGCCGTGTTCGACTACTTGGCCAAGCACGGCGTGCCCGCCACCCGCCTGCGCGCCAAGGGCTACGGCGAAACCAAGCCGCTCGCGGCCAACGACACCGAAGCCCACCGCGCCCAAAACCGCCGCATCGAGCTGCGAATTCTGTAAGCCGGGCTTAAAGCAAGGCTTTAAGGAAGTGAAAATATCGTAGGATTCTCCTAACAAAATGTAGTGCCCGCCTCATGGCGGGCATTTTTGTTGGCTCCAGCTTTACTTTTTTAACTAAGAATAAGTAGTCTATAATGAGGCGTTTATAAATTTAAAGAAAAACGTGTGAGTTAAAAAAGTACCAGGTCGGGTCGATTTTGTGCAAAAAATAAAAAGCCTGTAGGTTTGGAATCAGTTACCCCGGCCACCGAGCCTCGCCGTTCGGCAGCCGCCCGCTAGTCATCCATTTTTTTCCAACCCAACCCTTTTTATCCCATGAAAAACCTGCTTGCCGCCGCCTGCCTCACCGCCGGCCTCACTAGCGCCACGCCCGCCACCGGCCCTGGCGACGAACCCAAAACCTACCCCAAATCGGTGGCCATCCACGCCACGGCGCTCACCCAGGCGCTGGCACAGCGCATCCATTTCAACGAGGGCCAGTACGTGCAAGTCAAAAAGCTGCACCTCAACTACCTGGAGCAGCGCCGCCAGCTGGAGTTTGAGCTGAAGCTGGCCGATGCCCCCGCCGCCGAGCGCGACGAACAGCTGGCCCCCTTGCAGCGCCGCTACGAGCACGCGCTAAGCAACCTGCTCGACCCCGGCCAGCGCCTGGCCTACCAGCAGCTGCGCGCCTCATTCACGGCCCACCAGCTGTAACGAATTTGGGTTGCTGCCGATAAAGCTTAGGCCACCTCGGCAGCAACCGCAACAAGGCGCCTTACCCATGAAAAAATTTGAGTATCACTTGCTTGAAGTAAAAAGTGGCTTTTTCAGCGGCTTAAATCAAAAGGAGTTCACCGACCAACTCAACGAGCTTGGCAGTCGGGGTTGGGAAGTCGTGACGACCGTAAGCGTGACGGCTGCCGGTAGCACCACCAGCTTACTCGTTACGCTCAAGCGCGAGCTGCAGTCATAGCGCGAATTGGAGAGTTTGCGGTAAAAGTAAACCAACAAAAAAGCCCCGCCTGCACGTTGCAGACGGGGCTTTTGGGCTTGTTAAGTAGCAGCTTAGGCGCGCTCGCCGATGCCTACGTAGTCGCGCTCGGTTTCGCCGGTGTAAATCTGGCGGGGGCGGCCGATGGGCTCTTTGTTTTCGCGCAGCTCTTTCCACTGGGCAATCCAGCCGGGGAGGCGGCCCAGGGCAAACATCACGGTGAACATCTCGGTGGGGATGCCGAGCGCCTTGTAGATGATGCCCGAGTAGAAATCCACGTTCGGGTACAGCTTGCGCTCGATGAAGTACTGGTCGGTGAGGGCGGCCTGCTCCAATTCCTGCGCGATTTTCAGCAGCGGGCTGTCTTGCTTGCCGAGGGCTTGCAGCACCTCGTCGGCGGCCTTTTTGATGATTTTGGCGCGCGGGTCGAAGTTTTTGTACACCCGGTGGCCGAAGCCCATGAGGCGGAACGAGTCGTTCTTGTCCTTGGCCTTGGCGATGAACTTGCTGGTGTCGCCGCCGTCGGCCTCAATGGCTTCGAGCATCTCGATAACCTCCTGGTTGGCACCGCCGTGCAGGGGGCCCCACAAGGCATTCACACCCGCCGATACCGAGCCGTAGAGGCTGGCGTTGGCCGAGCCCACGAGGCGCACGGTGCTGGTCGAGCAGTTTTGCTCGTGGTCGGCGTGCAGGATGAGCAGCTTGTTCAACGCGCTCACTACTACCGGATTTTGCTGGTATTGCTCGGTGGGGTAGCTGAACATCATGTACAGGAAGTTCGACGTGTAGTCGAGCTCGTTGCGCGGGTACACGTAGGGGTGGCCCACCGAATTCTTATAGCTCCAGGCCGCGATGGTGGGCAGCTTGGCAATGAGGCGCACGATGTTGAGGTTCAGCTCTTCCTTGCTCAGCTCGGGCGCGATGCTCTTGGGGTAGAACGCGGTGAGCGAACACACGATGGACGCCAGAATGCCCATCGGGTGGGCCGACGACGGGAAGCCGTCCAAAATCTTGCGAATGTCCTCGTGCACCAGCGAGTGCTGGGTAATCTCGTACTGGAAGGCATCGAACTCAGCCTGCGTAGGCAACGAGCCGTAAATCAGCAGGTAAGCTACTTCCAGGAAGGTCGATTTTTCGGCCAGCTGCTCGATGGGGTAGCCGCGGTAGCGCAGAATGCCTTCTTCGCCGTCCAGAAACGTGATGGCGCTCTTAGTAGCGCCGGTATTCTTGTAGCCAGGGTCGTAGGTAACGTAGCCGGTCTGGTCGCGCAGCTTGCCAATATCAAATGCCTTTTCGTGCTCGGTGCCTTCGATAACCGGCAAGCTGATGGTCTTGCCGTCGAGGGTGAGTTCAGCAGATTCTGCCATTGTACTAGAAGAAGAGTGGGTGGAGTAAGTCAGGGAATTTTCTGGGCGCTAAGCTAGTGCATAGCCTGCGAGCCGAGAAGTTTTTTAGCCGGTAACGCACCTACTCATTACCATTGGGGCCGGCTTTAGGTTTCTATAACCAATTAAAAATAAGCCGTAAGCCCCGCCGATAACGTTTGCGCTAAATCGCAGCTTTACTTGAAGCAGAGCACCTTACTTGCCGATGCAAAACTGCGTGAAAATGCTCGTCAGCAAGTCGTCGGTCGAGATGTCGCCCGTGATTTCGCCCAGCGCGCCCAGCGCGTGGCGCAGGTCGGCGGCCAGCAATTCGGTGCCGCGCCCGGTGGCCAGGCCCTGCTGCACGGCCGCCAGGTGCTCGGCCGCGGTTTCGAGGGCGCGGGCGTGGCGTACGTTGGTGACAATGGTAGCCGTACCGCTCGTGGCCAGGCCCGCGCCGCGCACTTGGGTTAAAAGGGCCTCTTGTAGCTCTTCCAAGCCAAGGCGCTGCCCGGCGGAAATAGCCAAAAAAGCCGGGTTTTGGGCGTTAAGCTGCATGAACGCGGATAGCTGCTCGGGCGTGGCGGCGTCTTGCTTATTGCCCACCAGTAGCACGGGCAGCTTGGGGTGCGCGGCCGTAAACTCGGCCAGGTCGGCCTGCACTTCGGCGGGCATCATCGTGGTTAAGTCGAAGAGGTACAGCAGTAAGGCTGCCTGCCCGATGCGCTGGCGCGTGCGCTGCACGCCGATGGCCTCCACCTCGTCGGCGGGGTTGTCGCGCAGGCCAGCCGTATCCACAAAGCGGAAGCGCAGCCCGTCGATACTCACTTCATCCTCAATAAAATCGCGCGTGGTGCCCGGAATGGCCGACACAATGGCGCGCTCTTCGCGCAGCAACGCGTTGAGCAGCGTGGACTTGCCCGCGTTGGGCCGCCCGGCGATGACGGTCGTAATACCGTTCTTAATAACGTTGCCCAGCTCAAACGAGCGCAGCAAGCCGCTGACGACGCCCTGTACTTCCGTGAGCAGCCGCGTGAGGCCGGTGCGGTCGGCAAACTCCACGTCCTCCTCGCCAAAATCCAGCTCCAATTCCAGCAGCGCGGCAAACTTGATAAGCTGTGCCCGCAGGTCGCGCAGCTCATCGGAAAAGCCGCCCCGCAGCTGGTTCAACGCTACTTGGTGGCTCAGGGCCGAGTCGGCGGCGATGAGGTCGGCCACGGCCTCGGCCTGGGCCAGGTCGAGCGCACCATTGAGGAAAGCACGCTTGGTAAACTCGCCGGCTTCGGCCAGGCGGGCACCCTGGCGCAGCAGCGCGCCCAGCACCTGCCGCACGATAAAATCGGAGCCGTGGCCCGAAATTTCGACCACGTCTTCGCGGGTGTAGGAGCGCGGGGCGCGGTAGAGCGCGGCCACTACCTCATCGAGAACCAAGCCACTTTCGGGGTCGCGCAGGGTGCCGTAGTGCAGGGTATGGCCGGGCTGGGCGGCCAGGTTTTTCTTGGAAAAAAGCGCCTGAGTGATGGCTACGGCCTCGGGGCCGGAGAGGCGCACCACGGCCAGCGCGCCCGCGCCGGGCGGCGTGGAAAGAGCCACAATCGTATCGGTCAGAACCACGGATTTGTCGGATTTATCGGATTGGTCGGATTTCGTAGGCGGGCACCGGCCCCGCCACCCGCACCGCATTTACGTAACAAACAAATTGCGGCCGACTTCGGCTGAAATAAGCACCGTGCGCTCGCGGTTTACGCGCAGCTCTAGCGAGTTATCGAAGCTGACTTTATCCAGCACTTTAAGCTGCACGCCCAGCGCTAGGCCCACTTTGTCGAGGTATTGGAGGAAGGGCGCGGAGGTGTCTTTGACCGCCGCCAGCGTGCCGCGGTCGCCCACCTCCAGGTCGGCGAGCAGGCGGTGGGTGGGGCGGCGCACTGCGCCATCCTCGGCCGGGATGGGGTCGCCGTGCGGGTCGAAGGTCGGAAAATCCAGAAACTCGTCGAGGCGCTGCATCAGCAGCGGCGACTGCACGTGCTCCAGCTCCTCGGCCACCTCGTGCACCTCGTCCCAGTTGAAGCCCAATTGCTGCACCAGAAACACCTCCCACAGCCGATGCTTGCGCACCGTGAGCAGCGCCAGCCGCCGCCCCTCGGGCGTGAGCTGCACGCCCCGGTACTTCTCGTAGCGCAGCAGCTCCTTCTCGGCCAGGCGGCGCAGCATGTCCGTGACCGAGGCCGCCCGGGTGGTGAGCGCCGCCGCGATGCGGTTGGTACTCACGTCCTGTCCCGGCTCGGCTTCGGCCAGCTTGTAGATGGTTTTAAGGTAATTTTCCTCGGTGTGGCTGGGCATTTTTTTAGCTGTTAGCTATCGGCTGTTAGCTGTTAGCTTTATAGCAATGGAAAAGCTAATAGCTAACAGCTAAAGGCTAGTAGCTCAGGAAGACTACCATTTAACCAGCGCCGACGCCCAGGTGAAGCCCGAGCCAAACGCGGCCAGGCACACGAGGTTGCCGCGCTGCACGCGGCCCTCCTGCACGGCCTCGCTGAGGGCGATGGGAATACTGGCGGCCGTGGTGTTGCCGTAGCGCTGGATGTTGCTGAAAATCTTATTGTCGGGCAAGCCCATTTTTTGCTGCACGTACTGCGTAATGCGCAGGTTGGCCTGGTGCGGAATGAGCAGGTCAATATCGCTGGGCTGGTAGCCGTTTTGGTCAAGGGCCTCCTTGATAACCTGCGGAAAGCGCACCACGGCGTGCTTAAACACGTTCTGGCCGTTCATGTAAGGGTACATGCCCTCGCGGTTTTCGGCCACATAGTTGGTGCGGTCGTCGCGGTTCGAGCCGGGCTCCTTCACAATCAACTCCTCGGCAAACTCGCCCTGCGCGTGCAGGTGCGTGCTCAGGATGCCCTGGCCCGCCGCCGCCGATGGGCGCAGTACCACGGCGCCCGCGCCATCGCCAAAAATGACCGATACGGCCCGGCCGCGCGTGCTTTTGTCGAGGCCCGAGGAGTGGATTTCGGAGCCCACCACCAGCACCGTGTCGTACATGCCAGTGCGGATAAACTGGTCGGCCACCGACAGCGCGTAGATAAAGCCCGAGCACTGGTTGCGCACGTCGAGCGCGGGGCAATTATTCGTCATGCCCAACTCGCGTTGCATAAGTACGCCCGAGCCCGGAAAGAAGTAATCGGGTGAGAGCGTGGCAAATACGATGAGCTGCACCTCGTCGGGCTGGAGGCCGGCCATGGCCAGCGCGCGGCGCGATGCCTCGGCACCCATGCCGGCGGTCGTGTCCTTGCCTTCCTCAAACCAGCGCCGCTCCTGAATGCCCGTGCGCTCCTGAATCCAGGCGTCGGACGTTTCCATCATTTCTTCGAGGTCGGCGTTTTTAACAACGCGGTCGGGCACGTAGTGGCCCACGCCCGCAATTTGGGCGTGGCGCAAGGTGGTAGGAGAAGCCATTGGGAATGAGCGTGAAAAGGGGGTGGGAGGGGGAGTAGGGCGGCTGGCCGGGGCCAGTGAGATAAGCAGCGCGGGTGTAAAAAGGACCGCAAAATTACCTCCTCCGGGCTACGCTAAGCGGGCACAAAGGTGGCAGGTGGCAAGAGGCTTTCCAGCAAATGCCCTAATTTTTTGCCCTCACCAGCCCACAGCACGGCCTCGGTGGGCGGGCCAGCGGGGTAAAAACTGGCAGCGGACAAACTGGCCGCCACCTGGGCAGCGGCCACTACGGGCTGCCCAAAATCGACGACCAGCCCGGCCTCGTGCTGCTGCACCAGCCCCGCCCAGAGCGGATTGGGCGGCACCAGCACCGGCAGGCCGTGGGCCAGGTACTCAAACAGCTTGGTGGGCCGGCAGCGTTCCGTGCTGGGGTGCGGGCGGTAGGGCAGCAGCCCCAGGTGGCTGCGCCCGATTTCGGCCACCAGCCGGGCGTGGGGCACCAGCTCGGTCCCACCAATGAGCGTGAGCCAAAGCGACTCAGCAGCAGCAGCTTGCCGTAGTTCGGCCAGCAGGGCGGGCTGCTGGCAAAAGCCGATAACCGTGAGCCGCACCCCACCCGGCCAAGCCGAAATAGCCCGCAGCTGCCGGGCCAGCGCGATGGCCTCGCGCACCCCATTCAGCTCCGAAATGGTGCCCGAAAATAGCAGCCGCAGCGGCTCGGTGGGCGGCGGCAGCGGGTGAGTGGTGCGGGGGAGTACCTCGCCGGGTTGCGGCTGGTATTTATTTTCCAGCACAAGCACGCGGCTAGCGGGCAGCTTGGCCAAAAAAGGCAACTCCGCGGCGTAGCTGGCCTCGGCCAGCAGCAGGGCGGCGGCGCGGCGGGCGGCGGCCGTTTCGATGCGCCGCAGCAGGCTGGCCAGCAGGCCGCGCAGCCCGGCCGGGTACACGCCCTGGCTGCGGATGTTGAGCGCGTAGTTTTCCTGGATGTCGTAGATGAACTGCCGGCCGCGCCCCAGCCGCTGCCACAGCAGCGTGAGGGGCAGCAGCTCGGGCGCGGTCACGATTACCAGCGCGGGCCGCACCTGCCGGAGCAGCCGCCAGTAGCGCCACTGGGCCAGCAGCCGCCCCAGGCTCAGGCGCGAGCCCCGCAGCAGGCTGGCAAATCGAAAGCTGCTCGCGGCGGCGGGAAGCGGCACTTGCCGCCCGGCTACCCACACGCTGGCCGAGGCGGGTAGCCCGTCCGCCACCGTGCGCGCCAGCTTGCCATGCATGCGGGTGTCGTCCAGGGGTTTGAGGACGGACGCCAGCAGCACGGTGGGCAGTGAGCGAAAAGGAGCGGAATCGGGCACGGGCAGCCCGGCCGCAGGGGCCGGGAAAATAGCAGTACGCCGCAGCCGCAGCCGCCGGCAAAGCGTAAAGATAACTAGCCCGAAGCACCCCAAATGGCGCCAGACGCAACGCCAGCTAGCCGAGTTAGCCGTTCTGCTTAACCGATGAGGGACGTATTTGGCATGAGTGTTTGGCTATATTTGGTCGTTCGGCCGCGCCGGTTCTCACACCTAATAATCCATTCTTGCCTATGAAAATTTTCATTCACCCTGCCCGCTGGCTAGTGCTGGTGGTATTGCTGACAAGCAGCCTGTCCGGCTGCCGCCATTCGGAGGAAGACCCGCAGCCTACGGTGCCCAGCGGCCAGGAGCTTTTTGTGTCGGCCCAGGCGGTCACGACCATTCCCAAGGCGCAGGCCCAGATTTTGGCTACGCTGGCGGGTTTTGGGTCTTTCGCCTCGCAGATTCAGTACGATGCTGCGTACTATAAGATGGTCTACAAGACGACGTATAAAGGGCAGTTGATACAGGTGTCGGGGCTGCTGGGCGTGCCGCTCAACACGCCTAAGCCCCCCGCGCTGCTGAGCGCGCAGCACGGTACTACGTTCAAGCAGAGCGAGTCGCCGTCTAACTTTCCAAGCACCTTCACGGGCTTCGAGCTGTTTGCCAGCGCCGGATTTATCACGGTCATTCCCGACTTCATCGGGCTGGGCGTGTCGGGCAACGTGCCGCAGCCCTACTACGACAAGGCCACCTCGGCCGGGGCGGTGGTCGATATGCTAAAGGCGGCCAAGTACTACTTGCAGCAGCAAAATATCGCGGTCAATAAAAACCTGTTTTTGCTGGGCTACTCGGAGGGCGGCTACGTGACGATGGCCGCGCAGCAGGAAATCGAAACCAACGCCCGGCACGGCCTCACGCTCACGGCCGCCGCTGCGGGCGCGGGCGGCTACGACCTCAACGGCATGCTCACCGGCGTGGCGGCGGTGCAGAGCTACGCCACGCCGTCGTATTTGGCGCTCATCTTATATGGCTACAACGACGCCTACGGCTGGAACCGGCCCATGTCCGACTTCTTTCAGGCACCCTACGCCGCCCGCATCCCGGGCCTGCTCGATGGCACCAAGGACCGGACGACTATCGAGGCCCAACTTACGACTAGCCCCGTCGCACTATTTACGCCCGCTTTCTACGCCGCCCTCGGCACCGCTGGCGGCGAGCCGGTGCTGCGCCAGAAGCTCACCGACAACAGCTTTGGCGGCTGGGCACCGCGCAGCCCCACCCGCCTCTACCACGGCACCGCCGACGAAAGTGTGTTCTACCAAACGTCGGTAAGCACGCTGGCCAGCTTCCAGAAGGCTGGGGCCACCAACGTCACGCTTACATCCTTCCCCGGCGGCACGCACCAAACCAGCATCACGCCCATGATGGCCGACGCGCTACCCTGGCTGCAATCGCTGGATAAGTAATGTAGGGTAAGCTTTAAGCTTGCCAAGCGTAAGCCAAACGCGAAAGCAGCTAATTTGCGCCGCCAGCCTCCCACCGGCTGGCGGCGCTCTTATGAAAAACCCTGTTGCGGCGCTGCTGCCGCTGCTTTTCCTGCTGCCCGGCGCGGCCGCCCAGGCCCAGCCGGCCAGTCCTGCGGCCCAAAACCCGGCCGATTTGGTGAACCCGCTCATGGGCACCGACTCCAAGCCCAGCCTCTCCAACGGCAACACGTACCCGGCCATCGCCCGGCCCTGGGGCATGAACTGCTGGATGCCCCAAACCGGCAAAATGGGCAGCGGCTGGGCCTACCAGTACTCGGCCGACAAAATCCGGGGCTTCAAGCAGACGCACCAGCCTTCGCCCTGGATGAACGACTACGGGCAGTTTGCCCTTATGCCCGGCACCGGCAAAGTCAAGGTGGATGAGGACGCCCGCGCCAGCTGGTTTTCGCACAAGGCCGAAACCGCGCGCCCGTACTACTACAGCGTGTATCTGGCTGACTACGACCTCACCACCGAGATAACGCCCACCGAGCGCGCCGCCCGCTTCCGCTTCACCTTCCCGCGCACCGACAGCGCCTACGTCGTCGTTGATGCGCTGGATAAGGGCTCGTACCTCAAAATTCTGCCCGCCCAAAATCGCATCGTTGGCTACACCACGCGCAACAGCGGCGGCGTGCCGGCTGGTTTCAAAAACTACTTCGTCATCGAGTTCGACCACCCGCTGGCCAATCCGCAGCTCTATAATGACAAGGCGCTGGCGAATGGCGTAAATGAACTGGCCGCCGCCCACGTGCTGGCCGCCGTGGGCTTCCGCACCCGCAAGGGCGAGCAGGTAAACGCCCGCGTGGCCTCGTCGTTTATCAGCGCCGAGCAGGCCGAGCGCAACTTGCAGGAGCTGGGTAGTGATGATTTTGACAAAGTAAAAGCGCAGGGCCAGCAGGCCTGGAACCAGGCGCTGGGCCGCGTCGAAATCGAAGGTGGGAGCGAGGAGCAGCGCCAAACGTTCTATTCGTGTTTGTACCGGGCGCTGCTGTTTCCGCGCAAGTTTTACGAACTCGATGCCAGCGGGCAGCCCGTGCATTACAGCCCCTTCAATGGGCAGGTAAAGCCCGGCTACCTCTACACCGATACGGGTTTTTGGGACACGTTCCGGGCGCTGTTTCCGCTGCTAAACCTGCTCTACCCCGAAGAAAACGCCAAAATGCAGGCCGGCCTAGCCAACGACTACCGCGAGGGCGGCTGGCTGCCCGAGTGGGGCAGCCCCGGCTACCGCAACGTGATGGTGGGCAATAACTCGGCCTCCGTGGTGGCCGAGGCCTACCTCAAAGGCGGGCGCGGCTACGACATCAACACCCTCTACGAAGCCCTGACCCACGGCGCCAACAACGCTGGCCCGCTCGAAGCCGTGGGCCGCGCCGGCGTGCAGTACTACAACAAGCTCGGCTACGTGCCCTACGACGTTAAAATCAACGAAAGCGCCGCCCGCACCCTCGAATACGCCTACGACGACTTTGCCATCGCGCAGCTAGCCAAGGCCTTGGGTAAGCCCAAAAAGGAAATCGACCTCTACACCCAGCGCAGCCAGAACTACCGCAAGCTCTTCGATAAAGAGTCGGGCATGATGCGCGGCCGCAACCAGAACGGCACCTTTCAGACGCCGTTCAACCCCTTCAAGTGGGGCGATGCCTTCACCGAGGGCAACAGCTGGCACTACACCTGGTCGGTGTTTCACGACGTGCAGGGCTTAGTCAATCTGATGGGCGGCCCCCGGCCCTTCGTGGCCAAGCTCGACACGCTGTTTACCCTGCCGCCCGTGTTCGACGATACCTACTACGGCTCGGTGATTCACGAAATCCGGGAGATGCAGATTGCCAACATGGGGCAGTACGCGCACGGTAACCAGCCGGCGCAACACGTTATCTACCTGTATAATTACGCCGCCCAGCCCTGGAAGGCGCAGTACTGGGTGCGCGAAACCCTCAACCGCCTCTACCGCCCCACGCCCGACGGCTACTGCGGCGACGAAGACAACGGCCAAACCTCGGCCTGGTACGTGTTTTCGGCCCTGGGCTTCTACCCCGTATGCCCCGCCAGCGACCAGTACGTGCTCGGCGCGCCGCTCTTCCCCAAAGCCACCCTGCACCTGCCCGGCGGCCACGACGTAGTGCTGAATGCGCCCGCCAATAGCGCCGCTAACCGCTACATTAACAACCTGACGCTGAACGGCCAGCCCTACGCGCACAACTGGCTCAGCCACGCCGAGTTGCTGAAAGGCGCGACGCTGAATTTCGAGATGTCGGCCGCGCCAAACAAAGCCCGCGGCACGCAGGTGGCCGACGCGCCGTTTTCGGCGTCGAAGGCGAAGTAGGAAAGAGCACTTTGGGAAGTAGTTGAAAAATACATTCGTCATGCTGAGCGTAGCGCAGCGGCGTCGAAGCATCTTGGTCGCTTCGTTGCTAACGCAAGGAGTTAGCCCACCAGCCAAGATGCTTCGACGCCGCTGCGCTGCGCTCAGCATGACGAATGTATTTTTGCGCCCAGTTTACTTAACTTTTTAAATGGATACCACCAGCCACCACAGCCCCGTTCTCGACCGCTACGCCGCCCAAGAGGCCATCGAAGCCGCCTGGGACGACCGCACCCTGCTCGACCAGCCCGACACCCAAACCGCCATTGAGCACGTCATCGAAGACCTCGACAAAGGCAAGCTGCGCGTAGCCGAGCCGCCCACCACCGAAGGCGGCGAGTGGACCATCAACGAGTGGATGAAGAAGGCCGTGATTCTCTACTTCCCCATCCGCAAGATGGAAACCCAGGAAGTCGGCCCCTTCGAGTACCACGACAAAATGGCCCTCAAAACCGACTACGCCGCCCAAAAAGTGCGCGTGGTGCCGCCCGCCGTAGCCCGCTACGGCGCCTACTTGGCCCCCGGCGTCATCCTGATGCCCAGCTACACCAACATCGGCGCCTACGTGGGCGAGGGCACGATGGTCGACACCTGGGCCACTGTGGGCAGCTGCGCCCAGGTCGGCAAAGGCGTGCACCTGAGCGGCGGCGTAGGCCTCGGCGGCGTGCTGGAGCCCGTGCAGGCGGCCCCGGTTATCATCGAAGACGGCGCGTTTATCGGCTCGCGCAGCATCCTGGTCGAAGGCTGCCGCATTGGCAAAGAGGCCGTTATCGGCGCGGGCGTGACCATCACGGGCAGCACCAAAATCATCGACGTCACCGGCGCCGAGCCCAAGGAATACAAAGGCTACGTGCCGCCCCGCTCGGTCGTCATTCCGGGCTCTATCACCAAGAGCTTCCCGGCCGGCGACTACCAAGTGCCCTGCGCGCTCATCATCGGCCAGCGCAAGCCCAGTACGGACTTGAAAACCAGCCTGAACGACGCGCTGCGTGATTTTGGCGTATCGGTTTAATCTTGAACTAGCGGTATTACAGGTGCAAGTTGAGCAAGGGTAAATAGCGCAGCCAAACTGGATTATTAGCAACGTAATTAATCATTCCGATTTGCAGGCCATGTAGCTCGTTTGTTTGATTTACGACGCCAATAGCAATGCCCCGCTGCTTTGTTACTGTGTTGAGCATAGCGACGGAGACACCATTCAGGGCTCCCGCGCTTGAGGTAGCGCCAATGGCCAGTCCGTTGAGGGTGCCGGTTTGGCTATCAAGCTGGCCAACATACCCAATGCCCCCAACAAAGCCACCTATGACCACACCATTAGCTTTGTCTAAAATAATGACAGGACCAATGGCCAGGCCATTCAACCTTGCCGAAGGTAAAAATCCAATGCTGAGTCCATTGCAACTGCTACCTTCTGAAATAGCGCACAATTGTATGCCGTTGGTTTCTCGCTCGCCCTTAGCTAGACCGTCTAGGCTCAACCCAGTGCATTTACCATCATTGCCAAGCCCTAGACAAATTTGGCCGCTGGCGGAAGCTAATAGAAGTAATTGCAGCAATGCAGCTAGTATGAGTTTCATGCAGCAAACTAAGCGTTCATTAAGCTAATCATTACTCAATAGCAATAAAAAAAGCCCGCTAATCAGCGGGCTTTTTTTATTCGCAAAACAAGACAGCAATTATACTGCTACCGACCTGAGCTTTTCTCCGAATAAGGCTTTCACCTTATCCACCTTCGGCTTAGCCACAAACTGGCAATAAGGCTCGTGGCCGTGCATATTGAAGTAGTTCTGGTGGTAATCCTCAGCCGGGTAGAACTCCGGCGCGGCCGTGATTTCCGTCACGATGGGGTTCGGGAAGGCGTGCTTGTCGTTCAGGGTTTTCTTCCACTGCTCGGCCAGCTTGTGCTGCTCCTCGCTGTTGTAGTAGATAACCGAGCGGTACTGCGTGCCCGTGTCGTTGCCCTGGCGGTTGAGGGTCGTGGGGTCGTGGGTTTTGAAGAAGATTTCGAGTAGCTCTTCGTAGCTGATAATAGCCGGGTCGAAGGTGATGTCAATCACCTCGGCGTGGCCCGTCATGCCGCTGCATACCTCCCGGTAGGTAGGGTTTTTGATGCGGCCCCCGGCGTATCCGGAAACCACTTTTTCTACGCCTTTTAAATTCTGAAATACGGCTTCGACGCACCAGAAGCAGCCGGCCCCGAAAGTTGCATGTTCCATAAAATATCGCAGGTTTTGCGTTGATTTTTTGCTAGCGCTGACGTCGTGTCGGCGTGCTTAGTTAACGCAAAACCGGGCAATACCGTTCGGCTGCGTGTACCGCGCGTGTAGCGTAAGCTTCAGCTTGCGAGCGAGCGCAGCGAGCATCTGCGCGGGTCAACGTCTGCTGACGCCCTGCTCGCTGCGCTCGCTCGCAAGCTGAAGCTTAGGCTACTTCCGAAACCGCGCCGCTACCACTAGCTCCTTCGAGCCGGGCGTGTACTGGTAAAAGCCTTCGCCCGATTTTACACCCAGGCGGCCGGCCATTACCATGTTCACCAGCAGCGGGCAGGGCGCGTATTTGGGGTTGCCGAGGCCCTCGTGCAGCACGCGCAGGATGGCCAGGCACACGTCGAGGCCGATGAAATCGGCTAATTGGAGCGGGCCCATCGGGTGGGCCATGCCCAGCTTCATCACGGTGTCGATTTCGGCCACGCCGGCCACGCCCTCGAAGAGGCTGATGATGGCCTCGTTAATCATCGGCATCAGGATGCGGTTGGCCACGAAGCCGGGGTAGTCGTTGACCTCGGTGGGCGTTTTGCCGAGCTGGCGCGAGAGGTTCATCACGCGCTGCGTTACCTCGTCGGAGGTGGCGTAGCCCCGAATCACCTCCACCAGCTTCATCACCGGCACGGGGTTCATGAAGTGCATCCCGATAACCTGAGCCGGGCGCTTGGTCGCGGCCGCGATTTTAGTAATCGAAATCGATGACGTATTAGAGGCCAAAATAGCCCCGGCGGGCGCGTACTGGTCGAGGTCGCGGAAAATCTGGAGCTTGAGGTCCACGTTTTCGGTGGCGGCTTCTACTACCAGCTCGGCGCCGGCTACGCCCTCCTCGATGCTCGTGAAGGTGCGCAGGCGGCCCAGGGTGGCCGTTTTATCATCCTCGCTCAGCGTGGCTTTGGCTACCTGGCGGTCGAGATTTTTGGTGATAATAGCCATGCCCCGGTCGAGGGCGGGCTGGTTGAGGTCGATGAGCGACACGGCGAAGCCGTGCTGGGCAAACACGTGGGCAATGCCATTGCCCATAGTACCCGAACCGATAACGGCAATTTGCATGGGTGGGAAAACTTAGGATGCAGAGATAAAAAACGAGCCCGAAAGCCGTGCAAAGCTACTGGCAGCCGCCTAAGCCGCCGGGCGAATAAGAAATTTTTACCGCGATTTCATCTTTTTTTTAGCCGCTCCGTACAAAGACTTAACCAGCCGAAGCCGGCCGGCTCTCATTCTCCATCCATCACACGCTCCTTTCACTCATGGGTAATCTGCTGTATCTCATCGCCGTCATCCTCATCATCGTATGGGCCCTCGGTTTCTTCGGTATTCTGGGCGCTGGCATCGCTGGCAATAGCCTGATTCATATTCTGCTGGTCATCGCGATTATCGCTGTTCTGCTGCGCGTTATCAGTGGCCGTCGCCCGGTGTAATTGCCGGCTCACATTAAGCCACTTAAAAAGGCCTCGCCACCAATTGGTAGCGAGGCCTTTTTGCTGCCCCAAATGCTGGCTTAGCGTCCGATATTAAACAGGAAGTTGAACCGGATGACCGGGTTTGGATAAATACTGTTATAGTTGTCTTGAAAATTATACAGCAGCACAATATCAGCGGCGGCGCGGTTGCTGATTTGCGAGCGGTAGCCAGCCCCGAGCAACGGCGTTTGCACCGAGCGCGTTACCTTACCCACGTAGTAATTGTTCTGGTCAAAAGCCAGCAATTCGGCCCGCGTTACTTCGTATTCGGCGTGCACGAAAAACTGGTCAATCACCATGAGCTGGGCAAAGCCTTTGACCCCAAAGCTACTGGTGCTGAGGCTGGTAGAGCCGCCATAGCCGTTGTCCTGGCCGTAGTAGTTATATGAATAGCTGATGCCCGGCCCGATGGAAAATCGGTCGCTAACGCGATAGCCAAGGGCCGGCGAAATGCTGAAATTGAAGTTGCTTAGGCCGTAGTACGAGCTGTAGCCCAGGCCAATACCCGAATACACAAACATTTTAGTATACTGCTCGGCGTGCTGCTCCAAGGCCTTGCGCTTCTGCTCGCGCTCGGGCAGCTCCAGGCCCGAGGGGCTGTAGGTGTCAGGGGCGGGCAGGTCGGCGTTAGCCGGGGTGGTGGGGGCCGGCGTGGGCATTACGGGCGTGGTGGGCGTTGCCGGCACGGGGGCGGGCGCCGGCGTGACGGGGGCCGGGGCGGGCACCACGATGGGCGCCGTGTTCAGCACGGGTTTGTCCTGGGCCAGGCTGCGGCCGGGGGCCAGCAGCGCCACCGCACCGAGCAGCGACGGAAAAAGCAAACGCTTCATCGAAGGGGAGTTATGAATTATGAATTAGAAATTATGAATTAAAAATCGTGAATTAGAAATCGGAGAAATCAATTCATAATTTCTAATTCATAATTCATAGTCTTTTAAGCGAGCTGGTACATTTTCTGGCGCTGCGCTTTCAGGTTTTCGTCGGCCAGGTACTCTTCGTAGTTCATGCGGCGGTCGATGATGCCATCGGGCGTGAGCTCGATAATGCGGTTGGCCACCGTGTCGATAAACTGCAAGTCGTGCGAGGCGAAGATAAGCGAGCCCGTAAAGTCCTTCAGGCCGTTGTTCAGAGCCTGAATGCTTTCTAAATCCAAATGGTTCGTGGGGTCGTCCAAGACGAGCACGTTGCCGCTTTCGAGCATCATTTTGCTCAGCATGCAGCGCACTTTCTCGCCGCCGCTCAGCACGTTAGGCTTCTTCTGGCTTTCCTCACCCGAGAACAGCATGCGGCCCAGCCAGCCGCGCACGAAGCTCTCGTCCTTCTCCACCGAGTATTGGCGCAGCCAGTCCACGAGGTTCATGTTGTCGGCCTGGAAATAGGCGCTGTTTTCCTTCGGGAAGTAGCTCGGCGTGATGGTAGTGCCCCAGTGGAAGGTGCCCTTGTCGGCCTTGGCTTCGCCAAACAGGATGTCGAAAAGGAGGGAAGCCGCCCGGTCGTCGCGGCCCACGATGGCTACTTTGTCGCCCTTGTCGAGCGTAAACGACACGTTTTTCAGCACCGGGTGGCCATCCACGAGCTTCGTTACGCCGTCCACGCTCAGCAGCTGGTTGCCAGCTTCGCGCTCGGGCTTGAAGGCGATGTAGGGATAGCGGCGCGACGAGGGCTTAATCTCTTCCAGCGTCAGCTTTTGCAGCAGCTTCTGGCGGCTGGTGGCCTGCTTCGATTTCGAGGCGTTGGCCGAGAAGCGGCGCACGAATTCTTCGAGCTCCTTGCGCTTGTCTTCGGTTTTCTTGTTCACGTCCTGGCGCTGGCGCAGGGCCAGCTGGCTGCTCTCGTACCAAAACGAGTAGTTGCCGGGGTACATCGTGATTTTAGAGAAGTCCAAGTCAGCCATGTAGTTACACACGGCATCGAGGAAGTGCCGGTCGTGGCTCACCACGATTACGGTGTTCTCAAAGTTGTCGAGGAAGTTTTCCAGCCACAGCACGCTCTCGGCGTCGAGGTTGTTGGTAGGTTCGTCGAGCAGCAGCACGTCGGGGTTGCCAAAAAGCGCCTGGGCGAGCAGCACGCGCACTTTTTCGCTGGCCCCGAGGTCCGACATCAGCGCGTAGTGCTTGTCTTCGGTAATGCCGAGGCCCGAAAGCAGCTCGGCCGCCTGGTACTCGGCGTCCCAGCCGCTCATGTCGGCAAATTCGCCTTCCAGGATGCCCAGGCGCTCGCCGTCGGCGTCGGTGGCGGTGCCGAGGTCGTACTTGGCGTACAGCTCATCCTTTTCCTTCATCACGGCCGCCAGCTGCTGGTGGCCCTGAATGACGGTAGCCAGCACCTGCTGGTCGTCGTAGGCAAACTGGTTCTGCTTGAGCACGGCCAGGCGCTGGCCGGCCGGCATCTCTACCGAGCCCGTGTTGGGCTCAATCTCGCCCGACAAGATTTTCAAGAAGGTGGATTTGCCCGCGCCGTTGGCCCCGATGAGGCCGTACACGTTGCCGGGCAAAAACTTCACCGTTACGTCTTCAAACAATACCCGCTTGCCGTAGCGCAAGCTCACGTTGGTGGTCGAAATCATCTAGGCCAGAATAAAAACTGCTGATAGTCGGGCAAAAATACGGCCGCGCCCATCTTAAATAAGCACGCGGCGGCGGCCCCGGTCTACGTAACAGCCCGCCCCGTCGATTTGTGCCCGCCTAGTGGCTTTAGCACAACACCAACGCCCAAAATGCAGTATAGTACCCTAGGTCACCGCCAGGGCGGCCACCGCTTACTTTCTCACCTCACGTCCTCGTTTCCTTTTTTATGGCTACCCATTCCATGGCTGCTCCTGCCAGCCCCGCGCTCACCCCCGAACGCAACGGTTTTCGCTACGGCCTGCTGACGGCCCTCGTGCTTTGCGTGTACACGCTAATCGCCGTAGTGGCCGGCTTCTTTCAGGATATTACCGCCGGCGCCCTCGACGTAGTTATTCTAATCGCGGGTAGCGTGCTGGCTATCCGAAACTTCCGCCAGGTGCGCGGCGGCCATATGCCGTACTTGGGCGGCTACGGCACGGGCATCGTAACGGCGCTCGTAGCCTCGGTTATTCTGGGCTTGTTTTTCGTGCTGATGCAGGCCATATTCCCGAATAAGCTGGATTTGACGCAAGTACAGAACGTATTTGGCTTCGAGCTGTCGACTATTATCGCGCTGCTAGCCATCATTCTGATGGGGGCCATGACGGGCGTTATCACCTCGCTCATCGCCATGCAGTACTTCAAAGTACAGGTTTCGGACCCGCTGGCCATGATGAAAGAAAGCTAGGCCGCCGGCTGTTTTTCAAGAATTAAAAAAGGCCCTGACTTCACCACGAAGTCAGGGCCTTTTTGCGTGCCAGTAGCTACGGCTACTGCGGTGGCGGGCTGGGCAGCGCAAACGGCACGAATTGCCCCACGTCGCCGCCGAAGCGGTGAATCTCGCGGATGATGGTACTGCTGATGGCCGCCAGCAGCGGCGAAGTGATGAGAAACACCGTTTCCAAGTTGGGGTTAACGTGGCGGTTGGCCTGGGCAATGGTGTTTTCGTACTCAAAATCGGTGGTATTGCGCAGGCCGCGCAGCAGGTAGCGGGCGCCCCGCTCGCGGGCAAAATCGGCCGTGAGGCCCCGAAAGCTGCACACCGACACGCGCGGGTCGTCCTTGAAAAGCTCGGTTATTTGGGCTTCCATCCAGTCTACGGGCAGGTAGCGCTGCTTGCTGCTGTTGTTGCCAAGGGCGATGATAATCTCATCAAACAGCTCGGCGCCGCGCCGCACTACGTCGAGGTGGCCGTTGGTAAACGGGTCGAACGAGCCGGGGAAAAGGGCGATTTTTTTCATTTTGTTGGAGCAGATTTGTGTTGGGCCATGCCGAACGTAGGGAAGCAGCTCACTCGCTTCTTGGCTAACGCTAGAAATTGCTGCACCATGCAAGATGCTTTCCCGCGTTCAGCATGACCAGTCGCTTTTTTGCAACTTCCCAATCAGCATCAGCACAGGGAAATCATCCGCAAAAGGCCAGGCTGAACAATTCAAAATAGCGGCTCTCGGCCAGCTCGTTGAGGCGGTAGCTGTAGTGCAGGCCGAAGGGCCGGTTGCCGAAGCGCAGGTGCCGGATGTAGGTGCTGAGCTGCGCGAAGGTGGCCGAGTCGCCGGTGAGCTCGCCCCAGGCGGTCACGGCGTCCTGGTCGGGGTTGAGACCCAGCTCCTGCATGGCCAAAATAGTGTAGTATACCACATCTTCGGGAGTGCTGACGGTGAAGACGTTGCAAAACTCCAGCTGCTGCTTGCCCAGCACCAGCAGCGTCAGCTCGGGGCCGGCCAGGTGCAGTGAGAGCTGGCGGGCCGGGGCCGTGGGGCCCTGCTGGTAGAGCAGGCCCGCCAGCAGCGGGCTGGTGTGGTGCAGCAGGCGGGCCTCGGGGCCGTGGGTGGCGCGCAGCCAGTCGAGCAGCGCACCCTCGGCCGCGAAAAGGCTCACCAGCTCGTTGGCCGGCGAGGTGGGCGGCAGCACGTAGGCCACGGCCCGCTCGGTGGGGGCCAGCGCGTGGTGCAGCCGCAAGTAGCTGGCTTCATCGCCGGGCCGAAACAGCGGCGCGGGCAGCAGCGTGAAGGCCCCGCCGCCCACGGCTACCCGCACGCGGCCCCAGCCCGGGCGGCCCAGCAGCTCGTGCCCGGCGGCCAGGGCCGGCAGGGCGGCCGGCGCGGCCAGCGGCAGGTCTTCGAGCGCCACTATTTTTTGGCGGGCGGTTTCGAGCACGGCCAGGCCGCAGCGGCCGCCGGCCGCCAGCACGGCTAGCTGGTAGGCCCCCAGGTTGGTGAGGTCGAAGGTGTCATCGCGCAGGTTTACCTCAAGGGCAGCCGGCGAAGAAGTGAAAGCAGCAGGAGTAAGCACGGGCAAAAATAGCGAGTGCCAAAAGTAGTGCCTACGAAAGGGGCGCCCTGCGATAGAAAAGCGCGAAGGCGTGCGCTTGGGTAGGGTAGCGTGCGGCCCGCCGGCCCGCCGCGCTAGCTGGACCGCCGCCAAAAAGCCGCCGAAAACCGCGTGCCGCGCGGTGATACTCGCCGCAGCAGGTGCCGCGTTGAGCACCGCTTCGCGGCACGGGAGGCATGTTTTGGTAAGTCCTTTACAAGCTGCGTGTCGGGGCGAAATGAATTCGTAAAGTGCAAGCCATCAGAATAATTATAGAGAAAGAAAATAATTATTTGAGCAGCGTCTGCGGCACGAAAACATCATCGACGCTGAGTAGGCCGCGCAGCACGGGGTGCACCTGGGCGGGGGGCAGGGCCAGCAGCTGGCGCGGGCTTAGCCAAGCCAGCTCGGTGAGGAGCTGCCGGTCGGCCGGGTGCTCGGGGTCGTGGCCCAGGCGCGGCAGGGCGGCGGGGTCGTCGGGCAGCACGGCGAAGAAAATTTCGAGCGCTTGCAGCTCGCCTTCCCGAAACTCGTGCAGGTGCAGCAGGCGGCCCACCTGCACGGCCAGCCCGGTTTCTTCCCGAAACTCGCGGCGCAGGCCCTCGCGCAGCGACTCGCCAAACGCCCAGCCCCCGCCGGGCGGCGACCAAAACGTGGCCCCGCCGGGCAGCAGGCCCCGGTGGGCGGCCAGCAGCAGGGTGCCCTCGCGCACGAGCAGGCCGCCTACCCGCACCCGGACCCGCCCAGCGTAGGAGCGCAACAAATCGTCAGTATCTAGCATAATATAGAGTGGAAGGGGGCCGGCCCCAGGAGGAAGGCCGGGTGAGTGAATAGCGCCTGCGCTAACGTAGGCGCGGGGCCGGCGGTTGGGGTGGGCGCTGGGGCGGCGGCTATCTTTGCCCACTGCCCGGCTGGCAGGCTGCGGGTTATGACGAAAAAAAAACAAGGGGCCTTGACGGGGCTGGCGCTGCTGGCCATCAGCTTGCCCCTGGTGTTTGGCCTGACGCAAGCGCCCATTCAAACCTGGGATGAAGCGCGCCAGGCCGTAAATGCCTTCGAAATGCTGCGCTCGGGCGGGCACTGGCTGGTCACGACGTTTGGCCACCAGCCCGACCTGGGCAATACCAAGCCGCCGCTGCTTATCTGGCTGCAAGCCCTTAGTATGAGTGTTTTGGGGCCCGGCGAGCTGGCGGTGCGGCTGCCCTCGCTGCTGGCGGCGCTCGGCACGGTGGGCCTGCTGCACGGGGCCGGGCGGGCGGTGGGGCGCCCGGCGTGGGGCCTGCTGGCGGGGGCTATTCTCACCACTACGCAGGGCTACCTAGGGCCGCATCTGGCGCGCAGCGGCGACTACGAAGCCCTGCTGTGCCTGTGGGTGCTGGGGCAGGTGCTGGCCACCTTCGCCTACGCCGAAACCGGCCGCCGCCGCTACCTGGCCGGCGCGGCCGCCGCCGTAGCGGGGGCAGTGCTTACCAAGGGCGTCGCGGGCCTGCTGGGCCTGCCCGCGCTGGCGCTTTATATTTTGTGGACTAAGAGGTTATGGGCCACGCTGCGCCGCCCGGCCTTTTGGCTGGCGGCGGGGGGGGCGGTAGCGCTGCCAGCGCTCTACTACGTGCTGCGCGAGCGGGCGCTGCCCGGCTACTGGGCGGCCGTGGCTGCCAATGAGCTGGGCGGGCGCTTTGGGCATAATTTGTCGGCCACGACCCAGCCGCTGCTCTACCACGTGCAAAACCTGCTGCGCTACCAGCTGCGGCCCTGTTGGCCACTGCTGCCGGTGGCGGGGCTGCTGCTAGCCGTGGGCCCCGCCACGGCGGCGCGGCGACTGGGCGGGTTGGCCGGCTTTTTTGCCTTGAGCTGGCTGCTACTCATTACCATTGCTAAAACTAAGCTGGAATGGTACCCAGCCCCCATGCTGCCGCCGCTGGCGCTGCTGCTGGCGCTGGGCCTTGGCCTGGGCTACCAGCGGGCGCGGGGCTGGCTGAAAGCTAAGTCTTTGGCTGGGCGGCAGCCCTGGCTTGGGCTCGGGCTGGCGCTGGCATTGCTGGCCGTGCCCTACGCCCTCACGGCCCGGCGCCTGCTGCGCGAGCGCCACGACTATACCACCTGGGGCGGTATGACGAGCTACGGTACCTACCTGCGCCACTACCCCGCGCCGCCCGCGGGTGCGCGGCCACTGCTCGTGTATTACCCCACCGATGCCGGCGGGGCCTGGGCCATGCAGTACTACCAGGAGGTGCTGGCCGAGCGGGGCCTGGCCGTGGTGCGTTGCGGCCCCGATAGCCTGCCGGCCGGGCTGGCGCCCGGCCGCCGGGTGTTGGTGTGCCTGCCGCACCTGCGGGCGCGCCTGGTGCGGCGCTACGCGGTGCGGCTGGTGCGGCAGCGCGAAGTTTGCACCGAATACGAAGTGCAAGGGCCGGCCCCAAAAGCCGCCAACTAACACCATTTTCCAGGTTTTATGACTGCTACTAATGCCGAACCCGATTTTGACCTTGAAGCCCGCATCCGGCGCAAGCTGGAGCGCCAGCACTTTATGCACCTCATCGGGGCCGACCTCACCCGCATCGAGCCCGGCCGCATCGAAGCCGAACTGACGCTGGGGCAGCAGCATCAGCAGCAGCGGGGCTTTGCCCATGGCGGCCTCACGGCTACGATGGCCGACCTGGCGGCGGGCTTCGCGGCCGTTACGCTCGTGCCCGATG
>Ga0182232_1000091_pt1 | contig 28807 bp, 24 predicted proteins | sample G6R1MG_30_FD_155484 | JGI IMG/M metagenome (GOLD analysis project Ga0182232, IMG submission 155484) | Phyllosphere microbial comminities from miscanthus, Michigan, USA - G6R3_NF_07NOV2016_LD2 MG | ecosystem: Host-associated > Plants > Phyllosphere > Phylloplane/Leaf | place: USA: Michigan... | reverse complement strand
AGGGCGCCGCCCTTACCGAAGGCGAAGGCCTGCGCCTCGCCCGGCGGCACCTGATCGGGCAGCAGGCCCCGGTTCTTCCAACCGTCGATGGCCGAGGCCAGGGCACGGGCGGGCCAGCGCTTCTCGTCGATGTTCTGATCGACGATCACCTGCTTCATCAGGCGCAGCTGGTCGTCCATGCCGAGAATCGTGAAGTCGGACCGCAGGCCCACCAGTTCGGCGTGGCGGCGCAGGATCTTGGTGCCGATGGAGTGGAAGGTGCCGAGCCACGGCATGCCCTCGCCGGCCGGGCCGATGAGCGCGCCGATGCGGTGCTTCATCTCCCGCGCGGCCTTGTTGGTGAAGGTCACCGACAGGATGTCGAAGGGCCGCGCCCTGGCCGTCGCGATGAGGTGGGCGATGCGGGTGGTGAGCACCCGGGTCTTGCCCGTGCCCGCCCCGGCGAGCACGAGGACGGGACCGTCCGTGGCCTCGACGGCCCGGCGCTGCTCGTCGTTCAGTCCCTCGAGGTAGGGCGAGGACTGGGGCCTGAGGGACGCCATGGCGCGGGCGGCGATGGAGCCCGGCGCGGCGGCATCGGAGGCGGACACCGGCCGTGAAGGCCCCGCCCGATCGGGGTGCTGAGTCATGCCGCATCCCTGGACCAAAACGCGAACGGCGTCGAGGGTTCAGCGGCAAAGCGCCCGCGCGGGAACCCGGCTTTCACTCCACGCGTCGTCTCCGACAGAGACGGTTCCCCGCAGGGAGGCTCCCCCATGATCCATTCGCTCCGAATCACCCTGGCCCTCGCCGGCCTCGCCGTGCTGGCGGCGGGAGCCGCCCCGGCGCTCGCGCAATCCTCGGCCAATCCGAGCAGCCTCAACACCATGAACGACCGGCTCGCCACCCAGAGCCAGATCCGCGGCATCCAGAACCAGCAGCAGTTCGACAACAGCCAAACCCGGATGCAGATCCAGCGCAACGAGCTGTTCCGTCCTGAGCCGAGCGCGGGACCGACCATCGTGGCGCCCCGGCGCTGAGGCCGGCGGGCGACGGGGAACCACGGGATTCACGGTGCGTTTTCCCTGCAACACGCAAGGACAAAACACATGCTGTGGTTCACCTTGGGCTCCGTCGGTGGCCTCGCCATCACCGGCCTCGCGGCAATCTACGCCAAGCAGGCCCTGATCGATTGGGCCCGCACCGAAACCAACGGGTACTTCTAGCCCGCGAAGCTGCCTGATTGGACAGGCCGGCGACCCGCACGCTAAGCCTTACCCCATAAGGATGATGGCGCCGGCCGATGCCGGCCACGTCCGCGGGGAAACGCATGACGGGTTTGATGACGGGTAAGCGCGGCCTCATCATGGGGGTCGCCAACAATCATTCCATCGCCTGGGGGATCGCGTCGGCCCTGCACAAGCACGGGGCCGAACTCGCCTTCACCTACCAGGGCGACGCCCTCGGGCGCCGGGTGGCGCCGCTGGCCGCCTCCCTCGGGTCAGACATCGTCATTCCCTGCGACGTCGAGGACATCGCCAGCGTCGACGCGGTGTTCGAGACCCTGGACGCCCGGTTTCCCGACGGGATCGATTTCGTCGTCCACGCCATCGGGTTTTCCGACAAGAACCAGCTCAAGGGTCGCTACGTCGACGTCACGACGCGAGAGAACTTCTCCCGCACCCTGACGATCTCGTGCTTCTCGTTCACCGAGATCGCCCAGCGGGCGGCCAAACGCATGCCGCGCGGCGGCTCGCTCCTCACCCTCACGTATGGCGGCTCGACGCGGGTCATGCCGAACTACAACGTCATGGGTGTCGCCAAGGCCGCCCTCGAAGCATCGGTCCGCTACCTCGCGGGTGATCTCGGTCCGGACGGCATCCGGGTCAACGCCCTCTCGGCCGGTCCGATGCGGACCCTGGCGGGCGCCGGCATCGCCGATGCCCGCCTCATGTTCAACCACCAGAAGGCGCACGCCCCCCTGCGGCGCACGGTAACCCAGGAGGAGGTCGGCGGCTCGGCCGTCTACCTCCTGTCCGACCTGTCGGGCGGTGTCACCGGCGAGGTCCACTTCGTCGATTCGGGCTACAACATCATCTCGATGCCGCGCCCCGACGTGCTCCAGGCCCAGGACGAAGCCGGCCTCATCGACGCCGGCTGAAGCCTCGGCCGCGACGCGCCCCGCAGGAAGGTCGCAGGGCCGGTCCGGAACGCCGGAGCCTGAACGGGCTCCGGCCGGGTGACGTCGCGAAGAAATCAGTCCTCGCCGTCGGACGAAGCATCCCAGCTCTGTGACGCCGCCTCGTCGGGCCGATGCGTCACGGGCCTGACCAGTTCCTCGGACGGAAGCATGGCGATGCTGGTCGAGACCAGCCCCGCCATGGCCCTCAGGTCTGGCGACTGACGCGGATCGCGGGCGATGGCCGAGGCCTCGCGCTCCAGACGCAGGTTGCACGCCTTCGACGGCAGGCCGCCCGTGGGCGTGCAGGCGTCGTGCCGGGCACAGGCCGCGTCGAGGGCGTCGATGGGCGGCAGGGGGGCGTTGTTGCCCGGCCCGCAATAATTGCCGTGGACGAGGAGCGGTCTGTCGAGACCCGCCGCCGGCTGCGCCGCTGCGGGCAAGGCCCACGACAGGACGGGCGCTGCGAGAAGCAGAACGAACGGGATGGTTTGGATCGAGCGCATGATGGCAGCCAATTCTGGTACGGATCACCCCCTCAGGTGATGCGGTGCGGCGACCGCCGTCGGGTGCGGCCAGCCTGATTTAAGTTTCAAAGTGGGACGGGGTTCCGGGCCGCCGGGTTACCGATCCGTCGCAGGCGGCAGGGCGGGGGCTGTCCCACCGGTGACGGCCTGACCCATCTCGTCGCCGCGATTCTCCTTGAGGGCGACGCCCGTCACCCCGCGCCGCAGGGCCTCGCGAACGAGCCAGGCCAGGGTGTCGGCGGCCCGCGCGAGGGAGAGGCCGCGTTCGTGGATGTTCGAGATGCAGTTGCGCTCGGCATCGCGCCGGCCCGGGCGCGGCGCGTGGGTGAGGTAGATCCCGAGGCTGTCGGCGACGCTGAGGCCGGGCCGCTCACCGATGAGGACGGCCGAGAGGCGGGCGCCGAGCCCCTCGCCGATGGGATCCCCCAGGGCCACGCGGGCCTGGGTCGCCACCACGATGGGGGCGATGGACACGCCGTCGAGGCGGGCGAGGCAGGCGTGGACCAGCGCGGCGGCCTGGCTCTGCACGGCCCGGGCCGACAGGCCGTCCCCGATCACGAAGACGAGGTCGACCCCACCCGTCACGGCCTCCAGCGTGGTCCCGGCCTCGAGCACCCGACCGAGATCGGGGCGCCGGAGATAGGTGGCGCGGTCGGGCGCGGCACTGCGGACCTGCATCACCGGATGGGGCGCGAGGGCCGCCGCCAGGGCCGCCGTGTCGAGGGCGGCGTGGACGGCATCGCGCGCCCGGGCGTGGTCGAGCTGGAAATCGAGCACCGCCCCGAGGGGCATCGCGTCGCCCCGGCGGCCGAGGCCGATCCGGGCTGAGGTCGCCGTCCGCAGGCGGACCCAGGGATCGTCCGAAGGGGGAAGCGGGCCGCCGCCGCTCGCCAGGTCGCCGCCGCTCATGCCACCCGCTCCGCGTGATCGAGGAGGCGGGCGAGGCTCGGGTGGCGGGGTTCGAGTTCGCGCACGCCGCCGTCCGGGGTCGCGAGGCCCATCCGGTCGAGCCACGCCTCGAATTCGGGCGCCGCGCGGACGTTCAGGGTGCCGCGCAGGGTCAACACGTCGTGGAACGACAGGCTCTGGTAGTTGAGCATGATGTCGTCGGAGCCCGGCACGGCGATGAGGAAGCTGCACCCCGCCACCGTCAGCAGGGTCATCAGCCCGTCCATGTCGTCCTGGTCGGCCTCGGCGTGGTTGGTGTAGCAGACGTCGCAGCCCATCGGCAGGCCGAGGAGCTTGCCGCAGAAGTGGTCCTCCAGGCCGGCGCGGGCGATCTGCTTGCCATCGTAAAGGTATTCCGGGCCGATGAAGCCCACCACGGTGTTGACGAGGAGGGGCCGGAAGGCGCGGGCGACGGCGTAGGCGCGGGCCTCCACGGTCTGCTGATCGACGCCGTGATGGGCGTCGGCCGACAACGCCGCGCCCTGGCCGGTCTCGAAATACATCGCGTGGTCGCCCACGGTCCCACGCTTCAGGCCACGCACGGCGTCGTGGGCCTCGGCCAGAACCGCGAGGTCGACGCCAAAGCCCCGGTTGGCCGCCTCCGTTCCGGCCACCGACTGGAACACCAGGTCCACGGGCGCGCCCCGCTCCAGGATGGCGAGGGCGTTGGTGACGTGGGTGAGCACGCAGGTCTGGGCCGGGATGTCGTAGAGCTGGCGCAGCTCGTCGAGCATGATCATGAGGGCGCGCGCGTTCTCGACGTTGTCGGTCGCCGGATTGACGCCGATGCAGGCGTCGCCCACGCCGTAGAGAAGCCCGTCGAGGACAGAGGCCGCGATGCCGCGCGGATCGTCCGTGGGGTGGTTCGGCTGCAGCCGGGTGCCGAGGCGGCCGGGCAGGCCGAGGGTGGTGCGGAACGCCGTCACCACCCGGCACTTGCGCGCCACCACGATGAGGTCCTGCGCCCGCATGAGCTTCGAGACCGCCGCCACCATTTCCGGCGTCAGGCCCGGCGCCAGGGCGGCGAGCCCCTCCGTCGTCGCCGCGCGGGACAGGAGCCAGTCGCGGAACCCGCCCACCGTCAGGTGCGCCACGGGGGCGAAGGCCGCCGCGTCGTGGGTGTCGAGGATGAGGCGGGTGACCTCGTCCGCCTCGTAGGGCACCAGGGCCTCGGTGAGGAAGACGGCAAGCGGCAGATCGGCCAGGACGCGCCGGGCGGCGATGCGCTGGGCGTCGCTCGTGGCGGCGAGCCCGGCCAGCTCGTCCCCCGAGCGCCGGGGCGAGGCGGCGGCCATCACGTGCCGGAGGTCGGCGAAGGCGTAACGCTCGCCGCCGAGATCGCACCGGTAGGCCATGGCCGTTCCCTCAACCCCGCACCGAAGCCCCACGAAGCCACAACGGGCGGTGGGTGTCGAGATCGGCGATGCCGGTGGGAACGAACGCTTAAGCCGGGCCGGCGATGATGCGCGGCAGCGCGACGGAGGAGCGGCCTTGGACAGAGGGATGGCCCTGCACCCCGTGCGCCCCGCGGCGGAGCACACCCGCGTGCACGGGCTGCGCATCGCGCTGACCGTCGTCTCGGTGGCGCTGTCGTTCACCGTCTCGTCGATGCTGCTCTCCACCCTCGGCTACCATTACGAAACCTCGGGCGGCCTGCCGTTCGAGAAGTTCCACCCCGGCACCGTGGTGCTGCTGGCGGCCTTCGCGCTCCTCGTGGTCGAGGACGGGCCGGAGCGGACGATCGGCCTCCTCCTGCGCGACCACCGGCTCTCGGTGATCTACGTCGGGTGCCTCGTCTTCTACATGCTGTACGTGCCCGTGGTCCTCGGCCGGCCGGTGACGTTCATCTTCGATACGCTGCTGGCCCCAGCCGTCGCCGCCATCCTGCTCGCCCGCACGGACATCCGCTCCCTGCGCCGCATCGGCTGGCTCATCCACGGCCTCATGGCCATCAACGCCGTGATCGGAAGCCTCGAATCCCTGCTGAAATGGCGGCTCGTGCCGTTCTACATCGGCGACGTCCTCGTGGACTACGACTGGCGCTCCACGGCGCTCCTCGGCCATCCCCTGCAGAATGCCGGTGTCACGGCGATCTACGCCCTGGTGCTGCTCACGGGCCTGCGCGGGGAATTGCCTGCCCGCTGGGCGCTTCCGGCCTTCCTCCTTCAGCTCGCGGCCCTGCCGGCCTTCGGCGGCCGCACGGCGGCGGTGGCGCTCACGGTGGCGGCCGGGGTCTGGCTCGCCGCGCAGGGGCTGCTCATCCTGTCCGGGCGCCGCTTTCCCCTCTCGGCCCTGCTGTGGATCGCCCTGCTGTGCCCGGTGCTGGCCATCGGCGTCTGGCTCGTCAGCGACAGCGCCTACGTGACGCTCTTCGTCGACCGGTTCGTGGACGATGCCGGCAGCGCCGAGACCCGGGTGCGGATGCTGTCGCTGTTCGGCGAGTTCTCGTGGGGGGACCTGTTCATCGGGCCCGATCCCAAGACCCTGGCCGCCCTGCAGTTCCGCGAGGGGCTGGAACTCGGCCTCGAAAGCTTCGTCGTCGCCTTCCTGCTCACGAGCGGGATCTTCGTCAGTTCGATCCTGTTCTTCGGCCTCGCGCTGTTCTTCATCCGGATCGGCCTCCTGGTCCCGTGGCAGGGCAAGGCCGCCCTGGGTTTGTGCCTGTTCCTCAACACCACCTCGACGGGCTTCGCCAGCAAGTCCACCACCCTCGAACTCGTGGTATGCCTGCTCCTCGTGATGACCTGGACGCGCCCATCCGCCGGGCGGGATCCTCAGGGCTGAGGCACGGGCGGCGCGGCCTCCGGCTCGCGGCGCCGGGCGGCCTCCTCCGCCTCGCGGGCCCGGCTCGCCTCCTCGGCCTCACGGGCACGGGCTTGGCGCGCGGCCTCGGTGGCGGCCTTGAGGCGCGCCAGACGGGCCGCCTCCTCCGCCGCGAGGCGCTCGGCCAATGCCTTCTCTGCGAGCGCCTTGTCCGCCAGCGCCTTCTCGGCGGCGGCGCGGGCCTTGTCCATCTCGATGCGGGCCCGGCGGCGCAGGCGCTCGGTCTGGTCGGCCTCCATGGCCTCGATGCTCTCCAGCTCGCGCTGCAGCACGAGGGCGGCGAGGCCGTTGGTCGAGGGCCCGACATCGATCTGGCGCTCGGGGTTCGCCACCGGCCCGGTGAAGCCGAGCTGGATCGCGGGCGGCCCGCCGGTCCAGGCCTTCGGGGCGGTCGCCGCCGTCAGGGTGCCGCGCGCGTCGAGGCGGTCGCCGCGCAGGTCGAGGCCGAGGGTGCCGGTCCAGCGCGCGCCCCCGAGATCGAAGCTCAAGGGACCCGTCCGGAGCGTTCCCCCCACCAGGGTCACGGGCGTGGTGACGGGGCCCGGCGCGTGGAGCGGCCCGGCGCCGAGTTCCTCCGCCGCCAGGGCCTGGAGGCGGCCCTCGCGTAAGGGGTCGTCCTCGGCGAGCGCCCGGTCGAGGGCACGGGTCAGCCCCGCCGGATCGGCGCCCGGCAGGGTGAGGTTCGCCAGGGTGAGGCCGCCGCTGCCGCCGAGGTTGTTCGCCAGCGCCGCCGTCGTCTCGCCCGAGGTGCCGAACCGCAGATTCGCGGACAGGCGGCCCGAGACCGTTCCGGTGCCGACGAGGCCTGCGAGATCGGCATCGCTCACGCTGCCCTCCCCCGCCACCGCCGCCGCGCCGCCCTGGCGCGACAGGGTGACCGCGCCCGTGAGCCGCCCCCCCGCCAGGGTGCCGGCAAGGTCGGTGAGGCTCAGGGTCCCGTCCTCCAGACGCGCCTTGGCGGCGGCCCCCGTGGCGACGTGGCCGCGTCCGAGGTCGAGGCTGTCGATGGTGAGGTCGAGGGCGATGCGCGGGCGGGCGGGGGGCGCCGGAGCGAAACGCGCGAAGGCCGTGTCGCCCCCGCCCTCTTGGGGGATCACCAGGGCGGCGGCCAGGGCCGGCAGGGACAGGCGCCCGAGACCGACGCGCCCGGCGACCTCGCCCTCGGGGGCGATGCCGATCTCGGCCGACACGGCGGTACCGGCGAGTCGCCCCTTGAGGACGACGCGGCCCTCGTCGCCGGCCCGCGACAGGCCGAGGGTGAGATCGGCCGGGAGGGGAAGGCGCAGGGGCGCAGTCCCGGCGAGCCGCAGGAACGGGGCGAGATCGGGGGTGCCGAGGCGCAGTTCGCCAGCGCTCGGCGGCCCGGCCTCGGCCGCGAGGACGATGGGTTGAAGGGTCGAGACCGTGAGGTCCGCCACCGTGCCGGTCACCCCGAGGGCGAGGCCGGCGGCGGCGTCTTCGGAGTCGCGGGTCCCCGTGAGGTGCAGGCGGCCGGGCTTGTTCAGGGCGGCCACGTCGGCGCGGCCGAACCACGCGGCGGCGGCGGGCGTCGCCAGGGTGAGGTCGAGTTGGCCGACGCGGCCGGCGCGGCTCACGAGGTCGAGGTCGAGGCTGCCGCCCGCCGCCGTGCCCTTGGCCGTGGTGCGCAGGCTGTCGGCCGCGCCCGCGTCCCGCTCCAGGGTGACGGCGAGGTCGAGGGCCCCCGCGCGCAGGCCCGGAGGGATCAGGCGGGCCTCCGCGACCCACACCCGGTCGAGGAGGGCGAGCAAGGGCGCGGCCACGGGGGCGGCGAGGCGCCCGGCGATGCGGCCTGCCCCGTCGGCGTCGGTGCGGCCCGACAGACTGGCCCGGGCGCCGGCGAGATTCGTGACGTCGAGGCTGTCGATGGCGAGGCGCGCCCCGTCGGACTGGATGCTCGCCGCGATGGTGCCGTTGCCCGAATCCGCCCCGGCGGGGCCGTAGCGCACGTCGCGGGCCTGGAGAACGAGGCCGAAATCGTGGCCCTGGAGATCGGCGAGCGCCCCGCTGAACGACGGAAGTGCCGCGATGTCGATCCCTTGCGCAGCGAGCTGCGCGTCGACCCGCCCGCGGGCACCGGCCTCGGGAACGCGGTAGCGGGCATTGCCGGTGACGCGCGCCGTCCCGAGGTCGAGGCGCAGGTTGCGCAGGGACACGGAGAGGGGTTCGGCCGACAGGTCAGCCGCCGCCCGGATCGGACGCCCGTCCATGAGCGCCACGCCCGGTCCCTCGACGCCGAGCTTGCGCAGGTAGCGCCCGAACCCGTCCGAGGCGGGGGCGTCGAGATCGAGCCGCCCGGTGAAGCGCGGGGCCGGGTCCCTGTCGATCTCGCCCGAGGCGCTGAAGGCCGCCGCCCCGGGGGCGGTGACGGCGAACCGCTTGAGCAGGATGCCGCCCGAGCGCTCGAAGGTGCCGGCGAGGGTGAGGTTCTGCCAGTCCTCGAGGCCGAGCGACAGGCTCTCGACGCTGAGGTCGGCCTCGATGCTGAGCGGCAGGCCGGCCCCGGCCTTCGGGGGGCCCCGCGCGAGGAGGGCCTGGCCCGCCGCCGAGAGCAGGAAGGCGTCGAGGTCGAGGCGGCGGGCGGCGAGGGAGAGGGTGGCGCGGCCGCTGCGCAGGTCCACCCCGCCCTTGCCCGACAGGCGCAAGGCCCGGCCGCCCGGATCGATGTCGAGATCGAGGGCGCTGAAGCGGGCCACGGCGCCCCGGGCCGTGAACGTGCCGCCGAGCTGCACCGGCAGGTAGGGCCCGGCCACCTGGGAGGGCGGCCCGACGACGAGGCGGGCGGTGCCCTCCGCCTGCGGGATCACCGCGCGCTCGCCCGGCCCGGCCGTCTACGAGGGGGCGGGCGCGAGGGAGAGCTTCGCGTCGATCTCGCCGTAGGGCCGGGTGTCGCCGCCGGCAGAGACCTTCACGGGAAGAGCGCCCTCCGGGGTCGGCTCGCCCGTCGCCAGCCGGAAGGGGACGCCCTGGCTCGTGCCCTCGACCCGCCAGGGCCCAGTGAGGCGCGGGCTCGCGAGTCGCACGGCCTCGGCATAGAACTGGTCGGTGCGGCCCGTGGCCGGCACCTGGGTGGTGACGAGGAGCTGACGGACCTCCAGATCCTCGATGGCGAGGTCGCGGCCGCTCAATCCCGCCGCGAGATCGGCGGGCACGCGGATCGCCTCGCCCTCGGTGACGGGCAGGCGCAGTTCGGCCCGCCCGATCCGGGTCTCGGTGAACCGCACCTCGCCCTTGATCAGGGGAGTCAGCGCCACCTCGGCCTTCACGAAATGCAGGTCGAGGCCGGGCCGCGTCGGGGATTCCCCGAGGTGCAGGCGGTCGAAGCGCAGGCGCGGCGAGGGCAGGAGCCGCACGGCGATGCGGCCCTCGCTGCGGGCCGGGACACCGAGGGAGCGGGCGATCACGCCGTCGATGAGGTCGCGCTGCGCGCTCCAGGCCACGAAGGGCGGGACCGCGAGGGCCGCGACGAGGATGAGGACGACGACGCCCGCCAGCGCAGTCAGGAGGTCACGCACGCTCGTCTCGTTCCGCCGCCCCCCGGAGACGGGGCCGTCCGCCGCGGGATCGCGTCCCGCCCGAGGGGCGGCATAGCACACCGGTCCGGTTTGGCGTACCGCCCGGGCGCCTCACCCCCGGGCCGTGGAAGAGGCGGATCAGGCGTCGACGTTCTTGAGGACCAGGGTGGCGTTGGTGCCGCCGAAGCCGAAGGAGTTCGACAGCACGTGGCCGAGCTTGGCCCCGTCCCGACGGGCCCGCAGGATCGGCATGTCGGCGAACGCCGGATCGATCTCGTCGATATGCGCGCTCTCGCAGATGAAGTCGTTGTTCATCATGAGGAGCGAGTAGATCGCCTCCTGTACGCCGGTGGCGCCCAGCGAATGGCCGGTGAGGGACTTGGTGGCGGCGATGGGCGGGCAGGCGTCGCCGCGTCCGAACACCTCGCGGATGGCCTCGATCTCCTTCTCGTCGCCGACCGGCGTCGAGGTGGCATGGGGGTTGATGTAGTCGATGGGCGCGCCCTTCAGGCCACCGATGGCCTGGCGCATGCAGCGAACCGCGCCCTCGCCCGAGGGGGCGACCATGTCGTGGCCGTCGGAGGTGGCGCCGTAGCCGGCGATCTCGCCGTAGATCGTGGCGCCGCGCGCCTTGGCGTGCTCGTATTCCTCGAGCACCAGCACCCCGGCACCGCCGGCGATGACGAAGCCGTCGCGGTTGACGTCGTAGGCGCGCGAGGCGCGGGCCGGCGTGTCGTTGTACTTCGACGACATGGCGCCCATGGCGTCGAACAGCACCGACAGGGTCCAGTCGAGGTCCTCGCAGCCGCCCGCGAAGATGATGTCCTGGCGCCCGCCCTGGATGATCTCGGCGGCGTTGCCGATGCAGTGGTTCGAGGTCGCGCAGGCCGACGCGATGGAATAGTTCACGCCCTTGATCTTGAACCAGGTCGCGAGCGTCGCCGAGGCGGTTGAGGACATGGCTTTGGGCACCGCGAACGGTCCGACGCGTTTGGGACCCTTCTCCCGCGCGATGGCGGCGGATTCCACGATCACCTTCGTGGACGGGCCGCCCGAGCCCATGATGATGCCGGTGCGGTCGTTGGAGATGTCGGAGGGTTCGAGGCCCGACTGGCGGATCGCCTGATCCATGGCGACGTGGTTCCAGGCGGTGCCGCCACCGTGGAAGCGCATGGCGCGCCGGTCGACGACGCTCTCGGCATCGAGGGTCGGACGCCCCTCCACCTGGCTGCGGAAACCGTGCTCGGCATACGAGGCAGACGGCCCGATGCCGGACTTGGCCTCGCGCAGGGAGGCGAGAACCTCGTCGGTGTTGTTGCCGATGGACGAGACGATGCCCATCCCGGTGATCACGACACGCCGCATGGACCGCTTCTTCTCCGCCGCCGGTGCTTCGGACGGCACCCTATTGTCGTCAGTTAGGACGCTGACGCGCCGATCTCAACCGTTTCGCCTCAGGCGGCGGTCGAGCCTTGCGCCTGGAACAGGGCGACGCGCAGGTCCTTGGCCTCGTAGATGCGGGTGCCGTCGGCCTCGAGCCAGCCATCGGCGATGCCGAGGACGAGCTTGCCGAGGCGCACGCGCTTGATGTCGATGCCGTAGACCACCTTGGTCACCGTCGGCAGCACCTGATCGGAGAACTTCACCTCGCCGACGCCCAGCGCCCGGCCGCGCCCGGGGGCGCCGAGCCAGCCGAGGTGAAAGCCCACGAGCTGCCACAGGGCATCGAGGCCGAGGCAGCCCGGCATCACCGGATCGTTCTTGAAGTGGCAGCCGAAGAACCAGAGGTCCGGCCGAATGTCGAACTCCGCCAGCACGTGGCCCTTGCCGTGGGCGCCGCCCTCGGCGCCGATGGAGACGATGCGGTCGAACATCAGCATCGGCGGCAGGGGCAGCTGGGCGTTGCCGGCTCCGAACAGCTCGCCGCGCCCGCAGGCCAGCAAGTCCTCGTAGGAGTACTGCGTTGCCCGGGCGGGGGCCGGGGTGCCGGCGGGTGCGGTGGTATCGGAAGAAGACATGATGAGCGGATCGGTCCTCGGGGTTGGGGGTCCGGCACGCGACACACGGACCTGGGGGCCGGATTCAGAGGCCCGATTTGGCACGAAGCGGCGCCTCGTTAACACAGGGGATCGGCACCTCAAAGGTGCCGGGCCGGGCCCCGCGTCATGGCGTCGGGGTCCGGGCCCGGGCGCGACGGCCGGGGAGCGCCCACCGACGGGGCCGCATGACGGGCGCGTGGGAGCCTCGGCTTGCGGCACGCCCGCGGGTTCCGTATAAAACACACTGCGAAGATCGAAGTTTGGATGAAATGTCAGCCACCGCGATTCCGAACCTGCCGCCGTTCCCGGCTGCGCTGAACGCGCGGACGTCCCTTACCTCGGGCGACGTCGCCGGCCGTCGCGGCTGTCCGCTCTCCGATCTGCGCGACCGCCTGCGCCGGGCCGGCCTGCGGCCGACGCGCCAGCGCCTGTCCCTGGGCTGGCTTCTGTTCGGGCGCGGCGACCGTCACCTCACGGCCGAAATGCTGTACGACGAGGCCATGCGCGCCAAGGTGCCGGTGTCCCTCGCCACGGTCTACAACACCCTGCACCAGTTCACGGAAGCCGGCCTGCTGCGCCAGCTCGCGCTTGACGGGTCGAAGGCTTATTTCGACACGAACCCGAGCGAGCACCACCACTTCTTCCTCGAGGACGAGGGGCAGGTTCTCGACATGCCCGATTGCGGCATCACCGTCGATTCGCTCCCCGATGCCCCCGAGGGCATGGAGATCGCCGGCGTCGAGGTGATCGTGCGCCTGCGCCGTCGCGGCGCCCCTGCGCGCAAGGCCTGATCCACCGTCGATCCCTCGATTTCGCACATGAAAAAGGCCCGGGCGACCGGGCCTTTTTCATGTCCGGGCGGGTTCTCTCGCCGGCGGACGCTCAGTCCACCCGCTCACCCGGATAGACACCCCACAGGCGCTCCTGGCGGATGTAACCGTCGACGTCGCCCCCCTTCTGCGGCAGGGCGACGATGATCCGGCACCACGTGCCGGTGCAGGTCTTCACGCTGCCGATGACGCCGGCCTGGAGGCGGGCCTCCTCGGCGGAGGTGTCGTCGGCGCGGGCATACAGGACGGTGTCCGGCTTGGCGTCACCCTTGCCGTCACCCTTGCCCGCCGCCCGTGAGGCCGTGACGATGGAGGTGCGCCGCCCCGAGAGGAGCGAGTGCAGCACCCAGCCCTCGGTGCCCTCGGAATCGCGGATGCGGCGCCAGGTCTCGAATTCGCCGATGATCTCCACGGGCAGGCCGGCGCGCTGGAACACCCACAGGGTACGGTGATCCTTGGACGGTCCCTCGCGCAGATTCACGCGGTCGGTCTTGAGGCTGGCGTAGCGCGGCAGGGGCAGCCCCGTCTTCGAGCCGACGGACGCCCCGGGGGTGGATGGCGGGGGCGGTGCCGCCACGGCCGGTCCCGCCACGGCGGCGATCGCCAGGGCCAGGGCGAAGGAAGTGGTCTTGACGAAAGGGGTCTTGTCGAGCGCCATCGTCCGGTGTCCTTGACGGCGCGGCGGTGCCGGTCCTGGCCGACGCCCCGGCGCGCATTGTGTTCCGCCCTCTCTCTGATAGAGAGGCCGAGGGGGCTGGGGCGAGGGTCGCCGCCGGTCGACGGCCCCTGTCTCGATGTTCGTGTCCGGTGATCGTGTCTTGGCCCAGCTGTGGTTAACGCACGGTAAGCCAGGACGCCGTTTCGCCAGAACGGTGCGCCGAAACCCTGAGCGACCCCGATCCGGGGTCCGACCCGGGGATCGTTCGCGTCAAGGAGGGTGCATGCAGTCGCTCAAGCGCAAGCCGCTGGTCGTGGTCACTCGACGGCTGCCCGAGGTGGTGGAGACGCGCATGCGCGAACTCTTCGAGATCCGCGCCAACTCCGACGACAAGCCCCTGAGCCGGGACGATCTGGCCGCCGCCCTGCGCGAGGCCGACGTCCTCGTGCCGACGGTGACCGACGAGATCGATGCCGAACTCCTGGCCGAGGCCGGGCCGAACCTCGGCCTCATCGCGAATTTCGGCAACGGCGTCGATCACATCGACGTCGCCGCGGCCCTGGAGCGCGGCATCACCGTCACCAACACGCCCGGCGTGCTGACGGAGGACACCGCCGATATGACCATGGCGCTGATCCTGGCGGTGGCCCGCCGGGTCACCGAGGGCGCGCGCATCATCCCCGACGACGCCTGGGATTCGGGCTGGTCGCCGACCTGGATGCTCGGGCGCCGCATCACCGGCAAGCGCCTCGGCATCGTCGGCATGGGCCGCATCGGCCAGGCGCTCGCCCGCCGCGCCAAGGCGTTCGGCCTGCAGATCCACTACCACAACCGCCGCCGGGTGCCGGCCGCCATCGAGCGCGACCTTGAAGCCACCTACTGGGAATCCCTCGACCAGATGCTGGCGCGCGTCGACATCGTGTCGGTGAACTGCCCGCACACCCCGGCGACCTATCACCTCCTGTCGGCCCGCCGCCTCAAGCTGCTCAAGCCCGAGGCCGTGGTGGTGAACACGGCCCGCGGCGAGGTGATCGACGAGAGCGCGCTGGCCCGACTCATCGAGGCCGGCGACGTCGCGGGCGCGGGCCTCGACGTGTTCGAGCAGGAGCCCGCCGTGAGCCCCCGCCTCGTCAAGCTCGCCCGGTCCGGCAAGGTCGTGCTCCTGCCGCATATGGGGTCGGCGACCCACGAGAGCCGCATCGACATGGGCGAGAAGGTGATCATCAACATCAAGTCGTTCATGGACGGCCACCGCCCGCCGGACCGCGTCCTGCCCAGCATGCTCTGAGGGTTTCGCGACACGCGGGATCCGGCGCCGCGCCCGGAGAGAGAACCGGCGGGGAACGGGGGTTCGGCGAGACCCGCCGAGGCCTGCCGGCGCACGGGGCTTCCCCGCCCTGGCGTTTCGTCGGGAACGGAGTACTGAACCTCGGACGAACGGGGGAACGGGCCCGGACACGACACGTTGTCCGGCGTCTGACACGCGTTGTGTTGGTGGACGTAGCGTAGATCGGGAGTAGCATGGCCGCGGACACCCCGTTGACCGAGGCAGAGCCGGGCCGGGCGGTGGCAGACGACGATTTCCGCCGGTTCGCGGACTTCGTGCCGCTGATGATGTGGCGCACGGATCCCCAAGGCCGCATCGTCCACCACAACGAATCCTGGCTCGCCTTCACCGGTCGCTCTCAGGCCGAGGAGCGGGACTGCTGGCGCCGGGGCCTGCACCCCGACGATGCGGACTCCCACCTTGCCGCGTTCGAGACGGCCCTGGCCGAGCGGACCCCCTTCACCGCGGAGTTCCGCCTGCGCCGGCACGACGGCGCCTATCGCTGGCTCCTCGACACAGGCAAACCGCTCCACCGCAACGGAACCTTCGAGGGCTATGTCGGCACCTGCGTCGACATCACGGAGCGCAAGGAGGCCCGCGAGCATTCCGAGCGCGCCCTGGTGGAGAAGGAAGCGCTTCTGGCTGAAGTCTACCACCGGGTGCGCAACAATCTTCAGGTGATGGTCAGCCTCATCGGCCTGTACGGCCGGGCGGCCCCGGCGCCGTGCCGGGGCAGCTTCGAGGCCCTGGGCCAGCGGGTGCGGGCCATCGCCCTGGTGCAGCAGCACCTCCACGAGGCGCCCCACATCGCCTCCATCGACCTGCGGGACTACCTCCACCGCCTCGCCTCGGGGCTCGGGCAGCTGCGTCGGGCCGGACGGATCGGTGTCACCATCGGCGGGTCCGGCACCAGCCTCGTCGAGCCGCGCACGGCCAATGCCCTCGGGATGATCGTCGCCGAAGTGGTGTCGGAATGCCTCGACACCACAGCCGAGAGCGTCGCCTGCGCCATTTCGATCACCATCGACGCGGCGGCGGGCGCTCCCGTGCGCCTCTGCCTCGTTTCGAGCAGCGATGCCGGAGCGACCCCCTCCGGAAAGGTCGAGGTGCCCAATCTCGGCCCCCGCCTCATCGCCGCCTACGCCGCCCAGGCCGAGATCGCCGCCCACGGCCTCGGCACCCGGGCGGAGCCGCTGATCCTCCAACTGCCGGAAGTGCTGGTCCATCCGGCGGACTGAAGCCTCGTCCCGAAAGGTGGCCTCCGGCTTTCGGGACAAGACGATGCGAAAACAGGCACGTCAGAGCATCGTCCCGAAAGGCGGAGTCCAGCTTACGGGAAAAGACGATGTGACAACGGAGGTTTCGGAGCAGGGTCCCGAATACCGCATTCGGAACCCTGCTTGAGGGTCGTATCCCAGGACGGGGGGCCTATATCGGGACCATCCCCGCCACGAGGCCGTCTCCACCCATGCTGCCGCCCATCGCGACCATCATCGACAATTTCGGGATCCTGGACGAGGGGCCGGACCAGATCGAGTATCTGATCGAGCTCGGCCGCGCCCTGCCGCCGTTCCCGGAGGATCTCCTCACGGAGGCCAACCGCGTGCACGGCTGCGAGAGCCAGGTGTGGGTCGCTTCCCACATGGACGCCACCCACGAGCCGCCCCGGCTGTCGCTGCGGGGCACCAGCGATTCCACCGTCACCAAGGGCCTGATCGCCCTGGTGATGGCGCTCCACGACGGCAAGACCCCGCAGGAGATCGCGGCGGTGGACGTCTTCGCGGTGTTCCGGGAGATCGGGCTCGGTGCCCACCTCACCTCGAAGCGGTCGAACGGCGTGCGGGCCATGGCCGAGCGCATCCATCGCGACGCCGCCCGGCTCCTGGCGGCCTGATCGCGACACCGGCACAGACCGGTCAACGCGATCCCGCCTCCCGCCACAGCCGCATCCGGCCTCGGTCCGGGCCAACGGCCTCGCGCTCGAGGCCGTAATGTTCGGCGAGTCGCGCCAGGGCGATGCGGGCCACCACCTTGGCCGAGCGCGCCGGCCAGCGCCGCTCGGCCTCGATCCGCTCCAATCCCTTGAGAAAGCCGCACAGGTCGATGAGCAGGCCGGAGAGGTCGTTGCCCACGGCGGCGAGGGCGGCCCGCACGCGCTGACGCGCCGCCAGCATGGTGTCCGAGGCGCTCGACGGGTCGCGCGGCCCCGAGCCGTCGACCTTCGTTCCGCTCCAGTCCGCTCCCAGGCGCGGCATCATCACGGCCTGGGTCAGGTCGCGGCGCAGGCGTTCGCCGGCCTCGTAGCAGGCCGCATCGATGAGGGGCACGCCGTCCCGGTCGCGCCGCCGGGCCATCCAGGCCAGGGGACTCTCGGCGGCGTCGCGCAGGGGCCGTTCGGGGCGGTCCTCGCCCTCGAGGTCGAGGTGTTGGGCGAGGTAAGGCGGCTGCGCGCCAGCCCGCTCGCGGCGCAGGCGGGCCCGCCCCGCCGAGCTCAGGGTGAGGCGCGCGTTCCGGCCCACCGCCCGCTCCGCCAGATCGGCGCCGAGGAGGGCCGCGCCCGCCGCCGCCGGGAAACGCCCGGCCCCGAGGGACACGCCGCTACTACCGACCCGCACGACGAGCCCCGCGCCATCCTCCGCCGTGGGGTCCGGCAGGGCGTAGGCCCCCTCCTCCCCGAGCGCCGCCAAGAGCCGCAGGGCCTCGCGGCCAAGAACCGGCGCGAGCCCCGCGGGGCGGACGCCACGTCGAGGCCCCGAAGACGGCTGGCGAATTTTGTTCATGATTTGTTCCATAAGTTACGCGGGCGATCCCGTCGCCGTGCAACTCATGGTAAAGGATATAAATCCTAAATCAAGCCTTCCGGTCGAACGAGATCCCCGTCTCGTTCGACCGGACAGCCGCCTCGCGGAGGCGGCGGCGCTTAAGCCGCTTCGTCGTAGCTTCCGTTGCGGCTCTGACCGAGACCGATGGCCTTCGCGAGGTCGGAGCGGGCCTTGGCATAGTTCGGCGCCACCATCGGATAGTCGGGCGGCAGGCCCCACTTCGCCCGGTACTGTTCAGGACTCATGTCGTACTTCGCCCGCAGGTGACGCTTCAGGGATTTGAAGACGCGGCCATCTTCCAGGCAAATGATGTGGTCGGCGGTCACGGACTTCTTCACGGACACGGCCGGCTGCTGCGGCGCGGCGGCAACCTTGGGCTGCTCCTGTCCGCTGCCGATCTGCGTCAGTGACGCGTGGACACGGGTGATGAGTTGCGCCAGCTCCGCCGTCGGGACCGGATTGTTGCTGACGTAGGCCGAAACGATGTCGACCGTCAGGTCCACGTAATCCACCGAATTTTCGATTTCACTCATAGTCTTCTGTTTTCCCTCACTGCACGGTTCCCGAGGAGACGGCGAATCCCATTCGATTTCGCGCTCGAAGTGTTACGGGTCGACGGCTGTTTGCAGCATCGACGTCTCGCCTTCGGCGGATGTGCCAATCCATCCCGGCGTCCCGCGCCATCAAGCAGAACAAATGATAGTCAGCTCGACGACTGAAAACAAGCCAGTTGACGCGCACATTCTCAGTAAAGCCGATTTGAAACATAATTCATTCATTCAGTTTGCGGCATTCATTCGCCCGAACCGCACAAATCGTCGCACTGTACGATAATGTACTTCCGGTTGCTCACGCGACGTCATGCAAGCGTGGCCGGTGGTTGAACGGTGTCGATCCCTTCGAACGTCAGCCCATCCGGCAAGCCCCCTCTTTGAGGCCCTGATCCAAACCTCTTGCCAGCGACCTCGCCGGCCCTGCACATGGGGGCACAATCGACGAAGGCGACGGGCCGGTCGGGCCTGGATCGGTCGTAGTCAGACCGACCCCGCCCATGCCACCCAGCGCCGGCCCGGTCCGAGGATTCTTGCCATGATAACCGATCGTATTCCCATCACAGTTCCGCTAGCCGCGCCGGTGGCCGAGGCACGACCCCATGCCTTCACGGTCCATGATCGGACGATCGGCGACGATTATGCTTGGTTGAAAGCGGAGAACTGGCGCGCCGTCCTCAAGGACCCGGCCGCCCTGCCGGAGGAGATCGGCACGTATCTGCGGGCCGAGAACGCCTATGCCGAGGCCGCCCTGGAACCCGTGGCGGCCCTGCGGAAGACCCTCGTGGCCGAGATGCGCGGGCGCATCCGCGAGGACGACAGCAGCGTGCCCGAGCCCGATGGGCCGTTCGCCTACTACACCCGCCACCGCGACGGCGGGCAGCATCCCCTCGTCTGCCGGCGTCCGCGCACCGTGGTGGTGATTCCCGGCCAGGGGGCCGAGACCGCCGCCGATGGCGGCCCCGAGGAGGGCGAGGTGATCCTCCTCGACGGCGACCGGGAGGGGGCGGGTCTCGCCTTCTTCGAGATCGCGGCGGCGGTGCATTCCGACGATCACGCCCGGCTCGCCTGGAGCGCCGACACCAATGGGTCGGAACTCCACACCATCCGGGTGCGCGACCTCGCCACCGGCCTCGACGGCCCGGACCGCATCGAGGCGACCACGGGCGAGGTGGTGTGGACGAAGGACGGCAGCGCCTTCCACTACGTGGCGCTGGACGAGAACCACCGCCCGGCGCGGGTCATGCTCCACCGCCTCGGCACCGAACAGGCCGAGGACCGGCTGGTCTACGAGGAGCCCGATTCCGGCTTTTTCGTCCACATCGACACGACCCAGTCGCGCGACTACCTCACGGTCACGGCGAGCGACCACGAGACGTCGGAGGTCCACCTCGTCGACCGGGCCGAGGTCGACGCGCCCCTGCGGGTGGTGCAGCCGCGCACCCCGCAGCTCATCTATTCCGTCGAGAACTGGGGGCCGCACCTCTTCATCCTCACCAACGCGGGTGGGGCGGTGGACTTCAAGATCGCCACGGCGCGGATCGAGACCCCCGGCCTCGATCACTGGACCGACGTGGTCCCGCACCGGGCCGGCGTGATGATCCGCCACCAGCACGTCATCGCCGAGCACATCGTCCGCCTCGAGATCGAGAACGCCCGACCCCGTATCGTCGTGCGCGACATGATGGGCTCCGAGCATGGGGTGGCGTTCGCCGAGGAAGCCTATTCCCTCGGACTACAGCCGGGCCACGAATTCGAGACGGCGGTGATCCGCTTCACCTACTCGTCGATGACGACGCCGGCCGAGACTTACGATTACGATTGCGTCACCCGCTCGCGGCAGCTGCGCAAGCGCCAGACGATTCCGAGCGGGCACAAGCCGGAGGACTACGTCACCCGGCGCCTGTTCGCCACGGCGCCGGACGGCGAGACCGTGCCGATCTCGCTCCTGCACCGGCGCGACCTCGCGCTCGACGGAACCGCCCCCCTGCTCCTCTACGGCTACGGCTCCTACGGCACCCTGATGCCGGCGGCGTTCCGCACCAACCCCCTGTCGCTCGTCGATCGCGGCTTCGTCTACGCCATCGCGCACGTGCGCGGCGGGACCGAGAAGGGCTGGAACTGGTACCTCGACGGCAAGCGCGAGAAGAAGCCCAACACGTTCTCGGACTTCGTGGCCTGCGGGCGGGCGCTCATCGAGGCCGGGTACACGGCGCAGGGCCGCATCGTCGCCCATGGCGGCTCGGCGGGCGGCATGCTCATGGGGGCGGTGGCCAACCTCGCGCCGGAACTGTTCGCGGGCATCGTCGCCGACGTGCCGTTCGTCGACGTGCTCAACACCATGCTGGACGGCGACCTGCCGCTGACCCCGCCGGAATGGCCCGAATGGGGTAACCCGGCCGAGAGCCTCGCGGCCTTCGAGACCATCCTGTCCTACTCGCCCTACGACAACGTGGCGGCCAAAGCCTATCCGGCGATCCTGGCGCTCGGCGGTCTCACCGACCCGCGCGTGACCTACTGGGAGCCGGCGAAATGGGTCGCGCGCCTGCGCGCCACCATGACGGGGGGCGGCCCGGTGCTCCTGCGCATCAACATGGAGGCGGGCCACGGGGGCGCCGCCGGCCGCTTCGACCGCCTGGAGGAAGTCGCCCTTATCTACGCCTTCGCGCTGCTGGCCGTGGGTCGGGCGGAGGCGTAGGGGCCGGGCGACCCCCGTCTCTAAAAGGAAGGGAGTCGCAGATCTGAGGTGCGGTCGGCGCGTGCTGCCGACGCGCCTTGCCGACGAGGCGGCGCCTCTGGTGCGCATCTCCTCGCCCCGCCTGCGGGGAGAGGAGATGCGTCTCCCCCTCGTCGAGGCGGCAGCCGAGGGTGAGGGGGCGCGCCCGGAGGAGCCTCGTCCGACGAAGCCCCCTCACCGTCGCTGCGGCTGCGCCTTCGCTCGCCGCAGGCACGACGGGGTGCCTGCGGCCCTCTCCCCGCAAGCGGGGAGAGGGGGCTCACGGCCGGAGCCGGATTCATCGACGGCACGCCCATCGAAGACGTGACGGCGCGGAAGCGCGCTTCACCTCGACGGCTTCTGCGGATCACCGCAAAAGCGCGTCCGCCATGGCGTGGTACGCCGGTTTGGGCGCGTAATCGCGGTCGAAGGGGAGCGGGCGGGGCTTGCGGATCGTGTGGTAGTCGGGCTCGGCGACGCCGTTGAGCCAGGATTGGGCATCGGACAATTGCCAGGTCTGGATCACCGTCACGGCGGGTTCGGCCAGTGCCGCCGCCATGATCTCGGCGTAGCGCGCCGCCACCTGCGCGTCGCGCCGGGTGTCGTTGCCCTGCATCCGGAGATCGTTGACGTCGAGTTCGGTGACGTAGACCTCGAGCTTTCGCGCCGCGAGGTCGCGCACGAGTTTGGAGAAGATCGCCCGGTCGAACACGAAGTCCGGAAACCAGTGGCATTCGAGGCCCACCGCGTCGAGGCGGATTCCGGCGTGCTGGAGATCGTCGACGAGGCGCAACAGGGCCGTCCGGTAGATCTCCGTCGGCCCGAAGGCGACTTTCCATTCCGGGCTCGCCTCGTTGAGGACGAGGCGCACGTTCGGGTCGGCCCGGTGGGCGGCGACGAAGGCGCGGCGGATGTAGTCGGGGCCGAGCGCCCGGAACCACGGCCCGCCGCGCAAAGACCCCGGATTGCCGTCGTCCGGCCACAGGGGTTCGTTGACGACGTCCCAGGAATGCAGGCGCCCGGCATAGCGGCCCACCGTCTCGGCGATGTGGCGGTCGAGCCAGTAGGCGGCCTCCTTGGGGCTGAGCTTGTCCACCCAGTCCGGCTGGTAGGCATTCCAGGCCAGGGTGTGTCCGCGCACGGCGAGCCCGGCCTGCGCCGCGAACGCCACCAGGGCATCGCCGTCCGTATAGTCGGCGACGGTCGGTTGCGGCCGGATCGAGCCGAACTTCAGGGCGACGTCCGTGGTGACGATGCGGGTCTGGTGCCGGTAGAGTTCGGCGAGCCGTGCATCGGTGAGCACCGTCCTGTCGATGGAGGCGCCGTACGTGACCCCGCGTGCCGCCGCCAGGGCGCCGAGGGAGGGCACGGAGCGGATCGGGTCGGCGGCCCCGGCCGGGCCGGCGGCGGTGCCGGCGGCGAGCACCGCCCCTCCGAGGACGAGGTCCCTGCGCGAGATCCGGTCCATCACAGTTTCATGCGCTTGAACACGCCCTCGGGGATGGTGCGGATCACCAGCATGACCAGGGCCCAGACCGGCCGGACATAGACCACGTCGCGCCGGGCGACCTCAGCGCCACGGAAGATCGCGGCGCCGACCTCGACGGCCTCGGCCGTCAGGGGTTTCGGCAGGGGCATGCCCGCCGTCATCCGGGTGCGGACGAAGCCGGGCTTCACCGTCAGGACATGGACGCCCTTGGGGGCGAGACGGTTGCGCAGGCCGGACAGGAACGCGGTGAAGCCGGCCTTGGCCGCGCCGTAGACGTAGTTCGAGGCCCGGCCCCGCTCGCCCGCCACCGACGAGACCCCCACGAGGGTGCCGCTCCCCCGCGCGGCGAACCGCTCGGCGAGCAGGCCGAGCAGCAGGGACGGCCCCTCGAAGTTCGTGCGCATCACCAACGCCGCCTCGGCCGGATCGGCCTCGGACCGCGCCTGGTCGCCGAGGAGCCCGACGACGCTCACCACCGTGTCGGGCAGGCGCGGCAAGCCGTCGACGAAGGCGGGAAAGGCGGCGGTATCGGTGATGTCGAGGGCGTGCACGGGCACGGCGTGGCCGGTGCGGGCCGTGAGGTCGGCGGCGTTGCGGGCCATCCCCGCCCCGTCGCGGGCGGCGAGAACCACGTCCCATCCGGCCTGGGCGTAGGCCAGCGCCGTGGCGTGCCCGATGTCGGAGGTGGCGCCGACGAGGAGCATGAGCTTTCTCGGCACGGAAGCGGTCTGGGTCATGCGGCCTCGAAGGCGTTGGAGCGGAGCGCGAACGGAGTTTTCGGAGTGGACGCGCTGGGTTTCACGCGAAGTCTCCGTGCGGGCAGAGGAGTCATCGAAGTAATCGGGCGGCGGAATTCGAATCGGAACGCCCGCGCGCATCCCCCTCGCCCCGCTTGCGGGGAGAGGACCGAAGGCACCCCGTCGTGCCTTCGGTGAGCGGAGGCTCGCACCGTGCGTCCGGTGTGATCGCTCGGCCGGTCAGCACAAGGTTGCTTCGTGAAAGTCTCACCGGCCCGTGAAACGCACGGCGCACTCCCTCTCCTGAAAGGAGAGGGTTGGGGTGAGGTGTGTGACCTCTCCGGAGACTCCGCACACCTCACCCTGTCCCTCTCCTTCCAGGAGAGGGGACCCGCGCGACGTCTCGATCCAAGAGACTTCCCGGAAGCAAAAACCTTCGCCGCGTGGACGGCCGGGGACGCATCGCCCCTCCCGAGATCCACGCCCACGCTCACAACCCCAACCGCCGCGACAGGGCAGAGGCGATCCTGCCCTCGCCGTCGAGCTCCCGCCGCAGGGCCCGGAACCGCGTCGCGGCGTTGCCGTAGCCGGCCTCGAAGGTATCGCGGCTCTGGCGGGCGTCCTTGGCGAGGTAGAGGCGCCCCCCCGCCTCCCGCACGATGGCATCGAGGCCGTCGAGGAGCGCGAGGTTGGCGGGGCTCGCCGGGAAATCCAGGGTGAGGGTGTAGCCTTGAAGCGGGAACGACAGCAGCCCGCCCCCGCCGCCGAGCAGCTTCAGCACGGCGAGGAAGGAGGGAGCGGCGTGCGAGACCCGCTCGAGGATCGCGCCCAGGGCCGCGCGGCTGCGGGCTTTCGGGATCACGCATTGATGCTGGAGGAAGCCGCGCGCCCCGTAGATGCGGTTCCAGTCGCGGATGCCGTCGAGGGGGAAGAAATAGGGCGCCCAGCCGACGATCCCGTCGCGGCCCGCACCCGCGCGGCCGCGCCCGTAATACAGGGCGTTGAAGGCGCCGACGCTGAGGCGGTTGAGGGTCAGGGCCGGCAGGTCGAAGGGCACCGCCAGCGCCCCGCGCGCGATCGGGGGATGCAGGGGCGCGCCGGGGTGAAGCGCCGCGAGGTCGGCCCGGGTGGCGTGCTCGCCGCGATAGACCAGGGCGCGGCCCCGGGCGGCGCCGCGCGCGAGACAGTCGATCCAGGCGACGGCGTAGGTGGCGCCGTGGGCCGCCTCCAGGGCCGCCATGGCGGCGTCGAGGTCGGCGGCCGCGACGGTGCTCTGGCGAATCCAGCCCGTCTCGACCCGGCGCAGGGCAAGGGTCGCCCGCAGGATCGTGCCCGTCAGCCCCATGCCTCCGACGGTGGCGGCGAAGAGGTCCGACTCCGGCCCGCAGGTCCACACCGTGCCGTCGGGGAGCGCCAGGGTGAGGTCGCGCAGATGCGCGCCGAAGCCCCCGGCGCCGTGGTGGTTCTTGCCGTGCACGTCCGCCGCGATGGCGCCGCCGACGGTGACGAAGCGGGTGCCCGGCACCACGGGCGGGAAGAACCCGCGGGGCAGGAATGCGTCGATGATGTCGGCCAAGAGCACCCCGGCCTCGACGGCGAGGTGGCCCGTCTCCGGATCGAAGGCGATCATCCGGTCGAGGCCGCGCAGGGCCAGGGTGGTGTCGGCCCCGATGGCCGCGTCGCCATAGGCCCGGCCGTTGCCGCGCGCGATGAGCCCGGTCCCGCTCCGGTGCAGGGGCGAGACGGCCGCCGCCTCGCGCACGGGAAGGAGGCGCGTCGCCTGCCGGGGGTAGCGGCCCCAGCCCGAGACCTCCTGCGTCGCCCCGCTCACGGCGCGGACCGGGTGAACACGAAGCGGCGGTCGAGGCCGTACTTCACCGCATACCCCACGCCGAGACCCAGGAGGGCGCCGGCATATTTCGCCGTGCTCGTCCCCCACAGGGCGAAGAACCCGAACTCGAACACCCAGAACACCAGGGTCGTCGCCACGCTGAACAGGCCGTAGAGCACGACCTTGCGGGCCTCTTCCGTCCGGGTCCGCGAGGCGTCGAAGAACACGAGATGCTTGTCGAGGAGGTACTTCACCACGAAGCCGACGCCCGTGCCCATCGCGATGGAGACGAGGAGGGGCGCCCACGGCACGAGCCGCACGGTGGCTTCCTGCGCGAGGAGGTTCGCCGCCGTGGCGAGCACGGCGAAGCCGACATAGCGCAGGCCGAGGGCGAAGGGCGCGGGACGGGACATGGCGTGAACGCTCATATGGCGGCCAGCACCAGGATGCCAACGGTGGCCGCCGTCACGAGGCTGACCCGGTCGCGCAGGGCGAACACGATGGGATCGTCGTGCATCATCCGGCGATGGGCCATGAGCAGCGCCCGCGAGATCCAGTAGAGGATCACCGGGCCGACGCACCACAGCAGCTTCGGGCGCGAATAGAGCTGCGTCACGGCGTCCGACGACAGGTAGAGGGCCAGCACCACCACGGCATTGTAGCCCGCCGCCGCCGCCAACGACGCGACGATGGGGAGATCCGAGAGTTCGTAGTTGCGGTTGGTCGGGCTCGGCAGGCCCCGATCGAGGCGGCTCGTGAGTTCGGTGTAGCGCTTGATCAGCGCCAGGGACATGAACATGAACAGCGAGAAGGCGAGCAGCCAATCCGACAGGACGGCGCCCACGGCGACACCGCCGCCCACGACCCGGATGGTGTAGAGGGCCGCCAGCGTCACCACGTCGACGAGCATCTTGCGCTTCAGGGAGAACGAATACGCGGTGGTGAGGGCGAAATACGCCAGGAGCACGCCGCAGAACGCCGCCGAGACGGCCAGACTCACGCCGAGGGCCGCGACGAACAGGAGGGGGGCGGCGAGCATGGCCTCGACCAAGGGCACCCGCCCGTTGGCGAGCGGCCGGCTCCGCTTCGTCGGATGCGCCCGGTCGGCCTCGAGGTCGATGAGGTCGTTGATGAGGTAGACGCTCGACGCGCAGAGGGAGAACGCCACGAAGGCGAGAAACGCCGCGAGGAAGGCGGCCCCGTCGAAGCGGTGCGCCATGAGGAGCGGCACGAACACCAGGGCGTTCTTCGCGTATTGATGCACCCGCAGGAGCTTGGCCCAGGCCCGGACCCGCGCGGCGAGGTCTTGCCCGGTCTCGGGCAGGAACACGGCCTCGGGCGCGAGGGCCACGAGGGCCCGGCGCGCGGCCGGCGCGAGGCGCACGGCGACGGCCCGGTTCGCCTTCGCCCAGACGGGCAGGTCGTCGGCGTGGTTGCCGATATAATCGAACCCGCCCGCCCCGAACGTCGCCACGAGGCGGTCCGCCTTGGCTGTCCCCGACAGGTTCACGGACGCGTCCGAGGCGAACCAGCCGTCGAACAGGCCGAGATGGCGAGCCACCTTCTCGACCAGCACGGCGTTGCTCGCCGAGGCGAGGTAGACCGGCCGGCCCTCGGCCCGCGCCGCGGCGATGACGTCGAGGACGGCCGCGTCGTAGGGAAGCTTCGCCACATCGAGGGCGGCGGTGCCGAGGTGATGCTTGATCGCCGCCTTGCCGCGCGGCACCGCCCGCGCCAGGGCCAACGCGGCCAGGGGCGAGCCGCCGATCTCGGCGAAGAAGCTCTCGATCAGCAGGTCGGAGCGGATCAGGGTTCCGTCGAGATCGACCACCAGGGGCAGCGCCGCTTCGACGGTGAGACGTTGAGCGCGCATGCCTCTAGACCTCGCAGCGTGGGGGGCGCGGTGCGACCGCGGCGGGAAGGACGGCGAAACCCGGGCTCATGGCGCCGTGGCCTCCAGGCGCGGCGCGCTCGCGACGCAGGCGGGTTCAAGGCGGTAGAGGGTCAGGGGCGTCCCGTCGAAGGTGCGGGCCGGATCGATGGTGCGCTCGAGGCGCGCGCACCGGCGCAGGGTGCCGTCGGCATAGCCGCCGCGCCGGCCGGCCTCCTCCGACAGCATGGTGGGGAAGTCGACGATGTAGCGGATGCCCTGGGCGGCGAGGTACGGGGCGAGCCCCCCCGACACCACAGCCGGGTAGACGGCGTCGTTGACGAGGCCGTCGAGGTTCGTCACCGGCCGGGCGGCGAAGTAGGCGACGATGCCGGCGTTCCACGCCGCCACGGGGGCGAGGTCGGGCGCGTCGCGCAGCATCTCGCCCGCCTCCATGGTGGCGACCTGCCAGGGCCAGGGCGGGTTGGCGAAGCGCCAGACGGCGCCGGCGGCGTAGAGGAGGACGAGGAGCGGCACGACGCGGCCCCGCACCGGCAAGGCGGCCACGAGGCCGGCGGCCAGGAGGGCAACGGCGGCGAAGAACGTCGCCGCGTACCAGTACTGCACCGCCCCGTTCAGGGCGTAGACGGCGCCGTATCCGACGATCGCCAGCACGGAGCCGAGGCTGAGCGGATGGTCGAGGAGCGCGCGCAAGCGCCCGCGCCGGATCACCCAGAGCCCAAGCCCGGCGAGCACCACCGGCACCGCCACGCGCGGCAGGCCGTAGGGCTCGAACAACTCGATCACCCGGGCGAGGCCGGGCCAGGGGGTATAGCCCGACACCGTCGCCCAGAAATGCTTGATGCTGGCGCTGCGCTGCACGAAGCCGCCGGTGAAGTGATAGGTGTGGAGGGTCACGAGGCCGATGCCGAGGAGCGCGCCGAGGCACAGCATCGCCGGCACGCCGAGGCCCCGCACCGTCCAGCGTCGGTGCCAGGCGCGGTGGAGCAGGAATCCGCCGAGGAGCGCGAAGGGCAGCAGGGCGTAATCCGAGCGCGCGAGCACGCCGACGATCCCCGTCGCCAGGGCCGCGAGGACGACGCCCGGTCCGGGCGACTCCGCCGCGACGAGGCGGTAGGACAGGGCGGCGGCCGCGATGACGAGGCAGGATTCCATCGGGAATCCGACGAGGTGCAGACCGCCGGCCGACATCGCGACGAGGAGCACCCCGAGGCCGCCCCCGCCGAACGTCTCCCGCGCGGCGTGCGCGAGCCAATAGACGGCCGCCGCCATCAGGGCCGCATTGACGAGGACGACGAGGAGATAGGTCTCGACGAACCCGATCTCTGGGGCGATCCGGTACAGACCGGCCAGCGCATAGCCGAACAGGAGATGGAAGCCGGTGGCGGCGTTCACGCCGTCGAACGTCCAGGTGCCTTGCGTCGCGAAATTCTTGGCGAGGACGAAGTAGTAGAACGCGTCGTCGGGAATCCGCGCGACGATGGCAGCAGCCCCCAGGGGCACCGGTGCGAGGCTGAACGCCAGGGCGACGCCGAAGGCGATCAGCGCCGCCGCTCTCGGCGAAACTCTGTCCATGATGGCGTCCCCGGAAGTTCAGGGGGCACCATCCATCCCGGCGCTTAAGACATCATGATGCCGATCGGCGAACCACCGGGCGCGTTTGGGGATAACCCAGGGCTCCGCCCTGGACCCGCGAAGGGCTCGGCCCTTCGAACCCCATGTTTCCGCTACCCAAACGCGAACAGGCCGCCTCGTTTGGAGGCGGCCTGTTTGGAGTGATCGTCTAGAGGGGATGTTTTTATGATGTGCTGTGCAGGTCTGGCGGCGACCGACTCTCCCGTGTCTTGAGACACAGTACCATGGGCGCTGGTGCGTTTAACGGCCGAGTTCGAGATGGGATCGGGTTCTGGGCACACCGCTCAAACCA
>Ga0182232_1000090_pt1 | contig 28946 bp, 30 predicted proteins | sample G6R1MG_30_FD_155484 | JGI IMG/M metagenome (GOLD analysis project Ga0182232, IMG submission 155484) | Phyllosphere microbial comminities from miscanthus, Michigan, USA - G6R3_NF_07NOV2016_LD2 MG | ecosystem: Host-associated > Plants > Phyllosphere > Phylloplane/Leaf | place: USA: Michigan... | reverse complement strand
AGGAAGGGCCTCGCGGGTCCCAGCGATGCGATCCTCCATACAGTTCCCCGGTTCACCCTGATCTGTTCCAACAGGGAAGCGAGGCGCATCGTGAGCGTGACGAAAAATCCTGCGTCCGGGAGCCCAATCGGCTCCCGGCACCCGGGCTTCAGGTGTTCATGGAGTCGAAGAAGTCGTTGTTGCTCTTGGTCTGGCGCAGCTTGTCCATGAGGAACTCGATGGCGTCGGTGACGCCCATCGGGTTGAGGATGCGGCGCAGCACGTAGGTCTTCTTGAGGGAGTCCGGTGGGACCAGCAGTTCTTCCTTGCGGGTGCCCGAACGGGTGATGTCGATGGCCGGGAAGATGCGCTTGTCGGAGACCTTGCGGTCGAGAATAATTTCCGAGTTGCCCGTGCCCTTGAACTCCTCGAAGATCACCTCGTCCATGCGCGAGCCGGTGTCGATGAGCGCCGTCGCGATGATCGAGAGCGAGCCGCCCTCCTCGATGTTGCGCGCCGCGCCGAAGAAGCGTTTGGGGCGCTGCAGGGCGTTGGCATCGACGCCGCCCGTGAGCACCTTGCCGGATGACGGCACCACGGTGTTGTAGGCGCGGCCCAGACGCGTGATCGAATCGAGCAGGATGACAACGTCGCGGCCGTGCTCGACGAGGCGCTTGGCCTTCTCGATCACCATTTCGGCAACCTGGACGTGGCGGGTCGCCGGCTCGTCGAAGGTGGAGGCGATGACTTCGCCCTTCACCGAGCGGATCATGTCGGTCACTTCCTCGGGGCGCTCGTCGATGAGCAGCACGATGAGGTAGCATTCCGGGTGATTGATGGTGATCGACTGGGCGATGTTCTGCATCAGCACGGTCTTGCCCGTGCGCGGCGGCGCCACGATGAGGGCGCGCTGGCCCTTGCCGATGGGGGCGACGATATCGATGATCCGGGGCGAAAAGTCCTTCTTCGGCGGATTGTCGAGTTCGAGCTTGAAGCGCTGGGTCGGGAACAGCGGCGTTAGGTTGTCGAAGTGAACCTTGTGCTTGATCTTCTCCGGGCTCTCGAAGTTGATCGTGTTCACCTTCAGCAGGGCGAAGTAGCGCTCGCCATCCTTCGGACCCCGGATCGGCCCCTCCACCGTGTCGCCCGTGCGCAGGCCGAAACGGCGGATCTGGGTCGGCGAGATGTAGATGTCGTCGGGGCCGGGCAGGTAGTTCGAGTCGGACGACCGCAGGAAGCCGAAACCGTCCTGCAGCACTTCCACTGTGCCGGCCCCGATGATCTCGACGTCCTTGGCAGCGAGCTGCTTCAGGATCGCGAACATCAACTCCTGCTTGCGCATGGTGGAGGCGTTCTCGACCTCGACCTCTTCGGCGAAAGCGATGAGATCGGTCGGCGTCTTGGACTTCAGATCCTGGAGCTTGACCTCGCGCTTGCCGTCGAGATCGGCGGCGGCGAGGCCACCCTCGGCCGGTGCATCCACGGGTTCAAGGGCGTCGTATGAGGCTGTCATGGGAATTCTAAACCGCGGCAAAAACGGATGAGGGGCAGAGGTCGTCTGGGATGGATTCGCCGGGCACTGTCTCAGCACCTGTCGTCGGACCGTTGAAAAGGACGGTTCCGCGCATCGTCTTGGGGGAGTCTGGAAGACTCGCGGGATGCATCACGGCGTATTGGGAGGGACTTCGACGTTATCGTGATTCTTTCGCTTGCTCAAGCCGGAATCAACGACGGCGCAGGCGGACGTAGAGGGCGCCGGCTCCGCCGTGGTGACGGGCCGCTTCCTCGAAGCCGAGGACGATGCTGCGCAATTCGGGCGCCCGCAGCCAGTGCGGCACGCTGCGGCGCAGGACGCCGCGCTCGGAAAACGCGTCGTCGTAATCCATCCCGCCCTTGCCGGTGACGACGAGAACATGAGTGTGACCCGCCGCCCGCGCTCGCATGAGGAAGCCCATCAGGGCGTCGTGCGCCTGCGCCTGATACATTCCGTGGAGATCGATCCGGGCATCGACCTGCAGGGCGCCGCGTCGGAAGGCGAGACGCACGCGTCGCTCCAGACCCTGCGCCAGGGGAGGGGGGGCGACCACGGGGGGCGGAAGCGTCGCTGGGGGGTTCGGCTTCAGGATGAGTCGCTTACCCGGTGGTTTCGCGGCCGGCGCGGGCTGCTTCGCCATCGGTGAGGGTGGCGACTTATGAGCCGGCTTCATGATGGGCTTTGCCGGCAGGATCGGTGCAGCGATCACCGGGCTCGGCTTCGGTTTCGCCGGCCGGGCGCGACCGCGCAGGGGCGTGATCAGGCGGGCGATCTCGCCCCACAGGTAGGCATCCTCGCCCGAGAGGCCGCGGGGCCGCCGGGGGGGCCTCATGGCCCGGCCGGCGCGGCGGCGCGCGGCAGCAGCACGACGAAGCCCGCCGGGGCCCGCAGGTTGCCGGCGGCGACGCCGGCCGCTTCGCCGGTGCCGAGATAGAGGTCGCCCCGCGCCGGACCGACGATGGCCGAGCCGGTATCGGCCGCGATGACGATGCGACCGGTCGCGGGATCGTCCGAGACCTCGATCCAGAACGGCAGGCCGTAGCGCCAGAGGGTCGAATCCACGGCGAGGCTGTGGCCGGGGCTCAAAGGAACCCCGGCGGCGCCGGGCGGTCCGAGGGCGGCATCCTCGACGGGCGCGAGCTTGAAGAAGATGTACGATTGGTTGCGGCGCATCAGGCGGCGGGCGATCTCGGGATTGTCGCGTAGCCAGCCGGTCCAGCGCGCCAGGGTCAAGCCCTCGAGGGGCAGATGGCCTTCGGCCACCAGCAGCTTCCCGATGGCGGTGTAGGGGCGGCCGTTGCGCCCGTCGTAGAGCACCCGCACGACCCGCCCATCCGTGAGGCGCACCCGCCCCGACCCCTGGACCTGGAGGACGAAGAGATCGACGGGGTGGAGCCAGAGCAGCGGAATCCGTGACGGCCCCGGCACGTCATCCTCGATGGCGGCCCGGTCGGGATAGGGAACGAGGCCGGCCTCCGTGCGGCGCGCGGCGCGCAGGGTGGGGTCGAGGCCGGGATGCGCCTCGCCCGGCTCCAGGCTCACGAGGTCGGCGGGGCGGGCGAGAACCGGCGCGGTGTAGCCGGGCGCCGCCTCGGGCGAGCCAGAGAGTTCAGGTTCGAAATAGCCCGTCAGGAAGCCCGTGCGGCGCGCGGGCGTCCCCTCGGCGGCGGGCCGGACGACCCGGTAGGCGGCGAACGCCGTGGCGAAGAAGCTGGCGGCCCCTTCGGGGGCAACGGCGGCGGCCCGCGCGCAGGCGGCGGACAGCGCGGCCGCGTCGCCGATGATGGTTGGAGCCAGGGGCACCGGCGCCGCCGCACAGGTCCGGCGGAAGGCGTCGAGGGCCCGTTCGGGATCGGGACCGGGGAAGCCGGCGAGCTGTGCGACGTCGACGGCTTCCAACACCGCGCCGCCCACACGCAACGGCTCGGCCGCCTGCGCAGCCGAGCCGGGAAACACGGAGCCGAGACAGGCCGCCAGGGCCGTCGCGGGAGGCAGGAAGCGCCGGAGCGCCGAACCGGGCATGACCGGAGGAGGCCGCCTAGGCACCGGCTTCGGTGGCGACGAGCTGCCAGTTCGGATCGCGGGTGCCCAGTGTCCGGGCGAAGGTCCAGACGTCGGGCACCTCGACCACGGTCTCGGCGCTGCCGTCGATCACCTGACCCTGGGCGTTGCGGGTCGCGGTGATGAGGTGGGAGAGGAAGCGCACCGTGACCTGAGCCACGCGGTTCTTGACGTCGACGGCGACGATCTCGGCCTTGTCGAGGGACACGAAGGTGGTCTCCACCACCTCCTTGCGGCCCTCGCGCGCGTCGATTTCACGCTCGAAACCCTCGCAGACCTCCCGCGAGAGCAGGCTGCGCAGCGTCTTGCGATCGCCCTTCGCGAACGCAATCACGATGGCTTCGTAGGCCGATTTCGCGCCCTCGACGAAGCTGCGCGGATCGAAGCCGGGCTCCACCTGCACCACGGCTTCGAGGCCGTTGGCGATGGCCGAACCGGGCTCGGCGATGCCGCGCCAGTCGCGGGCTTCCGGGCGCGGTGCCGTCTGCGCCCGGTCGGCGGAGGCCCGATCGGCACCGGGCAGGCGCACCACGTTGTCGCCCTCCGGCCGGTTGGCCGGCGGCTCCGTGCGGCTGCGGTCCACCGGCTTGAAGGGGGAGCGTTCCGCGCCGGTCTTCTGGCCGAGCACCGAACGCAGGCGCCAGATCACGAACACCGCCAGGGCGAGGAAGATCAAGGTCGTCAAATCGAAGGAATCCTGCATCACCGATCCTGATCGTGGCCGTCGCACGACGACTGCAATTCGAGGGGCTCCGGAAAACCCTGTCGGACGTGCTTTAGCCGAGCCCCGCGCCGGGAGCGAGCCGACTCGCCCGAAAGCGTCTCCGCTACGGCGGCCCTCCTGAGACACGGGATATGGTGCGCGCCCGGCCCCGGTTCCAGGCGCGGCGGGCGTGCCTTGTTCGCACTCCATCGGCATGATAGCGCGCTCTCGCACCGGACGGGTGGTCGCAACCGTCGCCGAACGAACGACAGCCGGCCCGCGCATGCTCCCGAGGATCGTGCCCCCCGAGGATCGTGCTCCCGACGAAGCATGCTCCTGGGGCACTTGAGAAGGACAAGAACGCCATGGCCGACACATCGGCACCGAACGGGAACGGTGGCGCCACGGCGCAGACCGAGGACCAGCTCCCCGCCATCAACGCCCTCGGGCAATACGCCAAGGATCTCTCCTTCGAGAATCCGAACGCCCCGCGCTCGCTCCAGCCTCAGGAATCGGCGCCGCAGATCAACATCCAGGTCAACGTCAACGCCCGGCAGATCGCGGAAGAGGATTTCGAGGTCGAGTTGACCCTCGAAGGCGATGCCAAGACCGGCGGCGACGTGCTGTTCGCGTTCGAGCTCACCTATGCGGGCATCTTCCGCATGCGCAACATCCCGCAGGATCAGCTCCATCCGGCCGTGATGATCGAGTGTCCGCGCCTGCTGTTCCCCTTCGCGCGCCAGATCGTCGCTGAGGCCGTGCGCAATGGCGGCTTCCCGCCGCTCTACATCGATCCCATCGATTTCGTTGGCCTCTACCGCCAGAAGGCGATGGAAGCGCAGGGGCAGGGCGTCGAGAGCGGCCCGCTCTCCTCCTGAGGACGCCGCTCCTCCGCCGACCAGTAGGAGGTCGGCGGAGGAGCAAGGTTTCAGCGTCGGGTCTCGCGCCCTGTTGCGCGCGGGTTGCATCTCCCTTTTGCCGGTTGTGCTAGTTGGGACGGCGCGGCGGAACCTCCCGGCGCGGGTCGGCCTGGACCGGGAGAACGGGTTGGTCATTGCAACCCAACCCGCGAGATGCCCCGAGATGCGTTCATTCCATTCCCGCAGGACGCCGACGCCGCCCTTGGCTGAACATCGGCCCAGGCGGCCGCGTGTCGCTGCGGCACTCCTGCTCGGACTGGGCCTCGGCTTCGGCGTATCCGGCTGCGTGACGCCGGCGCCGAATCGCCTTTCCTCCGTCGAGACCGCGGAACTTCGCTTCACCAGCCTGGATGTTCGGGTGCCCGAGACGGCGCCCATCGTCTGGGGCACAGCCGAGGCGGATTACGCCCGGGCCAACGGCCTGTCACCGAACGATCCCGCCGTGGCGGCGACGCCGGCAGGGCGCGCCTTCGTCCGCGATCTGGTGGCGCGTCGCCTGAAGACCAAGCTGGAGCGGGTCCTCGCCAAGCGGCCTGTGGGCACGCGGCCGGTTCGCCTCGTGGCCACCGTCACCCGCGCCGACATTCCCTCCGCCATCCGCCGCATCACCATCGGCGGCAACCCGACGGTCAGCGCCGATATCGACATCGTGGACGCGCGCACCAACGCAGTGATCACCACCTACAAAGGCGGGATCGGCGTCAAGACCGTCGGTCAGGGGCTCACGGGTATTCTGATCGATGCCGCGATCACGGCCGGCGAAACCGACGACCTCTTCGACCGCGCCGCCGACGACTACGCGCAAGGCTTCGCCGACTGGCTCGCGGCGGCGCCGTAAAGGGCCTGACGAAACGCCCGAGCGTCCTCCGTTGCTCTCCGCGACGCCGACGATGCCGCGGGCGTTTTGCGAGAGGCACGAGAACGCGGAACGGGCCGAGCGTGCCGCGGTTGGTGGGGACCGACCGCAGGACACCCGATACGATGGACGACCGCCCCGACAGCCGGACCTTCCGCGTGACCGAGCCGCGCGCCGTGCCCTGGCTGAGTGTCGTGTTCGGCTACGGGCCGATGCTGCCCTTCCTCATGGGCGCAGTGGCCGCTTGGGCTTGGCAGGGCAAATTCCTCGGCGATGCCGCCGAGACCGTGACGACCCTCTGGGGCTGCGCCATCCTGCTGTTTCTATCCGGGGTCCGCCGCGGCCTCAGCTTCCGCACCGAGGGGGGCGCGACGCTGGCCCAGATCGCCACGATGATCGGGCTGTTCAGCCTCGGATTCGCCGCCCTGGTGCTCACCGTCCTGGACGAGACCGTGGCCGCCCTGGCCCTGCTCATCCTCGGCTTCGGGGCCCTCACGATCCTCGATCCGATCGCGGCCCGGCGTGGGGAGGCGCCGCTGTTCTTCGCGCGCCTGCGCCCGGTGCAGATCCCGCTCGCCATCCTGGGGCTCGTCGGGCTGCTGGCCCTGAAGCTCTGACGCCCGCGCTTGCCGCTCCCGTCCGCGCGCGATAGAGCCCCCGCACCCTTTCCAAGCCGTCCGCAAAGCGAAACCACCATGGCCAAGGCCGATTCCCACAAGGCCGACACCCTGAAAGCCCGCCTGCCGCGCGGCTTCGTCGACCGGCGCGAGGACGAGATCGCGGCCCAGCACCGGATGCTCGAGACGATCCGGCAGAGCTTCGAGCTCTACGGGTTCGAGGCCCTGGAGACCCCGTTCGTCGAGTACACCGAGGCCCTCGGCAAGTTCCTGCCCGACCTCGACCGGCCGAACGAGGGCGTCTTCTCGTTCCAGGACGACGACGAATCCTGGCTGTCGCTCCGCTACGACCTGACGGCGCCGCTTGCCCGCCACGTGGCCGAACATTTCGATGCGATCCCCAAGCCCTACCGCAGCTTCCGGGCCGGATACGTCTTCCGCAACGAGAAGCCGGGTCCGGGGCGCTTCCGCCAGTTCATGCAGTTCGATGCCGACATCGTCGGCGCCGGCACCGTCGCGGCGGATGCCGAGATCTGCATGCTCATGGCCGACACCCTCGAGAAGCTCGGCCTCGCCGGGCAGTTCGTGGTCAAGGTCAACAACCGCAAGGTTCTCGACGGCGTGATGGAGGCCATCGGCCTCGCCGGGGCCGACAAGGCCGGCCAGCGCCTCACCGTCCTGCGCGCCATCGACAAGCTCGACCGCCTCGGGCCCGACGGCGTGCGCCAGCTCCTCAGCGCGGGCCGCAAGGACGAGAGCGGCGACTTCACCAAGGGCGCCGGCCTCGACGAGGCGGCGGTGGAGCGCATCCTCGCCTACGTCTCGTTCCAGTCCGCACCCATCGAGGGCGCCGACCGGATGGCGTTCTGGGAGCAGTTCTTCGGCGCCTGGAGCGATGTGGTGGGCGATTCCGTCACCGGCCGCGAGGGCATCGCCGAACTCCACGCGATGATGCGGCTCTGCGCTGCGGCGGGCTACGGCTTCGATCGCATCCGCGCCGACCCCTCCGTGGTGCGCGGCCTCGAATACTACACCGGCCCGGTCTACGAGGCGGAACTGACCTTCCCGGTCGTGAACGACGAGGGGCAGACCGTGCGCTTCGGCTCGGTGGCGGGTGGCGGACGCTACGATGGCCTCGTCGGACGGTTCCGGTCCGAGCCGGTGCCGGCGACGGGCTTCTCCATCGGCGTCTCGCGCCTGTTCTCGGCGCTGCAAATCATCAAGAGCCCGCTCTTGGAGGGCACAAGCAAGCCCGGCCCGGTGGTGATCCTCGTCCTCGACCGCGAAAACATCGCGGATTACCAGCGCCTCGTCGCGACCCTGCGTGCGGAAAACATCCGGGCGGAGCTCTATCTCGGCGGCTCGGGCATGAAGGCGCAGATGAAGTACGCCGATCGGCGCGGATCGCCCTGTGCCATCATCCAGGGTTCGAACGAGCGCGAGGCCGGCGAGGTCCAGATCAAGGATCTCATCGAGGGCGCCAAGGCGTCGGAGGGCATCGCCAGCAACGCCGAGTGGAAGGCCGCCCGGCCGGCCCAGTTCTCGGTGCCGGAAGCCGAGATGGTCGCGCGGGTGCGCGAGGTGCTGGCACGGCATTACTGAGCGACCGTTCCTTCGATCGACCCCAAAAAGAAGCCCCGCGCGAGACCGTCTCGCGCGGGGCTTCTTTCACATCGGGAGAGGGGTCAGCCGACTGAGATATCGACCTGGATGTTGCCGCGGGTGGCGTGGGAGTACGGGCACACCACGTCGGCGCGCTTCACGAGATCCTCGGCCACGGCGTGGTCGACGCCCGGCAGGGTCGCCTTCAGGGTGACAACCAGACCGAAACCCGTGCCGTCGTCGCGCTTGCCGATGCCGACAGTGGACTCGACCTTCGAATCCTCGGCAATCTTCACCTTGTCCTGAGCCGCCACGAACTTGATGGCACCGAGGAAGCAGGCGGCGTAGCCGGCGGCGAAGAGCTGCTCGGGGTTGGCGCCGGGAGCGCCGTTGCCGCCGAGTTCCTTCGGCGTCGTGAGCTTGACGTCGACGGCCTTGTTGTCGCTCGCGGCGGAGCCCTCGCGGCCACCGGTGGCGTGGGCGTGTGCGGTGTAGAGTGCCTGCATGACGGGTCTCCTGTAATGGGAACTGGGATTGGCGGGACGCATCGGACCTCACGGCCCGTATATCGATTGTGCGCAATCTTGTTTGCTTATCGCAGAGGGATCGATTGCGCGCAACCCGGTTTTTCGCATCGCGAAGATCGATTGTGCGCAATGTGAGTTGTGTCTAAGATTAAGTCGTCTCATCCAATGCGACACCCCTGAGCGGGTCGCCGGATCACGCGCCACGCTCGAGAGAGGAACAATCACCGCATGTCGGGCCGTGACGACACCCCGACCCTTTCGGATCGCCCCGTCCTTCCGCCGACGGCGCAGAGCCTGGATGGGCAGTTGTGCTTTGCCGTCTACGCGGCGGCGCACGCCTTTGGGCGGGCCTATCGGGCCCTGCTGGCGGCCCATGACCTGACCTACCCACAATACCTCGTGCTCCTCGTCCTGTGGGAGCAGGAAGGGCAGACGGTCAAGGAGATCGGTTTGCGCCTGTTCCTCGATTCCGGAACCCTGACGCCGCTTCTGAAGCGGTTGGAAGCCTCAGGCCACGTTCGCCGCGCCCGCGACCGCTCGGACGAGCGCCAGGTGAGCATTTTCCTGACGGAGAAGGGCCGGGACCTGCAGGGCCGGATGGAATGTGTGCCCCGGGAGCTCGGGGGCCTCACCGGTCTCGATCTCGATGGGCGTCTGGCGCTCCTCGATACCCTGGTGAAGCTGCGCGGCGCCCTGCATACGGGGGCGGGCGAGGGCGAGACGACTGACCGCCGCACAACGAAAGAAGCCGCCCCCGCGGGGACGGCTTCCTAACGGGCTTTCACGCAATCCGGCCCGTCGGCGACGGGCCGGAGCCTCGATCTCAGGACTTGGTCTTGAGGTAGGCGATGATGTCGTCGACCTTCTTCGGGTCCTTGATGCCGGGGAACACCATCTTGGTGCCGGGGACCTTCTTCTTCGGGTCGGTCAGCCACTCGTGCAGGTTGGCCTCGTCCCAGGTGATGCCGGAGGCCTTCAGGGCCGCCGAGAAGGCGTAGCCATCGGCACCCTCACCGGCCTTCGAGCCGACGACACCCTTCAGGGTCGGGCCGACGCCGTTCTTCTCGAAGTTATGGCAGGCCTTGCAGGGGGCGAACGCCTTCTCGCCGGCGGCGGCATCGCCCTCGGCATGGGCGGAGAGGGGCAGCAGCAGCGCGAGGGCGGCGCCGAGGATGAGGTGACGCATTCTGGTTTCCTCCTGGAGGGGGCTTTGAACCACCCGGGCTTATGGCAGAGCTTGGGCCTTTAGAACAGATCAAGGGTGAAAACGTTCCGGTCGGCTCGATGGCGTCTGCGGCGAAAGGAAGCTTCGGTGAGCCGTAATCGCGGTCCTATCCCGTGCCCTGGCCGAAGCCGCTGGGAAGGTCGTGGATTTGGCTGTACCCTGCATCCTCGGCTGTTTCGACCACGTTACCGGTCCTACGCCGTCCAAGCTGAGCGCAGGCTGAAAACGGTCGCGCCGGTGCGGAATGTCCCGAGGAACGCCCCGAGGAACGCCCATGTCGATCGCCTTTCCCGTGCCGGATGCCGGCATCGTCGCCCGCCGCGACGCCATCGTCGCCGGTCTCGCGTCCCTGGTCGCGCCCGAAGCCCTGGTGACGACGGAAGACGAACGCCGCGCCTTCGAGACCGACGGACTCACGGCCTACCGCAAGATGCCGCTCGCCGTGGTCCTGCCCTCCACCACGGCGGAGGTCTCGGCTGTGATGGCTTATTGCCACGCCCAAGGGGTGCGGGTGGTGCCGCGCGGGGCCGGCACGTCGCTCGCCGGCGGCGCCATCGCCCAGGAGGACGCCATCATCATCGGCGTGGCGAAGATGAATCGCATCCTCGACATCAGCTACGAGAACCGCACGGCGCGGGTGGAGGCGGGCATCACGAATCTCGCCATCTCGGGGGCGGTCAGTCACGAGGGCTTCTTCTACGCCCCCGATCCGTCGAGCCAGCTCGCCTGCACCATCGCGGGCAACATCGCGATGAATTCCGGCGGTGCGCATTGCCTCAAATACGGGGTGACCACGAACAACCTGCTCGGCGTCACCCTGGTGCTGAACGACGGCACCGTGGTCGAGATCGGCGGCGACCACCTCGATTCCGGCGGCTACGACCTTCTCGGCCTCGTCTGCGGGTCGGAGGGGCAACTCGGGATCGTCACGGAGGCCACCGTGCGGATCCTGCGGGGCGCCGAGGGCGCGCGTCCGGCACTGCTGGGCTTCGCCTCCGTTGAGGATGCGGGCGCCTGCACCGCCGCCATCATCGCCGCCGGCATCATCCCGGTGGCGATGGAGTACATGGACCGCGAGGCGATCCTCATCACCGAGGATTTCGCACAGGCCGGGTACCCGCGCGACGCCGAGGCGATGCTCATCATTGAGGTGGAGGGCTCGGACGCCGAGTGCGAGGCCATGCTCGCCCGAATCGTCGCCATCGCGGAGGATTTCCGCCCGACGAGCCTACGGGTGTCGAAATCGGAGGCCGAGAGCGCCGCCATCTGGAAGGGCCGGAAATCGGCCTTCGGCGCCACGGGGCGCATCTCCGACTACATCTGCATGGACGGCACGATTCCCACGGGCCAGCTTCCCCTGGTGCTCGAGCGTATCGGTGCCATCTGCGCCGGCCACGGCCTTCGGGTCGCCAACGTGTTCCATGCGGGCGACGGCAACCTGCACCCGCTGATCCTGTTCGACATCAACAAGCCGGGCGAACTCCAGAAGGCCGAGGCCGCCGGGGACGCGATCCTGAAGCTCTGCGTCGAGGTCGGCGGTTGCCTCACGGGGGAACACGGCGTCGGCATCGAGAAGCGCGACCTCATGCGCTTCCAGTACGAGCAGGTCGACCTCGAGCAGCAGATGCGGGTGAAGAACGTGTTCGATCCCGGCTGGCTCATGAACCCCGCCAAGGTGTTTCCCCTGGAGGGTCGCGTCGCGGCGTGAGGGGAAGGGGCTTTACCGGAACGGCGCGGCGCATCCCGGTGTTTCATCCTCCGCAATCGTGGAGGATCATTATGCGGATCGTTTCAACCCTGTCGGCCGTCGCCCTCGCGACCCTCGTCACCGCCGGCGCCGCCGAGGCCAAGGGCTGCATCAAGGGGGCGATCATCGGTGGCCTCGCCGGGCACTACCTCGCGGAGCGCGGCGTCGTCGGCGCCGTGGCGGGGTGCCTCGGCGGGCGCTACCTCGCCAACCGCAAGGCCCGGCGCGAACGGGAGATCGACTACGGCTCCCGCGTGCAGCAGCGTGGCCCGGCCTACGGCCAGCGCGGATACAATTACTGACGTCCGGCCCGATCGGTCACGGGGGGAGGGGGCTCAAGCCGTCGCGGCAGCTGCCTCCGCCCGCACGCCGATCCACAGCACGTGGCGGCGCCCGCCCGGATGAGCGGGAAAGCGGATCTCCTCCATGGCGAAACCGCAGCGCTTCAGCCGGGCCTTGAACCGGCGGTCGGGCGAGCCCGACCACACCGCCAAGATGCCGCCCGGCCGCAGGGCGTAATGGGCACGCTTGAGGCCCCAGACATCGTAGAGCCGGTCGTTGGACCGGCGCGTCATACCCTTCGGGCCGTTGTCGACGTCGAGGAGGATCGCGTCGTAGCGGGCCGGGCCCGATTGGATGAGGCGATTCACGTCCGCCTCGACGATGCTGACGCGCGGGTCGTCGAGGCTCGTACCATGCAGGTGCGCGAGGGGGCCGCGCGCCCAGGCGACGACGCCCGGCACGAGTTCGGCGACCACCACCTCGGCTTGCGGTCCAAGAACCTCGAGGGCGGCGCGCAGGGTAAAGCCCATGCCGAGGCCGCCGATGAGGATGCGGGGCGCGGTTCGACCCGCGAGCCGTTCGCAGGGGATCGTCGCCAGGGCCTGCTCGGACCCGCGGTCCTGATCGGTCATGAGTTCGGCCGTACCGACCTGGATCGAGAACGCCTCGCCCCAGCGGCGCAGGTGCAGGGTGTCCCGCCCGCCGGGGATCGGCGTGCTGTCGAGGTCGATCCAGTGCGTCACGCGCGTGTCTCCGCCGAAGCCCCTACGCTTGTGCACCGAACGCCTCACAGCGGAAGGCCCCGTAGTCGTTGCGCGCCAAGCGCTCGGCCAGCGCCGGCAGGAACAGCATCGCCTCCTCGGCCAGGCGCCAGGGCGGGTTGACCACGATGAGGCCGTTGCCGTTCAGCCGCGTTGCATCGGGTTCGCTGACGAGGAGGTCGAGGCGCAGGGCGGGGCGGTTCAGGGCGCCATGGAGTTCGGTCACCATGCGGTCGACGTGGGACACGTCCTTGATCGGGTACCAGCCGAGGTAGATGCCCGTCGGCCACTTCGCCACGGCCTTGGCGAGGGCCGCGCCGAGGCGATCGATTTCGCCGAGTTCCTCGTAGGGCGGGTCGATGAGCACGAGGCCGCGCCGTTCGGGCGGCGGGATCAGGGCGCCGAGCGCCGTCCAGCCGTCGAGGTGCATCACCTTGGTTCGCGAATCCTGATTGTAGCGCTCCCGCAGCGTCTCGGCGTCGGCGGGGTGCAGCTCGACGAAGACACCTTTGTCGGTGGAGCGCAGGAACTCGCGGATGATGGCGGGCGAGCCCGGATAGGTCGTGGCGCCATGGCGCGCCTGGGTGGCCGCCACCGCCGCCCGGTAGGGCGCGAGAAGGTGCTCCACCGCCTCCGGGAACGGCGTGTCGAGGCGGCCCCAGCCCTCCGCCGCCTCGCCCGTGCGCCCGGCCTCGTCTCCGGTGAGGTCATAGAAGCCGAGGCCCGCATGGGTGTCGATGGCCCGGAACGGCGTCGCCTTGGCGTGCAGATGCGTCAGCACCCGCGTCAGGACGAGGTGCTTGAGAACGTCGGCGAAGTTTCCGGCATGGAAGGCGTGGCGATAGTTCACGGGGCGGCTTTCAGCGCGCGGCGTCGATGGCGACCTCGCCGGCGCGGCAATTCTGGCGTGCCACCTCCGGGCAGGGGGTGAAGCCGCGCAGGTCCTTGGACAGGCAGATCCGCACCTCCTGCAGCCGGCCACGCACGCAGGCGACCGACATCATGTCCGGGCGCAGGCCCTTGTTGGCCATGACGAACTGGCGGGCGATCTCGATGGGCGCCGCGCGGGTGTCGGCGCTGGGCTTCTGGAACGCGTCGGGAATCGTCACCGCCTCGCGGGCGGTGCGGGCGGCGCGGAAATAGGCGGCCGGATCGAGGCCCGAGCAGGTGCCGTGCCGGCGCCATTCGTGGCGGGCCAGCCCCTCGCTCGGATAGACCTCGCCGGCCGTCTCCATAGCCTGCCGGGTCGGCGAGCGCTCGACGCTGGAGCAGTTCGACGGGTAGCCCCGCGTGTATTGCGGCCACAGGCCGTGAACGACGAAGCCGAGGCCCCGGCCGGGCCGGCACTGGCCGTTGGCTTCGCGCTGCGCCCCGTCTCCGTCGCAATAGGTCGGCGACCACGACAGGGCGAGGACGTAGAAGTCGAACTCGCCCGGCGTGCCGCGCTGGTCGTAGCCCTGGGCGCAGGCGGCGCCGGACGCCCCGACGAGGAAAGCGGCGGCGAGGGCGAGCCCTCGATGCAGGCTCACGGACGGGCTTCGCGGCAGGCCGTGGCGTAGGCGTAGGCGAGGTTGCGGTCGAGGCCGTGGACGCAGAACTCGATGCCCCAATCGGCGCCGATGATCCCGAGGCCGTCGCGCACGGAGTAGTCGACCTTGCGACGGACGCCGTCGGAGGTGGTCGCGACCGCGCTGCAATAGCGCCGGGGCACGAAGTCGAGGCCCCAGGGGCGCCAGGCCGTGCGCTCGATGCGCTCATAGCTCACGATGGTGAGGGTCGAGTTCCAGAACTTGCGCTCCTTCTCGGCGAAGTGGGTCGAGAGCCGCTCCAGCACCTCGGACGCCTGACAGCCGGGGATGTTGGCGTCGTAGTTGAACTCGCGCTCCTCGGCGGGGGTGATCTCCTCGCGACCCGAGCGGGCGAAGGCCGGCTGCAGGGCGCCGGCCAGGACGAGGCCGAGGGCGAAGGCGGCGGAAAGGCGGTTCGGGCGCATGCCGGCAATCTTTTGCTGGAGTCCGTACAGTTGCGCGGAACGATGGCCGCTGCAGCGTCGGAGTCAAGCTTGCGCGCCGGGCCGGTCGTCGGTTTCACCGCCCCTGGGGTGCGGGGGGCACAGTGATCGCGACGGTCAGTAGATCGGGTCCGACAGGCTGGGCGCCGACAGGGACAGGGGCTCGCGCTCGAAGCCCGGGGCCGGCTCGTCGAAGCCATGGGCCGTGGCGAGGCGGGGCCGGGACACCGGGGCCGCCACGTAGGCCGAAGGCGCGGCGCGGGGAGCGGGCACCCGCGCGAGCTGCGAGGGGGCGGCCCGGGGTGCCGCCTTCTGCGACATCGGGCTCACGCCGTAGGGATCGTCCTCCTCCACGTCCACGGGGGCCTGGGGGGGCGCCGGCAGGCGCTCGACGGGACGCGGACGCGACACCGGACGCGCGACGCCGTCGGTGCCGAGCTGGGGCGTGAACTTGATCAGCGGCTGGCAGATCCGGCGCAGGCCGCGCGGATCGTGGCGGGCGAGGTCGACGTGGATGTGATCGTAGTGGAACACGTTGGAGCCCGGCGCCAGCACCGTGGAGAAGCGTGCGCACGCGCCGAGGAACACTTCGCGCAGGAACCCCTGCTCGGCTTCCGTGCCGCGCCAGCCGCCCTTGACGGTGATGACGTAGCCGTCGGCGAGCTTGAACGACATGATGTCGACGGCATTGCCGAAGGAATGCTCCGAGAGCTTGGCGCCGGCCTGGTTGTTGCGGCCCCGGCACGCGTAGGTGCCCGCGTTGATCTCGGCCACGGGCTGGCCGAAATACAGGTTGGCGGCCGGCTGGATCGTGTCGGCGAGCCAGGCCTCGGCCTCGGCGAGCGCCGGGCAGGCCAGGGTCACGCGCTGCTTCAGGGCGACGCTGCCGCCGCCGAGGCGTGTGACCCGGTAGGGCTGCAGCATGCCGCACACGCCCGGCCCTTCGATGGCCTTGGCCGGGGTGATGAACTCGCTCGTCTCGACGAGGCGCTTGGCGTTGCAGGCCTGTTCGGCCTGGTCGCGCCAGGGCTCGCGCTGCTCAAACTTGTTGAGCGCACAGCCGGTGAGCCCCGCGCCGAACAGCGCAAGGGCGGAGAACGCGAGAACGCTACGCCACATGACGAAGACGATGCGGGGCTTTGCGTAAAGGCTTCGTCAACGATGCGGGGCGCGGCGGCCGACCTGTGGATACGTGTTGACAGATGGCCTCTCAGGCCGGACTTCCCTGCCATGCTGTCCCTCGTCGATCTTCGCACCCGCATCTCCGCCGGGACCCTCGATCCGGTCGGCGCCGTCGCCCTGTCGCGCGACGCCATCGCCGCGCGCGAGGCGAGCCTCGGGGCCCTTGTCCACGTCGCATCCGATCCGGTGATCCCGCGCGATGGGCCCCTCGCCGGCATCGCCGTCGGCATCAAGGACATCATCGATACGGCCGACATGCCGACGCAGATGGGCTCGGCCCTCTATGCGGGCTGGCGGCCCAAGGCCGACGCGGCCATCGTCTCCCGCCTGCGGGCGCTGGGTGCCGTGCCGCTGGCCAAGACCGCCACCTGTCCGTTCGCGAGCCGTGACCCGTCCGCGACGGTCAACCCGCACGATTCCGCCCACACGCCCGGGGGCTCCTCGGCGGGCTCGGCGGCGGCCGTCGCTGCCGGCCTCCTGCCCCTGGCGCTCGGCACCCAGACGGCCGGCTCGGTGATCCGCCCCGCCGCCTTCTGCGGCATCGCGGCGATCAAGCCCTCGTTCCGGCTGCTGCCGACCGTCGGCGTGAAGACCTTCTCGTGGGCCCTCGACACGATCGGCCTGTTCGGTGCGGGCATCCGCGACGTCGCCCAGGCCCTCGCCCTCCTGGCCGATCGCCCGGCCCTCGATCTTCCGGCCGGCGGGATCGCCGCCCCCCGGATCGGCCTCGTGCTCCAGGATTTCGCCGGCTCCGCCGATCCCGAGGCCGTCGCCGCCCTGCAGCGCGCGGCGCGCGCGGCCGAGGCCGCCGGAGCGACGGTGACCGACCTTGCCCTGCCTCCGCAGCTCGCCGAGGCCTGGGCCATCCATATGACCGTGCAGGACTTCGAGGCCCGGCAGGCCCTGGCGTGGGAATACGCCCACCACCGCGAGGCCCTCGGGCCGGACCTGCGGGCCGAACTCGACGGGGCGCAGGCCCTCGATGCCGCGGCCTACGACGCGGCACGGCGCACGGCCCACCGTGCTCGCCGCGTCCTCAAGGATCTGTTCGGCGCGTTCGATGCGCTTCTCACCTTCTCGGCCCCCGGCCGCGCTCCGGCCGGGCTGACCAGTACCGGTGACGCCCGCTTCAACCGCCTCTGGACCCTCATGGGTGTGCCCTGCGTCAACCTTCCGGTGCCGGGGGATGGCCTGCCGCTTGGCGTGCAGATCGTCGCCCGCTTCGGCGACGACGGGCGCGCGCTGGCCGTGGCACGGGCGATCGAGGCGGCCCTGGCCCGGTGAGGGCCGGGCCCGTGACCCAGGCCCGATGCTTTCGTGCGGCTTGAGCCCCCGCCGCCCGACGGCTATCGCCACCCTTCGCGCCACGAGAAGCGTCCTCTCCCATGCGTTCCTGGAAGCAGGCTGTGGCCCGGGCCTTCGACGGGGCCGAGGGCTATGACGCCGCCGCCATCATCCAGGCCCGGGTGGCCAGGGGCTTGGCGGCCCGCGTCGCGTCCCTGCCCCTGGCGCCCGCGCCGTTCGTCCTCGAAATCGGCTGCGGCACCGGACTGCTGACGGCGGCCCTGCACGAGCGGATCGTCCCCGGGGCGTACCTCGCCACCGACCTCGCCCCCGCCATGACCCTGCGCTGCCGCGCCCGCATGGCCCTGCACCCCCGCCCCCATCCGCGCTTCGTGGTGATGGACGGCGAGCGGCCGAGCCTCGCCCCGGGCTTCGACCTCGTCTGTTCGAGCTTGGCCGCGCAGTGGTTCGAGGATCTGCCCGGCTCACTTGCGCGGCTCGCCGGCCTCCTCGCGCCCCGGGGCCATCTCGCCGTGGCGACCCTGGCCTCCGGGACCTTCGCCGAATGGCGCGGGGCCCATGCGGATCTCGGCGTCACGGCGGCGACGCCGGCCTATCCGGCGGCGGCGGACCTCGCGGCCCTGCGCGTGCCGGGCTGCACCCTCGCGGTCGCGTGCGAATCCCTGGTCGAGACCCATGCGGATGGGCGTGCCTTTCTCAACGCCCTGCGGGCCATCGGCGCCGGCACGCCGGACGGCCGCGCGCCCCTGTCGCCGGGGGAGCTGCGGTGTGTCCTGCGCCGCTTCGAGGCGGATGGGGCACGCGTGACCTACGAGGTCGCGACCCTCCTGGTGCGACGGGACTGATCCGTCAGGGTCTTGTCGGCCCGCTTGAGATTTCACTGGCCTCCTGGCTCAACAGGAACACGCCCTGCGCGCCGATGAGATTCCAGACCCACCACGGCATCGAGAAGCGCATGGGCCGGCCCCGGGCATCGAGGGCCGTGGCCTTCTCGATGCGTGCCCCCACCATCCGGCACAGGCCGACGAAGTCGCGAATGGTGCAGTGGTGGATGTTCTGGGTCTCGTACCATTCTTCCGGCATCAGGGCGGTCACCGGCATCCGGCCACGAAAGCCGAGTTCCGCGCGCACGCGCCAATGCCCGAAATTCGGGAATGAGATCACCACCTGCCGGCCGATGCGCAGGAGGTGTTCGAGAACGATGCGTGGGTTGCGCGTCGCCTGGATGGTCTGGGAAAGGACCACCACGTCGAAGGCGTCGTCGGGATAGTTCGCCAGATCCGTGTCGGCGTCGCCCTGGATCACCGGCAGGCCGCGGGCGAGGCACGCGTTGACGCCCTCGCGCGAGAGTTCGATGCCGCGTCCGTCGACGCCGCGCCGGTCGCGCAGCAGCGCCAGGAGCGTGCCGTCGCCGCAGCCGATATCGAGGACCCGCGCGCCCGGCGCCACGAGGCCGAGCACCACGAGATGGTCGATGCGCGTCCCGTCCCGCTCGCCCTGCGGCAGCGAGGCGGCGGCATCCCAGGGGGCGACGTCGCGCAACTGCTTCACAGGCCGCGCGCCCGGGCGGCGGCATCGATGAAGCCGCGCGCCGCCGCGAACATCACCGGCTCGTCGAGAAGGAAGGCATCGTGCCCCTTGTCACTCTCGACCTCGACGAAGGCCACCGCCGCCGAAGCCGCGTTGAGGGCGTGCACGATGGCGCGGGAATCCGCCGTGGGAAACAGCCAGTCGGAGGTGAAGGACATCACGCAGAAACGGGTCTTCGTGCCCTTGAAGGCCTTGGCGAGGACGCCGCCATGGTCGGCCGCGAGGTCGAAATAATCCATGGCGCGCGTGAGATAGAGGTACGCGTTGGCGTCGAACCGCTCGACGAAGCTGAGGCCCTGGTGACGCAGGTAGCTCTCGATCTGGAAGTCGGCATTGAACGAAAAGGTCGGGGCCGAACCGCCCTGGAACCGCCGTCCGAACTTGCGGTGCAGGGCCGGCTCCGACAGGTAGGTGATGTGCGCGCCCATGCGGGCGACGCCGAGGCCCTTGGCGGGGCGTGTGCCCATATCGAGGTAGCGCCCTTCGGCCCAGGCCGGATCGGCCATGATCGCCTGGCGGCCGACTTCGTGGAAGGCGATGTTCTGGGCCGAGTGCCGCGCTCCCGTGGCGATGGGCATGGCGGCGAACACCCGCTCCGGATAGAGCGCCGCCCATTGCAGCACCTGCATGCCGCCCATGGAGCCGCCGATACACAGGAACAGGTCCCGAATCCCCAAGCGATCCAGCAGCATGGCCTGAGCCCGGACCATGTCGCGGATGGTCACCAGGGGAAAATCGAGGCCGTAGGCGCGCCCCGTCTCCGGATCGACGGAGGCCGGCCCCGTGGAGCCCATGCAGGAGCCGACCACGTTGGAGCAGACGACGAAGTAGCGATCCGTGTCGATGGGCTTGCCCGGCCCGACCAGGGTCTCCCACCAGCCGCGCTTGCCCGTCACCGGATGGGTGTGGGCGAAGTGCTGGTCGCCTGTGAGCGCATGGCAGATGAGAACCGCGTTGGAGCGGTCGGCATTGAGGGTTCCGGCCGTCTGGTAGGCGATCTGGAACGGTGCCAGGACCACCCCGGCATCCATGGTCAGGGGCTCGTCCGGGCCGAATTGCGCGACCTGCCCCTGCCCGTTGGGCGCCTCCGGTTCGACAACGGGCGGCGTATCCGTCTGGGCGGCCTCCGCGAGGATCTGAGCGGCTGGATCGAGCGACAGGGTCATGGGAAAGGGGGCTGGCGAAAAACGGTCTCGAGACATCCCATGGGCGCAGCGCCCCTGAGGTGAAGTCGGGCGTTGATCCGGCCTGAGACGAGCGGATCCGTCGCGTCGGGATAGCAACGAGGTAGTGTGCACCCGTTCTGGCGTCAACGAAACCGTGGGTGGGCCGGTCACTCGGCCGATCCAGCCGGTATCCCGCCTGAAAACCGTGTAGACAAGATTCACGAGGCGGCGCCGGGTGGGACTTTTTCCTCGAACGCGACCGCTGACCTGGGAAACAGCTTTTGATTTGCCGGCGAAACAGAAATTTTCTTGAGGGTAGGATCCGGCGCCGTTTCGTGCCGATCGACCGGATGGGGGCGCGCGTTGGTTGATCGCGAGGGAGCCACGGCCGAGGCACTCGTCGCCCTCGGCTGGACCGCGTATTTCGCCGAGCAGATCGCGAACAGGCCGGGCGAGCCCGTCCGCATCGCCATGGTCCATCGCTCGCGCATGAGCGCCATCGGCGCCCACGGCCCGTTCAAGCTCGTTCTGGCCCATCACACCAACACCGGCGACTACGCCGTCGGCGACTGGGTGCTCGTCGATCCCGCTGCCCGGACTCTGCTGAGCCGCCTCGAGCGGCAGACCCTGCTGGCCCGGCGGGTCGAGGGCTCCAAGGCGCCGCAGCTCGCCGCCGCCAACGTCGACACCCTGTTCATCGTCACGTCCTGCAACGCCGACTTCAACGTCGGTCGTCTGGAGCGCTACCTCGCCCTGGCGAACCAGGCGGGAACGGGCCCGGTGATCCTGCTGACGAAGGCCGATACCGCCGCCAATGCCGAGACCTATCGGGTGCAGGCCGAGGCCCTGCAGCGCGACCTGCCGGTGGTGGTCCTCAATCCCCGCGAAACGGCGTCCGTCGCGGCCCTCGCGCCCTGGTGCGGACCGGGCCGGACGGTGGCCCTCGTCGGCTCCTCCGGTGTCGGCAAGTCGACCCTCGTCAATACCCTCGTGGGGGAGGGGGCTGGCGAACCGCAGCTCACCGGCGGCATCCGCGAGCACGATGCCAAGGGCCGCCACACCACCACGGCGCGCTCGCTCCACGCCATCGCGGGCGGCGGCTGGGTGATCGACACGCCGGGCATGCGGACCCTCCATGTCAGCGACGCGTCGGAGGGCATCGACACCCTGTTCGCCGAGATCACCGAACTGGCACCCCTCTGCCGGTTTCGCGATTGCACCCACGCGCACGAGCCGGGCTGCGCCGTTCAGGCGGCGGTGGCCGAGGGCCGTCTCGATTCCGAGCGCCTGTCGCGCTGGCGCAAGCTCCTCGACGAGAACCGCGTGAACACGCCGGTCGCGACCGGCCCGCGCGGCAACAAGAAACGCTGAGCCCTCCGTGACGCCGTGGCCCCCCCTCGACCGGGATCGGTTCGCCAAGTGCCGGGCCCTGATGGAGCGCGGCGCGACGCCGGGCGAGCGCGCCGCCGGGCGGGCCGCCGCCACCCGCATCGCCGCCGCTGCCGGGCTGACCCTGGTCCAGGCCGAGGCTTCGGAAGGCGCCCGCCGGACAGAGACGGCCGCGCGGCCACGGCCCGCGTCGGACGAGGCCTGGCGGGCGCGCAACGCTCGTCCCGGACCGCAGGCTCGTCCCGAATCGAAGGCGCCCCCCGAGCCGATCACCGTGGAGGAATTGCAGGCCCAGAAGCGCGCGGCGGACGCCCGCCGGCGCAAGATGGCCGAGCGCGAGGCTCGGCGCCTGCGGGCGCTTCACGCCGAGCAGGAACGCCAGAGCGCCGCTGTCCGTGCCGCTCAGGGCGAGCGCGACCGGGCCTGGACGGAGGCCCGCGCCTGGGCGGAGGCCCAGGCCGGCGGGGCAGCCTCCGGAGAGCGTGTTGGGTAGCCGCTACGGCCTCGAAATCCGTGCCGCGGGCGCCACCGATGCGCCCGGCCTTGCCGTGCTTCTCGCCGAGGCCGGACCCGCGATCCCGGTCGACGCCCTCGCGGAGCGCCTGGAGGCGATGCGGGCCGCCCCCGGCGTCGCGCTCATCGCCCAGGAATGGGGACCGCCGAGCGGCCTCGTGGTGCTGCACTGGTACCGCACCCTCACCGAAGCCCGGCCGGTCGCACAGATCACCACCCTGTTCGTCGGCGGCGAGCAGCGCCGGCGCGGCGTCGGGCGGCTCCTCCTCAAGGCCGCCTCCCAGGCCGCACGCATGGCCGAGTGCGATACGCTCCAACTCGTCGCTGCCCGGGATCTCGCCGACCTCGCCGCCTTCTGCCGCGCGACCGGCTTCACCCCGGGCGGCCCCGGCTTCGTGCGGCCCCTGCGCAAGGGGCGCTGAGCGCGTTCGCGCGCTCGTCAAGCCCGAAAAGCTTTGTTAGACGGTGCCCTCGCGATCACCCCGGCCCGTTCGATGTCCTCTGATATGCCTGTCTCCGCCCGTCCGGTGCCCCGCCCGGGCGTCCTGGCCATCGAGGCCTACGTGCCCGGCAAGAGCGGCACGCCGGGCGTGCACAAGGTCCACAAGCTCTCCTCCAACGAGACGCCCCTCGGCGCGAGCCCGCGCGCCCTCGACGCCCTGCGGGAGGCGTCCGCCAAGCTCGAACTCTATCCGGACGGCACCTCAACGCGCCTGCGCGAGGCCATCGGCCGGCGCTACGGCCTCGACCCGGCCCGCATCGTCTGCGGCGCGGGCTCGGACGAACTCCTATCCTTCCTCGCCTACGCGTATATGGGGCCGGGGGACGAGGGCATCTTCTGCGCCCACGGCTTCCTCGTCTACCGGATCGCCATCCTCGCCGCCGGTGGCACCCCCGTGGTGGTGTCCGAGCGCGACCTGACGGCGGACGTCGATGCGATGCTGGCGGCCGTCACGCCGCGCACGAAGATCGTCTACCTCGCCAATCCCAACAATCCGACGGGCACCTATCTGCCCTTCGACGAGGTCCGCCGCCTGCACGCGGGCCTGCCGCCGCACGTGCTTCTCGTCCTCGACGGGGCCTATGCCGAGTATGTCCGCGCCAACGATTACAGCGCGGGCCTCGACCTCGTGCTCGAATCTCAGAACGTCGTGATGACCCGGACCTTCTCGAAGATCCACGGCCTGGCGTCCCTGCGCATCGGCTGGATGGTGGCGCCCGCCGAGGTGGCGGACGCGGTCAATCGCATCCGGGGTCCGTTCAATCTTTCGGGGCCGGGGATCGCCGCCGGGGCCGCTGCCATCGCCGACGAGGCGCACGTGGCGGCGGCGGTGGCGCACAACGACACCTGGCTCGCCTGGCTGATGCAGGAGGTGAAGGCTCTCGGGCTGACCGTGACGCCGAGCGTCGCCAACTTCCTCCTCGTGCATTTCCCGGACGAGGCCGGGCGCGGCGCGGCGGAGGCGGACGCGTTCCTCACGGCGCGTAGCATCATCACCCGGCGGGTCTCGTCCTACGGCCTGCCCCAGGCCCTGCGTGTCACCGTGGGCAGCGAGGAGGCCAATCGCGCCTTCCTGTCCGCGCTCTCGGACTTCCTCGGGGGCACGCCGCGTGCCTGACGCCGACGCCCCACTCATCGATACCCTCGCTATCGTCGGCCTCGGGCTCATCGGCTCGTCCATCGCCCGGGGCGCGCGCCAGTACGGTTTGGCCCGGAGAATCGTGGCCATCGACCGCGATCCGGGCGTGCTGGAGCGGGTCCGGGCGCTCGGCCTCGCCGAGACGGCGACGGCCGAGATCGCGGCGGGCGTCGCGGAGGCCGACCTCGTGATCTTGTGCGTGCCCGTGGGCGCCGCCGGGGCCGTGGCCGAGGCCATGGGGCCGGCCCTCAAGCCCGGCGCCATCGTCTCCGACGTCGGTTCGGTGAAGGCGTCCGTGGTGGCGGCCGTGGCGCCGCACCTTCCCGAAGGCGTCGCCTTCGTGCCGGCCCATCCCGTGGCCGGCACCGAGTATTCCGGGCCCGATGCCGGGTTCTCGACCCTCTTCTCCGGGCGCTGGTGCATCCTCACCCCGCCCGAGGGGGCGGATTCGGAGGCGACCGCGCGGGTCCAGGCGTTCTGGGAAGGGCTCGGTGCCATCGTCGAGTCCATGACGCCGGAGCATCACGACCTCGTGCTCGCCATCACGAGCCACGTGCCGCACCTCATTGCCTACAACATCGTCGGCACGGCCGCCGATCTCGAGGCGGTGACGCAGTCGGAGGTGATCAAGTTCTCGGCCGGCGGGTTTCGCGATTTCACCCGCATCGCCGCCTCCGATCCGACCATGTGGCGCGATGTGTTCCTCACCAACAAGGACGCGGTCCTGGAGATGCTCGGACGCTTCAACGAGGATCTCGCGGCGCTTGCCCGTGCCATCCGCTGGGGCGACGGCGACGCCCTGCACGAGCTGTTCACCCGCACCCGCGCCATCCGCAAGGGCATCGTCGCCATGGGCCAGGAGACGGCGGAGGCCGATTTTGGCCGCGCCCGGCCGGTGGCCGCACCCGAGAAGGCGCCGCCCGCCGCCTGAGCGGCGGGGGCGCTCCCGGGAGTTGACTCAGACGAGACCGAGCTTCTGCGCGAGGCCGATGCGCTGGAGCTTGCCGGTGGCGCCCTTGGGGATCTCGTCGAGAATTAGGATCTTGGCCGGCACCTTGAAAGCGGCCAGGCGCTCCAGGGCGAAGCCCCGCAGCTCCTTCTCGACCAGGGTCTGGCCCTCGCGCAGGACGATGGCCGCCGCGACATCCTCGCCGAGCTTGTCGTGCGGCATCGCGAAGGTGACGCATTGCGACACCGCCGGATGGTCCATGAGCACCTCGTCCACCTCGCGGGGTGAGATCTTCTCGCCGCCCCGGTTGATGATCTCCTTGAGACGGCCCGTGAGCGAGAGGTAGCCCTCCGGCGTGAGGGAGCCCTGGTCGCCCGTGCGGAACCAGCCCTGTTTCGTGAAGGCCTCGGCATTGGCCTTGTCGTTGTTCTCGTAGCCCGCCATCACGTTGTCGCCCCGGATGACGATCTCGCCGATCTCGCCGGCGGGCAGGGGCTCGCCCTCGTCGTCGACGATGGCGATCTCGGGGCCGGCGGCGAGGCCCACCGAGCCGGCGTAATGGGGCCGGGGCGGCAGGGGGTTCGAGGCCATCTGGTGGGCGGCCTCCGTCATGCCGTAGGCCTCGATGAGGGGCGCGCCGAACACGTCCTCGATCTCCTTCATCACCTGCGGCGGCATGGAGGAGGAGGAGGAGCGGATGAACCGGAGGGGGTTGGCCTCGATGGTCTCCTTGTTGCGGCCGGCGCGGGCAAGGATCGCCTGGTGCATGGTTGGCACCGCCGTGTACCAGGTCGGGCGCACCTCACCCATCCAGCCGAAGAACTTCAGGGCGTTGAAGCCCGGCGTGCAGGACACCTGACCGCCGGCCGAGAGCGGCGCCAGGATGCCGGCGATGAGGCCGTGGATGTGGAACAGCGGCATGATGTTGAGGCCGCGATCATCGGCCGTGAACGCCAACGTCCGGCGGATGTTGCCGGCCGAGGCGCAGACGTTCGACTGCTTCAGGGGCACGATCTTCGGGCGCGAGGTGGTGCCGGAGGTGTGGAGCACCAGGGCGATGTCCTCGGCCTCGGCCGGGCCACCCTTGGCGGCGGGGGCGGCCGCCGCGCCGGGGAACGCCAGGGTAAAGGAGCCCGCGCCTGCTTCGGGTGTCGGCCGCAGGCGGACCACCGGCACGCCGAGCTTCTCCGCCACCGCCACGGCCGGCGTCTCGGAGCCTTCCGCGACCACCAGCAGCTTGGCGTTGAGATCGGAGAGGTAGAAGTTGAACTCGTCGGCCTTGTAGCTCGGGTTGAGCGGCGCCGAGGTGGCGCCCGCCGCCACGGCGATGAAGGCGGCGGCCATCTCGGGGCCGTTGTCGAGGACGATGCCAACGCGGTCGCCCCGGCCGATGCCCTGCGCGTTCAAGGCCGCGATGGTGCGGTCCGTGAGGGCACGCAGCGCGCCGAAGGTCAGGGGCACGCCGCCGGGGCTCGACAGGGCGGTGGCGTCGTCGGCACCAGCTCGAATCAGCGCATGCAGGGTGGTGGCGTTCTCGGCCATGGGAAACTTCCTCAATATCTCGAAAACAATCAGGCGGCCGTGATGACGAGGCGCCCCTGCGCCCGCTCCAGGCTCTGCGCGAGGAGACGCATCAGGGCGTAGACGGTGCCGATATGCGGGGTCGGGGTGTCGGTGAGGCGCCCGAGTTCGATGATCGAGCCGACGAGGGCCTCGAGCTCGATGGGGCGGCCGGCCTCGACATCCTGCAGCATCGAGGTCTTGTGGGCGCCGACTTTCTCGGCCCCGGCGATGCGCTTCTCGATGCCGAGCTTGAACGTGACCCCGAGCTTGCCCGCGATCGTCTCGGCTTCGCGCATCATGTCGGCGGCGAGAGCCCGGGTCTCGGGGAACTGGCAGATGTCCACGAGGGTGGCGTGGCTCAGCGCCGAAATGGGATTGAAACTCAGGTTGCCCCAGAGCTTGAGCCAGATTTCGGCCCGGATGTCGGAGGTCACGGGCGCCCGGAACCCGGCCTTGATGAGGCGCTGGGCGAGGGACTGGACGCGCGGGCTCATGGACCCGTCGAGTTCGCCGAGGCCGAAGCGGTGTCCCTCGATGACCTGCACCACGCCGGGCTCCGTCAGCACGGCGGCCGGATAGACCACGGAGCCGATGACGTGCTTCGGGTCGAGGTGCTTCGCGATGAGGCCGCCCGGATCGGCGGTCTCCATGTGGGTGCCGGCGAGCTCGCCGCCGTGACCGCCGGAGAAGTACCACCACGGGATGCCGTTCTGCATGGTCACCACCACCGTGTCGGGTCCGATGAGGTGATGCAGGTCGGCCGCGATCGGCCCGACTTGGTGCGCCTTGACGGTCAGCAGCACGATGTCGTGCACGCCGGCCTCCGCCATGGACTTCGTGGCCCGCAGATTCTCGACGTGAATCTCGGAGCCGTTCTCCTCGATCAGGCGCATGCCGCCGGCCTGAATGGCCTCGAGGTTGGCGCCGCGGGCGATGAAGGTGACGTCCTCGCCCGCATTGGCGAGGCGTACGCCCAGGAATCCGCCGATGGCGCCGGCGCCGACGATGGCGATGCTCATGTGGGTGTCCTCGAGGTCCGTGTTCGGCAATCGTATGTCGGGCGGGCCGTCACGCGGTCCGCCATGCGGGCTGTCAGGTGAAGGTGTTCGAGAGGATTCCGATGCCGTCGATCTCGACCTCGACGGTGGCGCCCTTCGGAATCGGGCCAGCGCCGTTGGAGGTTCCACAGGCGATGAGGTCGCCGGGTTCCAGGGTGGTGCCGCGCGAGACCAGGGCGACGATTTCGTGCGGCTTGAAGAACATGTCGGCAACGGGATAGCGCTGCCGCTCGCGTCCGTTGACCCGGACGGCGACGGAGAGATCGTCTGTGGCCAGACCGGTGGCGATGACCGGGCCGAAGGGGCCGAACCCGTCGAAGCCCTTCGAACGCGTCCATTGCACGAAGCTCGGATCGGCCTTGAGCACTTCGAGGGCCGTGACGTCGTTCACGCAGGTGTAGCCGAAGATGTGCCCGGCCGCCGCCTCCGGCGTGAGGTCGCGCCCCCGCCGCCCGATGACGATGCCGAGTTCGCCCTCGAACAGAATGCGGCCGACGCCTTCGGGGATCGCCACGGTGTCGCCGCTCGCCCGATAGGTGTTGGGCGGCTTCACGAAGAACAGCGGGTTCTCCGGCCGATCCAGGCCCTGCTTCTCGGCTGCCGCGTGGAAGTTGTTCCACAGGGCGATGAGCTTGGAGGGCCGGCACGGCAGGTCGAGTACCACCTCGGCGAGGGCCAGGGTCTCGCCCGTGGGGGCTGGATCGGAAAACAGATCGCCGGCGTGCACGGCGATCCGGTCCCCGTCGAGGCGGCCGAAGCCGCCCCGACCGTCATGGGTGTAGCGCAGCCAGCGAGCCATGGTCTCAGGCATTCCGCGCGATGACCCGGGCCCGCCAGGGCTTCAGCACCGCGATGGCGAGGATCGAGGCGAGGATGTTGGCGCCGGCCGCGACGAGGAACACGCCGTCCCAGCTCGAGGAACTCTGCTGCAGGTAGTTGGCGGCGGGGACCAGGAGGGCCGCCGTTCCCTTGGCGGTGTAGAGCAGGCCGGCATTGGTGGCGGCGAACTTCGAACCGAAGGTGTCGGTGCAGGTCGAGGGGAACAGGGAGTAGATCTCGCCCCAGGCGAAGAACACGAACCCGGAGAGCAGGACGAACCACAGGGGATCGTGACCCCAAAGGTAGAGCATGTAGATGCCGAAGCCTTCCATCGCGAAGGCGATGAACATGGTGTTCTCGCGGCCGATCTTGTCCGAGACCCAGCCGAAGAACGGACGGGTCAGGCCGTTGAGCACCCGGTCGATGGTGGCCGCGAAGGTGATCGCCACCATGGTGATGCCCATGATCGTCACCGGTACTTTATCGACACCGATATCGGAGGCGATGGGCTTGAGGTTGGCGGTGATCATGAGGCCGCCGGCGCCGACGATGACGAACATGAAGTACATCAGCCAGAAGATCGGCTGGCGGGCGACTTCGCCGGGCGAGTAGTTGCGCCGGGTCTGTGCGACGCTGGCGTTGCTCGTGGCTTGAACGAGCTGGTCCTTCTTCGGCGACACGAGGAACAGCGACAGCACCACGACGATCACGCCCTGGCCGATGCCGAAGTTGAAGAACGCGGCCTGAAAGCCGTGATCGGCGATCATCCACTGGATCGGCGCGACGGTGAGGGCCGAGCCGGCGCCGAAGCCGGCGGCGGTGATGCCGGCGGCAAGACCGCGCTTGTCCGGGAACCACTTGAGGGCCGAGCCGACGCAGGTGCCGTAGACCGCGCCCGCGCCGATGCCGGCGACGACCTGGCCAAGGTAGAACATGTTGAGCGTCGT
>Ga0182232_1000089_pt1 | contig 29146 bp, 12 predicted proteins | sample G6R1MG_30_FD_155484 | JGI IMG/M metagenome (GOLD analysis project Ga0182232, IMG submission 155484) | Phyllosphere microbial comminities from miscanthus, Michigan, USA - G6R3_NF_07NOV2016_LD2 MG | ecosystem: Host-associated > Plants > Phyllosphere > Phylloplane/Leaf | place: USA: Michigan... | reverse complement strand
GCCGAAGCCGGGCGAGACGGACGCAGCGGGATCACGGTCGCGCGCGAATTCGATCAGCGAAGTTTCCTGACGGCCGACACTGTAGGACTTGGTCGTCATCGACGTCGCCGTCGAGGACGGCGACGCACGCCAGACGTAGCCGATCACCGGAACATGGATCGCCTTTGCGACTTGCCGCGAAGCCCGAAGACTGTAGTCGTAATCCTGGGTTCCGTCGAATTCGGGACGGAAGGCACCGACTCGCGCCATGAACTCCCGTCGGTAAACGGTCAGATGCGAGAGATACATCGTGTTTTCCAACAAAACCGGCGACCAGCCCGGTTTCAGAACCACGTCATAGAGCTCGCCATCGTCGGAGATCTTGCACTCATCGGTATAGATCAGGTCAGCATCGGGATTGACCCGAACAGCCTTCCAGATTTCCTCGAAGACCGTCCGGGGCAGAAGGTCGTCATGATCGACGAGGGCCACGTGGGTACCGTCGGCCTGCGCGATGGCGTGGTTCGTCCCCCCGGCAATGCCGAGATTGCGCTCGGCGAACGTGACGCTGACGCGTTCATCGGCGGCAGCAATTCGACGGAGGGCGTGCAGGGTATCGGGACGCTCCGATCCGTTATCAGCGATGATCCAGCGCCAGCCGGCGTAGGTTTGGTTCAGTAGCGTCTGGAACAGCTCCTGCAGATGAGCGGGTTCGGTGTTGAAGGACGGCGTAACCACGCTCAGGCGGAAGCCGGGATCGTCGAACCCCGGCGTGGCCTCGGTCCGGACCGGCTCGCACAGGTCGCGCAACGTCAGTTGCCGCTTGATCCCGAGGGTGTTCAGCGGGGCCTCGCGTCCCTCCAGCGTGCCGGTGCGGAGCCAATGCACGAGGGGATTGATGGCACTGGCCCGCACATCGGGATAGCGCTCAAGATAGGTCTGCCCGTGGAAGAACAGCGACGGCTCTCGCTCCTGCAGGTGTCCGCTGCTCAGGTAATGCGCGATGGGGTCCATCCCATCGGCGGCAACGTCCGGATAAGTCCGGAGGTAGTAGCCGACATCGAACAGGCCGCTGCGCGCGACGAGTTCGTAGTCCGAGTCGATGCCGGTTCCCGGCGGCACGGCGCCCCGGATCGGCGGTCGGCGTCCCTCGGTAAGGCCGGTCCGCATCCAGTGGACTAGCGGCGCGGTGTCAGCCGCGTCCGGATAGCGGGCGTGATAGGCGCGCCCATCGAAGAATTCCGAGGGTTCGCGCCCCTCCCGGAAACCGGAGGTGACGTAATGCGCCACCGGATCGAGGCCCGCCTCGGCAACGTCTGCGTTCTCACGCAGATAGTAGGCTCGATCGAACAGACCGCTCTGCGCCGCGATCTGATAGTCCGACCGAAGTCTCGCGCCGATATCAGCATTGAGGCGGAGCGGAGCCTCCCGGCCCTCCGAGAGGCCTATACGCACCCAGTGAAGCAGGGGCGCGATGCCAGCGAGGACGACGTCTGGGTAGCGGGCCATATAGCCCTTCCCGTCAAAGAAGGCCGCCGGTTCACGGCCTTCGCGAAATCCGCCCGTCAGGTAGTGCGACACCGGATCGAGGCCGGCTTCGGCCACGTCGGGATTCTGATCTAGGTAAAAAGGACGGTCGAACAGGCCGCTCCGCGCCACGTCGTCATAATCCGAACGAAGGCAGGCGTCGGCTTCTGTAGCGCGGTTGATTGGAGCATCTCTGCCCTCCGACAGACCGACACGCAGCCAATGGAGCAGCGGCGCGATGTCGGCCAGCGCCACGTCGGGATAGCGGGCCATGTAGCCTCGCCCGTCGAAGAAGGACGACGGCTCGCGGCCCTCGCGAAACCCGCCCGTCAGGTAATGCGACGCCGGATCGAGACCGGCTTCGGCCACGTCCGGGTTCGCTCGGAGGTAGAAGGCTCCATCAAACAGGCCGCTTCGCATCACGAGATCGTAGTCCGAACGAGCCCCCGTCTCGGCTCCTGCATCGCGGCGGAGCGGCGTGTCCCGCCCCTCATCGAGACCGACGCGGAGCCAGTGGACTAGCGGCGCGCTGTCGGACAGTGACACGTCGGGGTAGCGGACTGCGTAGCCTCGCCCGTCGAAGAAGGACGACGGTTCACGGCCCTCGCGGAACCCACCCGTCAGATAATGCGAAACCGGATCCAGCCCGGCTTCGGCGACGTCCGGGTTCTGCCGCAGATAATAGGCCGCATCGAACCAACCGCTGCGCACGACGAGATCGTAATCGCTGCCATCTTGACGATGCTTCGTTGCAACGGGTGCCGGGCGGCCTTCATTGGCACCAACCCGGAGCCAATGCACGAGCGGATTAAGTCCGGCGGCCGCGACCTCGGGGTGACTCGCAAAATAAGCTGCCCCATCAAAGAAATCTGACGGCTGGAGCCCCTCCGTATGGCCGGTCCGAAGGTAATGAGAAATCGGATCGAGGCCAGCGGCGGCCACGTCCGGATTGGCCCGCAGATAGTACGCCGTATCGAACAGGCCACTGCGGGCGACAAGATCGTAATCGGTGCCAGCCGCTGGTGTGGTGGCCTCACGAATCGGTGCGCGGCGGCCCTCGGCCTGCCCCACCCGCATCCAGTGAACCAGTGGGGCGATTCCGCTTGCCCCGACATCGGGATAACGCCCCGCATACGCCTTGCCATCGAAGAAGGCCGCCGGCTCACGGCCCTCACGGAAACCGCTGGTGAGATAATGGACGATCGGGTCGAAGCCACTCTCCGCGACGTCCGGATTGGTGTTGAGGTAGTAGGCCGCATCGAACAATCCGCTGCGTGCCACGAGGGTATAATCCGTTCCCTCCTGCTCGCGTGCGCCCCCACTGCGGACTGGGGCCACGCGTCCCTCGCCACTGCCGCGGCGGAGCCAATGCACCAACGGATTGCTTCGAGCCTCTCGCACATCCGCGTTGCGATCACGGTAAGCTTCGCCATCAAAAAAGGCCGAGGGGGCACGCCCGTCGAGGTAACCAAACAACAAGTAGTGGACGATCGGATCCTCTCCCGAAGCCGCGACGTCCGGATTGTTAGCGAGGTAGTAACCGATATCGAACAGCCCGCTGCGCGCCACGAGGGCATAATCGGACATTGTTTGGTCCGACCCGACTGCGCCGCCCCGGCGCACGGGCGCAGACCGACCCTCGGCCGCTCCGTCGCGAAGCCAGTGGACGAGGGGATTGACGCCAGAAGCCTTGATCGCGGCGTCGCCCTCGCGATAGCCCGTGCCATCGAAGAAAGCGGACGGCTCACGCCCTTCGAGAAACCCGACGGTGAGGTAGTGCTCGATGGGATCGGCCTTGGCCTGCGCGATATCGGGGTTCTCGCGCAGGTAGTAGCGGACATCGAACAGGCCGCTCCGCGCCAGGAGATCGTAGTCGGATTCAGGCTTGCGATCGATGCGGGTACCGACGCCAAGGAAAGCTTTAATTGATTTCATGACGTCATATTATCCAGCAACCAAGGCTTCGACCGAAGTCTTTCAAGAACGAAATCAGGCCTGAAATCATCTCAGCCGAGCATGAGCGCAGGATGGGGGTGGTTCCTCAGAGCCATTTGCGCCTATCCGTACCGTGACCCCCTGATAACGAACCGGAGCGTGGACGGGACCCCACCCGATACCCGATGACGGCAGCGTTCGTCCGGCGCGACAGGCATTTTTCATCGCCCCCGCAATGTCAAGATAACCGGAGGAAGCGCCCTTGCCCGAGGAGCCCGAAATGGTGACAGGTTCGCATCGGTCATATCGAGCCTTTCGCCCGCCGGAAGTCCCGCAGCCGATCAACAGGAGCTGTCGTCAGTCTTGCTGATCGGCAGAAGCGGTCCCGAGGGTGGAGCGAGGTCGAGCCCCAGAAAATAGCGTGCGAACCCGATGCGGGCGGCTTCGGCATCGGCGAACGGGCCCAGCGCACCAAGGCCGCCAATCTCCTCAATGATTACGTAGAGACCGTCCGCCCGCTGCTCGAGCCGCCAGTTCTCGTGAAACAGGTCACCCGCCACCGCCCTGAAATCCCATGCCCATGCCCAAACCTCAACGAACGTCGTCATGACATCCGCATGCGCGGGAGGCTTGGCTTACAGGGGTTGTTCGGGAATGTCAGGACCGCGTTAGAAAACGCAACGAGCGGCGCCTTCTGAAGGCCTCACGAGTCATTCGATCGCAACGGATTTTCATCCGAGCGAAGTCGCGAAGCCAGCGTCCCGGGAAAGGCACGTATCCCAAGCGGCGAGGCAATCGACGCTCACGCCACGGAGCCGTCTAACTCCAGATGGCGACGCACGCTTCGCTCGCCATCGGAGCCGGCATTGCCGATCGAAAGGCATGCACGCGGAGATGGCTTTTCCATCACTGCTGGGAACGCGAGAGATTTCGTCCGGCGAAAGAAATGAACGGCAGCGGCCCCACAGGGGGCGGGCATCACGGCCCATCACCCCGGTGAGTCCATAAACACATCAATACGTCGAGATTTTCAGAGTCCAAAATCTTACATGTAGTTGACCAACGACAGCTTCGACAGCATCGACGTAACCTGATAGCTGGCCTGAAGCTGGCTCTGAACCGAAAGCAGCTTAGTGGCCACTTCTTCGGTGGAAACCAGCATGGTACCGTCGAGGGTGTTCTGCAGCTGAGCCCGGACGGCACCGTTCTGCGACTTGGCATTGTTGATCTGCGCCGAGGCGAGGCTCAGTTCGGTAGCCACCTGATTGATCCCCTGATCATCCTGAGCGGGCTTGAAGAGCGCGGTGACCCGGTCGGTCATGGCCGTGTAGCGGTTGCGCTCGTTCAGAGCCAGGGTCCGATCAGCCGCCGAGAGGGTGGTGTCGCTCAGGCTTTGAGTGCTGGCGAACTGCTCGCTCGCCAGGACGGCAATACCCGTGATCGCGTTGCGAATGCCGGACTCGTTGGCCTGGGCGCCCATATCGATTGAGAGACCTGCGCTCACCTGAGCGGTGGCCGTTCCCCGCGGGTCGGCTAGGCTCTCGTCGCCCTTGTACCAGATCACGGTCTTGCCTGCCGCGTTGCTGAGGAACCCGCCATGGGTCGTGTCGACACGCCGGGGCGCGAAGGCGTCCGATTTCGTGCCAGCGAAGAAGTCCTTCGCAGCGAGAACGGCAGACGAGGCCGAAAGGGTCGTGGCGGCACTGGTCTGCACCGTGGTCGAGAGCGCGGCCTGCAGATTCGTCGCGGTTTCGTCCGGGGTAGAGCCGATGACGAACACGGACGGATCGTTTGCGTCCGCCTTCGTCCTGGCCGTCAAGGTCACCGTCGTGGTTTTGCCGTCGCGAAGACCGAGGGTTACGGTGACGGTATCGCCATCGTTCGGCGTTCCGTTCACAGTCAGCGAGGTGCTGGCGGCCGCTCCACCCGTGAAAGTCGCCGTCACGCCTGGGGGGGTCTGGCTCTGGGCCGCCGCGATCTCGCTTGTCCCAAGAGCCGTTTGCAGCTTGGCGGCGCTTTCGGTCTCGTCCGCGCCGATGACGAATTCATTGGCAGCGCCCGTAGCGGTGGTCCGGGCCGTATAATCGACGATCGTCTGGCTGCCGTCGGGCTGGTTAAGGCTCACCCGCACCACATCGCCATCCTTCGGCTGCGTGGCGAAGGACAGGGAGACCGTCGGCGCGGCCGCTGCGGTGACGACGGCGCGGCTGATGGCGGAGGTGTTGGAACTCGTAATGTCCCCGAGGGTGAAGCCGAAATTCGCGCGGTTGGCCGCGCTCCCACCCTCAGAGATCGTCACCGTCGCGCCGGTGGCAGCCGGAATGTCGAGGTTGCCCGTTCCTGCGCTGCCATCGGCGAGCTTGCGCTCGGCGATCACCGCCTTCAACCCATCGCCGCTGGCATCACCGTTCAGGATCGAATCCGACGAGGCGACCGGCGGCGCGTCGGTGGCGCGGCCGCCGAACAGGTAGGTTCCGTTGTAGTTCTGGTTCAGGGTGTCGACGAAGAGGTCGAGGTTGCTCGCGGCCGTCAGGCGCGTGGTGGTGCGGGCCGCTGCCGAACTCGTGTTCGCAATTCCATTGGCAATGCTCGTCGCGGTGGTCGACGTCGTCTTCGCCAGGGTCTGCACGCTGGTCGAACCCATGGTGATGCGATTGAGCGCGGTGGTGATGTTGGCTCCGTACCCTTCGAGGCGCGCAATCTGGGCGTTCGCGGTCAGGGTCATCGTCCGGTCCGCCCCCAGGGCACCATAGGTCTGTGCCTTGAGCCCCGTGGTCATCTGCGTGGTCAACCCATCGAAGCTGCTCTTGCTCGCGAGCAGGCGCTGTGTGCTCAGGGCTGTCGTATAGTTACCGGCCGCGAAGGGAGAGATGGTCATGGGCGCGATCTCGGATTGAGAGAGTTGACGGCAGGGGGGCGAGAAGAGGGACGAAGGGTGCGTTGGGTGGCCGATCTCCGGCCGATTTGAATCTTCAATGAAGGAGTACCGCGCGAAGCTGAGGCCGCGCAGGTCTCGGGATATCCCTCACAGAGATCCGCCGCCGCCGGGCGCGGATCAGGAGGTGGCGGCGACCGGAGGTTCCTGCGAGGTGCCGTTAGATCCGCATGAGGGTGTCGAGCATATCGCGGGCGGCGGTGAGCACGCGCGCGTTGGCACCATAGGCGGTCTGAAGCTGGATCAGGTTCGCCATTTCCTCGTCGATCTTGACCCCGGATTCACCCGCGAAGCGGCTTCGGGCCGATGACAGAGCGATCTGCTGCCCCTCGTCGAGGCTCTGGCTCGCGGCCGCATTCGCACCCTGGGCATCGATGACGCGCCTTGCGAAGTCGGCCACGTTGGTGGTCATGGGCGCCTTCACGCCGCCGATGCCGGCCGCCGCCGAGAACGTACGATTGGTCGAGGTGAGCGCGTTGAGGACCAACTGCGGGCGCGTGGGATCGCTGGCCTCCGTCGTCGTCGATGAGACGACGAGGACGCTGTTGTCGGCTTTGACCGCCGGATTGATGGCGATGCGCTGGGCGAAACCCGTCAGCTGCGAGCCCGTATCGAAATCGCCGGTGTAGAGAGCGTTGTTCTTGCCGGAATCGACGAACAGCGCGAATTCGGTGTCGCCGGTCTTCGTATCCGCGGCATTATCCGGAACCGTGATCGTGGCGGCGACCGTCGCGACGGCGGATGAATTCGGCGCGGCGGAAGCTCCGGTAATCTTGAGCTTTCCATCCGTGATCGACACCGAATAGCTTGAGCCCAGGGCCGCCTTGATGGCGGTTTCCATGTCGGAGTCCGACCCGAGCTTGAATTTCAGCGGCAGGCGTGTGCTAGAATCGACATCCCCGACTTGGAGTTTCGGGTCCCCCGTGGTGGACGCGACCAGGGCGATCTGCGTCCCGTTTTCGAGAGACAGGGTGATGCGATTGCCGCTCTTCAGCCCCGAGATGTCGATGGCCGTGCCGCCCGCGGCGCTTACCGTGCGATCGGTGGTGGATTGCGCCAGTCCTGCCGCCAGTTCATCGACTTGGCGCTGGGCCTGGACGAGGGTCACATCACGGGCGTTCACCGCCGCCGCGATGGAGCCGGAGCGCAGGGCGCCGGCGGCCACGAGATCGATCTGCGCTCCACCGGGCGTCTTGGCGATGATGGTGCCGACCGATGGGTTCTTCGCGTCCGGAGAATAGAGGGCCTGCGGGGTGAGGGATGCGCGGGCGTCAAAAGCAAGGCCCGTGGCCGTGCCGTGCTCGACCAGGGTGAGGCCCGACTGGGTCATCACCGTAACCGAACCGTCCGTCTGCTCGGAGGCCTGAACGTCCATGTACTGGGACAGTTCGTTGATGGCCTGATCGCGCTGGTCGAGGAGGTCGGGGCTGCCGCCGAGTCCCTTGGCCGCCATGATCTTGACATTCAACGCCGCGATGCTCTTCACCAGACCATCGGCGGTCTTCACGTCGTTGCCGATCTGCGATTCCATTCCCGTGCGCAGGGCCTGGATTCCGTCGGAAATGGTGCTCAAGCTGCCCGCGAGGGCGGCGGCGTTGTTCACCACCGTCGTGCGCATGGAGCTCACGCGGGGATCGTCGCTCAACGTCTGAACGGATTGGACGTAGGTGTTGAGCAGACCGTCGAGGGAAGAACTCGAACCGGGTACGCCGAACAGGGAATCGACCTGGCTCGCCACATTTGCGGTGAGGTCGGTATAGGCCGCTCCCGAGGTCTCGAGGCGCAGCTGCTTGAGCGACGCGGTGTTGAGGATGCGCGAGACAGCGCTCGCGCTCACGCCCGGCGCCTCGCTCTGGCTCACCGTCGATTGGGCGCGCTTGATGTAGCCGGGGGTGTTGACGTTGGCGATGTTCTGCGAAGCGATCCCGATCTGGGACTGGGTCGCCTGTAGGCCGGCCGTGGCAGTGTTGATCGCGCTGCTGATCGACATCGGTTCGAGCCTTTTCGTCTCGCGGGATCCTCGCAGGATTCGCGAGGCGATTGACCGGATCCTCCACGCGGCCCCACCCGAGTTCCAGCCCGCGAACGGCGGTCGGATGGGGTCGCGAAGACGAGATTTCCGGAGGGAGGGCTTAATGATCCGTTATTGAAGCTTTATACAGCGGCAACCTTAACGAATGATGTTGATCAGGTCGCTCATCATGGTCTGAGCCGTGGACATCACGCGGGTGTTGGCCGAATAAGCCTGCTGCGTGACGATCATTTTCGAGAATTCGCCCGCCACGTCGGTGTTCGACTGCTCGATCTGTCCACCGGCGACGACAGTGCCGTTCAGGCCAGCCGTCGGCTCGCCGGATGCGAGGGTCGCTGAGTAGTTGCCGCTGGTGTCAGCTTTGAGGGCGTTGGGGTCCTTGAACTGGACGATGCCGGCCTGGGCGACAATGGCGGAGAGACCATTGGAATAGGCGCCGACGATCTTGCCCTCGGACGAGACGGAAAGGCCTGTCAGGCTTCCGGAGGCGAAGCCGTCCTGTTGAGCCGTGTCGGTGCGAACGGTGCCTTCCGTCGAAGCGTACTGTGTCAGAGAATTCTTGAAGATATTGAGTGAGACACTATCGTTGATCTTGGTTCCGTCGATCGTCAGGTCCGTGATCTTGGGATCGACCGGCGGCGAGAGGATACCGTCCTTGAACTCGAAATCGATTCCTACATTGGTCCAGGCGGTCAATGTGGTTTCGTCCACGGTCGTTGCCTTATCATCTGTGGATGAAGCTTTGGAATTGCTGAGGTAATACAGATTCCACTTGTCTCCATCAGTTCCATCCGCATTCGCTAGCTTGGCCCAGCGCAGCTGCAGCGTCGCGGGCGCGCCGGTCACGCTATAGACCGTCATCTGGCCGCCGGAGAGGGTCTTCGACTGAAACTCCGCGGTATCGGCCCCCGAAATTGTCGAGAAGTCCGTGATCTTGGTGCCATCCAGTTTCACGAGGAGATTTCCGTCCGAATCACCCCCGGTGGCATTCTTGGTGGCGGGGACCTGCGGCAGGTTAGCCGCGTAGGTGATGCTGGTGGTCGCCTTGGCCGGCAGGGCGGCGGTGGAAATCTTGATCGGACCGTTGCCCGTGCTCTGGCCCGTGCGCGGGTCGAAGTTCTCGCCCGTGAGATAGGCGCCCGATCCGTTGACGAGGTAGCCCTGCGAGTCGGTTTGAAAGTCGCCGCGACGGGTGTAGCGCGGCGTCGGCGAGAGGGTGGCTTCGCCGACGGCGTCACCGCTCTTGCTTAGGACCGTGAAGAAACCCTGGCCGCTCAGGGCCATGTTGGTCGAAATGCCCGTGGCCAGGAGGCCGCCCTGGATGTTGTTGGTCAGACGCGAGAACGAGCCGACGGCGCCGGAGACTTGCTGGTTGGTCGGCTGCTCACCGACCATGTCGACGAAGTTCGTGTCGACGCGCTTGAACCCGGTGGTCTGGGAGTTCGCGATGTTGCCCGAGATGTTGTTGAGCGCGTAGGACTGGGCCTGGAGGCCCGAGACCGCCGTCTGCAGCGCGTTGAAGATATCCATGGTGTGCCCTTGAGCCTCCGGTTTAAGGTCGATCTCAGATCAGCAACCGCCGTGCCGCGAGGCTTTCCTCTATTTATCAATGACATACCTGGAAGCAGCCCGGCGCGTGGCCGACACGACCCGGCAGGTTCTGCCGCGTCCCCGGCCGTTTGTGCCCTCCACACGGGGACTGCGGGAGCGCGGACGTGTTAAACCAGGGCGGATCGGCTGACCGACGCTTCGCCGCCGCACGTCTCGTGGGAGCACAGATGTCTCGCGCGGGACCGGCGATGGTGTCCGCACACCCAACTTCGGTGGGCCGCCTGACGAGGGAATGAGATGCGTGTCGTCCTATTGGTTGCCGGCCTGCTGATGGGGCTTTCCGGGCGTGCCTCGGCGCAACCCGATCCCAGCCCCTACAAGCCGCGGCCGCCCATGCCTCAGGCCGATATCCCCGCGGGGTCGTCGGACGATGCGCAGGCCCGCCGCGACCGCGCCGAGGCCGCGCGCAAGATTCGCGAGAAGAATTTCGATGATCGAGTCCGGCGGGCCACGTCCTCGATTTGCAGCAATTGCACGGCCGGCCCATCCCCGCACCGCCGGACACGGGAGCGAGCCGCCCCGGAACCGCTCGATCCGATGTTCGACCCGGCGGAAGCTCCGGCGCTGCCGGATTAGGTCAGGTTACCCGAGGCGCCCCGGTCCTAGGACGACAAAGGATGGGGACCCGGTTTCAGTCAGGCACCGGAGTGCGCACAGCGCCGAACGGGGGAGTCGTACCGTGGCGCTCGTCATTGTCCGTGGGCGGCGGTTGGCGCGCCCGGCTTCATCGGCGACGGGTCGGGCGGGCGAAGGGCTGGATACGGTTCTTTTCGTCCACGCTGCGCGCGCATTGGCCGGGCGCCGTGGAACAGACGGAACGGGGTCGCGGGCCGACCGAACCGACGCAGGGCAGACGTGGTCGGCCGCGTGCAGAGGGATCGAGAACGGATGGGTGATTTGAAATTCGGGACGAACGGCCTGCGCGGCCTCGTGACGAACCTCGTGGGCGGGGCGACGGACGCCTATGCCAGCGCTTTCTTCCCCTCCGTTGCCGCGACGGCCGGTCCCGAGCGCAGTGTCGTCATCGGGCGCAACCTGCGCGACAGCAGTCCCGGCATCGCCGCGACCTTGCCAACGCGGCGGCGGGCTTCCGGGTCGTCGATTGCGGTGCGTTGCCGACCCCGGCGCTTGCACTCGAAGCGATGCGGCGCGGCTCCTGCGCCGTCATGGTCACGGGCAGCCACCTTCCCGAAGATCGCAACGGCCTGAAGTTCTAACGGCCCGACGGCGAGATCACCAAGACCGAAGAAGCCGCCACCCTGGCCGCCCTCGGCCCCATTGCCGAGGCGTTGCCGCCCGACATGGCCGCCACGCCCGATCCCGATGCTGCCAAGCGGTATCGCCGCCGCTACCGCGATGCCTTCGCGCCCGATCTCCTGACCGGCCTGCGGATCGCCGTCTATCAGCAGAGGTCCGTCGCCCGCGACCTGATGGCCGACCTGCTGACGGCCCTGGGCGCCGCCGTCGTCGCCATCGGCCGCTCCGAGACCTTCGTGCCCATCGACACGGAGGACCACCGTGCAGAGGATGTCGCCTTCTTCCGGGACACCATGGCATCCGGCGGCTTCGATGCCCTCGTGACCACGGGCGGCGACGCCGACCGTCCCCTGGTCGCGGACGCCACCGGGCGGAACCTGCGCGGGGATGTTCTCGGCCTGATCACCGCCCCCTACCTCGGGGTCGACGCAGTGGTCGTGCCGGTAACGGCAGGCTCCGCCATTGAGCGGTCCGGCGAGTTCCGACGGGTCACCCGCACCCGGGTCGGCTCGCCCTTCGTGATCGCCGGGATGGAGCAGGTGAAGCGCGCCGGCTTCGACACGGTCGTCGGCTTCGCGGCCAATGGCGGGTTCCTGCTCGGCGCGCCCCTCACCATTGCCGGGCGGCCCCTGCCCGCCCTCCCCACGCGCGGTGCCGTGCTGCCGATCCTGGCGACCCTCGCGGCGGCACGCGAGGCGGGGCTGACCCTGGCCGGCCTCGTCGCCTGCCTGGATGCTGGGGAGAAGGCGAGTTCGCGGTTGCCCGAGATTGCGCCCGAGCGGAGCGGCGCCCTGCTGGCGCGCCTCACCGAAGCGGAGTTCCGGCGGGACGTCCTGGCCCCCGTCGGCACGCCGGTGGCCTTGGACGAACAGGATGGGGTCCGGATCGATCTCGACGGTGGGCGGACGATCCACTTGCGCGCCTCCGGCAACGCACCCGAGTTGCGGTGCTACGGGGAAGCGGGCTCGGCCGCCGAGGCCGAAGGTCTCGTTCGCTGGGGCTGGAAGCCGCCGCGAGGGCCATGACGTTGTAACGGCAGGATGTCCGTTCCACGACGGAGAGCGCCGGAGCAACGGACCGGCAGGCGCTTCCGCGAAGCCCGCTGCAGGCCGCCGACAGGGGGCGTCGATCCGCTGATCTGCCGGAGGCTTTCGGGCTCTTCTCATCCCATGCAGGGTGGCTACGGGCCGGACAGCTCATCGTCCCGACGCCCTCAGCCCTGCCGGCCGATCTGCGTGAACGCAGCGTGGCGTCGATGGAGGCGCAAGCCGCCCTTGCACTACCGGGGCACTTTGGCGTCAGAGCAGAGCGTGAAGCGCCTTGGGCAGTGCGGACATCGGACGGGCGGGACGAGGCTGGCGCACAGCCGTGCGATGATGGCCTGCCGCACGGCGGGCAGGCCAAGGTTGCGTGTTCGGCGACTGGCTCCGTTAATGCCGGAGCATCAGCGGTGAGCGCGCCGGTACGCGCGGGATCGGAGGCGCTTCGGCGAACACCGCCCCGATCCCAAGCCAACTTGCCCGCACGGCTTGTTTCAGTCCCGGAAGATCCTGTCCGTCTATGGTCGCCAGCGGGAAGGAATCGAGACCGAGCGAGGCGTAGACGTTGGCGCGCGCATTCTGGACTGCGGCGTGGGCCAGATCGAACTTCACCTCGGCGATCAATGTGTTCATCTCCTCGCGGATCAGCGTCTGCTCGCTTGCCGAGAGCGCGGAGGCGGACGCACGCATCTGCTCCACGATACGACGCTGAACTTGGCGGAACGCGGCTGCTGTCTCGAACTCCTTCATCGCCAGCGCGTGGCGGATTCGGCTGACGTGAACTTGGGTCATCACCGCCATGGTGACGGCGAGCGCACGCTTGTCGAGAAGCGCGTCCTGCGCGCCGATGAGGCCGGTCCGCTCAGGGTAACGGAAGACGTTCAGCAGGTTCCAGCTCGCGCGCGCGCCCCAGCCGACCCAGTTCGAATTGTAGAGAAGGCGGTTCGAATCGGCGTTGCCGCCGACGATGAGATTGATGCCGGGCAGCAGTTCGAGGAGCGCGGCGGTCGCCTCGCGAGCATTGATGCGCTGCCGGTAGGCGACCTCGCGCAGTTCTGAGCGGTTCTCCAGGGCGACGCGAACGAGATCGGCCTCGGCGACGCCGAGCTTCAGGCCGGCCTCGACGCCCTCCATCTCCGCCAGTCGGAACGGCAGGTCGGGCGGAAGGTTCATCAGCGCGGCGAGCTGGCTCCGGGCCACGAGCAGATCGGCCTCGACCCGCTGAATCTCGCGCCGGATCTCGATCAGCTCGCGCTCGTAGGTCAGCGCCGTGATCGGCGAGGTCTGGCGATCGGCGTAGAGGCGGCGGGCGTCACCGATCGCCGTCTGGGCGCGGCCTTCGAGTGCGCGCAGGCGGCTCGCGAGGCGCTCGCTCGTCAGCGCACGCCAATAGGCGGTGCGCACGTCCTCGATGATGCGGCTCACCACCCGGCGGCGATTCTCCTCGGCGATCAGAACCGCATCGGCGGCTTGCCGGGCACGCACATACGACAGGCCGAAATCAAGGATGTTCCAGCTCAGCGACAGATCGCCATAGACGAAATTCTTGTCCTGACTGTAGGACGGCTCGAGGGACTGACGCTGCGTCAGCACCGAGATCGAGGAACTCGCGGCGTAGTTGTCCCGTCCCGCGTAGGCGCTGTTGGCCACGAAGTTCGGCAGCATCGAATAGCTGGCGAAGCTCAGCTCTCGCGCCCGCACGGCCGTCTGCATGATCTCGACGCGCTGATCGAGATTGTACTTCAGGGCGCGGGCGAAGGCCTCGTAGAGGTCGATTCGGGGACCCGGCAACGGCTGGTCGGACCCGACGCGGCGCAGCTTGTCCGCCGCGTAGGCACCGAGTTCGACCTGTCCGAGCGGTTGGGGTTTCACCGTGCACGCGGTCATCGCCGCCGTCAGCATCGTCGCTCCCAGGAGGGTGACGGCGATTCGGTACACGCGCCCCGCGCCGATAGACCGAACCTGCACCATGATCTCCGCGTCCCCTGGGCTCGAGCATGCTCGGGAAGCCCCGGGGCACGCTGTCGCGACGCCCAAACCTTTTGATCATTAAGGTAAACGAATCGTCACATCTGGCCCTCCGCCGCTGTTCCAGATGTCATGAGCACGGGCGAGTGCCCTATCCATAAGGGCGAGGTCGGGTGTGTCGCGTGCATCCAGCGTCGCCAATCGGGTGGTAAACAGTGTCGCTACGCCGCGGGGCTCAGGCAGCGGCTCTCGGCGCAGAGCCGGCCCCGGATTGGCGGCGGCGGCGGCGGGGCCGGGAGTGGGAGGAATCGCCCGGATCTCACCCGTTTCCGCATCGATGGTCACGGCCCGTCGCACGACGCGGCCATCCTCCAGCACGACCTCAAGTTCGAGCGCCACGAGCCCGGTGCCTGCCGGGGGGCGCCCCCAGAAGCCGCCCAGTCCGTCGCCCTCAATCCAGCCGGGCGCCGGCGAACCGCCCCGTCCGAACAGCCGGACCTCCCGCACGAGCGCGGTGCCAGGTGCTGCATTGCGCAGGTTGATCGACAGGGTGTCGGGACGTCGGATCGCCTCGATCATGAGCGCGTCCGATCCCGTTCCGGCCTCGTCCGCCGACAGGGGGAAGTCCAAGGAACGGCCGAGATAGGGTCTCGGCGAGAACCAGGACCACCCATCGTCGGACGCCCGTTCGAACCGCTCCGAGGCGAACCGCGCGATCCGATCGCTTTCTTCCAGCATGATGTGACCGGCAAGACGGGTCGTCGTGCCATGGAGGTGGCCGACGCCGTTGACGGCGGCGACCACGGCGCCGTCCGCCAGGACAACAGCGCCGATGGAGCCGAGCGGCTCGATCGCGGCGACCACCGGCAGAACGAAGCCGTTGGCCAAGATCCCGGGCTCCAGGCTCCCGGGGTCGAAAAGCCCGGATTCCAGGAGCGGAACCGGCGGTGCGGCTGGAGCGCCGAAGACGGGCGACGCCGCGAGGATCGGGAAGAACGCCCCCGGCGGCGGGACCAGCGTCGGAAGCGGCGTGACGGTGACGTCGACCGTGACCAGGGTAGATCCGCCGCGTCCGTCGCTGACGTCGACCGTGAAGCGGTCGCGCCCCTCGAAACCGGTTTTGGGCACATAGGAATATGACCCGTCCCCGGCGAGGACCACCGTCCCGTTCGCCGGGGGCGCCGCCAAGCGGAAGCCGAGCGGATCGCCGTCGCAGTCGATCGCCACGATCCGCCCCTTGCCGACCGTGTCGGCCGGGCTCACGAGGGGTTCGGCGCGGGCGTCCGGAGCCGTGTTGACCGCCTCGATGGTCACCGGAATGGTAACCAATGCGGAGCCGCCCCGCCCGTCCGAGATCCGAACGGTGAAGACGTCGCCGCCATGGAACCCGGAATTGGGGATGTAGGTGAAACCGCCGTCGGGCCGCAGCGTGACCCGGCCCGAGGCGGGCGGCGTCTCGATGGCGTAGAGCAACGGGTCGGCGTTCCGGTCGCCGGCGGCGATGCGGCCGTCGACGGGCGTGTCCTCACGCGTCGTCACGAGGTCCGCGCTCGCCGTTGGTCCGTCGTTCACCGACGTGACCGTGAGGTGGACGGTGGCTGTGGAGCGGCCGCCATCGGAGTCGACGATCGCGTAAGTGAAGGAATCCGCGCCGTGGAAATCGGCGTCCGGCGTGTAAGTGAAGCGGCCATCGGGCCGAAGGTCGAGACGTCCATGCCGGGGGCCGGCGACCGGCATCGGATCGACCCGGAGGGTGTCGCCGTCGGGATCATGGTCGTTGCCGAGGACGCTGCCTTCGAGAACGCTGTTCTCCGCGAGGGTCGCGGCGTCGTCGAGGGCGACCGGGGCGGGGTTGACGACCGTAAGTACGACGCGCGCCGTCGCCGACGCTCCGGCGCGATCGGTGCCGGTCAGCGTGATCGTGTAAACGCCGCCGGGCATCCGGCTCGATGCGTCGGACGCGATCGTGCCCGAAATCAGGCCCGTCGCCGGATCGATCGCGAGACCGGGGGGCAGCCCGGTCGCCGTGAAGGTCAGGCCGTCGCCCTTGTCGACGTCGCTGAAGGCGTATCCCGCCGAAATCGACACCCGCTCGGCATCGCTCGCCGTCCGCGCGGCGAGCCCCGGCGCGGCGGGGTCGAAGACCGGCGCATCGTTGACCGGCTTCACCGTGACGGTCACGCAGGCCGTGGCGAAGCCGCCGTTGCCGTCCGTGATCGTGTAAAAGATCGTGTCGGTGCCGTTGAAGTCCCGGTCCGGCGCGTAGCGCAGGCTGCCGTCGGGATTGAGGGTGACCGTGCCGTGGCCGGCCGTGAGCGAACCGGGCACCACCGCGAGCGGATCGCCGTCGGGATCGCTGTCGTTGTCCGTCACGTCGATGTCGACGGGCGTGTCCTCGTCAATGTCGATGGCCTCGTCCGTCGCGGACGGGGCCGGATTGGTGACGGTCCAGGCGAAGTGGCGCGACACCGCGAGGCCGCCGGGATCCGTGGCCGTGAGCGTCACGACGTAGGTGGTGCGTCCGCCCGGACCCGACGCGTCGGGGTCGATCGTACCGCCGATCGTGCCGGTGGCCGGGTCGATCGCAAGACCCGGTGGCAGGCCCGTCGCGGTGTAGACGAGGGCGGCGCCCTCAGGGTCGGCGATTAGGGTGCCGAGCGGTACGCGAACGCTCTCGCCGTCCGCCGCGTTGCGGGCGGGCAGGATGTCGGGTGCGACCGGGCGCTGGTTCACGGGCCTCACCGTGACGGTGAGGAGGCCGGTGGCACGAACGCCGTTCGCATCCTCGATCGTGTAGACGACCGTGTCGGTCCCCGAGAACCCGTCGTCCGGCGTGTAGGTCAGCAGACCCGTGGCCGGATCGGCCGAAACGGTCCCGTGCGCGGCCGTCGTCGCGCCGGGCGCATCGACGAGCCGGATCGCTCCGCCGTCGGCGGCGGAATCGTTGGCGGTGACCGCGACCAGGACGGGGGAACCGGCCCGGGTCGTGGCCGTGTCGGGCGCGGCGGTCGGAGCGTCGCCGCTGACCGTCCAGGTGAAACCGCGCGTCACGCTGGCGCCAGCGGTATCCGTCGCCGTGACGGTCACGGCGTAGGAGGTGCGCCCCGAAGGCCCGCTCGGCAGCGTCCCGATGATCACGCCCGTCGCCGGATCGATGCTCAGGCCCGGCGGCAGCCCGGTGGCGCTGAAGCCGAGCCGGTCCCCGCCCGGCACCCCGAGGCCCGGGGAATCGATGTCGGGATCATGAAACCGCGCGGCGACGTCGTAGCGGACGACGGAACCGTTGCGGCCGGACTGGTCGGGCAGGCTCTCGGCGTCGGGCGCATCGTTCACGGGCGTGACCGTGACGTTCACCGACGCGGTGCTGGTGCCGCCGTTCCCGTCGACGATGGCGTAGGTGATCGTGTCGGTTCCGTTGAAGTCCGGATCCGGCGTATAGACGAGCAGGCCGTTCGAAACCGTCACCCGGCCGTGCCCGGCGCGCGGCGCGGCGTCGCCCGTCGCGACGAGAGCAAGACGATCCCCGTCGCCGTCCCTGTCGTTCACCAGGACATCCACCGCGACCGGCGTGTCCTCGGCCGTGATCGCAACATCGTCCATGGCTTGGGGGGCGGTGTTGGTGACCCGGACAACGACGCTCCTGCTAGTCGACGCGCCGCCCGGATCGGTCGCCGTGATGGTGACGCGGTAGTCCATCAGCCCGGTGGCGCCGGACGCCGCATGATCGATTGTGCCGCCGACCGTACCGGTCGCCGGATCGATGGCGAGGCCCGGCGGCAGGCCGGTGGCGCCGTAGCGCAGGGCCGGCCCGTCGGGATTCGCGAACGGGGCGCCGAGCGGAAGGGCCACCGTTTGGCCGTCCCCGACGGCAATGTCACCCGGTGCGTACGCGGCGGGAGCGTCGACACGGCCCGTGACCGTCACCGCGAGGACAGCCGTCGCACGCCCGCCGTCGCCGTCGGCGATCGTGTAGGCGATGCGCGTCGTCCGGGTCTGGCCCGGGGCCAGATCGGTGAAATCCGCGCCCGGGTCGAAGCGGTAGCGACCGTCCGCCAGAATGGTGAAGCGGCCGCCGGCGGACCCCGCCACGGTCTGCCCGACGGCGTCCACTGACCCGTTCACGGCCGCGACCGCGAGCGGATCGCCGTCCGGATCGCTGTCGGCGCCGTTGCCGTTGTCGGCGAGCACGGAGCCGGTGGCCGGGGTGCGGGCATCGGTGACGGCGCCGTCGTCCCGCGCGACCGGGGCCGGATCGAGGACGCGCCAGGTGAAGGTGCGGCGCGTCGTGCCCCCGTTGCCGTCGTCGGCCGTCACCGTCACGGCGTAGTCGCCGTTCGTGCCGCCCCGCGACGCGGATCGGTCGATCGTTCCACGGACGATGCCGGTCGCCGGATCGATCCCGAGTCCCGTGGGAAGCCCGGCGGCCCCGAAGGTGAGCGCGTCGCTCTCGATGTCCGAGAAATAGCGGCCGAGATCCGTGCCGGCGACGGCGTCTCCGTCGAGGCTCCCGATGGCCGGAAGCGTCCCGGCCCGCGGCCCGTCGTTCACCGGGGTGACCGTCAGCGTCAGGGTGTCGGTATCGGTCCGGGCACCGCCCGTGCCGGTATTACCGCCGTCATTCGTGAGGATCGTCAGGGTGTCGGCGCCGTCGTAGTCGGCCGCCGGCCGGTAGCGGGTGCCATCGAGGGCGGCGTTGATGGCCGCGACGGTACCGGTCAGCGTGACCGACCCGCTGCCGTCATGGCTCGCCGTGACGCCGATGGTCGAGCCGAGCGTGAGCGTGCCGTGCAGCACGCTGAGCGTCGTCGTGATCGCCCCGTTCCGGGCATCCGCGTCGGAGACGGTGATGCCGTTGCCATTGGCCGCCGAGAAGACGAGCGGCGTATCCTCGGCGACCGTCTGATCCGGCGGCAGCCCGTTGACGGGGGCATCGTTCAGTGCCGTGAAGGCGACGGTCGTGGTGGCGACATTCGAGTCGCGCGTGCCGTCGTTGACGCTCACGTCGATGCTGCGGGTGACCGTCGCGGGATCGTGCTCGTTCGAGGAGAAGCGGATCTGCCGCAGGGCCGTCTCGTAATCGGCCTTCGTCGCGGCCCCGGTCAGCGTGAGGGTGTAGGTCGCGGGATCGTAGCGTGCCGTGATGCCCGCCGGCAGGGTGCCGGTGTAGGCGAACGTATCGCCGGGCTGGCCGTTGGTAACGACCGCCGTCGCCGAGACCATGGACGCGCTGTCGACATCGATCACCGACACGCCGCCGTCGACGATCGCCACGCCCGGCGCGCGTTCGGTATAGCCCGTGGCGTAACCGGTGCCGGGCGCCGCGGCGAGGTGGAGCACGGGCGCGTCGTTCACCGCCCGGACGGTGACCGTGACCGTCGCCGTCTCGGTCGAACCGCCCGAGGTCACCGTGTAGGTGAAGCTGTCCACGCCGTTGAAGTCGGCCGCCGGCGAATAGGTGAGGGTGCCGTCCGGCTGGAAGCCGACGGTGCCGTGCCCGCCCTGCGTGACCGCCGTCACCTGCCGCGTGCCGTCCTCGAACGTGTCGGCCGAGGCCCCGTTGGTACCCGTGAGGGCGTTGAAGGTGATGGCGGTGTCCTCGTCGGTCGCGACGGAATCCGGCACGATGTCGGCGACCTGCGCGATGCTGACCGTGATGGTGCTGGCGGCGTTCGCCCCACCTGGGTCGGCGGTCGTGAGCATAATCTGCGCGGCGCCGTTGCGGTCCGCGGCGGGATCGAAGCGCAACCCCTCCAGGGCAGCGTTGATGTCGGCGATCGCGCCGGAGAAGCGCATCGCGCCGTCGCCGGTTCCATCGCCTTGCAGGAAGCTCAGGCCGGTGGTGCGCGACAGGGTGAGCAGGCCCTCCGCCGAACGCAGCGACACGGTGAGCGTGCCCCCATCCGCATCGGCCACGCTGATGCCGTTGCCGGATCCGGCCGAGAACACCAGCGGCGTGTCCTCGTTCACCGTCTGGGTTGTGGACGGGACGGCGTTCGTCGGTGCGCTGTTCGTGGGCGCGGTCCCGACAGAGCGCACGGTGAGGCCGACGGTCTCGGTGACGCTCTTCGGCCCGCCGGCACCGGTGTTGCCACCGTCGTCCGTCGTGATCGTGAGAGTGTCGCTGCCGCTGTAGTTGGCATCGGGGCGATAGGTCGTGCCGTTCAGGGCCGCGTTGATGTCGGCGGTGGTCCCGGACAGCGTGAGCGAACCGGTGCCCGACCCCGTGACCGTGGCGTTGGCCGTGCCCCCAAGCGTCAGGGTGCCGTGCTGAACGTGAAGCGTTGTGGTCACACCACCACTGCCGGCATCGACGTCCGACACGGTGATGGCGTTGCCGTTGCCCGGCGAGAAGACGAGGTTCGTGTTCTCGTCCACGCTCTGCGCGGCGGGGACGCCGTTGACCGGCGCGTCGTTGACGGGGGTGACCGTGATCGACAGGGTGTCAGTGTCGCTCTTCGCGCCCCCCGAGCCGGTGTTGCCGTTGTCGGTGGTGACGACCGTGAGAGTGTCGGCACCGTTGTAGTCCGCGGCCGGACGATAGGTCGTGCCGTCGAGGGCGGCGTTGATCGCGGCCGCCGTCCCGGTGAGCGTGACGCTGCCGTTCCCATCGTTCGTAACGGTGACGCCGGCGGTCGAACCGAGGGTCAGCCTACCGTGCGCCACACCGATCGTCATCGTCAGGGGGCCGCTCCCCGCATCCGGGTCCGAGACGGTGACGGCGTTGTTGGTGCTTGACGAGAAGACGAGGCTGGCATCCTCGGCGACGGTCTGCCCCGCGGGCAGGGTGTTGACCGGGGCAGCGTTCGCGGCGTCGAAGGTGACGGTCGCCGTGGCGGCGGCGGAGTCGACGGTTCCGTCGTTCACCGTGACGGCGATGGTGCGGTCGACCGTCGAGGGGGACGGTCCGGTCGCAGTGTAGCGGATCTGCTGCAGGGCAGCCTGGTAGTCGGCCTTGCTCGCCGTGCCGGTGAGGGTGAGCGTGTAGGTTGCGGGATCGTACGTCGCGACGATCCCGGATGGCGGCGTGCCAACCAGGGCGAGGCTGTCGCCGGCCTGATGATTGGTGATGACGGCCTTGGCCGAAGCGATGTTGGCATTGTCGACGTCGGCGATCGAGACGTCGGTGTCGACGATGGCGACGCCTGTCCCGCCGGTGCCGGAACTCGTCTGGAAACCGGTTCCGGGTACCGAGGCGTCGAGATCGAGCACGGGGGCGTCGTTGACTGGCGTGATCGTGATCGCGACGGTGTCGGTGTCGCTCTTCGGCCCGCCCGATCCGGTGTTGCCGTTGTCGTTGGTGACGACCGTGAGGGTATCGCTGCCGTTGTAGTCCTGCGCACCCCGGTAGGTCGTCCCGTTCAGGGCCGCCTGGATGTCGGCGATCGCACCGGTGACGCTCACCGTATCGGTGCCGTTGCCGCTGACCGTCACGCCGTTCGTCGAGCCAAGGGTGAGGGTGCCGTGAGCGACGCTGAGCGTCGTGGTGAGAGTCCCGGTGCGGGCGTCGGCATCGGACACGGTGATGGCGTTGCCGTTGGCCGACGCGAAGACGAGCGCGGCATCCTCGTTCACGGTCTGCGCCCCCGGAACACCGTTCACCGGCGCGTCGTCGACGGCCGTGAACGCGACGGTGGCGACCGTCGTGTTCGAATCGATCGTCCCGTCGTTGGCGGTCACCGTGATGGAGCGGTCGACCGTCGCGGAATCGTGGTCGGCCGACGAGAACCGGATCTGCTGCAGGGCTGTCCGGTAGTCGGCGAGGCTGGCCGATCCGGTCAGCGTCAGCGTGAAGGTCGTCGTGTCGTAGACGGCGCTGAGGCCGGTCGGCAGCGTACCGGCGATGCCGAGGGTGTCGCCGCCGCTGCCGTTGGTGATGACGGCCTTCGCCGACATGAGGGTGGAGCTCGCGACGTCGGCGATCGAGACGTCGCCATCGACGATGGCGACCCCCGCCGCCCGTTCGGTGTACTGGATGGCGTAGCCGGTGCCGGCGGCCGAATCGTCGAGATCGAGCACGAGGGCCGGATTGTAGCCGAAATTCGGGCCGGCCAAGGTCGCCCCGACCTTGTTGTCGGTGAGCGCACCGGAGGTTGCCGTCGTCGCCGTGGCCGTCCTGAGGCGCCCCTCGGTGTCGGTCACCCGCACGATGAACTGGCCTGGCAGGATCCCGGTGAAGCCGTAGCTGCCGTCCGCGGCCGAAGTCTCGGTCGCCAGGACACGCTCGCCGGTATCGACCAGGCCGTTGCCGTTCACGTCGTCGACGAGTTCGACGGTGACCCCCCGGATGCCGGCCTCGCCGGCATCGGACGCGCGATTGGCGTTCGCGTCCGCGAAGACCCGTCCGCCGATCGTCGAGGTCGGCGGGGTCCAGGAGGCCGCGTCGTTGATGGTGCCGAGGGCGGTCGAGCCGTTCGTGGTGATGGCCTTGCCGCTGCCGACGACGCTTCCGTCCGACGGGTCGATCCGGGTGATGTTTGTGCCGAGGGTGTAGATGAACCCACCGGAATCGACGCCGGTCTGGACGTCGGTCCGGGCCACCGTGTCGTCGTAGAGGGCCTCGCTCCCGTCGCTGAGGTTGAACCGGGCGTAGGAGGTCCGGGTCAGACTAACGAGCTGTCCGCTGGCCTGATCGATCCCGATGTCGCCCCAGTCGTAGTTGTGGTTCGACTGATTGCCGAAGGTCGAGCCCGACGCCACGGTGCGCCCGGCCCCGGTGAAGGTCAGCTTGTAGATCTGATCGGTCGCGCCGGAGACGTTCTCGACAGCGAGGTAGAGGACGCCGTTGGAGAAGGCGGCGCCGGCGCTGCCCAGGCCCTGAGTGCCGGTGGCGATGCCGTTGTTCGAGAGATCGGCGCTGATCAGGATGTGCTGATCGTTCCGGAAATCGTAGGCGAACAGCGCGTTCCTGTCGGAGGCACGCGGACTGGCGTTGTCGACGTAGTAGATCAGCCCGTTCGCTTGGTCGACGGCGAGGGAGTTGAGGGACATGCCCAGGCCAATCCCGCCGACGCTGGCGGGGGCGTCCGTGAGGGGCGTCGCCTTTCCGGAGGCGATGTCGACGCTGTAGATCGTGCGCCCCGAGACGGCCAGCAGGGCGCCGCGCCCGTTGTCCGCGGCTGCCAGCCTATGCTGCCACGCGTGCTGTGCCGCCTCGCCGACGACGACACCGGTCTCGATGGCGCCGTCCCGCACTTCGAGGTTCCAGTCGCCGCCGCGGGCGGTCGCGCCGGTGGCGTCGTCCGACGCGGCGACGTCGGCCCCGGTCGCGGACGCGAGAAGCGCGGCGGCGCGCGCGCCGGCCTCGCCCGCCGCGAAATCGCAGCCGTAGATCAGGAGGTCGCCGGTGGCGGTGAGCGCGTTGCCGATGACCGCGAGGTCGGCGGCGTAGCGGCCCTGGATCGTCTCGGCCGTCAGGTCGCCGGTGCCGAGGCGAAGGTCGCCGGCCGAGCCGTGCGAGAGGATGTGGATGGCATCGATGTCGCCGCGTCCCTTGAGCGCCTCGGCGAGCTGGTCGAAGCCGTCCCTGGCGGAATCGATGAGGATGATCTCGGCCGAGGCCGGCAGTCCGGCGAGGAGGGTCGCCAGATCGGCAACGCCTCGGTCGATCACCACGATCTCGTGGCGGCCGTCGACGGAGGCGGTCTCGTGCGTCGGTGGCGCGGCGGCCAGGGCGGCGGATTGCGCGTCCGCTGGCGCGCCATGTGCGGTGTCGCCCGCCGTCCCGGTCTGGTCGGCGTGCGATCGCGCGACGTCGGGATGAGCCTGCGCGGCAGCGTCCGGATGGGCCTGCGCGGCGGCGTCCGACTGCGCCTGCGCGGCGGCCGGTGCGGCGGCGCCATCGAAGACGAAGCGGGGTTCGAGGGCGCGGATCGCCGGAGTCGGAAGCGCCCCCATCGCGCCCCGTGCCCCCGAACCCGCCCACGCCTTGCTCCGGAAACGTCCGAACATCGAGTCCGCCCAGCCTGCGACCGGAACGCGTCACGCGTTCCCCGGCGGCGAGCCTAGGCCGGCATGGTTAAGGAACGGTGGGGCCGCGCCTCGGTCGACCTCGTTCAGAAGCCGCTCTCGCGCACGAGCACGGCGACCACGCGGCGAAACGCGTGGGCCGCGACGCTTTCCCGATGTCCCGAGACGGCGACCACCCCGCGCACCACGGCGGGCGTACCGGACAGGCGCAGTTCGTCCTCGGGGCGGTTCATGACGACGGTGTACTGCGCCTCGACGGGCACCAGGCCGACGTTCTTCTCCTCGCGCACGGCGACAGGACCACCCAGAGTGGATACGAGCGAGGGAATCTCGACGGTGGCGACCGCCGCGCTCGACACCGAACTGACGACCACCGGAATCGAGCCGGTGGTGAGATCGTCGGGCACGAAGGTGCCGGGGGCGCCGGCGTAGAGGCGCGCCATGGCGTCCTCCGGCACGAGGCCGCGCACCTGCCGCCGACCGTTCGAGACCAGGGTCCCGAGTTCCTCGCCTCTGCTGACCCAGCGTCCGGGCTGCAGGTCGGGCTCGATCTCGGCGACGACGCCGTCGAAGGCGGCGCGGATCACGAGTTCGTCGTGGCGCCGCTCCAGGCCCTGAACGGCTTCGCGCTTGGCGTTCCGCTCGCCATCGAGGACGAGGCCGCCGGCCCGGTCCTGCGCATCGGCGGCGCGCCGGTCCTGCCGCGCCTCCACCAGGGCCAGGCGGATGCGCGCCGTGTTCAGCTCGTGAACGAGGCGGGGCGAATGCAGCCGGATCAGGACCTGCCCGGCATTGACCGACGCGCCCGCCTCGACCTCCACGGTCTCGACGCGCGCCGGTTCCACGGCGGTGAGTCGCTCGGTCCGCTCCGGCTCGGCAATTGCCGGAATTTCGACGCGACCCGAGACCGGCAGGACCAGCAGCGCCAGGACCACGCCGAGCGCCGCCACGGTGAACCGCGTGCGCCCGCCGGACGAGATCCGTGCGCGGTTCACCCACCAGAACTTGGTTTCACGGTAGATCGGGCGCAGGACGAACACGCCGATCTCGACGGCAAAGAGCACCAGACCGAGGATCTTGAAGGCCAGGGTGTAGACCATCACGGCGATGCCGGTGAACACGACCAGCCGGTAGATCCAGACCGCGACGCCGTAGGCGATCACGGCCGCGCGCCGGCGCGGGCTCCAGGTCTCGGGGCAGGGATTGCCGAGCTCGAACAGCGTCTCGCGTAGCGCCCAGGTGGTGACGGCGAAGGCGCGAGGCTGGAGGTTCGGCACCCCAAACAGATCGACGGCGATGTAGTAGCCATCGAAGCGCATCAGCGGACTGAGGTTGATCGCGACGCTCATCACCCAGCTCGTCGTGGCCAGAAAGAAGGCGATGGAGCGCGGCGTTCCCTCGGGTAGAAACGACCAGGCGAGCGTCGCGACGGCCGCCACGGCGAGTTCCACCGCGACTCCGGCGCTGTCGATGGCGACGCGCTGGCGACGGTCCCGCAGGCGCCAAGCGTCGGTGGTGTCGGTATAGAGCACCGGCATCAGCACCATGAAAGCGACGCCCATGCTGGGGACGCGGCAGCCGTAATGGGTGGCGACATAGGCGTGGCCGAGCTCGTGCAGCGCCTTCACGGCGACGAGGGCGGCGAGATAGCCGATCACCCCCTCCGGCGTGAGGAACTGCAGGAAGGTCGCGCGGAACGCGTCCCATTGCTGCATGGCGAGGTACAGCCCGAGCAGCCCGGCGAGCGCGACGGCGATCAGGCTGCGCCGGTCGGCGAGCCGGCGGGCGAGCGGCAGGGTGCGGTCGAGAAACGCCTGCGGCCGCACCAGGGGAATGCGGACAAAGAGGTAGTTGTGCATCAGCCACGCGCCGACCCCCTGCTTGCGGGCCGCCGCCTGCCGCGCCAGACCCTGCCAGCCGCCGCGATGCGCGACGAGGCCGTTGGCTTCGCAGAACCCCCGAAACCCCGCGACCTCGGCCTGTGCGACCGCGCGTCCGAGGGCCTTGCCGGCGGCTTCGGCGAGTTCGGTCGGCGTGAGGCCCGTCCGCCAGGCCCTGAGGAAGGCGAGGCCGGTGCCGTCAATCTCGTAGAAGCGATGCGCCAGCGGATCGTAGAGCAGCCAGGGGGCCGGACCGCCGTCGCCCGGCACCGCTCCGCGCTCGATCCGCAGGTCTTCGCGCAGGGCCGTGAGCGGCGGCTCGTCCGCCGAGCTCGCCCCGCGGCTCACAGGCCGACCTTCTGGCGCAGGAACGCGAGGGGTTTGCGCAGGAGGGTGAACCCGAACGGCACGGTCGATCCGTAGAGCTGTGCCGTTCCGCGTGCCCCGAGCCGTGGTGGCCGCGCGGCGGCGGGCAGCCTCGCGACGACGCGGTGGGCGAGCACGCCGGCCTCCGTCAGCCGCGCGACGGGCGTCACCTCGTCAACCCGCGCGTCCAGGGCGTTGAGGGGATCGGCGTCGAGGAAGATCCGGACCCGACTGCCCGCCTCGAGGGCGATGGCATCCGAAACCGGAAGGTCGATGCGGATCTCCACCGTCTTTGGGTCAGCGATCTCCAGGATGCGCTGCCCGGCGGCGACGGGCTTGCCGTACCACTCCTTGCGGTCGGCATAGACGGCGACGCCGGCGCGCTCGGCGCGGACTTGCGTCTTGGCGAAGGTGTCATGGGCAAAATCCCGTTCGGCCGCCTTCAATGCCAGCTCGGCGCGGGCCTGCCCGATCTCCCGCCGGGCGCGCTCGTCGGCATACGCCGCCACCGTCACCTGCCGGAGCTTCGCGTCGGCGACCTGCACCTCGCGCTCGGACACCGCGAGGGCGTTGCGTTGGGCGGTGTCGACGTAGCGCAGGACGAGGTCGCCGATGGCGACCGCGGCGTTCGGCGTCACCGCAATCTCCTCGATGATGCCCTCGATCGGCGCGGCGACCACGAAGGGTCGCTCGGCTGTGATGGTGGCCGGTGCCAGCACGGTCATCGAGACCGGAAGCGCAAGTCCCGCCAGTACGAGGCCGGCCACGCCGAGGGCGGGCCCGCGCAGACCGCTCGACAAGCGCGGCAGCAACGGCGGTCGCAGGGCAAGGAGGGCATGGGCGCCAGTTTCCGCGAGCCGCCCGGCGAGGGCCATATCGGCCTCGTCGAAAGCCCGCTCGCGCGTCAGCAGCAGGCCGCCGACCGACGCTCCGAGGCGATCGAGCAGGGGGACCCACAGGCCGTGGCCGAATGGATAGGTCAGCGCCTCCTCGCCGCCCAGCGCCGGAAGGTCGAGGAAACGGAACGCGGCGCGTTCGGCCTTGGGGATCGCGGCGATGGCCGCCTCCACGAAGGCGACGAGGGGCGCATTGCGCTCGACCTGGATCGTGCCGGACACCCGCTCGACGGCCGGGTCGCCGAGGCGATCCGTCCTCAGCAGGAAGCCCTGACGTGCCCGCACCAGCTTGACGGTCTCGTTGATGAGGGCGAGGCCGAGGGCGTCGCGGTCCGCGGCCCGGCGGAAGGTCGCCTCGACGGCCAGGAGCTGGCGCAGGCCGGCGCCGGCATCGTCGGCCGCGATCTGCTCCGGCCGCCGCAGGAGCGTCGCGCCCGAGGGGTCGATACGGACGCGGCGGCCACCGGTTTCGCTAGTCGGTTGCGGCGCGCCCATGTCAGTAGGACGGACGTTCGAAGGTGGCGTTGAGACTCATGCCCGGTAGCACCGCTGAGGTGTCGCCGGGGGCGAAGGCCGCGGTGATCCTGATAGTTTGGGACACCGGATCGACGGCGGCCGCAGTGCGGACAACCGTTGCAGCATAGGTCTTCCCGGTCTCGTCGACTTTGACCGTGACGGGGGCGGCGGTCCGCAGCCAAGCCAGCCAGACCGAGGGCACGATAAGGTCGATCTCCAGTGTGCTGGCATCGACGATACGGATGAGGGGCTGGCCGGCCACCGGCATCTCATGCTCACGCGCACGCAGTTCGGCGACGCGCCCGGAGAAGGGCGCCACAATCCGGCAATCGCGGACCCTGATGCGCAAGGCCTCGGCGGAGGCGTGGGCCTTGTCCCACCGCGCCTTGGCCGCCTGAACTTCGACGCGCCCGATTGCGTGGCGTTTGTCGAGGAGTTGAGCGTTGTCGAGGGCGATGCGGTTGATCGACGTCTCGGCGTCGGCCGCGCGGGATTCTGCCTGCGTCCGATCGCAGTCGAATGTTATCAACGTATCGCCAGCATTGAACGATGCGCCCTCGCGGAACGGCAGCGTGAGGATGCGGGCGTTGAGATCGGTCGCGACGCTGGCGTCCCGTACCGCGCGCACTACCCCGCGCGTTGGAGGTTCGGATTGAGCGAACGCGGGCAGGGCGACGAGCGACACTACGATGATCGTTGCCAAGCGCACGAGAACCCTCCTTACGCCGATCTGCGGGAGACTGGTTCGTACGCCAGCATGGTTAACACATCATAGGACGGAGGTGATGGTTCTGTCTCCCTTCAACCCAGATCGAGGGGTCAGGCGGTTTGGCCGCCGTCGACGTTCAGCGTAGCGCCGGTGATGTAGCCGGCATCAGGCCCGGCCAGGAAAGCCACCGCCGCGGCGATGTCCTCCGGCTGGCCGTAGCGGCCGAGGGCGGCGAGGCCCTTTAGCGTCTCGGCGAAGGGACCGTCCTGCGGGTTCATGTCGGTGTTGATCGCGCCGGGCTGGACCACGTTGACCGTTATGTTGCGCGGACCGAGGTCGTGGCCTGCCCCCTGAAAAGTGGTCCTCCCTAAGGTATGGCTTTGCGCCATGTGGAGGATGTTCTCATGGGACGGAAGAAGCATACGCCTGAAGAGATCGTCGCCAAGCTGCGGCAGGTTGATGTTCTGGTCTCGCAGGGACGCAAGGTTTCCGAAGCAATCCGGTCCATTGAGGTGACGGAAGTCACGTA
>Ga0182232_1000088_pt1 | contig 29218 bp, 24 predicted proteins | sample G6R1MG_30_FD_155484 | JGI IMG/M metagenome (GOLD analysis project Ga0182232, IMG submission 155484) | Phyllosphere microbial comminities from miscanthus, Michigan, USA - G6R3_NF_07NOV2016_LD2 MG | ecosystem: Host-associated > Plants > Phyllosphere > Phylloplane/Leaf | place: USA: Michigan... | reverse complement strand
GATGGTCGAGGCGCTGCGCGAGGGCGGTGAGCGCCGCCTCGGCCTCGAAGCGCGCGAGGGGCGCGCCGACACAATAGTGCAATCCCCCGCCGAACCCGAGATGACGGATACCGCCCCGGTCGGGATCAAAACGGTCGGGGTCGGTGAACACGGCCGGATCGCGATTACCCGACGCGAGGAGCAGGATGATGTCCGCCCCCTCCGGAATCGTCGTGCCGGCGATGGCGATGTCCGCGAGTGCCCGGCGGGTGCGGAACTGAACCGGGGGATCGTAGCGCTGCACCTCCTCGATGAGGCGCGGGGCGCGGCCCGGGTCGCGGCGCAGGCTGGCCAGCTCTTCGGGGTTGCGCATGAGGGCCAGCGTGGCGTTGGCGATGAGATTCACGGTGGTCTCGTGGCCCGCCACCAGCATCAGGATCGACGTGGCGATGAGGTCGTAATCCCCCATCCGGGGTACCCCCGGTACGCCGCCCCCGGCGAGGCCCGACAGCATGTCGTCCTTCGGCGTCCGGCGTTTCTCCTTGATGAGGCCGGTCATGTAGTCGGAGATGGTCTCGAAGGTCCGGCTGTTCTCCGCCCTTGCCTCCGTGTCGGCGAGGGTGTCGGGTTCGAGGGCCGTGGCGAGCTGCGTCGCCCAGCCGTGGAACCGGGGCTCGTCCTCCGTCGGCACGCCGAGCATCTCGCAGATGATCGTCACCGGCAGCGGATAGGCGAGGTCATCGACGACGTCGAACTCGGTCGATCCCGCGTGCTTCGTCAGGATCTCGTCCACGAGGGTGTGCGAGCGCGCGCGCAGGGCCTGGACGCGGGCATTCGTGAACTCGTGCATCACGGCCTTGCGCAGGGTGTCGTGGTCCGGCGGATCGCGGAAGATGAAGGGCCGGTGCGCGTCGGTGATGCGGTCGCGGATCGGCTTCACGATCCAGTCCGAGAGAGGGTTGCCGGTCTTGGGCCGATCCGCCGGGGGCAGGGTTTCGGAGCTGACGCGCGGGTCGTGGAGCAGGCTCGTGATCGCCGCGTGGGTCGAGGCCACGTAGGTTCCGTCGGACTGGAGCGCCACGGGAGTCTCGCGCAGGCGAGCGAACAGGGGATAGGGATCGGCCCGGTTGGCTTCGTCCTTCACCTGTTCGAACAGGGTTGCGTCGCTCATGTCTCATCCCTCTGGGCAAGCCCCGGCGCCATTTCCGAAAGGCGTCCCTGGTCGACGCCGCCCCGGATCGGTGGGAACGGGGCCCGCACCGCCACCATCTCCGCATAGGCCGGAAGCCAGCGCACGGAATCGAACGACACGGCGGCGATGCAGCGGCCAGCCCGGCCGTAGAGGGCGAGGAAGCGCCCGGTCTTCGGATCGCCCTGGGCGATGACGAGGCTGTCGGCGCCCTCCGTCAGACCCACCGACTTGATGGTGACGCCGCCCTGCGACGACCAGAAGGCCGGGACCTCGTCGTAAGGGCCCGCTCCGTGACCCGTGAGCAGGCGCGCGGCATGGGCGCCCTGGGCGGCGGCATGGCCCCAATGCTCGAGGGCGACACGGCGGCCGTCATAGAGCGGATGGGGAAACCGAGCGACGTCGCCGGCGGCGGCGATGGCTTTGTCAGGCCGTCCCTCCGCGTCGACGACGTAGCCCTCCGGATCGCAATCGACGCCGCCCTCGTCGAAGGCGAGGCCGGACCCGGTGAGCCATTCGGTGTTGCGCACGGCGCCGAGGGCCACCACGACGCAGTCGGTCTCGATGGCCCGCCCATCGGCGAGGCGCGCCCTCACGACGCGTCCGGTGCCGTCGTCCTCCAATGCCTCGACCTTGGCGTCGAAGATGAGATCGACGCCCCGCGCCTCGTGCAGGGCGCCAACCACGGCGCCGAGATAGGTGCCGAGCACGCCGGCCAGCACCGTCGGGCCAGTCTCGACGAGAGTCACTGGCAGTCCGAGGTCGCGGCACGCCGCCGCTACTTCACAACCGATGAAGCCGCCGCCGATCACGAGAACACGAGTGGGTTTTTCCGCCATCGCCGCCCGGAGGGCCGCCGCGTCCTCGCGGCCCCGCAGGGTGTGGACGCCCGCGAGCCGCCCCTGCGCCGCATCGGGCCAGGGGCGCGGCCGGGCGCCCGTGGCGATGAGCAGGCGGTCATAGGCGATGCGGCGGCCGTCCTGCAGGGTGACGACCCGCTCGCCTCGGTCGAGGGCAGCGGCGGCCGAGCCGAGGTGCCACTCGGCCGCGAGGGGCACGAGGTTCGGCAGAGCGGTGGCGGCCGGCGCAACGCTGCCTGTCAAAACCTGTTTCGACAGGGGCGGCCGATCGTAGGGGCGATGCGGCTCGTCCCCGATGAGGGTGAGGCGACCGGCAAAGCCGGCTTGGCGCGCCGCTTCGGCGCCGCGCAGGCCCGCCAGGGAGGCGCCGACGATGACAAGGTGATCACAGGTCACGGATGTCCGCTCCCCGCATCCTCGACGAGGATCGCCTGGACCGGGCAGGAGACGCGGGCCCGCTCGATGGCATCACGCGCCGCCGCCGTCGGCGCCGGATCGTAGTGAAGGGCTTCCGCCCCGTGCAGCGTGAAGTGGTCCGGCGCAGCGTAGCAGCACTGGGCGTAGGCCTGGCAGCGGTTGAGGTCGACGGTGACCCGCAGGCCGCCGGCGGCACGCGAGGGATCGGGGCTCGGCGAGGGGCCGATGTCAGGGACGTTCGGATCGGGCATGGAGGCGCAATGCCCCGGCGGCCTGGCGGTTCCGCAGTGCACGCGCGTCAAAGGGCCCGGTACATCACCAGGGCGTCTACGTCCCCGTGAACCGGATGACGGAAGGCCCCCGGCAGACGCCCGACGGTGGCAAAGCCCAGGCGTTCCCACAGGGCGACGGCGCGGATGTTCGTCGACACGACGAAGTTGAACTGCATCGCCGTGAAGCCGTCATGCCGCGCGGAGTCCAGGGCGTGCCGGCCCATGGCCTGTGCGATGCCGCGACCGTTGGCCTGCCCGTGGGTCATGAATCCGGCATTGGCGACGTGGCTGCCGCCGCCGGCCTGATTGGCCTTCAGGATGTAAGTGCCGCGTACGCCCTCGTCGGTCTCGGCGACGAAGACGCGGTGGCTGGGCGAGAACCAGTAGGCGAGCATCGCCTCGCGGGTGCCGTCCCGGGGCAACGCATAGGTTTCCCCCGCCCGGATCGTCGGTTCGAGGATCGCCCAGACGGTGTCGTGGTCGTGCAGTTCGGCGGCACGGATCGTCACGGTCATGCGGCGAGTCCCGGCAGCCCGATACGTCCCCAGCCGGGCAGCTTCACGGCCGGACGACGCAGGTCGAGACCGGCGACGAGGCCGAGGAGGTTGACCTCGATGCCCTCGACCCAACCGAGGGTGACGCCGACATAGCCCCCGACGCCGATGCGGTAGCCCGTCCCACTCGGCGTCCGCTCCGCGAACCGGCCCGGCGGCGTCCAGTCCTTGCCGAGGGCCGTCGGCAGCAATGTCGTGTCGATGCCCGGTATGCGAGCCATGACGTGCGCCGCGAACGTGTTCGAGTTCGGCCCCGGCCATACGGTGTAGGAACCGAGCGCCCGGTGGGGGTAATCCGCCACCGCCGCGCGCACGGCCGGGATCGCCGCCTCGGCCGCGGCGCCGTCGAGGACGAGAATCGGCTCCGGCGGATTGCCGAACCATCGGCCATCGGCGGCCCAGCCGTCCGTTCGCACCGGCAGGCCCCATCCGACGACGTCGTAGCGGGTGTAGCGGGACGCGCCCGCCGGCTTGATCACGATCCAGCTGTGATGGGCGAAGATTCCCCGCCAGCGCCCGACCCGCGCTGCATAGACCCGAACGAGAGCGGGCTCTGCGGCCTCCGGACGTCCCAGGAGGCCAGCGCTCGACCAGTCCGGCCTCACGCTGTCGCGCGCGAACCACCACAGGGCATGGGTGCCCAGCGGAAGCAGGAAGGCGAGCAGGACGAGGAGAGCGAGGGCGCGAAGGATCGACAGGATGGAGAGGGTTAGCATCGGACGGTGAGTTCGGGATGTCCGGCCTTTCGTACAAGGGCGGTTGAATCCAAGGCTGCGTGATGCGCCTGCGCAACAGCGTCGCGGCACCTTTTCGCCCCGCCCCCTTCCCGCTTGTAACGTTATCGCGTTCGCGCAATGAAACAACATAACATTTGGTGCGAGGCGTGATGCGGGTCGTTCGACGGAAGCGGGTCTTGGCTGGAACCGTCCTGACGGGTGCCGGGCTCATGGCTCAGGGCGCACTGGTATCGGGCGCCCTCCTATCGAGTGCTTGGGCGCAGCAAGCCGAAGCGACGCTGTCCGAACTCAGCGTCACCTCGCCGAGCCCCGTCGTCCCCCTGCGCGGAAGTGGTCCGGGACTAAGCCTCCCTGCGGGAATCCTGCCCGTCGCCGTCAACACCTTCTCGCCCGTCACGGTGGTGACGGCCGATCAGATCGCCCGCGATCAGCCGCGCACCCTCGGCGACGCCCTCGCCGACAGGCCGGGGCTCTCGGCCTCGACCTACGCACCGGGCGCCGCGAGCCGGCCGATCATCCGCGGCCTCGACAACAATCGGGTCCGCATTCAGGAGAACGGCGTCGGCGTCCAGGACGCGTCGGAAATCGGCGAGGATCACGGGGTCCCCATCAATCCGCTCATCGCCAACCGGATCGAGGTGATCCGTGGACCGGGCTCCCTGCGCTTCGGCTCGCAGGCCATCGGCGGCGTGGTGAGTGTCGATAACAACCGCGTCCCGACCTACATTCCGGAGCGCGGCATCTCGGGCTCGGCCACCACGGGCTACTCCACCGTGGACAACGGCCGCCTCGGGGCCGTCACCGTGGATGCGGGCGCAGGCAACGTCGCGGTCCACGCCGACGGGTTCAAGACAGCGGCCGACAGCTACGCCACGCCGCTCGGGATCCAGCGCAATTCCGCCAACGAGTCTCAGGGCGGCGCCGTCGGCATGTCGTTCATCGGCGACCGGGGCTTCGTCGGCCTGTCCTACAGCCACTACGACGCCCTCTATCAGATCCCCGGCGGCGCGGCCGCCGAGAGCCGCACCCGCCTCGATCCGCGCCAGGATCGTCTGCTGGCCCGCGGCGAATACCGCCCCCTCGACGGCCCCATCGCGGCGATCCGGTTCTGGGCGGGTGGCTCGGTCTATCGCCACGACGAGATCGGGATCGGCGAGGATGGCCGCGACGGCATCCAGGCGACGTTCAAGAACCGCGAGGCGGAGGCTCGCGTCGAGTTCCAGCACGTCCCGGTCTTCACCAGCCTCGGCACGCTCACGGGCGCCCTCGGCCTCCAGGCCGGACGCCGCACCCTCGGCACGGCCGGCGAGGCCGGCGGCCTCCTCGCGCCGACGGATTCGCGCAGCAACGCCGTCTATCTGTTCGAGGAGCTGGCGGTCGGCAACGGCCTGCGTTTCCAGGGCGCCGGGCGCATCGAGGGCGACCGCGCGACCGGTACCGCCACGCTGTTTCCCGGCGACTTCGTGCCGGTCGAAGGCGAGGACCCGCTCTCCTACGGGCGTCGCCGCCGTTTTGCGCCGAAGAGCCTCAGCTTCGGCGCGCTGCAGGACCTCCCCTACGGCTTCGTCGCGAGCCTGAACGGCAGCTACGTCGAGCGGGCGCCGACCGCCTACGAGCTCTATTCGCGCGGCTCCCACGACGCGACGGGCACCTTCGAGATCGGCAGCGCGGACCTCAAGAAGGAGCGGGCCCGCACCGTCGAGGCCAGCATCCGCCGGGCCGAGGGGCCGCTGCGCCTCGACGCCACGGGCTACTTCACCCGCTACACCGGCTTCATCTACAAACGCGACACGGGACTGCGCTGCGGCGACGACTTCGCCTCGTGCGGCAACGACGACGAGTTGCAGCAGATCGTCTACTCACAGCGCAACGCCACCTTCTATGGCGCCGAGATCGGCGCGCAGCTCGACCTCCTGCCGGTCGGCAACGGCTGGGCCGGCCTCGATGCGCAGTACGATTTCGTCCGCGCCCAGTTCGACGACGGTACCTTCGTGCCGCGCATTCCGCCTCACCGCGTCGGCGGCGGCCTGTTCGTTCGGGCCGATGGCTGGTTCGCCCGGGTGAACCTGCTCCACGCCTTCGCCCATACGGAGATCGCGCCCCTTGAGACGGTGACGCCGGGCTTCGACGATCTGCGCGCCGAGGTGAGCTACACGAAGCCCCTCGACCCCCTGCTCTACGGGGCCTCCGAGGTGACGCTGGGCCTCCAGGGCCGAAACCTCCTGAACGATCAGATCCGCAACTCGGCCTCGTTCAAGAAGGACGAGATTCTGCTGCCCGGCCGCAACGTGCGACTGTTCCTGACCGCCCGGTTCTAACACGTCTCTCGGGCTCTGCCCGCGACCCATCGAGCGGAAGATCCGTTCGGCCTCCCCGATCAGAGAAGCTGACCCTGGCCCTCCTCCGGCATCGTCGGCGGTTCAATCACCAAATCCGGGGGCTCCGGCTCCCCGGCATAGCCGCAGCGGTAGACGATCTCGTCGGGGGCGCCGAGGCCGGTGTTCAGGGGCATCGCCACGGTGTCGTCGGAGAACCGCCACTTGCGGGTTCCGCGATCCCAGTAGAGCCACACCGTCGTCGGGTGACCCTGCACCGCGAACACAGCCGCTTTCTTCGACAGGGCCTGGACCGTGCGGGGAGCGTACATGCCCTTGCGGCGGTACGCCTCCTGCAGCGCGGGGCCCTGGCGCTCCATGAAGGTGTTGCGCACCACCTGGATCGTGGCACCGGGCTCGGCGAGGAACCGCTTGAAGTCGCTCAAGGAGTGAAGGACGAGTGCCATGGCGGTCACCCCCGTTGGAGCCGTCGAACCGTCGCCCCGACACAGGGTCCGAAGGTGATCCCCGCCTCTGCGGGTCGGCTGCCAACATTCGGAGGCGCCCTCCGATCCGTGCCGCCGGGGCTTGCCGGAGGATATCAACAGAAATCGCGCCGCCTGCCCAGCCGACCGGCGATCGCAGCCCGCCCTTGACCGGGGCCACGCCCTGCCGCGTTGTCCGTCCATGCTGCTCCAGTTCTTCACCGCCCTGCGCGAGGCCAAGGTTCCCGTCACCCTGCGGGAGTTCCTGACCCTCCTCGACGCCCTCGATCGCGACCTCGCCGAGAAGCGGGTCGAGGAATTCTACCTCCTGGCCCGGACGGCCCTGGTGAAGGACGAGCGCCACCTCGACCGGTTCGACCGGGTGTTCGGCAGCGTCTTCCGGGGCCTCGAGACCGTGGGCGAGGCGACTGAACCCACCGCCATCCCGGAAGAATGGCTGCGCAAGCTCGCGGAGAAATACCTCACCGACGAGGAGAAGGCCGAACTCAAGGCCCTCGGTTGGGACAAGCTGTTCGAGACCCTGAAACAGCGCCTCGCGGAGCAGAAGGAGCGCCACCAGGGCGGGTCGAAATGGATCGGCACCGGCGGCACCTCGCCGTTCGGCGCCTACGGCTACAATCCGGAGGGCATCCGCATCGGCCAGGACGGCAACCGCAACTTCCGCGCGGTCAAGGTTTGGGACAAGCGTGAATTCCGCGATCTCGATGACGGTGTCGAACTCGGGACCCGCAACATGCGGGTCGCCCTGCGTCGCCTTCGTCGCTTCGCCCGCACGGGGGCGGCCGACGAACTCGATCTCGACGGCACGATCCGCGAGACGGCGGCCCGGGGCTACCTCGACGTGAAGCTGCGGCCCGAACGGCGAAACGCCGTCAAGGTGCTGCTCTTCCTCGACGTCGGCGGCTCGATGGATTGGCATGTCGAGCTGGCCGAAGAGCTGTTCTCGGCGGCGCGGGCCGAGTTCAAGCACGTGGAGCATTTCTACTTCCACAATTGCCCCTACGAGCGGGTGTGGAAGAACAATCGCCGTCGTCACGACGAGACCCTGCCCCTCCTCGACGTGCTGCGGACCTATCCGGCGGATTATCGCGTGGTGATCGTCGGCGACGCGTCCATGAGTCCCTACGAAATCGCGGCGCCGGGCGGCTCCGTCGAGCACTGGAACGAGGAATCCGGCGAGGTCTGGCTCGGCCGCCTGCTCGAGCGTTTCCCGAAGGCGGTGTGGCTCAACCCCATTCCGGCCGAGCATTGGGCCTACACCCAGTCCATCGCCATGGTCCGCCGGATCGTCGGGGGCCGGATGTACCCGCTGACCCTCGAAGGCATCGACGCCGCCATGCGCGAGCTGGTGCGGTGAAGGGCGACCGGCTCCCGGAAGGCGGAGTCGCCGCCCTAGTGCCGGAACTCGACGTGTTCGATCTGGACCGAAGTCTCGCGTTCTGGTGCGGCGGCCTCGGCTTCGCAAAAGCCTATGCCCGGCCGGAGTAGGGCTTCGCCTATCTCGAGCGGGGCGGCGTGCAGGTGATGCTCAACCGGGTCAACGGCAACTGGTCCGTTGGCCCCCTCGAACCGCCGCTGGGGCGCGGCCTCAACCTGCAGATCACCGTCGCGTCCCTGGCACCGGTGCTGGCGGGACTCGCGGCCCTCGACTGGCCGCTGTTCCGCGCCGTTCACGAGGCGTGGTACCGGGCCGGTGCCGTCGAGGTCGGTCTCCGTCAGGTTCGCGTGCAGGACCCGGACGGATATCTCGTGCGGATCTGCGAGGCCCTCGGTATCCGTCCGCTCAACCCTGGCGTGCGGGGGTCGTGACCGTGAGTCCGTCGAGTTCCGGCGTGATGCGGATCTGGCAGCACAGGCGCGAGGTCGCCCGCACGTCGGAGGCGAAATCGAGCATGTCCTGCTCCATGTCCTGGGCCGGCCCGACGATGGCGGCCCATTCCCCGTCCACGTAGACGTGACAGGTGGCGCAGGCGCAGGCGCCGCCGCATTCCGCGTCGACACCGGGCACGTTGTTGCGGATCGCCGCTTCCATCACGGTCGATCCCGCCACGCCCTTCACGGTCCGGGCCGTACCGGCATGGTCGACGAAGGTGATCTTGGGCATCGAGAGGCTCCGGGCTCGTACAACACGTCTAGGGCTGGTTGTGCGGCGTGGAGCCTGCCTTGAAGGGGCAGGCTCCGGAAAGCAAGCGTTCGACGCCGCGCGACATGGACATTCCTGCGCTTACGCCGGACGGGCCGGCCTGTTCCCCGCCCGGGCCTGCGGCCGGTTCGCCCGCGTCAGTCCCGCGCGATCGCCTGCAGGGTTTCGGCGACGGCCTTGGCGAGCGGCGTCGGATCCGCCGCCCGACCGGCGCGAAATGCCTCTTCCAGCGCGCCGCTTTCCCGCGCCACGGCGCCGGCCCCGACCCCGAGGGCCGAGCCCTTCAGGGTGTGGGCGAGATCGGCCCGATCGGAGAGAGACCGGTCCGGATCGGCGATCCCGGTCAGTAGGTGCCGGCACTGTTCGGCCAAGAGCGTGAGGAGCTCGCGGGCCAAGGCCGCATCGCCACCGGTCTGCGCGGCGAGGTAGTCGTGATCGATGGGGGGCAAGGGCACTCTTGAGTTCGACGTTGGGTTCGTTCGCGGCGAGGGACGGCCGCGCGGCCCTATCCACAGGCGCGGGGCCGCCCCCCGTTTGCGTTTAGGCCTTGGAGGCTCATGGATAAACCCGACGGGTGGGATGCGGGCCCTGGCCTTGGTAACCATTCCGTTAAGGTTTTGCCGTCGCGGACGCAGGGTCGGGTATCGGGCTCGGACGACGATGGCTAAAGTTCGTTTGGTAAATTGGTAAAAGTTATCCCCTCCGCCGGGTGCGGCCGGCATGGGGGATTGCATCGAGGGGTTGCATGGCCACGGAAAAGAAGCTCAAGGACCCGGCCGAGGCCGCCCTGTCCGCCATCGAGCAGGCTCTCAACCTCGACATGCTCACGCCCGATTCGTCCGAGGCCCGCGTCGAACCGCGCCTGCCCGACGTCGGTGACGGCGACTCCCTCCTTGATCCGAGCGGCCGCACCGCTCCGCCGCGCCTCGAGGAACCCCTGGCCTCCGACCTGCCGCCGCCGGATCGGGCCCGTCCGCGTCGTGAGGGCGGCCTCCTGCCGCCCGACCGCTCCCTCGTCGCAAACGACGACCGGCAAAACATCGGCATCCTTCAGCAGACCCTCCGGGTGCGGCCGTCACCGACCCCCTACATTGTCGCGGGCATCGCCTCGGCCGTGTGGTTCGCGGGCCTGATGGCCCTCGCCTCGAGCCAGTCCGGGGGCGACCTGAAGGGATATGTCCAGGGGCTCACGGCTCTTCAGGCGGCAGTGGCCGCGACCGCATTCGTTGGCCCCGCCGTGCTGTTCAGCATCATGGCGATGCTCGCTGTGCGTGCCCAGGAAATGCGCCTCGTCGCCCGCGCCGTCGGCGAGGTCGCTATCCGCTTGGCCGAGCCGGAGAATTTCTCCACCGACGCGGTTCTCACCATGTCGCAGACCGTCCGCCGTGAGGTCGCCGCCGTGGGCGACGGCGTCGAGCGGGCGCTGGCCCGCGCCGGCGAACTCGAGACCCTGGTGCGCGGCGAGATCGCGACCCTTGAGCGTGCCTATTCGGAGAACGAGATCCGCATCCGCTCCCTCGTCGACGAACTCGTGGCCCAGCGCGAATCCATCGTGGCCAATGCCGAGCGTGTGCGCGGGGCCATCGCGGGCACGCACCAGAACCTGACGCAGGAACTCGACGGGGCCGCCGAGCGCATCGTCGCGGCGGTGACCGGCGCGGGCGAGCGCGTCACCGGCGCCCTCGACGCACGGGGCGAAGCCATCACTTCGGCGCTCGGCGATCGCAGCGACGCCATCACGGCCGCCCTGGCCGAGGCCGGTGACCGCGTGGTCGGCCTCGTGACCGACCGGGGCGACGACCTCGTCCAGCGCCTCGCCGCCACCAGCGAGGGCGTCCGGGGCAGCCTGACGGATGTCGGCAACACCCTGACCCAGACCCTCGAGGTCCGGGCCGAGGAAGTGACCCGCGCCTTCGAGCGCACGGGCGGCCTTCTCACCGCGACCCTCGCCACCAACGCGGGCGACGTCGCCCGGACCCTGGCGCAGACCGGCGCAGAGGTAATCGAGACCCTCAATCGCGAGGGCAGCGAGGTCCGCAAGAGCTTCGAGGATTCGGCTCGCGGCCTCGAGAACGCCTTCCTTACCCGCGGCGGCGAACTGACCGCCCAGTTCTCGAGCACGGGCGGCGACATCACCGCTCGCTTCGCCGAGACCGGCGACGCCCTGCGCGCGCATTTCGCCGCCACGGGCTCCGCCCTCACCCGAGATCTCGCCACCGTCGGCGGCGGCGTGTCCGACGCCATCGTGGCGCGGGGTCGCGAGGCCGAGGAGCGCCTGACGCAGGCCACCGGCGGCGTGATCGATACGTTCGGCGCCCGGGCGGATTCTCTGCGCGACGGCTTGATTCGCTCCGTCGAGGAGGCCGCGAATCTTATCGAGCGCAACGGCGGGGCACTGGTCGAGCGGATCGATGCCGTGACCGGCCGGTTGCACGAGACCCTGACGGTTCAGGGCACCGGCATCGCCGACCTCATCGAGACGCGCGGCCGCGACGCCCAGGCCGGATTCGCCCTGACGGCGAACGGCCTGATCGACACCCTGGACGCCCGCGCCGAGGCCGTGCGCGATGGCCTGGCCCGCTCCGTCGAGGGCATCGCCAGCAATATCGATACCCGTGGCGGCGCGCTGGCCGACCGGATCGAGGCCGTGGCCGGGCGGCTGCATGAGACCGTCACGGTCCAGGCCGCCGGCCTCGACGGTACCCTCGCGGTCACCGGCGAGCGTGTCGGCACCCTCATCGACGAACGCACCCGTGAGGCGACGGCGCGGATCGAGCGTCTCCTGTCGGACCTTGGGCAGGCCCTCGCGGTTCGCACCGCCGAGACCGTCTCGGCGATCCAGACCGCGGCCGAGACCGTGGACGGTCAGCTCGGCAACCGGACGGCGGATACCGCCGAGACCCTGCGCCGCAACGCCGAGGAGATCACCGTCGCCCTCGGGGCATTCGCCACCGAGGCGGCCCAGTCCCTGCGCCGCTCCGCCGCCGGGGCCACGGGTGAACTTGAGGCCCGTACCGTCGAGGCTGTCGAGATCTTCGAGCAGCGGCTCGCGGCCAACGCGAACCAGTTGTCGAGCCGCACCGAGGAGGCGGCTGCCCTCCTGCGCCAGCTCGCCGAGGGCGCGGGCGAGGACGTCGCCGCCCGTACGGAAACGTCCATCGCAGCCCTGCGCCGCTCCCTGGACGAGATCAACGTCGAGTTGGCCGTCCGGGCCAGCGAGGCGGCGGGCGTCATCGACCGCGCGGCCGAGGGTATCGGCAGCAGCCTCGATGCCCGGGTCCGCGACGTCGAGACCTCCTTCGGCAACCATGGCCGCACACTCGGCGACCTCATCGCCGCCCACACCCACGACGCCCACGCGCAGCTCGCCCTGGCCGGCCGCGACATCGCCCTCGCCATCACGGCGCAGAGCGCCCGGGTCGGCGAAGCCCTTACCGCGTCGAGCGAGCGCTTCGGCGAGACCGCCCGCACGCATGCCGGCGCCATCGACACCGCGATCACCGACCGCCTCGCCGCCCTGCAGGAGACCATCGCGCGGGGTGATATCATCGCCGAGCGGATCACCCGCGACACCACCACCCTCACGCAGACCGTGGGCGGACAGATCGAGGAGATGGACCGGATCGTCTCCGTGCGGGGCCAGGCCGTGGCCGACGCCATCGTCGAGCGGACCCGGGAGGCTCGCAATGCCATCGACTCCCAGCTCGGCACCCTGGAGGAGCATGGTCTGAAGCGCACCGCCGAGATCGGCGAGACCTTCGCGAACCTCGTCAACCAGATCGACGCTCAGCTCGGCGCCCGGGCCACGGCTCTGAACGAGGCCCTGATCCAGCGCACGACGGAAATGACCCGGATCATGTCCGACGGCGGTCGCGACCTCGTCGAGACCCTGGATGCCCGCGTCGACACCATGGGTCAGGATATCGCCGCCCGCACGCTCAGCCTCGGCGAGACCCTCAGCGCCCGCGCCGCCGAGATCACCGACCGACTCGACGGCCAGACCCGCGACCTCGCCCAACGCCTCGACGAAGGCGCCGGACGCTTCGACTCCGGTGTCCTGTCACGCCTGGAGGCGATCGGTGCGACCCTCGAGGAGCGCAGCCGCCTCATCGACGAATCCTTCGGTGCCCAGGCCCTCGAGGCGGTCCGCCGCATCGAGGAGCGCACACACACCCTGGACGCGGACCTCGCCGCGCGCACCCGCGACCTCGTCGACATGATCGTCGAGCGGACGGGCGGCGCCAACGCGGCCCTGTCGCAGCAGGCTCAGAGCCTGCGCGAGGCCTTCGCGGAGCGGGCCGACCATCTGGCTCGCCTCGTCGACGAGCGCACGACCGCGTTGGGCGCCGAACTCGACCAGAAGGGCCACGCCGTGATGGTGGCCATCGGCGGGCGGATCACCGAGCTCGCACGCCTCCTCGACACCGGCAGCAACGCCCTCGGTACGCTCCTCGACACCCGTGGCGAGAGCATCCTCGGCCGCCTGCGCGAGGTGGTAATCGAAGCCGACCGTACCCTCGGCGAAGGCGAAGGCCGCCTCGGCCGCGCCCTCGACGGGCGGGCCCAGGACATCGGCTCGCTCCTCGACGAGGGCGTGCGTACGGTCCACCAGCTCCTCGACGATCGTACGGGCGAGATCCGCGCCCTCCTCGACACCCACGCCCAGACCTTCGGCGCGAGCTTCGAGGATCGTATCGTGCCTCTGCAGGAGACCCTCGACCGGCGCGGTCGCCACCTCGTGGAGACCCTCGAGGCGAGCCTTGGCACCGCCGCCAGCGCCGTCGATGCCCGTACGCGCGCCATCGCGGCCCTGTTCGACGAACGCGTCGGCCAGCTCGACGAGGTGGTCGAGCGGCGCGGCACCGGCCTCGTCGAGGCCGTCGATGCCCGTACCCGCGCCATGGCGGCTTTGTTCGACGAGCGTGTCGGCCTGCTCGACAAGGTGGCGGAACGGCGCAACGCCGGCCTCGTCGAGGCCGTCGACGCCCGCACCCAGGTCCTCGCCACGACCTTCGACGCCCGCCTCGGTCAGCTCGACGCCCTGGTGAACCGGGACGATGCTGGCTTCCTCACCGCCCTCGAACAGCGCATAAAGGCCCTCGACAGCCTGTTCGACGGGCGTATCGGCCAGCTCGACGAACTCGTCGAGCGCCGTGGCGGTGGCTTCACGGAGGCGGTGGATCACCGCACCCGCACCCTCGCGGCCCTGTTCGATCAGGGCCTCGGTGCCCTCGGGGAGGTCGTGGACGGTCGCGCCGCCCAGGTGACCGACGCCATCGACGCCCGTGCGAAAACGCTCGCGGCCCTGTTCGACGAGCGTCTGGCCGGCCTCAAGGACGCCGTGGACGGCCGCGCGGCGAAGGCCGCGCACGACATCGACGAGCGCACCCGCGCCCTGGCGAGTCTGTTCGATGAACATCTCGGCGTTCTGACGAGCCTCGTCGACGGTCGCGGCCAGCAGATCGGTCAGACCCTCGAGGAGCGGACGCAGGCCCTCGCGACCCTGTTCGACGGACGCGTCGAGGAGATCGATGCCCTCATGAAGCGGGATGCCGGCGGGATCGCTGCGGCGATCGAGGATCGGATCCAGGCCCTCTCCGGTCTGTTCGACGCGCGCATCGGCGAACTCGACACCCTCGTGGAGCAGCGCAGCGGCAGCCTCGCGGAGGCCGTCGACGGCCGGACCCTGAGCCTCGCGGCGATGTTCGATCACCGGATCGACCTGCTCGGCCAGATCGTCGAGGGACGCGGGGCGCAGGTCAGCAACGCCATCGCCGCGCGGACGGACGCGCTTACCACCCTGTTCGACGCCCGCATCGGCCATCTCGACGACCTCGTGGATGGACGCGGCGCTCGGCTCGCCGCCGCCGTGGACGATCGCACGAAGGGCCTGCGCGCCTTGTTCGACGAGATGCTCACGGCCCTCGACGGTCTCGTCGACAGTCGCGCCGAAGCTCTGACCGACCGGGTCGATGCCCGCACACACGCCCTCGTGGCCCTGTTCGACGAGCGCCTGAAGATCCTCGACGGGTTCGTCGGTGACGGTGACGGTTCCATCACCAGCCGCGTCGCGGCGCGTTCCGAAGCCCTCGCTCGCCTGTTGAACGATGGGATCAATCGCCTCGACGAGATGGTGGACAGCCGTTCGGGTGCCCTTGGCCAGCATGTCGATGCCAAGACCCGGGCCCTCACGACGGTGTTCGACGAGCGTCTCGACGCCCTCGACACCCTGATCTCGGGCCGCGCCGCCGATCTGGCCCGGACCATCGATGCGCAGGGGTCGGCGCTGACGCGGGCCGTCGAGACCAGCAGCGAAACCTTCACCAGCCGTATCGACAGCCGCATGAAGGTCTTCGCCGCCCTCGTCGCCTCGCGCGGCGATGATCTGGCCACCGCCTTCGACGATCGACAGGACGCCTATGCCGCCCTCGTGGACGATCGCTCCGCCGCGATGCTGAAGGCCTTCGACGAACGCGTCGAGCGCCACACGGTCCTGGCCGAGGCCCACGCCGCCGCCCTCGCCACGGCCCTCGACGAGCGCAACGAGGCCATCGCGGCCCTCATCGACGCGCGCGGCGCGACGATGACGGAGGTCCTCGACCAGCGCTCCACGGCCCTGGCAGACCTCATCGAGACCCGTGGCGCGACGATGACGCACCTCCTCGACCAGCGTTCCACGGCTCTGGCGGACCTCATCGAGGCCCGCAGCCAGGTGGCGGCGCAGCGTTTGGCGAGCAGCGCCGAGACCATCACCCAGGCCATCGAGGCGCGCGGCGGCAAGCTCGTCGAGACCCTCGACGGACGTGGTTCGACCATGATCGCGGCCATCACCACGCAGTCCGAGCAGCTGCGGTCCGTGGTGGACGGTCCGGTCGCCGGATTGGTGACCGTCCTCGCCGAGCGCGGTCAGGCCATCGAGCGCGTGCTCACAGAGAGCGGCGCGCCCCTGGTCGAGGCGATCCGTCAGCGTACGGCCGACCTCGAGGCCCGTTCGCAAGCCTCCGCCGAAGCCCTCCTGAGCGCCATCGACGGCGGCGCGTCCCGTGCCATCGCCACCCTGACCGAGGCCAACGAGGCCCTGCGGCGGGATGTCGGCAGCGTGCTCGCGCGAGTCGAGGGCGCCAATGCGGCCTTGGGCGAACTCCTGGCCGGTACGGGCGACAATCTCACGGCCGTCGAGACAGGCCTCGCCGCCCGCATCGAGCAGCTTCAGGAGGCCCTGGGTTCCATCGCCAGCGAGACCGAGCGCGCGAGCCGCGGCGTCGCCGAGCAGGTGGGCCAGTTCAAGACGGTCGCCGAAGGCGCCTTGCAGGAGGCGGCCGAGCTCGCCGCCGCCCTCGATGCCCGTGGCCAGACCCTGGGCGATCTCGGCCGCACCCATGCGGCAACCCTCACGGGGGCAGCCGGCTCTCTGGAAACGGCCGAAGGCCGCCTGTCCGAGGTGATCGCGGCCCGCGGCAACGCCATCGAGGGCGTGCTGGCCCGGATCGACGAACGCTCCGGCTCGCTAGAGGCCGAGACCGCCCGCTTCGATGCCCTCATCGAGAAGACGCTGCGGACGGCCGAAGAGCGTGCCCGCGCTATTGGCACGGGCCTGGCCGAGACGGCACAGGGCGCCGGCGCCCGTGTGGTCGAGGCGTTCGAGGGCCTGCGTTCGGGGGCCGATAGCGAGGGCGAGCGGACGGCCGAGGGCGTCCGCGCGGCCATCGACGCGGCGTCGCGCGAGATGACTGCGGTGTTCGAGACGGCTTCGGACCGCTTCGGCGAATCCGTCGCGGGTCTTCGCGAGATGGCGACAGAGATCCGCCGGGAACTCGAGGCCACGCGCACCGAAATCCAGCGCGGCATCCTCGAGCTGCCCCGTGAGACCCAGGACGCCACGGGCGAGATGCGCCGCGTGGTCTCGGATCAGATCAAGGCCCTGGGTGAGTTGACCACCCTCGTCGCTCGCACCGATCGCAGCGTCGATGTCGCCCGCCCTGCCACCACCGCGTCGGCCCAGCCTCAGGCCGCCCCGGCGGAGCCCCAAGCCGCACCGGCGCCGTCCGATCCGGCCCCGGCGAAGACCCAGGCAACGACGGCTCCGGCCAAGGCTCCGGCGTCGTCGGCGCAGGCCAAGTCGCCGGCTGGTGCTGCCCAGGTTGCCGCCGTGCAGACCCCTGCCCCGGTGGCGTCGAAGCCGGCTCAAACCATGACCATCGTGCCTGCACCCGCCGGGCGCGCGACCACGGGTGCGAAGGGTACGGACCGGAGCTGGCTCTCCGACCTTCTCACCCGCGCCTCCCTCGACGACGATGGCGACGGCTCCGTCGCGATCCCCAACCTGCCGGCGACGATTCCGACGCCGACGGTCATCCAGTCGCCCACCGTCCCCGTGGCATCCGGCGAAGCCAAGCCCGTGGCGGATCCGAAGGCGTCGCCGAACGCCAAGATGCAGGCCGATGCCAAACCGTCCGTCGATATGAAGTCGGGGGCCAAGCGCCCGAGCAACGACAAGGCGGTCGCGGAGCGCGGTCGCACGGCGCTGGAAGTCATCTCGGCCGATATCGCCAAGATGATCGACCATCGCAGCGCCGTGGACCTGTGGGAGCGGTATCGCCGGGGTGAACCGAACCTGTTCGACACGAGCATCTACACCGCGCAGGGGCGCCAGACCTTCGAGGAAGTCCGTCGCCGCTATGCCGGGGATGCCGATTTCCGCCGTACGGTTGACCGCTACGTGACGGAGTTCGAGCGCCTGATGGAGGATGTCTCGCGCAACGACCGCGATTCGAAGCGCACCGACGCTTACCTCACGTCGGAGACAGGGAAGGTCTACACGATGCTGGCCCATGCCAGCGGCCGCTTCGACGGCGCGTAGCTACTGGCGTCACGCCCCCCCCCCTCTTCGGGAGGGGCGTGACGCGAACGTGAAGCGACCGACACGACAACTGGAGGGGTTGTTCCTCCGGTTTTTCAAATCGACGGTTTCGTCGTGGCCGGTCACTCTGGCTGAGCGAAGCGAGATGCTTGTTTCGGGGGCAGTGGCAGAGACCGATCGGCTCTCAGATGAGGCCGAGGCCCGCGAGTTCGCGGCGGAGCGCCTCCGGCATATCCGCCAAGTCGCCGGCCGTGTTGCCGTCCAGGTCGGCCGGAGCATCCTCGCCCTTGAGGTAACGCCATCCCTGGAAGGGGCGGCAGGGACGCGGCGAGACCGGCACCACGACGGGATCGAGGACAAGGCGGCAGCGGCCGATACCGTCGGAGCCCGTGACCGGTGTGATGGATGCGATGGCTTGGCGGCACGCGAGTGTGCCCTTGATCACCCAATAGATCGAACCGCCGCCGACGATCTCGGCGGCCCGGGTCGGCACCATGCGGGTCACGTGAGCGGGCGCGGGATCACGCCCCTGCGTCAAGGCCTCGACGCGGGTCTGGGCGATGCGGGCTTCGAGCTCGGCGATGGAGGCGGGACCGACGCACAGCTTCAGGAGGTGGAGCGACATGCCCTCCTCCTAATGCGCGTCGAACCGGGTTTCATCCCGAAAACGTCGTGACCGCGGCGCGTTCTCACGAGAATAGAGCGCGCTTCTCCTCGTCCGAGAGGCTGTCGATATCGGCGAAGGCGGCGGTGATATCCGCCTTGGTCGAGGCCGCGGATTGCGCGCTGGTCTCTTCACTCTTGGTGTCGGCCACGGTGGCGGCGGTCGCGGGGGCGTGCGGTGCCTCTTCGGCCTCGGATGCGTCGGCATCCTTCGCATCGGCGGGGGCTTCGTGCGACGGGGCCTGCGCTTCCTCCGGCGCCATGGCCGCGACGGTGTGATCGATTGCGGCGACGGCGGTCGCCACGGCGGCCGGCTCGTCGATGAACCGGTCGACGTCGCTCTGGGACAGGTCGATGGGACCGGCGCCCGCGAACTCTCCCGGGGGCGGCGGCACCGCATCGGCCTCGTCGCCCCAGATCGCCATCATGGAGGCGACGCGCTCCTCGAGATAGCGGAGGGTGTGGATTATGCGGGCCGTGCGCTGGGCCGTGAGGTCCTGGAACGAGCAGGCGGTGTAGATCTGCGTGGCGCGTTGATCGAGGGCGTCGCACATGGCCGCGTCCGAACCCGTTTCCCGCAAGGTCCAGGCGGTCTCCTGCACGTCCTCGGCGGCACTCAGGATTTCGGAGGTCGCCCGTTCCGTGGCGCGCACGATGGCGTCGAGGGCCAGGGACGCCCCGCCGAGGCGGCTCGACTCGTGATCGGGGGTCCCAAGCGCCGCGATCTCCGCTTTGGTGCGCGCGCGCGATCTCCGCTTTGGTGCGCGCGATGGCGTTGGCCATGTCCATAAGGTCGCCGCGCAAGCGCCCGACCTGCGTTCCGTCCCGATCCTGTGTGACAACCGTCTCGAGGCGCGCAATGGCGCCGAGGACGGTCTGGGTGTCCGCGCCCCGCGCGCGACGCGCGAATTCGGCAAGGAACCAACGTCCCCGGTCGCTCTCGGACATCGCCATCTCGATGCGATCGAATTCCGAAACGTCGGTGGACGTCATCAGGCGGGAACGCGACATGAAGATCAGAGTCCTCGGGTTGCCGCGACTTCCGAATCCAACCGGTGCCGCAGGCGTCGCACTACAATTGACACGATGGTTTTAACACGGGCTTTACGAGTCCGACTCGGCCCTCACATCCTCCGGCGCCCGCGATCCCCGTGATACACCCCACCGCCACGCCACCCGAGCCGAACCCGCTGCGGCTCGCGAGCCTCTACGCCGTGGTCTTCGTCGAGATCGGCATCGCCATGCCGTTCATGCCGGTCTGGCTGAACGCCCTCGGGTTGGAGGCCGGCATCATCGGCGCCCTCCTCGCCCTGCCCATCGCAGTCAAGATCGTGGCCACCGCTCCCCTCGTCGGGCTCATCGACCGGGGCGTCGGCGCCCGCGCCCTCCTCGTCGCCGGGAGCCTCGCCCTCGCCGCCACCTACGCCCTGATGCCGGCGGGGGCGGCCGTGGGCTGGCCGGTGCTGGCGCTCCTCATCGCGCTCAACGCCGCTGCCGGGGCGCCTCTGGTCCCGACCATCGACTATCTGACGCTCGCAGCCGTGCGCCGCAGCGCTCGTCTCGACTACGCCCGGATCCGCATGGCCGGCTCCATCGCCTTCCTGGCCGCCAACCTCGCCGGCGGCGCGGCCCTCGGCCTGCTCGGCGAGACCCTGGCCGTGCCGGTGCTCACCACGGCCCTGGCCCTTTTGGCCGCCCTCGTCTGCGCCCGGGTGGGTGTCGATCTGCCCGCCGCCGTGCCCACGCGCGCCACGGGAAAGCGGATCCCGTTGCCGGCGATCCTGTGGCTGACCATCGCGGCCGGGGCGGCGATCCAGGCGAGCCACGCCGCACTCTACGCTTTCGCCAGCATCCATTGGAGTCTCCACGGCTTTCCCGCGCCCTGGATCGGCGCCCTGTGGGCCATCGGAGTGCTGGCCGAAATCGGCCTGTTCGCCGGCATCGGCTTCTGTCCGGCGCATTGGCGCACGCCGTTTCGCCTTCTCGGCCTCGGCGCCGCGGCCGGCGCCGTGCGGGCCATGGGCATGGCGGTCTACGGCGATCGCCTTGGAGCCGTCGTCGTGCTCCAGACCCTGCACGGGCTCAGCTTCGGTGCGACGCAACTCGGTGCCATGGCGGCGGTGTCGCGCTTCGCCCCGGACGGCGCGCGCGGGCGGGCCCAGGGAACGTTGAGCGCCTGCAACGCCCTCGCCTCCGCCTGCGCCACCCTCGCGAGCGGCCTCGCCTACGGCCGGGGCGGCGGCGCCCTCGCCTTCGGCCTCATGGCGCCCCTGGCTGTGATCGGCCTGTGCCTGACGGCACGCGCCGCGCGCCTCGCGCGGCAGACCCGTCTTCACAGCGCCGCCTTTGTACGCCAGCACCCGGACACGGTTGCGTAACCCCACCCTGTGAAAAGATGGGAGCGCCTCAGTGTCTCTGAAGAATCGCCCGCTGCCCTGTCCCGCCGAGAGCGAGACCCGGCAGGAGGCGGAAACTGTGTGAGGCACCCTCAAAGGAGTCGCGTGTCGTGTCGACCGCCGAAGCCCTGTCGAACCCGGACGTCGCCGACGCCTCCGCCCTCACCGGCGGACGCATCGCCCTGCGCGGACGCTGGACCGTCGACCAGGGCAACGCCGTCGAGGCCGCCGCCACCGGCATCGCCCGCGATGCCGCGACGGGCCCCATCGTGGTCGACCTGACGGGGGTGACTCGCCTCGACACCCTCGGGGCCTGGGTGCTCGAGCGGACCCGGGCCGAGATCGAGGCAAATGGCGGGCGCCTCGCTTATGCGGGTGCCAGCCCCGAGCATCGCATCCTGCTCGGCGAAGTGAAGCTGCCCCCCGCCGAATCCGGCCCGGCGCCGCGCGGCCGGATCATGGGATTCCTGCACGATCTCGGGGTGCGTGTCGTCGGCGCACGCTCGGACCTCGTGGCCGGCCTCGCCTTCTTTGGCGAGGTGGTCACCGCCTGCCTGCGCGTCGCGGCGCGTCCGGGCACCTTCCGCGGCACGGCCTTCGTCAACCAGCTCGATCAGGTCGCCTTCCGGGGCGTACCGATCATCGTCCTTATCTCGTTCCTCGTCGGCGGCATCGTCGCCCAGCAGGGCATCTTCCAGCTCCAGCGCTTCGGGGCGCAGAGCTTCGTCGTAAACCTCATCGGGCTCCTCATCCTGCGCGAACTCGGCGTTCTCCTCACCTCGATCATGGTGGCGGGCCGTTCCGGCTCGGCCTTCACGGCCGAGATCGGCTCCATGCGGATGCGCGAGGAAGTCGACGCCCTGCGGGTGATGGGCCTCGATCCCATCGAGATCCTCATCGTCCCGCGCATTCTCGCCCTCGTCGTCGGGCTGCCGATCCTCGCCTTCCTCGCGTCCCTGGCGGCCCTCGCCGGCGGCGGCCTCACGGCCGCGCTCTACGGCGGCATGACCGTGGAGGCGTTCCTGTCCCGGCTTCAGGTGGCGGTGTCGTTCCACCATGTCGCCGTCGGGCTTATCAAGGCACCGTTCATGGCGCTCATCATCGGGATCATCGCCACCATTGAGGGGTTCGCCGTCGAAGGCTCGGCCGAATCGCTCGGACGCCACGTCACGGCCTCAGTCGTGAAGTCAATCTTCATGGTCATCGTGCTCGATGGGCTCTTCGCTGTCTTCTTCGCGGCAATCGATTTCTGATCCTGTGCAGACCGAACGCGCCCAGGCCGAGCGGCCGACCCGTGACCATCCGGCCGTCTCCGAGCCGGAGGCGATCATCCGCGTGCGCGACCTCGTGGTCGGGTTCGGCTCGAAGATCGTCATGAAGGGCCTCGACCTCGACATCCGCCGGGGCGAGATCCTCGGCTTCGTCGGGCCTTCGGGCCAGGGCAAATCGGTTCTGACCCGGACCATCCTCGGCCTCGTGCCGAAGCGTTCGGGGCAGATCACCGTGTTCGGGGAAGATGTGGACGGCCTCACCCCGACGCGGCGACGGCAGATCGAGCAGCGTTGGGGCGTGCTGTTCCAGCAGGGCGCCCTGTTCTCGGCGCTCACCGTCAAGCAGAACATTCAGATGCCCATGCGCGAGCACCTGAATCTGTCCGAGCGCCTTCTCGACGAGTTCGCCCGCCTCAAGATCGAGATGGTCGGCCTCAAGCCCGACGCCGCAGACAAGCTGCCGTCCGAACTCTCCGGCGGCATGATCAAGCGCGCGGCGCTCGCGCGATCCCTCGCCCTCGATCCCGAGATCCTGTTCCTCGACGAGCCGACCTCGGGGCTCGATCCCATCGGGGCGGGCGAATTCGACGAGCTTGTCGCCACCCTGAAGCAGACCCTCGGGCTCACGGTGTTCATGGTCACCCACGACCTCGACAGCCTCTACACCGCCTGCGACCGCATCGCGGCGCTCGGCGACGGCCAGATCATCGCGCAGGGTACCATCGCCGAGATGCTGGAAAGCGACCATCCCTGGCTGCGCTCCTACTTCCACGGCAAGCGCGGCCGCGCCGTCGTTCCCAACGGCACGCGCCATGCAGCCGCCTGATTCCCTCCACCGTGTGGTGACGCACAGCGCGTCCGCCACGAAGCCGGGCATTCGCTGATCCGATGGAGACTCGTGCGAACTACGCCGTCATCGGCGCCTTCACGCTCGCCGTGCTCGTCGCCGCCTTCGGCTTCGTGTTCTGGCTGCAGGGCGGCTCGCGCAGCCAGGTCCGGCAGGCCGTGCGCATCGTGTTCTCCGGTAGCGTCGGGGGGCTCGCCAAGGGCTCGACGGTGGCGTTCAACGGCATCAAGGTTGGCGAGGTGGCGGATGTGCGCCTGCTGCCGCAGGACCCGCGCCGCGTCGTCGCCGTCGTCGAGGTCGAGCGCACCACCCCGCTGCGCGCCGACACCCGCGCCCGCCTCGATTCCGCGATGCTGACCGGCGTCTCCACCATCTCGCTGTCGGGCGGCAATGCCGACGCGCCGCCGCTCGGCACCGGGACGGGCGACCAGATGCCGACGATCTTCGCCGATTCGTCCGACATCCAGGACATGATGGCGGCGGCCAAGCAGATCGCCCAGCGCGCCGACGACGTGCTCCAGCGCCTCGACAAGGTGGTGGCCGGCAACGAGGGCGCCATCACCCGGACGCTCGCCAACGTCGAAGCCTTCTCCAAGACTCTGGCCGATGCCGGTCCGGCGGTGAGCGGCCTCGTCAAGGCCATCGACGGGCAGAAGCTCAATCGCGTCATCGACAACGCCGACCGCTTCTCGGCGGCGCTCGCCGCCGGCAGTCCCGACATCGAGGGCGCCCTCAAGGACGCGCGCGGTATGATGGCCAAGCTCAACGCCTCGGCCGACCGCGTCGATGCCGTGCTCAAGGGCGCTGAGGGCTTCCTCGGCTCCGCGTCCGGTTCGGCCGGCACCAGTACCTTCACGGAGGTGCGCGAGGCGGCCATTTCCGTGCGCGACGCCGGCAGGGCATTCCGAACTCTGTCCGAGAACCTCGACAAGCGCACCTCGAACATCGCCACAAGCTTCAACCGCCTGAGCGGCACGGGCCGGCGCGAGGTCGAGGCCCTGTCGACGGACGGTCAGCGCACCCTCAACATCCTGAACCGCACGGTGAAGAACCTCGAGCGCGACCCAAGCCAGGTGATCTTCGGCGGCAAGCCGTCGTTGCCGGAATACAACGGTGGCCGCTGAATGCATCCCTGGCGGGATGAGCGTGTCCGGGCGCACGGCACGAAAACAGCTTTGCCGTAGTTTACCGGACGCAGCTCGTCGCGCTGCAACGTCCGGATCGCGTATGACACACAGCACAACGGCGCTCGCCCTCGGGGCGAGCCTCATGGCCGTGGCCCTCGGCGGCTGCGGTGGCGCCACCCCCCTGACCTTCGACCTCGCCGCCCTGCCGCCCACCGGCCGCGCGAGTACGACGGCGCGGTCCTTCACCGTGGCCGAACCCGTGGGCATCCAGCCGTTCGAGGCGGACCGCATCATCGTGCGCGAGCCCGGCGGAGCCCTGTCGTTCCTCGGCGGCGGCCAGTGGGCGGATCGGCTGCCGCGCCTGATCCAGACCCGGCTGATCCAGAGCCTGGAGAATTCCGGCCGCCTCAAGTCCGTGAGCCGCCCGGGAGACAAGATCGTCTCCGATTTCCAGCTCATCTCGGAGATTCGCGCCTTCGACATCGCCGCCGGGTCCGGTGAGGCGGTCGTGGATCTGTCGGCCAAGATCATCGCCGAGGGCACCGGCAAGGTGGTGGCCGCGCGGGTGTTCACGGCGCGCATCCCCGTGGCGAAGGTCGACCCGGGTTCCGCCGCCGTAGGCCTCGACGCGGCCCTTGCGCGGGTGCTCGCCGAAATGGTCGCCTGGGTCAATTCGGGACGCTAGGGGCGCCGCGCTGGAGCGGACGCTTCCGAGCCCTCACTCCATCACGGCGGCCTTCATGATCACGACCATGATCGCCTTGGCCGGCTCCGTACCGATGCAGCGCACGGTGTGGGGGCGGTCGCAGCGATAGCGCAGCGTCTCGCCCGTCCGCGCCCGTTGCACGGCACCCGCCACCTCGACCTCGAGCTGACCGGCGGTGACCGTCAGCGATTCCACCGATCCGCGCTGGTGCGGATCGGAATCGAGGACGCCGCCGGGATCGGCCGAGACCTCGTACCATTGCAGCCACTCGACGGTCTTGATCCAGCCGACGATGGCGAGGCGCACCTTGCCGTCGTCGGAAACGAGGATCGGCGTGTCGGCCCGCGAGGTTTTCTCGATGAAGGGTTCTTCGTCGCTGGTGGCCAGCACCCGCTCGATGGAGACGTCCAGCGCCTGACTCAGACGCCAGATCGTACGTCCAGCGCCTGACTCAGGCGCCAGATCGTCGCCAGGGTCGGATTGGTTTCATTGCGCTCGATCTGGGAGATGATCGATTTGGCGACGCCGGATTGCTCGGCCAGTTCCGAGAGCGACAGATTATAGGCCTTGCGAAGGCGCTGGATCGTCTTGCCGAGCTGCCCCGAAAGCAGCTGGGCGCCCGTGAGGATGTCCCGCGGTTTCGGCCGGTCCGGGGTCGTCGCCTGCTCGTCCATGATCCCTGAAGCCCAACGGATCGTTCCATACATCGAACGAACGTGCGGTACTTCAAACGCAATTTTGAAATCGGCGCAAGGCGGGTGGTCGTCTCAGGTCCACAGGGCGTGAAAGTGATGGACCGGTCCATGGCCGCGTCCGACCGGGACGGTGTCGGCGGCCTGGAGCGCCGCCGTGAGATAGCGCTTGGCCTCCGCCACGGCGTCTACGAGGGGCCGCCCCCGGGCGAGGCCCGCCGCCACCGCCGCCGACAGGGTGCAGCCGGTGCCGTGGGTGTTGCGGGTGTCGATCCGGGGGGCGGCGAACCGGCGGAGCGTGCCATCGGCGCAGAGCAGATGGTCGACGCTCTCGCCGCCCTCCCCGTGACCACCCTTGACCAGAACCGCCCGGACGCCGAGGGCGAGGAGACGGCGCCCCTGCGCCACGGCGTCGTTCTCGCTCGTCGGCGTCGCCGCGCCGATGAGGGTCCCGGTCTCCGGCAGGTTGGGTGTGACGAGGTCGGCGAGCGGCAGAAGCAGGCGGCGCAGGGCGTCCACCGCATCCTCGGAGATCAACCGGTCGCCGCTCGTCGCGACCATCACCGGATCGAGCACGATGGGGATTCCCCGCGCGTGCCGCCGCAGACCATCGGCGACGGCTTCGATGGTGGCGACCTGCGACAGCATCCCGATCTTCACGGCCTTTACGTCGAGATCGGCGAACACGCTGTAGATCTGAGCCGCGACGAAGTCCGCCGGCACGTCGTGGATGGCTTGAACGCCGAGGGTGTTCTGGGCCGTGAGGGCGGTGACGACGCTGGCGCCGTAGACCCGCAGGGCCGCGAAGGTCTTCAAGTCCGCCTGGATGCCGGCGCCTCCGCCCGAATCGGAGCCCGCGATGGTGACGGCGATGGGGGTCATGGCATGCCTCCGGTTGGTCCGGGTCTACCGGGTGACACCGCGCGCGGCGAGGGCCGAATCCACCCGGTGGCGCAGGTCGCGCGCCCGCGCCTCGGCGTCCTCACCCCCGAACAGAGCCGAGATGACCGCGACTCCGTCCGCCCCGGCGCCGATCACCGCCGCAGCGTTGCTCGAATCGATGCCCGCGATGGCCCCGAGGGGGAAGCCGGCCCCGCGCGCGAGGCGTCCCCGAAAAAGGATGCGGCCGAGGCCGTCGAGACCCACCGGTGGATCGGGATTGTCCTTGCTCGACGTGGCGAAGACTCCGCCGATGCAGGCGTAATCGACGGGCAGACGATAGAGCTCGTCCGCTTGGGGCCCGGTCTTCAAAGTCAGGCCGATGATGGCCGAGCGGCCGAGGAGACGCCGCGCCTCGGCCGGATGCAGGTCGGATTGGCCGAGATGCACGCCCTCGACACCCGCCGCGAGGGCAAGGTCGAGGCGGTCGTTGACGAGGAGCGGAACGCCGCTGCCCCGCAGGGCGGCGTGGATCGCCCGGATGCGCGCGAGGGCGGCCCGGGCGTTGTCGATGGTCTTCTCGCGGTACTGCAGCAGGGTGCAGCCGCCGCGCACGGAGGCCGCCGCCATGGCGGCGAGGCGCTCCGCGTCCAGGCCGCAGACGCCCGTATCGAGGAGCCCGTAGAGGCGCAGATCCACCGGGACCGTTCGTCCTAGCGCGTCGTCCTGTCCGATCACGGCGTTTCCTCTGGTCGCGTGCCACTCTGTCTTAAGGCCATCGCCCGGTCTCGCAAGGCTCGACCACGGGAGCTTGACCGGGCGAGCGGCGTTGCCCTTCCGAATCGTGAGAGGATCGAGCCGGATGGAATCCACCCCGAAACAGAAGATGCTCGCGGGTGAACTCTACCACCCCGACGACCCCGAGATTCAGGCCGATGCCCACGACGCCAAGGCCTGGATGGTGCGCTACAACGCGTCGCTGGCGCTCTCGCCGGCCGAGCGCCGCACCCTGCTGCGCGAACGCTTCGCCGCCGTTGGCGAGGGAGCCGTCATCCGCCCGCCTTTCCACTGCGATTACGGCCTCCACATCACCCTCGAAGACCACGTCTTCCTCAATTTCGGTTGCGTGATCCTCGATTGCGCCCCCGTCTTCATCGGCGCGCGGACTCAGATCGGCCCCGGCGTGCAGATCCTCACGGCCGATCACCCTCGGGATGCGCCATCGCGCGAGGCGGGCCTCGAATTCGCACGGGCGATCCGCATCGGCCGCAACGTCTGGATCGGCGGCGGCGCCCTCATCCTGCCGGGCGTCACCGTGGGTGACCATGCCATCATCGGGGCCGGCAGCGTGGTAACCCGCGACGTTGCGGATGGTGACACCGTGGTGGGCAACCCCGCCCGCCCCCTGCCCCGGCGCGAGCAGACTTGATCCGAACCGAGTTCGACCCACATGCCGCGCCGTTTGGCCGTTCATCGCGGCGACGCGATATGTCATGAGCAGCCGGGGCGGAACGAGGGGCGGACGACGTGACGACGGTGAAGGACACGCAGGGGCGCGACACCGCCTCGCTCGTGAACCCGTCCGCCGTCGGGCTCGTCGCGGTCATCGTCGCCGCGACGGATGGCGAGCCGCGCGCCCTCACGGTGCAGGTCGAGGGTCAGGCGCGGGGCCGCTCGGACGGCCTGCCCGCCGGGCCCCTCGTGCCGGAGCACCCGACCCTGGAGCGGGGCCTGCGCGCCTGGGTCGAGCGCCAGACCCATCAGCGCCTCGGCTATGTCGAGCAACTCTACACCTTCGGGGATCGCGACCGGCAGGGCGACGAGGCCCATGGGCTCCACACCCTCTCGGTCGCCTACCTCGCCCTCGTGCGCGAGGTGCGTCCCGGCGGCCTTGCCGAAGCGTCGTGGCGCAACTGGTATCGCTATCTCCCCTGGGAGGATTTTCGCGAAGGGCGTCCGCCGGCGCTGGAGGAGATCGAGGCCAAGCTCCTCGCCTGGGCCGGCGAGACGGCGGACCCGAAGCTCCGGCGGCGCCGCGAGGACCGCTTGAGCCTCACCTTCGGCCTCTTCGACGGCACCTGGAACGAAGAGCGCGTGCTGGAGCGCTACGAACTCCTGTTCGAGGCCGGCCTGATCCCGGAGGCGCAGGGACAGTCGGGGGCCGCCTGCGACGGCGCCGCCACGGGTCAGCCCATGGCGTTCGACCACCGCCGGGTGCTCGCGACCGCCATCGGGCGCCTGCGCGGCAAGATCAAGTATCGACCGGTGGTGTTCGAGCTGATGCCGCCGACCTTCACCCTGTTCCAGCTACAGCGCACGGTCGAGGCCCTGTCGGGCACCAACCTGCACAAGCAGAATTTCCGTCGCCTCGTCGCCCAGCAGGGCCTCGTGGAGGAGACCGAGGGCGTCACCAGCGGCGCCACCGGCCGACCGGCCCGCCTCGTGCGGTTCCGCCGGGAAGTCCTGCTCGAGCGCCCCGCGCCCGGCTTCCGCCTGAGACCGGCGAAACGCCCCGCCTGACAATCGCGGCGCACCATCAAGTCGTGCGCCGCAAAAACGTTATGCTCAAGTCCAGCATATCTGGACAACGCCGTCCGACGCCCCTACGTTAGTCGGCACAATGCTCATTTTGAGCATAAGTGAGGACGCGTCCATGGCGGCCACCAGTCTTCCGATTGCCCCGGTGAATCATGCCGGTCTGCCCCTGCCCGACATCTACGCGCGGGTCAGCCGGCACGTGCCGGCCATCGAGTGGCCGGCCCTGGCCGACGACGTGGCGGCGATCCTCGAACTGAAGAAGACCCG
>Ga0182232_1000087_pt1 | contig 29281 bp, 25 predicted proteins | sample G6R1MG_30_FD_155484 | JGI IMG/M metagenome (GOLD analysis project Ga0182232, IMG submission 155484) | Phyllosphere microbial comminities from miscanthus, Michigan, USA - G6R3_NF_07NOV2016_LD2 MG | ecosystem: Host-associated > Plants > Phyllosphere > Phylloplane/Leaf | place: USA: Michigan... | reverse complement strand
CGCGCTGCTGCAGGCAGCCGGCTGGCAAGTGGGCAAGGACCGGGTTCAGCGCATCTGGCGTCGCGAGGGGCTCAAAGTCCCTAGCCGACAGAGACCGCGCAGCCGCCTATGGCTGAACGACGGCTCATGCGTGCGGCTACGACCGCTCCACCGCAACCATGTGTGGAGCTTCGACTTCGTGCAGGCTCAGACCCACGACGGCCGAAGCCTACGCATCCTGACGCTGATCGACGAGCATAGCCGGGCGTGCCTGGCGCTGAAGGTGGCACGGCGTATCAACAGCGTCCGCGTGATCGAGGCGCTGGCCGATGCCATGTGCCTGCACGGCATCCCCGAGCACATCCGCTGCGACAATGGCCCGGAGATGATCTCAAAGGCGCTGCGCAAGTGGGTCGCCAAGACGGGGCCACAGATCCAGTACATCGCGCCAGGCTCGCCGTGGGAGAACGGGTATTGCGAGAGCTTCAACGGTAAGCTGCGCGACGAGTGCCTGCGCCAAGAGATCTTCTACTCACTGAAAGAAGCTCAGATCGTGATCGGTCTATGGCAGAACACATACAACCGCGTCCGGCCGCACTCATCCTTGGGCTACCGGCCGCCCGCGCCTGTCAGCTTCCCGGATCTGGCCTTCCGCCTACCCTTGGCAGCCGCCATGCAGTAGCCTCTCAATCGGCTCGGTCCAAAATACCGGTCAGGTCAACCGCGCTCGTCGTCAACGTCAGCGAATAGAGTGCTCCTGACTGGTCCAGTCGACACACCGATGGCTCCTCGGCGGCGCGACCCGGTGCGCTCAGCGCGACGGCTATCGTTGCTGAGATCACCGAGATGGCTGCGCTGCGCATGCCGTTCCCCTGTGCCATCTGTGACGTCCCGTTACAGATGGCTGATCCTGCATTCCCAAAAAAACGGCCCCGGCTCTGCGCCGGGGCCTTTTTCGATTGACGAGACCGGTCGAACGGTCAGTACGAGCGCGACGTCCTGGTGGTGGTCGCCGGACCGGTCGAAGTCGGCACCGTGTTCATTGTCGTCGCCTTGTTGGCCTGGTGACGCCCGACGGCGCAGCCAGCGGCCGCACCGGCGATGCCATGGCCGACCATGTGGCCAGCGAGGCCTCCGACGACGGCCCCCTTGATGCAGCCCTTGGCCTCGGCCTGTCCGACGCCGGCCAGGGCGGTCAAAGCGAGGATGGAAACGGCGGTCAGCGCGCGCATGTCAAGAACTCCAGGATCAAATCTGGCTCTGAAACGTAGCGCGCTCGCATCCCGTTCCGCACCGATTCGTGCGACCGGGTTCCCGTCGCCCCTGCTCGGACCCGTCGCGCGTGACAGACCAGCCCCTTACCGACCCGCTCTGCGCCCTCGTTGTCGACGATGACACCTTGATCCTGATGGATGCCGTCCTGATCCTGGAGGACGCAGGGTTTCGCGTGTTCGAGGCGATGAACGTCGCCAACGCGCTCGCCGTCCTCGACCGGCACCACCGCGACATCCACCTGTTGTTCACCGACGTGCACATGCCGGGCGACTGGGACGGGTTCGCACTGGCGCGTCGGACGGCTGAGCGCTTTCCGCACGTGGCCATCGTCGTCGCCTCCGGTGAGGCCAAACCTGGCCCCGATGATCTGCCGAAGGGCGCGACGTTCATTGCCAAGCCGTTCAGCGCCGAGGTCGTTTACGAGCACGTCAGAAAGACCATGCCTGAGGAGAAGCAGCCCATGCCTTTGAAGATACGTACGCCACGTCGAATGACTTGATCGGGCAGAGCTTGTCGAGCCTCGACTAAAGTCCGGTGCAAGCAGGGCACGTTCGGACGCTTGGTCGCAGATTGGATTGTGCGTGCGACCAACAACGCATGCTATCGCCGCCCACGGCGGCCGGAGCGTCGCACGCCGACACCGCGCGCGAGCCGATACCGCATTGCCCGACCGTTTCGAACACGACCGCATCGACGCGGAGATCCATCGCTCTGACCGCAGTCATGATCCGTTCGCTTCCGCTGTGAGAGCGACGCGGATGCCGATGTTGATCACCGATCCGCACAAGCCCGACAACCCGATCGTCTTCGTCATCGCCGCTTTCAGCAAGCTGACCGGCTACGATCGCGACGAGATCATCGGGGGGAACTGCCGATTCCTGCAGGGCCCCGAGACGTGTCGCGCGGACATCGATGCCATCCGCGCGGCGATCGCAGCGCGCACGCCGATCGAGATCGACCTCCTGAACTACAGGAAGGACGGCTCGACGTTCTGGAACCGCCTCCTCATTTCGCCCGTGTTCGGCGCAGACGGTCAGCTGACCTACTACTTCGCATCCCAGTTCGACGTGACCCTGGAACGCGAGCGCCTGGTTCGCCTCCAGCGCGACCGTGCTGAGCTGGAAGCGGAAGTCGCACAGCGCAATGTCGCATTGCAGGCGAGTGAAGAACGCCTGCGCTTCGCTCTGGAAGCCGGTCAGCTCGGCAGCTGGAGCATCAACCTCGAGACGGGCTACCTGACAGCGTCCGACAGGTGCAAGGCAATCTGCGGACGCCAACCCGATGATCCGCTAAGTCTCGAAGACTTGCGCGCCTCCATCCACCCGGACGATCGGGCAGCCCAACAGGCGGCGATCGAGCAAGCGATCGCGAACCGGTCTTTTCTCGACGCCGAGTATCGCCTGACGACGCCCGCCGGTGAGGAGCGTTGGATCCAGATCAGGGGCAAAGCGCACTATCGAGCGGACGGAACGCCGATCTTCATCACGGGGACATCACAGGACATCACCGAACGACGGGCTGTTCAGAGCCATCGCGCGCTGCTGACCCGCGAACTCCACCACCGGGTACAGAACACGCTGGCCTCGCTCCAGGCCGTCGTCTCGCAGACGATGCGGCGCGCCAACTCGCTGCAGGATGCCGCCGCGACGCTGACGGCGCGCATCCAGGCGATGTCGGCCGCCAACACCCTTCTGATCACCGAGGAGTTCGACAGCGTCTCGATGCATGACCTTGTCATGCGCTCGCTCACGCCGTTCGGTGTCGAGGATGCCGACCGATTTCATCTCTCTGGACCGGACCTCCGCCTACCTCCCCAAGTCGTCGTCGCTTACGCCTTGGCGCTGCATGAGCTGGCCACCAACGCGGCCAAGTACGGCGCGCTGTCGAACGCCACCGGCGTCGTCGAGGTGACGTGGAGCATTACGGGCGAGACGGCCCATCCGCTCCTTCATATGCTCTGGCGGGAGCGCGGCGGTCCCCCAGTCGTGCCCCCGCGTCGGACGAGCTTCGGAACGCAGCTGATCAAGCGCGTCCTGGCCAGCGAGATCGGCGGTCAGGTGGACGTCAACTTCCGGCACGAGGGCATCGTCTTTACAGCCGTCGTTCCGCTGGCGAACGATGATCCGGATGCCTGCCTCAAGACCGATTGATCTCATAGCGAGCGATGCCGTTTACCCCAGGTGAGCGCAAGCCATCTGGTATATCCAGATCATAACGGTAAGCGATCGCGCCCCCTATATCGGTGGGCTCACGAGGAGATCTTACCGTGGATCGCGATGTTCCGATCACCGACGTGGCGGTTCACGTCTCGGTGCACGAAGTGCCAGAGGCGGATGCACAAGCGACTGCGCCGGGGATCCTGGAGCACATCGCCGACAGCCTTGGCGTTCCTCTCGACGCCTTCGCACGATACGCCGTTTCGCCAAGCGATCACGCTCGGACCCTTGCCGAGAACGCCGAAGCTTTCGAGATTTTTTCCGGCATCGCCGATCACGACGCGCGATTGAAATGTCTGGCATACATGAGGTGGATCGCGGACCAGTGCACGCTTCGTTAGCGGCCTGGCACCGGGGCAGCCCGATGGCCGGCCGCGTGACGCATTTGAGGCGGCCCGTGACGTCGCCTACGTCCTGCTGAATACGGGTCCCGTCCCGACGAACACGGCACGCCCGCTAAGGCCCTTGATGAGGCCTATGGTGCCAAAGCTGAAGCGAGAGCATGCGGACAACTTGAGAACGCTGAGTTTCGCCTCGCCAAGCGGCCTAGCGCTGCACCGACCGACACGACGGCTCGCTGTCAATCCTTGCCGAGCCGCCGATGGTTCGCCTGGACCTTCTGACGGTAGCCGCGCACGACCTTATGCGGTGCCCCGCCCAGCGCGATCGTCACGGCCGCCTCGCCGGCGGCTTTGACCTTCTCAGTCATCATCCAACGCGCCTCTTTGCGTGCCTTCGGTCCGCCGAGCATGAACATCGCCATGCGCTGGCCGATGACCATCTGCGCCTCGACGCTCAGCATCGCGAGCTTGGTGCGCAAAGTGAGCATCGATGCGGCTTTGCCTGCGGATCTCCGACGCGCGCGCATGATATGATCTCCGATCCGGAAGTCCGGATGGTCAACGCGCGTCAGGCCGCTTCCTTCCGCGTGACCACCAGGGCCCAGATCGTCGCTGGGATCCAGCCGATCAGGGTGATGTGCAAAAGGATGCACAGGATCCCCTGGATCACCTTCCCGCGCAGGAACATCGCGAGCCAAGGCGCGAGGATGCAGATGAGGATCATAACCATGGGGTGTCGGTCTCCAGAACTGCGACCGACCCCGGTCCCAATCGGATCGTTCCGGATGCGTCGATCACATTCGGTCCGCTCGCCGCCACCGGCCATCGGGCAGCGGGGGACCGAGAAAGATTGACCGCGCCGAGGGGCTCACGCCGCTTCGCGCCGTCTGTTGTGGCAAACGGCGCAGCGCACCCTCTCGCCGCGACGGAATGCCGAGCTAGTTCGGGCCCCATGCAAAGCTCGGCCGCACTGCCACTGGACGCCTTATCTCGCGATGAGCTCGAAGCCGAAGTCCGGCGTCTGCGCGCGCAGTCGACCTCCGTCGCCGAGATGTTCGAGCAGGCCCCGGGTTTCATCGCGCTGTTGAGCGGCCCCGAGCACCGGTTCACGCTGGCAAATGCCGCCTACCGGTTGATCGTCGCTGGCCGCGATATTACCGGCCGCACCGTCGCCGAGGTGCTGCCGGAGGCGGTCTCGCAGGGCTATGTCGACCTGCTCGACGACGTTTTCCGGACGGGTCGAGCCCACAGAGCGTCCCGCGCTCGGTTCGAGGTCCGGATCGGGCCGGACGGCCAGGCCTCCGAACGGTATCTCGACTTCGTCTATCAGCCCGTGCGCGACGCCGAAGGTGCCGTCACCGGCATCTTCGTGGAGGGACACGACGTCACCGACCAGACCGTCGCCGAGGCCGCGCTCCGCGAGAGCGAAGCGCGATACCGAACCCTGTTCGAGAGCATCGAAGTCGGATTCTGCATCATCGAGATGAAGTTCGAAGGCACACGGGCCATCGACTATCGGATCGTCGAGGCCAATCCGGCCTTCGTTCAGCAGACCGGGGCTGACCTCGTCGGGCAATGGGTCAGTGCGTTCGCACCCGACCTGGAACAGCAGTGGTTCGACACCTACGGTTGGGTCGCCCTGACCGGCGAGCCCGCGCACCTCGAGCATTACGCCGAGGTCTTCGGTCGCTGGTTCGACGTTCGGGCCTTGCGGACCGGCGAGCCGGACGCGCATCGGGTCGCGATCTTTTTCTCGGACATCACCGACCGCCGCCAGATCGAGCAGCGTGCCGAGGCGGGTGAGCGCGACCTGCGCCTGATCACGGACGCGCTGCCGGTCCTCATCGCCTTCATCGGCGACGATCAGATCTACCGCTTCGCCAACAAGGCCTACGAGGACTGGTTCTTCAAACCTGCCCAGGAGGTCATCGGGCAAGACGTCAAAAGCCTCATCACCGCCGAGGGCTATGCGCTGCGCTGGCCTTTCATGGAGCGTGCGCTGGCCGGCGAAGCGGTCACCTTCGAGATGGACTGGCCGCGTCGGGACGGGAGCGCCCGGATCGCCGAGATCCGCTACCTGCCTCGCCGCACCCACGGGCGCGTCGACGGCTACCACGTCTTCGTGCAGGACGTGACCGCCCGCAAGCAGACGGAGGCCAACCTCGCTCGCCAGGTCGCCGCCCGTACGGCCGAGCGCGATCAGATCTGGCAGGCGTCGTCCGACCTACTCTGTGTCGCCAACTTCGAGGGGTACTTCGTCAGCCTTAATCCCGCATGGGCCGCGACGCTGGGCTGGACCGAGGCCGAATTGAAGGCGCGGCCGTTTCTCGAGTTCGTCCATCCAGACGATGTCGGCGCGACCGAGACGGCCGCCGGCGGATTGCTTCGCGGCGAGGCGCAATTCACGTTCGAAAACCGCTACCGCCACAAGGACGGCAACTACATGTGGCTGTCTTGGAACGCGGTGCCACGCGACGGACTGATCTACGCGTCCGTCCGCGACGTCACGGCGGCAAAGCGTCAGGGCGAGGCGCTGCGACAGGCGGAGGAAGCCCTGCGCCAGTCCCAGAAGATGGAGGCGGTCGGCCAGCTGACCGGCGGCGTCGCGCACGACTTCAACAACATGCTGACGATCATCCGCTCGTCCGTTGATTTCCTGCGCCGCCCCGATCTGCCGGACGCCCGGCGCGCCCGGTACATGGACGCCGTCTCCGACACGGTGGATCGCGCCGCCAAGCTGACGGGACAGCTCCTCGCCTTTGCCCGGCGACAGGCGCTCAAGCCCGAAGTTCTGAATGTCGGTGAGCGCCTTCGGAGCCTCGCGGACATGCTCGATACGGTGACCGGCGCGCGCGTCCGGGTGACGGTCGATGTGCCGGACGATCCGTGCTTCGTCCGCGTCGACGTGGCTCAGTTCGAAACGGCGCTGGTCAACCTCGCGGTCAATGCCAGGGACGCGATGGACGGCGAAGGCGCGCTTATCTTGCGCCTCGTCTGCGGCGCGTCGATGCCCCCGATCCGCGGCCACGGCGGCGGCCCTGGGCCCTTCGCCAAGGTGGTCCTGACCGATACAGGCTGCGGGATCCCCGAGGCGGATCTCGCACGGATCTTCGAGCCGTTCTTTACGACCAAGGACGTCGGCAAGGGGACGGGGCTCGGACTTAGCCAGGTGTTCGGCTTCGCGAAGCAATCCGGTGGCGACGTCGAGGTCGCCAGTACGGTCGGCCAGGGTACGACGTTCTCGCTCTACCTGCCGGAGGTTCAGGCTGAGCGCGACGACGAGCGCGACGAGGAGGATACGGGACCGGCCCCGGCCGGGACCGGCCAGCGCATTCTCGTGGTCGAAGACAACCTCGAGGTCGGGCGGTTCGCCACGCAGATCCTGGAAGACCTCGGCTATCGGACCGAGTGGGTGACCAACGCCGAGACCGCGCTCGAACGCCTCGGAGCCGACGGGGGCGGGTTCGAGGCTGTCTTCTCGGACGTGGTCATGCCGGGCATGGGTGGGATCGCGCTCGCCCAGGAACTGCGACAGCGCCTGCCCGCGATGCCGGTTCTGCTGGCGTCCGGCTACAGCCACGTGCTCGCCGAGAACGACGCCCATGGGTTCGAACTGCTGCACAAGCCGTACTCTGCGGATCAGCTCTCTCGGATCCTGAGGCGCGTGACCCGAAGGCGGCGCGCGAGGCTGAGAGGGTGAAACACCGCCGACAGCGTGGTCTGATGCGCGCACAGGCGGGTTTTCATCAAAACGTGTTCACTCCCGAACGGACGGAGCGGTCTCACTACCCTATGGGCAGACATCGATTCGCTCTCGCCTCACCGATGTCGCCGAACGCCCCGCCGCCGTTGGATCACACTCTGCGCCTTCGCGCTCGGCCGCAGACCGAGCCGACGAAGCCCCGCCACAGCGGAGCGATTCTGAACGTGCCGGACGTGCAGACTCCGGGGGCACGGTTCAGCCCGTCCGCGACCCTCGTAGCCCTGGAGCCCGAGAGTGCGCCCTCCCCCGTGCGCGCGCCGGAGGAGGTTCCCGCGTGAACCGGCACACGACGTTCGATCCCGTCATCGACGCCGATCTCCGCCTCGCGGCGCTCGACGCTCATGGCATTCTCGATACCCCGCCCGAGGCGGCCTATGACGGCATCGTGCGTTTGGCGACCCGGCTCTGCCAGACACCGGTCGGGCTCGTCAGCTTTGTCGCCGCCGACCGACAATGGTTCAAGGCGCGGGTCAACTTCCCCGCCTGCGAGACCGATCTTGACAGTTCCGTCTGCAAGTTCGCCCTCGCTGAGCTCGACCTGCTGATCATACCCGACCTCACTCGCGACCCGCGCACGTCCGCGAACCCCCTGGTGACGGGTGAGCCGTTCATCCGCTTCTACGCCGGCGCGCCCCTGCGCACGCCAGAGGGACAGGTGCTCGGCTCGCTGTGCGTCATCGACACGGTCCCGCGCCCTGAGGGGCTGACATCGGAGCAGCAGGACGACCTGCGCGCGTTGGCGGCCCAGGTCGTCACCCAATTGCAGATGCGGCGCGCGGTGAGCGAGCGCGATCAGATCGTCGCGTTCCAGGCGGCGGCGTTGCGGCGAGCCCAGCGCCTCGACGTCGTCGCTGCCGCCTCGTCGGCCCTCCTCAACGCAGACAATCCCGCGGCCGTCCTCGAACCGATCCTGCGCGACGGAGCCGAGGCGCTCGGGTTTGACCGCGCCTGCCTCTACGATGTGACGCCCGACCGTCGACACCTGCGCTTGACCCATGCGGTCAACGTCGCCCCGGAGGCGCGTGAGGACCTGAAGCGCCTGCCGTTTGGAACGCCGATCTGTGGCCTCGTCGCCGAGACCCGCCAGCCGTTGATCCTCGAAGATCTCCAGGCCGGGGCGGATCCACGATGGGAGACCGCCCGCAGTCACGGGCTCACTGCGTATGCCGGTTTCCCCGTGGTCAGCCGGGGTGAATTGCAGGCCGTCATCGCCTTCGTCTCCACGCGGATGCCGGCCTTCGACCGCGAAACGCTATCCTTCTTCGAGACGCTCGCCCGCCTGATGGCGGCCGTCCACGAGCGCCTCGACGGCGAGGAGGCACTCGCCGAAACAGGGGCCTACTGGCGCAGCCTGTTCGAGCGCCTGAGCGAAGGCTTCCTCGTCGGCGAGGTCGTCCGCGACGCCGGTCGGATCACAGACTGGCGCTACATCGAGGTGAACCACGCTTGGGGGGAACTCGTCGGCGTCAAGAGCAACAGCGTCATCGGACGCACGATCCGCGAAGTCCTGCCCGGCGTCGAGGACGATTGGGTCGCCGACTTCGCGCAGGTGGTCGAGACCGGTGAACCGCGAGAGTTCCTGCGCCGCGTCGGAACGCTCGACCGCTGGTACGAGGGCCGGGCCTTCGCCGTCGGTGCGGATCGGTTTGCCGTCACGTTCCTCGAGGTGACGGACCGGGTTCAGGCCGACGCCCGACGCGTGGCTCTGCTCACACTCGGCGATCGCTTGCGCGACCTCACAGCGATCCCCGAGATGATCCTTGCTGCATCCGAGATCGTCGGCACCACCCTCGGGGTGACGCGCACCGGCTTTGGACGCGTCGATGCGGCGATGGAATGTGTCGACATCATAAAGGACTGGACGGCCTCAGGGACCGTCAGCATCGCTGGCCGGCACCGGTTCGCCGATTACGGCAACATCCTTGAGGACCTCCGTCGCGGCGAGGCGCTCGTCATCGAAGACGTGCGAACGGACCCGCGCACCTGTCACGAACCTCAGCCGCTGCTCGACATCGGCGTCGGCGCGATCGTCAATATGCCTGTCCGCGACCGTGGCCGTTCCGTCGCCATGTTCATCGTCCACGATGACAAGCCCCACCGATGGTCGGCGGAAACGCTGGGTTTTTTGCGCAACGTCGCCGAGCGCCTGGAGGCCGGCGTCGCACGGGTGCGCGCGGAGGACGACCAACGCATTCTCAATGAGGAGATCTCCCACCGCCTGAAAAACATGCTCGCGATGGTGTTGTCGATCGCCATGCAGACGTTGCGGAACGTGACCGACCGCGCCCCGGTCGAGGCTTTCGAGCGTCGCATCCATGCGCTCTCGACCGCCCACAACGTCCTGCTCCATCGGACGTGGACCGCGGCTCCGCTCCGGGACGTCGCCCAGGCGGTCTTGAACGCGGCCGGGCATGGCGATCGCGTCACCGTCGAGGGACCGGAGATCGATCTCGGCCCGAGGGCGACACTCTCGCTCTCGCTGCTGCTGCACGAGCTCGCCACGAACGCCGCCAAATACGGCGCGCTGTCCGTCCCGGAGGGGCATGTCGTGATGACGTGGCGCATCGAGGATGGCGGCGACACCCGAGAGCTCGTGCTCGATTGGACCGAGCGCGGCGGTCCCGCACCTGTTGCACCGGTGCAACCCAGACGCGTCGGATTTGGCTCACGGCTGATCCAGATGGGATTGGCGGGATCCGGCGGCGTCGCGCTCCGTTACCCCGCCTCAGGCTTCGAGGCGACGATGCGCGCGCCGCTCGTCCAGCTGCAGCAGGGTTGAGGTCAGTGCCGTGGCTTTTGAAGAGACGACACGACCTGTCGTGCTCGTGATCGAGGATGAGCCGATCATGCGCATGATGGCCCTTGATCTCGTCGAGGATGCCGGTTTCGAGGCCGTGGAGGCCTCCAGTGCGGACGACGCGGTGCGGCTGCTGGAAGCTCGCCCCGACATCCGCATCGTGTTCTCCGATATCGATCTCGGGGTCGGCATGGACGGCCTGAAGCTCGCCCGCGCGATCCGCGATCGCTGGCCCCCGGTCGAGATCGTCATGACGTCTGGCAAGGTTCGTCCAGGCGCGCAGGACCTTCCAGTGCGCGGCCGCTTCTTCGAGAAGCCGTACCGTCGCGACGAGGTGACGGCGGCTCTTCTCGAATCAGCGGCGTAAGACCAGGGTACGACGCCGACGTGGGGGTGACCGACCCTTCTGTCGCTATCGCTCCTATTGTCATGCGCATTTCGGACCAGACATCCCAACAAGCCCGATCTTTCCAGCCGTCGTACCTCGTCCTGACAAAGCTGACAGATCTGACAATAGGTCTGCGCGCTCCGGTCTAATAGCCTTCTGGACAACGCCGATGGTGATTGGCCTCCTCGGTGTGTGGGCTGCCATTCTGATGAGCCCGATGCTGCTTATCACGTTGCCCACAACGAGCCGGGCCGCGCGCAAGCTCAATGCGGAAGTGTGTAGATCGGCGTCGAAGCTTCACCCCTCCTGGAATTGGGTTCAATGCGTTGAGATATGTGCTGAATTTTACTTCGAGGCGGGGTCACGGTCGGCGCCGATCGTGACCCCGCCTCTATCTCGATTTTCGCATTTTGAAGAGAGAGTTAGCTAAGTTTTTGCCGGGGTCATGCTTCGAAGCCGATTCACACATTCGGGTTTTGACACAGCCTCGGTCGATAGCGGGATGGCGGCTTAGGGTGGGATACGGTCGGTCTGCATTTGGGCAATGCAGAGAAATGCCGAGTTCGGGTGATACGGAAGCTGCCTTAACGGTCAATTCGCTTCTGATCTGATCCAGCATTGCGGCAATGACAATTTTATTGGCGCTACCTCGCCAAAGACTGTGCCTTACTTGGCTGGCGAATTATAGCATTTGACATTGACATAAAATATTTTAATCACCATTGAAGTTCTTAAAGACGCTCACGTTCGGCGAAGACAGGTATCTCAACTGGATCATTTCTCAGAATTCGAATAAACACTGACATTGACGACCTAGATCCAATCAATTGGATGGGTATGATCAGCATAAATCATGACGGGTTGAGGGCGTCCGATGAAGAATCCCTGAACCTCGTCGCAGCCCGCCTCCGACAAAAATTGCAGCTGTGCCGCCGTCTCGACCCCTTCCGCGACAACACCCATCTTGAGGCTATGACCTAGGCCAAGGACAGCTCGGACAATCGCCTTCGATTGCGGGTTGTCATCCATGCTGCTGACGAAGGACCGGTCGATCTTGATCTTGTCAAAGGGAAACGCTTGCAATGTAGCTAGCGAGGAATAACCCGTACCGAAATCATCCATACTGATGTGGATGCCCATCGCTCGAAGGCGGTGCAGGACGGCAAGTGCGCGAGATAAATCATTGATGATCACCGTCTCAGTGACCTCAAGTTCAAGTCGGTCCGGCGATAGGCCTGTCTCAGCCAGGATTGCAAGAATGCGCTCAGGTAACTCGATGTCGGAAAACTGCCGGGGGGACAGGTTGACGGCGATTTTGAGCGGCCGGACCCAGCCTGCTGCTTCGCGGCAGGCTACTCGCAATACCAGTTCGCCCAGCGGCATGATCAGGCCGGTTTCCTCCGCCAGACCAATAAATGTCGCCGGTGCGATCGATCCCCGGACGGGATGGTTCCAGCGAGCGAGGACTTCGAAGCCGATGATTTCGCCCGTGTCGCTCCGAGCCTGAGGTTGATAGTGCAGGATTAGCGTCTCGCTCAAGATTGCGTTCCGTAGGTCGCTCTCAAGACTGAGGCGTTCCGCGGCCTGATCATCGAACGCAAATTCAAAAATTTTGAAGGTACCGCGTCCGTCTGCCTTCGCCTGGTATAAGGCGAGGTCGGCGCGTCGGAAGATGGTCTCGCCATCTGCTCCGTGCTCGGGTGCCAGAGCGATACCCACACTGACGCCGATTTCGACGGATTGCGCGCCGATAATCGTCGGCACTCGTACCGCAGCGACCAGACGAACAGCGAGATCGGACATCGTCTCTGAACGGTCGACTTCGGAAATAAGGATGGCGAATTCGTCGCCACCCAGGCGTGCGACTACGTCGCCGGCTTGAACAGTCCGCTTGAGACGGCCGGCCATCTCCCGTAGCAACACGTCGCCTGCCAAGTGACCGAGCGTGTCGTTGACCGCTTTGAATCGGTCGAGGTCAAGACAGAGTACCGCGCATCCGCCGCCATGCCGCTGCATGTCGTCGAGGCGCTGATTGAGGCATTCGTGAAAGAGAGTTCGATTAGGCAGATCCGTCAAAGCATCGTGGCGCGCCATGTGCGCGATGCGGCTCTCGTTCTGCTTGCGCTCTGTGATGTCAGTGAAGGTACGTACCGCGCTGCCGTCTGGCAGGGGCACAGTCCTTATCTCCAGGACGGTGCCGTTCGGGCGCTCGCGCTCATAGGTCTGCGGCCGGGACTCTAGACCACCGCTCGCGACCCAGCCCTGGAAACTGGCGTCGGATTTGCGGAAATCGTCCTGCTCCTGCTGATAACGCACCACGGTCGAGAAGCTCGGCTTTGACTGCATCATTGCGGCGGGCAACTCGAGCAGTTCAATGGCGCGCGCGTTACAGACCTGAACGATGCCGTTGGCGTCGATCATGAGCAGTCCCTGATCCATCGTGTTCAGGGTGTTCGTCAGCAGTGTGCTAGTCTCCTGAAGACGCTGCTCCGTGCGGCGGATCTCGGTTACGTCCAGCACCGTGCCGAACGTAACTACGGATGTTTCGGCCGGATTGCGGTCGCATCGGCCTCGCACCAGCAGTTCGCGGACCTCGCCACTCGGCTGAACAATCTTGGCGGGGTATTCAAATCGGGTGCCAGCGGCGATGTGGTCGGCCAGCAGCGCCAGGACCCGCGCGCGATCCTCGGGGTGGTAGGCATTCAGTACTGGTTCGCGCGTGATTTTCAGGTCTTTCGCGAACCCGAACATGCGGCGCGCTTCATCCGAGAAATAGCCAAGGCCGGAGATTTGGTCAAATTGCCAGTGGCCCACATGGGCCATCTCTTCGGCCATGACTAACAGACGATTCGCCTCGGCGATCGACGTCCACGCTTCAGCGGCTTCCCGCGTGGGAGGCGCGACCACATCGCCTGATTGCGAGATAGAAATCAGCACGTGGAGGAGTCCGACGACAGCACGTAGGAATGACGATGCCGCGACGACACTTCGATACCATTAACGCCGCGATCGATCTCGGCGCATCTAGCATCTAATTATCAGCAAGATTGCTTGAATTTTTCGCTTTGAGACGAGCGCAGTGACACGATCGCCGTCACAAAAGGCGAGTTCCGATCGGGGTCGTCGCCGTGGGCAACCCACGAACCCAGCTTGTTGAGACAGACCGCGTTAGCCCCGCCTGCGCCCGGACGTCGCTAGCGGTACCTTGCTCTGCGTAAAATTTGATGATTGGCTGCGAGTGCAAACGCGCTGCTAATAAGGTTAAGGTTTCCTTACTGAGCTTGTAAGGATCCCTGATGCCCACCATTGAAGCAATGCGCCCGCAAGGCCTCAACGCGCGCGCTGTCTCCCTGCTTGAACAAATCACATATCGTCGCGCCATCGACACCGAAGACCGCGAAGCGATTTTCCGCCTCCGCTACGAAGCCTACCTGCGGGAGGGCGCGATCACCGCCCGGGCGGATCGGCGTTTTACCGACGCTGTCGACGAACAGAGGAACGCGTTTATTTACGGCGTATACGTCGACGGCGTGCTCTTGGGCTCAATTCGTCTCAACATCACGCTGCCATACGCGAGTGCCCTGCCGACGACCGCCGTGTTTCCGGACATCGTCGAACCGATGATTAATGCTGGCTGCATCATCGTCGACCCTACCCGGTTCGTCGCAAACCCTAATCTGTCACGCCGGCTACCAGAATTGCCCTACTTGACGCTGCGGCTCGCGTGGCTCGCAATGGAGCATTTTGAAGGCGAGTACATCCTGCTTGCCATCCGCCCCGAGCATCGCGCTTTTTATCGCCGCTATTGGAGTGCAACAGAAATTTGTGAGGCTCGACCCTATCCAAAGCTGACCAAGCCCGTCGGATTGTCGGTCGTGAACTATCTGAATGTGAAAAAGACCGTTGAGACCCGGTATCCCTTCCTAGCGTCCACCGAGGCAGAGCGTGCAAGTCTGTTTGCGTCACATTTCGCTCCGGTGGGGGCTGATGACACCCTCACCAATATCTGGCAGATCGAGCCGGCCCGAGCGGAGCGCAACTTCAGCGTTTAGGGGAAGCGATTGTCGAGAGGGCTTAACACGCCGGTGAACGACCGACGATGGCTTATGCTGACCGTCCTCTTCATTGCCCGGACGGCCATCGCCTATCAGTTCGAGTCGATCGCGGCCGGATCCTTCTCCCTGACGGAAGGCACGGAGCTGGGCTTTGCACAGCTCGGCCTTCTGATCGGCTGCCACATGCTGCCCGGTATCGTGCTTGCTCTGCCGGGCGGTCTGCTGGCTCAGCGGTTCGGGAGCAAGCCCATCGTCCTCATCGGATTGGGTTTGATGATAATTGGCGCCCTAACGATGGTCACCGTTGCGGTGCCGATGCTTTTTGCCGGCCGCATCATCAGCGGTGCAGGCGGGGTTCTACTGAACGTCGTACTCACGCGCATGGTTACGGACTGGTTCGCTGGTCGTGACGCCGTGCTCGCTTTCAGCATCTTCGTAGCAAGCTGGCCCCTCGGAATTGCGCTCGGGCTCGTGACACTGCCGGCTACTGGCATCGTCTATGGTTGGAGCGGCATCGCAATCGTAAGTGCGCTGCCAAGCCTACTCGCCTTGGTTCTTGTATATGTATTTTACCGCGACCCACTTCAGCTCGTGGATATCCGTTCTGCCGCAACCGTAGGGCTAAGAGTGCGCGATTACGCGCTGGCGACGAGCGCCGGCGCCGTCTGGGGCCTCTATAACGTGTCCCTCGTCATCTTCGTGTCGGCGGCTCCCGACCTCTTTCTAGCGAATGGCTACACACTGGCTAACGCCGGCTTCATCACGAGTGTTCTCGGATGGGTACTCGTCGTCGTGCTGCCCGCAGGTGGCTGGATCGCGCAGCGTGTGGCGCGTCCTGTAGCCTTCACGGTCGCAAGCCTCATGTTCGTCGCCGGCGCGGCCGTCGCGATGGCGCTAGGTCCCCAGACAATCGTCGCCCTCGTGATCTTGGCTGTGATCTTCGGCCTGCCGGCGGGGTTGCTGCTGGCGCTCCCAGGTGAGTTGCTCTCTGCGGAGAGTCGCGCCGGCGGCATGGGGATGTTTTATCTAAGCTTTTATGTATCGATGACGGCCCTGCCAGCGGTCGCCGGTCTGATCCGCAATGCGACACACACCGTTGCGGGTCCAGTTTTGTTTGGGGCGTGCATGGCCCTACTTGCGGCCCTTGGCATGCTTCTGCTGGCGCCGCACCGTCAGACGGGCGCAGTCTGATATCATCATGATCGCTGAGTTTTATCGCGCTCGATCGTTAGTCGGGGTTCGCCACCAGCGGTTGCGACTGCCTTATCAACACGTCAGGGGCGGAGACAGCACCCTGTGAGTGGCGTCACCTGTCCGCGCCAAGCGTCGGTCCTGCGTCCGGTTTCGGGCGAAGCAGAGACGAGCATGGACGACCATGTTGGGTCGCAATCCGAATGGCCGGTCGGGGTGGATTTCTGCCGGTCCGCTTCGGGTCGAAAGGTTGTCAAAGCAGACGAAGTGCTAGGGCTCCTTCAGCGACAGTTCCTCCGAGGGCGATACAAGCCCAGCCCCAATCGCGATCCAGACGAGATGGGCATCGGTGCGTGCCCCAAGAGTCGCGCGGATCACCGAGAGGTTGTTGTGCACCGTTTTGAGGCTCAGACACAGCGCCTCGGCGACGGCTTGGGCGGTCATCCCGCCGACGGTCAGGCTCAAGATTTCGAGCTCCCGCGGGCTGAGGTCGTCAAGCGCCGTGCGCCCGCCAGCCACCTCGTCCTGAGCGATCGCACGCGCGATGTCGGCGCTCATCGCCCGCTCGCCGCGGAGCACGGTCGCCACCGCCGCCAGTAGCTCACGGGGTGGGCTCGCCTTGCTGACATACCCGCTCGCCCCGGCGGCGAAGGCTTGGCGCGCGATCATCGCCCCGGTGCGCATGCTGAACACGACGATGCGAGCTGACCCATCCCATTGGCGGATGTGACGGATGGCCTCGATTCCGCTTGGGCCTGGCAGCGACAGGTCGAGGATCACGAGATCGGGCTCGTGAGCCTTGTATTGGGAATAGGCCATTGCCGCGTTCTCGGCTTCAGCGACCACGACCAAGCCCAGCTGTCGCTCGATCAGGCGGCGATAGCCCTCGCGCACGACCGGATGGTCATCGACGAGCAGGATGGTTGTGGCCATGAGGCGATCTCAGCCGGCCGTCGGCACGGATGCACAGGCATGGATGCCTGAACCGGTGCCGGTGAGCGAAAAGCTTCCGCCCAGGGCGGCGAGCCGCGCTCGAATGCCGACGAGCCCACGGCCCGTGTGAGAAGCTGTTCGGGACACATCACCCCCACCGTCATCGTCGAGCGTCAGCGTCACCGTTCGTGGTCCGGCCTCCGACCGGCCGAGCCGCAGGAAGATCCGGCTCGGCCGGCCATGTCGCAAGGCGTTCGTCAGCAGTTCCTGCGCGATCCGATAGAGGCTCGCCGCCACGTTCTCGGGTATGCCGGAGAGATCACCCCTGACATCGAGATGCAGGGCCGGCCCGGACCTAAGTTGTCCTCGCCAATCTGCCACGAGGCCACGCAGAGCCTCCTCCAATCCAGCTTCGGCGAGATCGGGCAGTTCGAGGCGGGCCAGGGCTCCACGCAGGCTCTCCCGCATGGTGGCGATGATGGCTTCGATACCCTGGGCGTCCTCGCGAAGATCGTCGCGCTCCGGGGGCGCAGCCAGTTCGATCGCTGCGGCACGTGCCCCCGCAGCGGCCAGGCACTGGCCGAAGGCATCATGCAGGTCGCGCGCGAGGGCCTGCCGCTCTTCTTCCTGAACCGTGACGAGTCGCTGCATCAGGCCCGCGCGCTCGGCCTCGATGTGGGCAAGCCGGTCGGCGAGGGCGTTGCAGGCCCGGGCAATCCGATCGAACTCGGTGGCGGCAAAGCTTGGCAGCGGCGGGCGGATGCCGGCCGTGTCGAGGTTTTCCAGCCCGTGCACGATCCGCCCGACCGGTGCGACGAGGCGCGTCACGGCGAGCCAGTTGAGAAGGAGCGTCGCCGCCGCCAAACCAAGGGCCAGTCCGCCTGCGAGGCGCGTGCGCCGCCAGAGACGAGCCGCCGATGCCATCGGATCGGGCCATGCCGTGACACTGCCGATGGTGCGTTCACGATACACGATCGGCCGGATCGTCGGCGCGGCAGCGGCCTCCCAGACGAGGGCTTCGCGGAACCACGCAGGGGCGGCATCGAGGCCGTCCCAGTCACCGCAAAAGCGGCGGGGCAATTCCACGCCGAGATGAATGTCGGCGCAGATGCCCGGCAGGAGCGTGACGATGGCCGGCGCGGCCTGCGGTGCGCTGGCGGGCATTGCAGCTGGTCCGGCGCTTCCGAGGCCCGGCTGACGCGCGAGCTGCGCGGCGATCCGATCTGCCGACATTGCAGCCTCCCAGCGGAGGCTCGCGTGAGCGTCCCAGGCGGCCCATGCGATCGCCCCCGCTAAGCAGAGCGCGGCGATAACAAGCAGGCGCAGACCGAGATGCGTGGGCAGGCTCATGGATCAAGCAGCCGGGCTCGAAGCGAGGCTGTGATTTGGCACCGGGACCGCTGCGCTGCGCAAGCCATGGTTCACTCAGGCGGGAAGAATGCCCGGGCTTCAGCGGGAGGACTTCCCTGGTCTGATCCCGCCACGATCCGGAGGATGGTGCTGTCCTCTCTCCACGGAGCCGACCATGTCGCTTCACCTGTCTCGCCGTAACCTCCTGGCTGCGTCCGCCCTGCTCCCGCTCGGATTTCACCTCCCTGCAATGGCCGCGCCCGTGAATGGCCCGTACCGGATCGGCGCGTTCACGGTGACGCCGTTGCGCGACGGCCTCTTTCCGCTGGAGCCGAGCATGATCCCGGCCGCTGAAAGCCAGGCCGGACAAACCTTGCTGGAGGGGGCCGGTCTTCCTGCGAAGGGCCCGTCGCCGGAGCCGGTCAACGCGTTCCTGATCCGACGTGGGAAACGGCACTGGCTGCTTGATGCGGGCTGCGGCACCGTCCTCGGGCCGGGCTTCGACCGGGTAACCGCGGCACTGGCGGCGGAGGGCGTGCGGCCGGAGCAGATCGAGACCATCTGGCTCAGCCATCTGCACGCCGACCATGCCGGCGGTCTCTTGACGCCGGACCGCCTCGCGCGGTTCGCAAACGCGGAACTCGTGCTGCAGGAGCGTGAGGTAGCCTACTGGTCGGATGCGGCTGCCAGAGCCTCCGCTCCGGCTCCATTGAGCCCGATGTTCGAGACCGCACAGGCGGTGCTGGCGGCCTATCCTGACAGGATCCAGCGTGTCTCCGGCGAGGCGGAGCTCGCACCGGGTATCCATGCGCTGCCGCTGCCCGGCCATACGCCGGGACATATGGGCGTCTTGATCGCGGACGGCTCCGACCGCCTGCTGATCTGGGGCGATATCGTCCACTCGCGGATCCTACAGATGCCGCATCCGGATTGGACGGTGATCTGGGACACCGATCCAGCGGAAGCGATCACGACGCGACGGCGCATCCTCGACCGTGCGGCAGTAGACGGCTTGAGGGTGACCGGGATGCACCTCGCCACAAGTGGAAGGATTGAGCGTGCGGATGCGGGTTACGCACTGGTCTAGCAGCGCCGCAACTAGGGGACCGCGGATGTCCACTTTCGAGGTCTCTTAATTGGACAATTGGCGACCGCATTGGGTCGGAAGGAGGCCGTCTGCTTTTTCGGTCGCACGACCCCGAAGCGGACCGGCAGCTTTCGGCCAGACTACGCCATGCCGGATCGCCGATAAGCGCAAAAGCGGTCGTTCGGCTTTGCGCCCATCTCGGCCACTCAACGGTTTCCTTCAACTCCTTAAAAGCAGACAAACCCCGGGCCGCAGATCGTCAGCGAAATGACGGTCTGGCAGGTCGAGCGCACGACGCCGGCTCGTTCATCATCGGCCCGAGAATAGGACGACAGTCTCGGCCGCCTCGAAGACCCGAATTGCCACGAACTGTCCCAGAGGCCTATCGATCGCGACATGCGGATGATCTGGCTCCGCCCTGCCCATCAGCCGCACGGGATCCAGAGGGCATCCTGACAACCGAACTGTCAGTTTCCGAGGCACGCCGCATCGCCCTGACCGCGCAGGATTTCGGTGCGCGGCCGCGATCGCTCGATGTGGACGCCCCACGGATGCGCCGGGCAATCGGCCGGCTCGGCCTTCTGCAGATCGACAGCGTGAACGTTCTGGTCCGTGCCCACTACATGCCGCTGTCTTCGCGTCTGGGAGCCTACGATCGCGGCACGCTCGACACCCTGACGATCGCTCGGTCGAAATGCGTCTTCGAATACTGGGGCCACGAGGCGTCCCTGCTGCCGATCGAACTCCAGCCCCTGCTGCGCTGGCGCATGGACCGCGCCTGTGAAGGCCGCGGCGTCTGGAGCCGGCTCGAACCATTCGCGGGCGCACGGCGCGCGGAGGCCGACGCCCTGCTCGCCCGGATCGAACGGGAAGGCCCGTTGGCGGCTTCGGAGATCGCGTCACCGAAGTCTTCCAAGGGCATGTGGGCCTGGAGCGATGCCAAGCACGCGCTCGAATGGCTCTTCTGGGCGGGCTTGGTCGCGTCGACGCATCGGCGGGGCAGCTTCGAGCGCGTGTACGACCTACCCGAACGGGTGCTGCCCCGGTCCGTCCTCGCCCGACCGACCCCAAATCCCGCGGATGCCCGTCGGGAGCTCGTGGCGCGATCGGCGCAGGCGCTCGGCGTCGGAACCGCGAACGACCTGCGCGACTACTACCGCCTCTCGCCAGCTGATGCGCGTCTCTCCATCGAGCAACTCGTCGAGGAGGGCGTCCTCATTCCCACGAGCGTTCGCGGGTGGCAGTCGCAGGCCTATCTGCACCGGGATGCGCGATCCGGCCGCCGGCACCGCGGGGCGGTTCTCCTTTCGCCGTTCGACCCGCTCGTCTGGCACCGTCCGCGGACCGAGCGGCTGTTCGGGTTCCAATACCGCCTCGAGATTTACACGCCCGCCCATAAGCGCGAGCACGGATACTACGTTTTGCCGTTCCTCATGGACGGCGCGCTCGTCGCCCGCGTCGACCTGAAGGCGGATCGCAGGGCCGGCGCGCTGATCGTCCTGCGCACGCACCTTGAGCCCGAGGCGCCGGCGGAGACGAGGGAACGGTTGTCCGAGGAACTGAACTCGATGGCGATGTGGCTCGGGCTGTCCGATGTTCTGATCTGAGCGGCTGTCGGCCCCGAGGTGGTTCGACTTGGTTGGCCTAAGTCGGGTCGCATCGAAGGCACGCGCCCTGTCCCCCCGTCCTTTGGCGGGTCAGTTTTCGCGTACGACGCGGACCAAGCCGTCGCCATGCTCGTCCGGGTCGAGGATGAACGCTCCGGCCCCCAGGTTCGCCCGGAGAAAGGCGACATGCGCGGCGGTGATCATCTGCCCCGGGAGCAGGCGGGGAATGGCCGGTGGCACGACCGCGACCGACTGCCCGGCGATCCTTCCGACGGCCTGCTCGTAGGGCACGCGATCGAACTTCGCCGCTGCGGCCTGCGGGGGTGGAAGTGCGGGCGCCGTCGGAATTGCTGGCGCGAGCGAGGCGTAGTCCGGTGCGTCGTCCGGGATCGCGTGGAAGCAGGCATCTCCCCTCTTGGCCGCAGCGGCCAAGTCGCGGACGCCCTGGACGAGACGCTCGGCGTCCGCATCGGTCGTGCCGAGCGAGAAGCTGAAACCAATATGGCGCAGGTCGCCCAGCACCGCACTCACCTTACGTTCGGCCTGGAGCCACTCGTCGGCCTCGTAGCCGGACATCCCGAGCCCGCGCACATCGAGGATCAGGAAAGTCGGATCGAGGTCGTGCGCGCCGGGACCGCCGATCATCTCCCGCCCGTAAATCGCGATCCCGTCAACGGACGCGAGACGATCCCGGACCGAGTCGGCGAGGTCGACCACGCGCTGCCAGAGTCGCTGGCCCTCGGCAACGTGGACACGGCGCGTCGCGTCCAGCGACGCCAGGATCGGCACCGAGGGGCTCGTGCACTGGAGCATCTCGAACGCCCAGACGAACCGCTCGCGGTCGATCAGGTCGCCGGAGACCAGCATGAACGAGCCCTGCGCGAGCGCGCCCATCGTCTTGTGCACGCTCACCACCATCACGTCCGCGCCGAGCGCCATCGGGTTGTCCGGCAGGCGGTCGCAGAACGGGTAGGCCGCGCCCCAGGCGGCGTCGACGATCAGGGGAACGCCGCGGGCGTGGCAGACCTCCGCAAGGGCACGGATGTCGCTCGTGACACCGAAGAAGGTCGGGCTGATCACGAGCGCGGCCTTCGCATTCGGATGGAGATCCAGAAGCCGGGCGAGCGCCGCGGGATCGGTGCCGTGCTCGACGTCCCGCTCCCGGTCGATCACCGGCGGGATCGCGACGAGGTTCACGCCCGCGTACACCGCGGTGCTGAAGGCCGCCTTGTGCTCGTTGGCGGCGATCAGCACCGTGTCGCCGGGGCCCGCGACCGCTGCGACGGCGGTTTGGATACTCTGCGTCGAGCCACCGGTCGAGAACCGGCAGAGTTCCGCGCCCCAGGCCTCGGCCGCAAGGCGATAGGCCTGCTGCATCACCCCGAAGGACTCCGTGCGGTCGTCGAGCCCCTTGGGCGTCAGCACGTCGGCCTGGAAGGCCCGTTTGCCGAGGAGGGCGACAATGTCGGGCGAGGCCGCCCGTCCTTCGTCGTGACCGGGACCGCCGAAGCCCGCGATGCTGCCGCGCTCGACGGCCGCGAGGGCGTCGAGGATCGGTGCCTTGGACTGATCCATCATCTCGTCTTCTCCCCCGCCTGCGCCGAACGCCATGGACCGCCGACCGGAAACAGCTGGTCGAACGGCAGGTCGTGTTGTGGTCGTCCAGCCTTGTCCTGCGATGTGTCCGGCCGCCCTCGGAACGGGCAGCGCCACTCGTCGCCGACCGCCCGTCCGCTGTACTGGCGGGCCTCGGACGTCTCGCCGTGGCGCGCGAGCATCGGGTTGAGGCTGCCCGCCAGATCGAGATCGCGGTCGAGGATCGAGGTCCGCAGCTTCTCGTAGCGCCCTTCGGCGCGCAGGCGCTCGAACTGCGCGTGCAGATTGAAGACGAGCGCCGGCGATGCGAACCGCCGCGCGGGACGGCTGGCCCGGGGGTGAAGGCCGACGACGAAGAAGGCCTCGCCGCCGAAGCTCAGCGAGAAATGCGGGTTCTTGGGATCGCTGGCGACCCGATCGTCGTGGGGGAGACCGAGGGACGCGTCCTTGTCCGAAAGCGACTGGACGCGGCGCCAGAGCCGATCCTCGAACCCCGCCTCGTCGAGGTCGCCCGGCCCCTCGAAGACGACGGCGAAGCTCTGGAACAGATCGGGCTGCGCCTTGTAGCTCGCGATGAAGGCGAGCTGGGCGGGGTAGATCCGCATGTCGTCCCAGCCCGACCGGATGTCGCGGGCGACGACAATCCTCAACCGCCCCCGCGAGAGGGCGGATTTCGCACCTACGCAGGGAAACGGGGCGTCACGGATGAAGGCGCGGAACGCCTCCGCGCTGGGGTGCACGCGATCATCCGGTGGCAGTCGCATGGCGCAGGAAGCCTAAGATGGGCGCAGAGTTGCGCTGAACGGCAGCATAGGGCGGCTGCGGTTTGGGCAACTGCGCTCGCCTGGCCTCGTTTCCGGGCCGGGAAGTCGAGAGCCTGCGGCATTTGAGACTAGATCTCGTGTTGCCTAATAGATGTACTGCGGCGCATTTGACCGATGTGTCGTAGTTTCACGAAGGATGCGAACGGGTTGGCGTCGTTTGAAGCGCGGTCTGTTTTCGGGTGATGACAACTGCGTGATCCGGTCTGGCCGGCTTACATGCCTCGATCGGCTGGATTTGACGGTACGACTTCGGATTCGCGGGCAGGAACATCCTAGTTCGGCCCTGAATTACGACCCACTCCATTGCGACCGCGGCGATGGTCGTCCCGGTCGCGCGTTCAGATCCCAGGACATCCGATGACCGACTCCGCCGACAAGCGCCTCGCGATGCAGGACCCCCGCACGCAGTACCCGCAGCCCCCGTTCCCACGGCAGCCGCAAGTGGCGCCGGGGCTGGCCGAGGCGATGGACCCGAAGCCCGACCACGGCGAGACCAGCTACAGGGGGCATGGGCGTCTCGCAGGCCGGAAAGCTCTCGTGACGGGTGCCGACTCCGGCATCGGGCGGGCGGCGGCGATCGCGTTCGCCCGCGAGGGTGCCGACGTGGCGCTCAGCTTCGTCGAGGACGAGATGCCCGACGCCCGGGAGGTCGCCAAGCTGATCGAGGCGGAAGGGCGCAAGGCCGTCCTGCTGCCGGGCGACATCACCGACAAGGCGTTCTGCGACATGCTCGTGAAGAAGGCCGTCGCCGATCTGGGCGGCCTCGACATCCTGGTCAACAACGCCGGCAAGCAGACGAACCAGAAGGACATCGGCGATATCACGGACGAGCAGTTCGACCGGACGCTGAAGACCAACCTGTACGCGATGTTCTGGATCACCAAGGCCGCCCTGCCGCACATGCCGGCGGGCGCGTCGATCATCAACACGGCCTCGGTCGTGGCCTACAATCCACCGCAGATCCTCGTGGACTACGCGACGACGAAGGCCGGCATCGTGGCCTTCTCGAAGGCCTTGGCGAAGCAGCAGATTGCAAAGGGCATCCGCGTGAACGCGGTGGCGCCGGGGCCGTTCTGGACGGCCCTGCAGCCGTCTGGCGGCCAGCCGCAAGAGGCGGTCGAAAAGTTCGGTTCCGACGTCCCGCTGGGCCGCCCCGGGCAGCCGGTCGAGCTCGCGCCGGTCTACGTGTTCCTGGCAAGCCAGGAGGCGAGCTACGTGACCGGAGAGGTCTACGGGGCGACCGGCGGAAACGGCACCGTCTGATGCGAACGACGTAATTCCGATCGACCGCCTTCGCGGACGAACGAAGGCGGTCGGCTGATGAATTGGAGGGAGGCGGCTCACCAAGCTTGGCTTGACAGCCGCAACTCTATCTACCTGTCGTTGAGGGATAACAACATTTTGCACCCTAACGCGAAGTGATGCCGCCAGCTTATCGGCCGGCATGTTCAACCTTAATACGCGGCAAAAGGTGGGTTGACTTTTATCAATGTGGCTCATTCTGGCATGTGCCATCGATTGATCGATGAGTATGACGTTTGCAGACGATCCTGTTCGACCGCAGGGATCGTCATCGATATATCTTGACGCGAGACGATGCCGGAATTCCTGCCGCCTCTCGCTGGAGCCTGAGAGGCGAGCGCACAGTCTCGCCGTCGGCGCGTCCACCAACATCCTATCGGGCCTCGTCGAGCGAGAGATCCTTCCGAAACTTCGCGGTTTCCATCGCCCGCAAGTTCAGGCCGCTGCGCGGGATATTCACGCACTGACGAGGCTTCTGCTCGACAATCCTGGTGGGTTTCAAACGGAAGTCACCCGGCACGCGGTCGGCGGCACCCCATGGCACGTCCTGGCAGGGGAAATGCTGGTGCCGGTGGCGCAAAATCTCGGTGTGATGTGGGAGCAGGATCTCTGCGACTTCCTCCAAGTCACGGAGGCGATGGGACGGCTCCAATCCCTCCTGCGGGAGGCGATCCCGCCGCAGGTCGGGCATGGGGTTGGGCAGCCTAGGGGCAGCATTCTTCTGGCTGCAGCGCCGGGAGAGACCCACACCTTCGGCCTCTGCACCGTGGCCGGGCATCTCCGCGATGCGGGCTGGGCGACCGCGATCGTCGGCGGAACGCCCACCGATTCCCTGGCCACGCTTCTCGCGGACCTCGCCAACGGCTGGTACGATGCCCTCGGTCTCTCCCTCGCCTGCGATGTCCATTCCCCCGCCTTGAGCCAGGCGATGCCGGCGATCCGTCGTGCCTCGCGCAATCCCGCCTTGCGCGTCGTTGTCGGAGGCGCCCTCGTCGCCCGGGGTGGCGCAGAGCCCGCGATGTGGGGCGCCGATGCCTGCCTCACCGATCCTGCGCAGTTGCTTCCCGCGCCAGCGGCCGTGTGACCGGAAGCGGACGACCTGCAACCATTCCTGTTGCGCTCAGTTTGGACCGAATCCTCCCGCCCCGAGACTTTCGCTTTGGCACGCTATTTCTTCGAGATTGAAAATGGCGGCCTGCATAAGGACGAGACCGGCACGGAATGCCGCGATCTCGACGAGGTCCGGGCCATTGCCGTGCGGACGCTCACGGGCATCGCGGGGGAGGAGTCCGTCGCTCACGAACGGCATACCATCGCGATCGTGGTCCGCGATGCGACCGGGGCCTCCGTGCTGGATGCGACTTTGACTTTGACGACCGCCTGGTCGAACCGGGCCGAGGCGTGACGGTGGCCGACTCTCACCTCCCGACCCTGACGCCGCTCTTGCGCAAGCTCGACAGTGTCATCCGCCTCAACGACGAGGAGCGGCGGGCCGTGCTCGCCCTGCCGCACATGATCCGGCAGGTCGGCCCCCATGAGGATATCGCCACGGTCGGGGAGCGACCCGCCCATTGCTGCCTCGTCCTCAAGGGCTGGGCTCACCGTTACGCCTATACCGCCACGGGCGACCGCCAGATCCTGTCCTTCTACATCGCCGGGGACATCCCGGACCTGCAGCATCTCTACCTGCCGGTGATGGACCATTCCCTAGCGAGCCTCACCGCGTGCACCCTGGCCTTCATCCCCCATGAGGCGATGAGGGCCCTCGTCATCGGCCGGCCCGGGGTGATGGCGGCGCTCTGGCGCGATACGCTGGTCGATGCCTCGGTCTACCGCGAGCGAATCATGACGCTCGGCCGCCGGCAGTCCCTGGGCCGCACGGCCCATCTCTTCTGCGAGATGTACATGCGCCAGCGCGCCGTGGGCCTGGCGGGCGACCTGTCCTGTCCCCTGCCGCCGACACAGGCGGAACTGGCCGATGCCGTTGGCGTCACGGCGGTGCATTTCAACCGGTCGCTGCGGACCCTGCGGGCGCAGCGCCGGATCGTCCTCCAGGGCGGGCAGCTCACCATCGACGACTGGCCGGGCCTCGTGGCCACGGCCGAGTTCGATCCCGTCTACCTGCATTTCAATGAGGACCGGCAGCGCTCCGACGAGCGAGCCTCGGCCTGAGGGTCTAGCCGCGAAGCTTCAAGGACAGGCGGCGCGCACCTTCCCCAAGGGCGGTCACGAGCAGCACGGCGGCCGTCAGACGCGCCGCCCCGACCCAAGTGGCGGCCTCGGAGCCGAGGGTGACGATCAGCGCCGTCGCACCGCCGGCCGGGTTGATCGCGCCGAGGAGGGCCTGTGACAGCAGGGTTCCGGCCACGGCCGCCATCGTCGCGGCCACCCGCCCGATCGTCAGGGGATGGAGCCCGCTGAAGCTCGGGTCGTGTGCGGCGCCGAGCACGGCGAGCGCCGCGAAGCCGCAGGCGGCCCCGCAGAGCTGGCCGACGGCCGTATTCCAGGCACGCGCGCTCGGCAGATCCGGCAGGTGGACCTGCAGCAGGATCGCGGCGCCGAGGCTCGGCACCAGCAGGGGCTCTCCCACGGCGATGGAGAGGGCGCCGACGAGTCCGAGCACCAGCGCGGCCATGAGAGCCTGAAAGAGGTCTTTCGCCATGGCTGCGTCCGTCAGGCTGCCGTCGCGCGGGGCGACGCCAGGGGCCGGACGTCCTGTTCGCTCAGGGCCGGGGCGGGACCGTCGAGACGGCGCGCGAGCTGGGTCCCGAGGACGGCGGCGTCCGGCAAGCCGCGCAGCATCGGCACCGGGGCTGACAGGCTGAGGCCCCGGACATGCGGCCACAGCTTGCTCAGGCCGACCCCGCCCCCGTCCCGCACGGTCAGCGCCACGTCCCCGGTCCCGTCGGGATGGACCCGCACGGCGACGCTGCGGAGCGCGCGCAGGGGGATGTCGACGGTGCCCTGGAGGGCGATGCCGTGGCGGATGACGATCCGCAGAGTCGTCACGGTGTAGGTCGTGCTCCGGGCGAGGGCCCAGGCGAGGAAGGCAAGGATCCCCATGAGGGCCGCCCCCTGGGCGAGCAGCACGGCGGTGTCGAACACCTCCTGGGGGCGCAGGCCCCTCAGCGAGACGATCAGCGCCAGCTTCCAGCCGAGGAGGAGCGCGAAGTAGGCGGCGAGCCAGCGGCCCTTCAGGAGGTAGCGGCGCAGGGCCGAGGCCAGCGGTCTCCCCTGCCACAGGATCCGCTCTCCCGGCTCCAGGCGGACGCCCACGGGGCGCGGGGGAGTGCCGGCCGGGGCGGCGGGGTGGGGTATGCGCATCGTCATGCCGTGGTCCTCCGGCCGAGATCGTCGCGGGGCGGGCCGCCGAACCTGCCCCGCCGCACGCCCTCGGCGAACATCTTGCCCCCGGCGAAGTACGCGCTGATCCGATCCTCCTCCCGGGCGGTGATCCGGTCGGGATCCTTGAGCTCGGGGATGGCGGCGAACTGCTCGGCGTAGATCGAGCGCGTCTTCACCCGGCGGAACTTCGGGCTGACATTGGCGAAGAAGACCGGCATCAGGCGACAGCGTCCGTCGTTTAACTCGACTTCGAGGTAGCGCAGCAGCTTGGCGCCCCGATCCACCCACAGGTCGCGGACGTGGCCGGCGACCTTGTCGTCGCGGCCGACCACCGGCATCCCCACCGGATCGGAATCGCCTCCCTGGACGTGCCATTCGTCGCCGACTTCGCGCAGCGGTACCAGTTGCAGCTTCTCCCCTTCCATCAGGAGGGGCTCCTCTTCGCGAAGCACGTAGGAGGCGGGACCGACGGGGTCGCGCATCGGGTTCGCACCGGTCGGCACGAAGGCAGAGCCGGGGAACGGGTGAAGGTGCCGGGCGGGCACCTCCGGGGGCGAGGTGAAGTTCGGCAGGGTGACTGTCCCGCCCTTCTGGAGCGTGAAGGTCTTGGGCGCCGGCGGCGGCGGGAAGCCGACGAGGGGATGGGCGCGGGGGGGCTGCGTCGGGTCCTCCATCGGGTAGCCCTCGCGCTTGTCCTCCGCCCGGAGGTACCAGCACAGGGTCCCGAAGAAGAGGGCGAAGGCCCAGAACAACACCACGACGCCGTCGATGTGCTGCGTCACCGCCCCGAGGTGGAATCCCCAGGCGCCCACGGCTTCGGTGGCGTTGGTGCTGCCGAGGAGGCCGGTGGCCGGGGGGATCCCGTGGCCGGCGGATCCGGCGATCTGGCTGACGCCCTCGTTCACGGCTGGCCTCCCTGGTCGGTAGCGGATGCGGCGTGTTCGCGGCCGGGGCCCTTCAACCCTGGGAAGACCGTGAGCAGCTCCTGCGCGTGGTCGGCGGGCTTCGGCAGCCCGTAATGGCAGGTGGCGCAGAGGACGAAGCCGTTGCCCTCCTGCGGGCCGCGCATCCGATCGGGCAGCACGATCGTGTGCGGGTCGTCCGCCGTCTCCCGGATCTGGGGCATCCGCACCGCCAGGGGCAGCAGCACGTTGCGGTTGATGTCCCGGACCATCTGGATACCGGAATAACCGGTCCAGCGGGCGGGCAGGCTCTGGCCCCAATCGTAGAAG
>Ga0182232_1000086_pt1 | contig 29773 bp, 35 predicted proteins | sample G6R1MG_30_FD_155484 | JGI IMG/M metagenome (GOLD analysis project Ga0182232, IMG submission 155484) | Phyllosphere microbial comminities from miscanthus, Michigan, USA - G6R3_NF_07NOV2016_LD2 MG | ecosystem: Host-associated > Plants > Phyllosphere > Phylloplane/Leaf | place: USA: Michigan... | reverse complement strand
ATCGGTTTTGTTGTCGAAAGTGAAGTAGACGACGATTTTGCCGTCCGTTATGACTTCCGCCATCGACGCTGCGCCTCAAGCCCGTTCCAGCTCGCGTTCGGCAGGTATATCGCGAGCAGCCTCGCGAAACACCTCCTGCCGGTCGGCTGCGGCTTCGCGGGATGCGGATGCCTCCCGGTTAGGTTCCGGGGCGGCCTCACGCTCGGGGGGTGTATCGCGGTTCTCCGAAGCTGCGTGGGCAAAGTCCTCGCTCGGACGGGCGGTTTCGCGAGGCTGCGCCTGTCGGTCCTGCTGCTCCTGCTCGCGCCGCTGGTCATTCTCCCGGTCGATCTTCTCGATGGCGCGGGCGCGGTCCTCGATCTGGCGGGGCCTGTCTGCGGCATGGTCGCGGGTCATTCGCTCCCGCTCGTCGCGGATCATCTCGAACAGGGCCTTTTGCTCCTTCATGCGGTCGATGCGCCCGGCCTGCTCCCGCTGGTCCTGACGCTCCCGCAAGTTCGCATGATCGACGTTGGCCTTGTGCCGCTCTGTCTCGTGACGCTGCACGATGGCCTCGCGCTGCTGGTCATTCTCGGCACGGCGTCCGGGGATCAGCTCGGCAACACGACCGGCAAGCCCTTTGCGGCGTCCGTCGAAGTCGCTCAGCTCGCGGTCTTGGCGATCATGCGAGTTAGTAAGGGCATGGTGCAGCCGCTTGTCGGCCTCGGTCTTCGCATCGTGAAAGCCGTGCCGCTGAATACCGTGGCGGGTCCGCATGTCGTCCGTCATGCGCCGGTGCGTGGTCTGCTGGTCCTGCTGGCGGCGCTTCTGCTCCTGATTGACGACGGCGGTAGCGCGCTGCTGTAGCTCCTTCTGCCGGGCGGTCTGCGCGGCCTCCTTTTTGGCATGCTCGACACGGCGGGCCTCGTCCCGGCGGCGATCGGCCTTCTGGTTGAACTCGCGCCGCATCTGCTCTCGGCGTTGGTCCGCCTGCCGCTGCATGGTGCGGCGACGGTGTTCCTCGACGCGCCGGATGACCTTCTGGCTGGCGTCCTGCTTACGCTGGTATTCGGCCCGGCCCGTGGTATCGCGGCGGCGATCCGCCTCCCGGTTGAAATCGATGCGGGTCCGCTCCTGCAACCTGTGCAGCTTGCCGCGTTCGGCTGCTGTGTCCGCGCGTTCCTGCCGCTCCTGGGCGCGGTGCAACGGCGTGAGCTGGTGACGTTGATGGGCGGGCCGGGATGGACTGGCGGCCTTGAGCTGCTTGGGTTGCTGCGCCATGTCCCGCTTCGGGGACGCCTTGCGCGAGCGGGTCGGCTTTGCGGCGGGTTGCGCGGGATCGGATTGCCGTTTTAGCCGGTCGGCCATTCCGAAGGAGGCGCGGCGGGCGGCTTCTCTCGTCCGGGAACTGCGGGCCACGACGGACGCTCCATATGACGGGACCGCGATTATGCGCGCCCCTCACGATCATATGGTAATTTGTAACGTCACATGTTTCCGAACACAATCAGGTAGAGGGGGGCGCTTACGCGCCCGCCTCGTCGCCCTGCTGGTCCTTCGGCTTCTTCGTGCGAAGCACGATCTCGCCGGGGCTGTTCGGGATCAGGTCGAGGCGAAGGTTAAACCCGTTGCCATCGTTGTGCGCCCAAGCCGCGCCGATCTTCGTCCAGTAAGGATTTTCACGATCCGGCACGAAATAAGCGTTGAAGTCTGGCTGTTTCTTGGTGGTGGACTCGCTCATCGTCGTTTCCTCTTGTTATTGGCTGGCTTGATCGCCCGCCATGACATCGTGCCTTAGTCCGGGCGGCCGGGACAGGTGCAAGTTCGCGATGGGGGAGGGGTATCCCCGGCCTGGCAGGCGCGACCCTTGCCGCGCCGAAGGTGGGGGACGCCCCCGGAGCGCCCCTGCTTAGGGTTGGCTTGTGCCTGGCCTGGTCGTCCGGCCATGATGTGGATGGTGGTGATCTCTAAGCCGGTCCGGTGACGGAAAACGACGCTGCGCGGGGCCTGCCGCCGGGAATGCCCCGGCTTTCGCCATAGGCCGGGCTGGATGGCCTTCCCGCTGGTGGACGGTGTTCGTGTGCGGTCGCCGGGCCGGAGGCTATCAGGCGGACGGATTTGACGGCCTAGCGGGCCGTCTCGATATGGACCGCCCTCGCGGTCATGGCGCGATGCGCCAAAGGTGCCGCCGGGCGGCGGCTGGTCATTTACCCTTACGCGGCCAGCGTACCGCCGTGCTCGCTTCGGCAAGGGGTGGGTCCTCGCCATGCTCGGCTGCGCCTGCGCGTGGCTCCGGTCCCGGCTTCGCCGCCCTTGCTCTACGCTGCGCGCGACGGTGCGGAGAACGCGATCGGGACGAAGAACGATGCAAGGGAGGAATCACGCCTGCGGCGCGATCGAACAAAGAACATGATAGAGGTTTAGGGGTATAGGGGTATACCCCTAGGAACGGGGAGGCGCGTAGCGCGGGAGTAGCCGTAAGGCGCGGGGGACCGGCACTGAGCCGGTGGGCCGTCTTCCAGGGGTCCGCTACAGCGGGGGAGGAAGGCCGTAAGCCGGGCGGGCGCTCTTTGCGGGGGCCACTTTCTTACCTCTGGCAAATCCCCGGCATGATGCCGGGGATCTGATGCCGGTTTTTAAAACAGGGTGAGTTGCTGCTGCTTGGCCTGCGCCGTGATCCACTCGCGCCGCTTCGCCTCGGCGTCCAGCATGGCGGTGACGTAGGGCAGGGGGCCGCCCCACTCCGACAGGATTTCCGGGGAGACGAATATCGAGCGGTAGCCGGTTTCGGTGATGGGGATCGGCTGGCTGTCCGGGCTGCGCACTTCGATATGGCTATAGGAATTGCCAAGCCATTTGCGCTCGAAGGTGACTGACAGGGAAATCCCCTGCCAGTCGAGCGATAGCTGTTCCTTGATGCGGTCCTCCATCATGCCGCCTCCTGCTGGAACAGGAAGTCGGCGGCGCGTTGCGCCTGACTGGCGGCGGTGAAGATGGCCCGCTTGTCGGCTTTCAGCACGTCGAGCCAGTGGCTCAGGTAAGCCGCATGGTCCTCGCGGGGTTCGGGGGTGAGGTCGAGGGCGGCGGAAAGGAAGGCCGCGCCCAGCTCCGCGATCAGCTCCTCGAAGGCATATGCCTTGTCTGCGAACCGCTTGCCGTACTCACGCGCAAGGCGGGTCGTGTGGCCGGTCCAGTGCGTCAGCTCGTGGATAAGGGTCGCGTAATACGCCGGGGGATCGCGGAACGCTTCGGGGGCGGGCATCTGCACGACATCTAGGCTGGGGCTGTAGCAGGCCCGATTACCACCATGCCGGATGACGGCACCGGTTGCCGCCGTGAACTGGTCCGCCCGTTCGATCCGCTCGAAGGTGGGCAGGGGTTCGGCCTCCGGGATCGCGTAGCGGTCGCCTAGGCCGTCGATCTGCTCCGTGTTGAACACGGTATAAGATTTCAGGAAGGGAATGCGCTGTTCGCTGTCCGCGCCCGGTGCCGCGCTCTCGTCGGTGCGGGTGATGCTGCCTGCATAGACAACCTTGCTGCCGGTTTCGCCCTTGCGGACTTGTCCGCCCTGCTCGGTTGCCTGCTGGTAGGTGAGCCATGTCGGGGATCTGAACCCCCGGTCGATGGTCGCGCCCCAAAGCATCAGGATATTGATGCCCCGATAGGCTTCGCCGTTGCTGCGGCGGGGCAGGATGATCCTGCCGGACGTGTTGCCGCTGCTCCATGGCTTCGTCCAAGGTTTCACGCCCTGCTCTAGGCTGGCGATGATGCTGTCGGTGACGGTCTGATAGATGTCCTTTTTCACTGTTCTTCTCTCGTCTAAAGGGTTGCGCATGCAACCCTGCTAGGCCGAGCGCCAATGAGCGTGGGGAGGCGGTCAACACTGTCCGGCGGGTAGGGGTATCTCCCGGCCTGGCAGGCTCGTCTTCGAGCCGAAGGCAGGGGATGCCCGCCGGACACGGGCCTAGGCCCGCCTGGTGTTGACGGCCGGGGCCGGCACGGCCCTCTTGCTGTCTTGATAGTCGGGAGGCGCCAACGGCGCGGGAGTAGCGAAGCGCGGGGGGACCGGCTCTGCGCCGGTTGGGCCGTCTTTGGGGGCCGCTCCAGCGGGGGAGGAGGCTTTAGCCGGGCGGGCGTCTTTGCGGGGGCCTCTTGCTTCGTGCCTTGCGTCAACGATCGTCACCGGATGGCCGAGACAATGGCTCGGGTCGCTGCGCGACTAGAGCGTGACCCTGAAAGGGGGACGCCTCTCCCCGGCGAACGCCGTTCCTTCAAGACTTTCTAAGTATTAGTCTGTAGATTGAGGCTGTGACCCGAACCTATGGCAGAAAACAGCGAGGCAGCGGTTCCGGTACTCCGGTCGATCCGGCGGTTTCGCTGCGCGATCTGACGATAAAGCTGTACGACAGGCAGGACGGCAACGGGGCCGATTGGGCGGCGGCAACGATCGCGTCCCTCCGTGTAGCCTTCTTCTGCCTGCAAAACCTTCCAGCCGATGATCCGAACCGGGCTGCGATAGCGCGGCGCGCGCATGACTTCGCCTATAACCTGATGGCAGGCTCGCCGGACAGCGATGCGCCGTTCACGGCAGCGGGCGACCGTCCGCAACGTCTGGTGTTCTCGATGACGGACCCGGCCCCGGAGCCGGGGCAGGACCGCCGGTAGGACCGAATGGCGAGGGCGGGGTGCTGGACGACTCCCCCCAGAACAGTTCGCGGTTGCCGGTCAACACGCCCGTCATGTCGTCTATGCGCCGCATGAGGGCCGTGGCGGCCTCGTATTCCGAGCCGCCGATCTTGGCCTGGCCGCAAAGCGTGGTCGCGGCCGTGCGGCAGGCGCGCATGGTGTCGATCATGCGGGTTTCGGTTTCGTGAGAGATGATGCGGGCTGATCGTCTGGGCATGCAAGTATATTAGAACATAGTAGGAACATTTACCAGCTATCACGGCGAGTCCGGTGCCGCTATACGGACCGACTCTTTCGGCTGGGGGCGGTGATGCGGATATTGGCGGGGGTCTCTGTTTTCGAGGTCGGCAGGCACACGGTCGGGCTGGGGAAATACGCCGACGACGCTGACCCCTCCCGGATCGTGTCCATCCGGGTTTCCCTCGATAGCGAGGTGGTCAACGTCATGCCCGGCTCTTGGCATGAAGACGAATACGACGCGATGGAGCAGGCCGCTCTAAGGTTCCTTGCGGACTCCGGTCATACGCTGCGTCTGCTCGACTCTTAAGAGAGCGCTTTACAAAGGAAAAAATGCAAAAACGGCCCCATATAATGGGGCCGTCAACAACTACAGATATGTATCGACAATTTTATCCAAAAGGTTTCCGAAACACGCTATTCGGACCTCCGAATATTCCTTTCTTCTCGATGGCTTTCACATCGATATGGAGGGCTTTATCACCAGTGGGCGGAAGCCCAAGCCCTTCCAGCATTTTGTCTGCGATGTTTTTAATCGGCATTGCCGCCACATCAAGAGTTCCCTGGAGCAATATCTGCTCGTTACTCAGATTATTGCTCTGGCAGTCTTGAAAAAATACGTCGGCACCTTTTTCCACCGCAGTCTGCAATTCCGCGCGATGGTCTTCTATGTATTTAGGGCTATATGTATAATTGATCGCGTCCCAGCCTCTTTTTGCTACGACATCCTTCGCACTATAGCATTTTCCTGTCTGTGCTTCCGCATTCCCACTGGTAAGGGCGAACACGGACAGAATAAGCGCAGCAGTCCCAGCGAGTCGGTGGTTCATTGGAGCCTCCAGCCTGCAAATGGCAGATGGGGTCGCTGCTTCCGTTTTGCAAAGTGCCGCCGCCCGGCCTCCGTTCGACGGATGCGGCTGGTGCGAAACTCAAGAGTTTCGCACCACTGACCGACCTTAGCCGGATCAGGCGCTTACGTGGTGCGAATGCCCGGTGCGAAATGGATCAAAGGAGAACCCTCTTGGACGGGGCAAAAGGCGGTCGTATGCCATTGATGTCATATAGCCCGCACGCTTCCGCTTCTGAGCCCCAGATCACTTAGGCGTGTTCGCAAAGCGTCGAAGCGATGAACGGCACTGGCAATGGCCTGCTGCTGTTGCTGGTCAAAAACGCCATCCGACACCGGGACTTCGACTTCAAGCCCTTTGACCCTCGTGGCGAAAAGTTTCGCCTCGTATAAAAAGCCGCCCTTGTAAACTGCTGCTCGCAAAGCCACAGCCAAATAATCGTGATCGATTAGATCATCTTTGACCTCAACAATGATAACATCGTCGGTGATCCCGCAACGGTCTCGGCGGACATAAACTCGACCAACACTTGCCCCGTTGGCGTTGACCGTAACGATTGGATCTTCTTCTACGACGCCTCCCTTCTCGTTCGCAAAAAACTGAGCGTCGACCAGGCCCTTAACCTCCCTCTCCGTTTTAAAGCAGCTATAGATCGGCAAATCGCCGGGGTTTTCGCGTATTTCCTTGCCTGTAACTCGTGTTCCAGATCGAACTTCAAAATAATCCTCATCGCCCATGCTAACCGTCATGGTTTCACCTGAGGTTAGCGCCTGAATTTCCTTCTTCGCGGCCTCAAGGTCGGCGCTTATCTCCTCAATCTCAGCCCTTGTTTCATCTATAAAATCTACCCGTGAGACAGCCGACTCCTTCTGGCCCAGCTCGACAAGCTCATCCTCCGTCCAGAAGCGTGCCACATCCCAACGGTCATTTTCGCTGAACTCGTCCGCTTTGACGATCTTAGCGATTTTAGCACTGCCGACACTTGCAACGTCGCCGCTAGTGAAATCGACGAACATCTCCGCAATGTCGGCTAGATCGTTGTCGTCGGGACTTGGTACCCGTTCCCAATTGAGGGTCTCGCCAATGGTTCTGGCAATCCCACAAAACACATCTGGCCGGGGATCAGCGGGACTGTGCCGCTTCTCAAGTGCAAGGATGTACGTGAGCTGTGCTGTGTTAAAAAATGTATTCCTTGGCAGGGCAATGGAAGCGATGAGGTTGCACTCACCAAGAATGCGCGCCTTAGGACCTGGATCGGTTCTATTTAGCAAGCCAAGCGGAACAATGACGAACGCTCTACCTCCAGGCTTCAACGCTCCACTGATGTATCGAATAAATAGCGCTTCAACTCCTAGGCCCGATCTATCGTAATAATCCCTGATATCTATACCGTTTTGACCCGTTCCGGCTTCTCGTACTTCGTCTTTATAGACGCCGCTTCCTTTGGTGACATAAGGCGGGTTGGTGAGAATGACGTCCACTGCTTCCTGGGGCGGATTTTCGAGCGATCCCAACGTCTCATTGTTGTTCATGAGAACAAACGTTTCAGCCATAAGCTGATTGAGTGCGCCTATGGTTGTTGATGGATCACGCACGATTTCTGCGAAGTGAATTAGCGTGTTCGCCTTCGCGAGGATATGGGTATTAGCGTCTACATCCACCCCGATAAAGCGGATGCGGCGCTTCGGTTGCCCTTTGGAAAAGACCGTGTTGGTAGACAGAGCCGGCACTAACAGCGCCGGTTCCAAAATAAATCCGCCGACGCCCGCTGCGGGGTCGAGAACCGTAGCCCCGTCAGCTAACGTGTCGAGGCGGGCCATCCGCACCATTGATCGGACCACATTGCGCGGCGTAAAAAACTGACCAAGCTTTTGCTGGCGCGCGCTTCGCTTAAGGAATGTTTCGTAGAGCCGAAGCTTGAACTCTGGATCGATAGTCGTTAGCGGACCGAAATCCTGAAATTCGTTCAAGATGTCGAGGAAGGTTCTATTAAAACCAGCAAGGGTGACCGTTGATGAACGGAGAAAAGCGAACCCGTTGATGATCGAAGTTTTGGATACAATCGTCTGCAATCCGAAAATCTCAGCGATTTGCGGATCGGCGGCAACTGTGTTGTCAGGAAAAAGGCTCTTAATGAACGGTCTTATTTTTGAAACATAATATTCAATGGCCGTAATGCCGTGCTTGTCTTGAAAATTCTTAGCGTCTTCCAATAGGCCATAAAATCTATAGGACTCGGGAAGCGTTTTCAGAGGTAAATTGTCTGATAAAAACTTCAGGACGAATATCTCGACGAAGGTAAGGAGGCATTGTTTCGGCTCCTCCTTCGTTGCATGCCAAATCGACTGCCATACTTTTTCTGCAAGGGGCGCCGGGTCTTTCGAAACACCTGCATCGCCCGCTAGAAGATTGGACAGCACTCCTGGTCCAAAATCTCGCTTATCGCTGTGATAGACGATCTTTTTCTGCTTAAGGGAATTCTCGACGTCGATATAAAGCCAGCTTTGGCCGTTCGACGTCACGGCAACAGGTGCCCCAATGGCTACCGCTGCGAACAACCCTTGTTCAGCCGCTTTTTGAAGCTCATTCGGAGACCGGAGCTTTGTGGGTGCTTTATGCTCTGCCGTTGCAACGGGTTTAAGTTGCCCGTCTTGACGACGTAGAAAGACTCGATCTGGCTTTGCTGATCCGGGGGTTTTTAAAGCTTTGTATAATGCGAATGGAAAATTTATTGACGACGGTATAGTTATATCAACACCGACAGCCTTCAGCTCTCTTATGCTGGTCGCGCCGATGTTGAGTTCTTCATAATCACCAAACTTGTTTCCTTTAATTCTGCCGCTGGCAAGATAACCCCTCTGATTTAGTTCTTCATTGGACATTTTTATACATTCTTTTTTGGTACGCTGCCGCCGACGGCAGAATCGGGGTCGATCATGCGCTATTAAAGCTTAACCTTGAGTTTGCCGACAAGCCTGTCGGTAACGGCTGTCTGTACACTCGCTAAGGTCCGTCTCAACGTTTTCCAATCCGAGGTTTTGCTATCGGTCTCTGGTTTTATTTGGGTATGCCTTTATCGGACCGGGATTTTCACGGTCCGATAAATACCGTTTGACCATGCAAAACGGACTATTATTATGAACCCTATTCAAATCGGACCAAAGGGGGGTTCATGTTCGTCCGCGCCTATCTCCGCGCCTCCACCTCCGACCAGGACGCGACCCGTGCGCGGGCTCAGCTCGATGCATTCGCCGAGGAACGCGGTCTGACGATCGCGTCGGCTTATATCGAGAATGAGAGCGGGACGACGCTGGCCCGCCCGGAGCTGTTCCGCCTCCTGCGGGACTGCCGGCCTGGCGATGTCCTGCTGATCGAGCAGGTCGACCGGCTATCCCGCCTGACCGAAGAGGACTGGCGCAAGCTGCGGGCGGAGATCGACGCCAAGCGGGTGCGCATCGTCTCCCTCGACCTGCCAACTTCTTGGAGCTTCGCCGCACCAACCGATGAATTCACCGGCCGGGTGTTCCAAGCCATCAATGGCATGATGCTGGACGTACTGGCTGCCGCGGCTCGTAAGGATTACGACGACCGGCGCCGCCGGCAGGCGCAGGGCCAGGCCCGCGCCAAGGCTGCCGGCCTCTACAAGGGGCGTCCAGAGGACACGGCCCGTAACGAAGCCATCGCCTCCATGCTGCAGGCGAAGCAGACCTGGGCGCAGATCATGACCGCAACTGGCTGCAGCCGGACAACGCTGCAACGGATCGCGAAGCGCATGAAAGCTGCGTGACGGCAGCTTCCAAGGCTAGAACCCATACTTCAAACGGCGTTTGGTGAAGGCCTCCCGGCCGCCTTCCAGTACCTCTTTCACCAAAGCGGCGACTTGAGGAGCATCGATCGACCCCATTCGCTCTGCCGTTATCTCCAAGTGACCGTCCCCGGCGTCTCCAGTCGCTGCGAATGCCAGGATCAGTTCTGCATCGCCAAGCACCGGAATGTTCGCGTTGTGGCTTGCGAATATAAATTGACGCCGCCGCTTCTCACTTTTGATTTTCGGGACAATTCCCTCCGATATAAAACGGTTATCAAGGTTGTCTTCAAGCTGGTCGACCACTAATGGCACATCGGACTCGATCAGAAGGAGGTAAAGCAAAGCCGTTGCTTTTTGCCCGGTCGACAGATCCTTTAGGTCACGCCACTCCTCAGGCGCACCTTCAGGAGAAATGTTCAGCTCGACATTCGTTGTTGCCGACAGATCGAGTTCTTCAACCAGCATCGACAACTCAGGGGCCAGCGCCACCATCCGCGCAGCTTGGGTCGCTGGCACGCCGAACTGACGCGTCAGTGTCGAGACGCCTTCCGAAATCGCGAGCGCGAGCGAAGCCACCGACAGATCTGGCTGCCCCGCCAAAGCCGTAAGCGTCTCTGAAATGCGACCGCCGGGCTTCGCTTTTAAAAGGTCGTACAGTGGTTGGCGGTCGCCGCCATAGGTCACGCGAACCCTAACATTCCCCCTGAGCTGCCGTCCGATACGCTTCGCCGCCTGCTCCAGCCGGCCAAACTTCTTCCTTTTCAGGTCCTCCCACGCAGCAAGCTCATTGCGCCGCCGTTGCAGGGCGTCTGCAAGTCGGGCGGAAACCGTAGCTCGCTCAGTTGCAAGGGGTTTTAGCCGCTCGATCATGCTTTGCAGGCGTATGAATTCAGCGCCATCGATATTTTTCTCGGCCTGCAGCTCCCGAAGTATTTTCTGGTATGCCGCCTGTGTCGCACTCTTGCGGGCTGAGACCGCGTTTCCCGCAGCCACAATAAGTGCATCTACCTTTTTCAGAGCCGCTTCTATAATCCCGGCGGCTTTATCAGCCTCGGCGCTTACAGAAATTAGTCCGCCATCGAGAGCCTGTAGCTCTTGTCTTGTCGAAAAATCCTTGATCTGCTCAGCCGCTAAATCTGATCTATCGACGGGGAGCAAAGCTCGTAAGTCGACCGCAATTTCACGGAACGGTTCGATGCGATCGGCCACACTGCGCACTAATGCGTCTTCGCGAACGATCACGCCCTGATCTTTAAGTTTTTCTTCGACACCGGACTCGCGGTAACGCTTCAGTGTTTCTTCCAGGCCAGGCAATGCCGCCAGGTGCTCTTCGATCTCGGCCAGCCGCGCCTGGGCCTGCAGAATGTCCCGCCGGCTCAGCGCAAGCTTCCGCTTCGCCTCTGTATAATTACCGTCTTCAAGGTCATCCGGAACAGCGAACTGGTGCAGAAGCTCGGTCAATCTCGAAGGGTTTCGGGCCACTTCGGAAATCTCATTCTGCCCGTAGATGGCGGCACGGGGCACCACATCTGACGGCTTCAGATTGAGAACGTTACCGGTATCAAGGTCACGGACGATGGGCGGATTGCCGACATTCCTCTCGATTAGGAAAGTGCGTCGATCGGGCCGATACGAGCGCACAGCAAGAGAAATTTTGGTGCCACTTTTCAAAACGTTCTGGACGATGCTTGTATGGACCTGCTGCGCATCCTCCCCGAGCGGCTTTAAATTTAATACATATCTCAGGCTCTCGATGATCGTTGATTTTCCAGTGCCTCTGCCACCAATAAGGACGTTCAGATTTTCGTTGAAATGAAGTTTGAGGTCACGCAGGAAGCCGGGCGACTCCCAGGCCATAGAGAGAAATTCGACATGCTCTTCCGGCTTCGGCTGGCTGGCCAGGCGGATGCGCGAGTCGGGGTCAAGGAACGCTTGCCTTAGCCCTTCGAGGGTCGGCCGCGTCATCTTAATCCAGCATGACTTACCCTCGGCGGCTGCATCCGCGCACGCAGATAGATCGCCGCAATTCAGAACTGCTGGAGGCCGCTCTCTCTTGAAATTCGGATCGCTGTTTTCAAGCACGCGTCGATGCGCGATCGGTGTTCCCTCGATAGAACCAGGAATGGCAACAGCCATAAGGCATTCATGCCGCCATATTCTTGCCTTAACCTGCCCCGTCGGCACGGTCAGAAGCCCATTGTTCTGAGTTACATGGGCGGCGATGCACTGCATCTTCCATTCGTGACATCTCGAGAGAATTTCTTCGACGGATTTATCACCCAGTGGTGAAACTTCTGCCTCGCTGTGGACTCCGCATCCATGAATACGGCTCTGCACTTCATCCAGGGATGTCTCCGGATCGAATAGGCAGAGTATATGAATGCCGTCCCTGCTTGCCGCCTCAAAACCGGGGTATACGGTTATTCCTGCTGCAGTTGCGGCGTCGATCAGGCCGCGGGCAGATTTTATGCGGTAATGATCCGTGACCGCTATAACTTCGATGCCGGCGTCGAGAAGGGCAGCGACCAGGCCTGCGTTGTAACTCGCTTCGTCAGGATGCTCTACCGGCAGGCCGTGACGCACCAAATAGTCATATGGATTGACCTGTAATGCACAAAGATGGAAGCGGGCGCCATTGGGGAATGCATGCGCTTCATGTATGACTGCAGACATGCCAAGCCTTCAGAAGGGGTTCGACGACCGAATTCCATGCATTGATGTGCCGGCCCCCCGGCACGGATCACGCCAAGCTTGACCATACTCAATTGATGGACGGTTCTGCCAGCCCCTAGGTACAGGCGCTCCGGACAGGCATCGATCTGGAGGGCCGGGCCTACCGGCAAAAGGTAGACCTTTCGCCCCGTGTTTCGGCGGTGGCTCGATCCCAACAAAAAGGCCGCAGACTATGCTGCGGCCTTTTTGGGAAACAGAAATGTTTATCCGCCGGTGCCGCCGCCCGGAGCATATCCGGGAAATGGATCGGCCGGCTTGATTATCGGTGTTGCTCCGGCCGGAAGGATCGGCTTGTTAAAAACATCAGATGTTTTCGGCAAAATTGGCTTGGTCATCATATTTCTCCCTTGTTACCGGACATATTGCATTAATCAGGCTTGTACTCCAACTCTGATTTGAAGCGCACAAGGTAGACCTTTCGCCCTAGGTGTAAGGCGTTCCCTTAAGTCGTTATGGAGTCTCTAGCCGGCATATGCAAAGATAGCCCTAGCATTCATTGCATCTGGTACGGTTCATGCGGGTTTTATATTGCGGTTTGATCGTTATTTCTCTTGCCGGTTGCGCGGCACAGTCTGACAAAAGCTGTCTGCCGCCGAACGATGATCCTAAAATTTGGGTGATCTGCCCTACCCCTGGAAATCACCTCGCCATGCCGATGACGAATGGCGGTGTAGGCGCGGCCGTCGCTGCTAAACCGGCATCGGGAGCGAAGCGGTGAGGGCGCTGCGGTTAGGTCTGCTGGCGGTTGGGCTTTGTTCGTTAGGCGCGACGGCACAGGCGGCCTGCACCAACCCGCCCGGCGTCGAGGGACAGTTCATCTATTCCGTCACCAACCACATCCCGAATTTTTGCGACGGGACAACATGGCGATCCATGGTTGGTGGGCAAACGATCTATTCGGCGGGCGGCACGACAAATCCGGTGTTCACAGCTGCGAACGGGTATTTCGTTCTGACATCCGGCACGTTTAATGGAAATCTTGGAGGCCTAACCGGGGCGGACGCTTCATGCCTTACTGATCTTACCAACAATAATTGGAACGGTAAGAGCGCAGCACAGGGTTTCGGTGTTTTGAATGCTGCCCATGTGCATGCGTGGATGTGCGATAAAACAACCTGTGTTTTCCCGACTGCCAACAAAAATTATTACTATGCGAGTGCCGCCGATCCGACAGCTGGGGGAACGTATTTTACAACGGGACCGGATGGTCGGATGGGCTATAACATCAGCAATGGACCTGGCACCAGTGACAATGTGCAATGGTCCGCGTTGAGCACTTTCAATCTTACGACAACTGTTTGGACAAATTTTGGCACCAATTATTCTACTCAAAATACGATACCCTATACTACTTCAGACGCTCAGACTTGCGCAGGATGGACTACATCGGCGACAAATAACGGAACATTTGGCTCCACGTCCTCCGCTGACACCTCTAGATGGGCATCGAACACCACGGCTTGTACATCCGCGAAGCATTTAATTTGTTTGGTCAACCCATAACGCGATAACGCGCATTATACTCTCGGCCCTAGTGCTTGCTCTGGCCCTCGCCGACTGCGGCGTAAACGGCGTCGCACGCTTCGCGCAGGCCGTCCGGCTTTTGCTCCTGCCCGGCCAAGACCTTCAACGCCCTCTCATAGAGTTTGGTCTGGAACGCGTCCCATACCTCACGAAGAGCGGGATCCGCCTCTAGCAGGGCCGCCCATTGGTCTTCGTCGTAGGGGTGGTTCATGGCTGGTCCTCGGGGTGGTCCATCAGCAGCCGGGTCCAGCTTCGGAAATGCTCGGCCTGCCTGTCCTCGCTCGCGACGATCTGTCCGGTCCGGTCGTCGGTGAAGGTCCATGTGTCGTCGTGCGCGAGCGATGCCAGCACATCGAAAATCGTGCTGCGGTGAAGATGGCGCACGATCTGCGCGGCCGGAACGCCGGAGGCTGCCGCCATGCGCCAGATGGTTGCCGCCTCGCGCTCGGTCAATTCGACGGTGAAGGTGCGGCGCATGGCTCGTCCTCGGTGAGCATGTCGGCATAGCGGAGCAGCTTGGCCTGCTGCTTCGCGGGGTCAGTGCGCCACTGCCCGGTTTCGCCGTCGAGCCAGTCCCATTCGCCGGTCGCCAGCTCCACGGCGGCGGCAAACACGGCCGCATGCTGCGGCGTCCGGGTGGCAGCGCGATACACTTCCCAGATCGAGCGTCCGGTGAGCTGGGCGAGCTGCCGGACGGTTTCGGCCTCGTCGGCCGTCATGCGCTCGCGGGTCATCGGGTGGGCTTGGCCTCTGCTGCGAGGCGACCGACTATAGCCGCAACCTGACGGGGAGGAATCCCCTGCCCTAGCCCTCGTCCGTCCGCTCGTCGGCAAACCGCATGATGCCCTCGCGGACCATGTAGGCGTCGTGCTTCGCCCACCATTGCCACGCCTGACGGTTGGACAGGATCGAGAACACGGCCGCGAAGTCCCGCCAGGAAAGCTGCTCGTAGGGATTCATGGCCGCGAGGTCAGGCCGCGCGGCTTTCGCCGCGTCGATCTCGGCCTGGTGGTGCATATCGAAATGCGCGCCTGAGACCAGGCTGTGGAAAACCTCGAACGCCTCATAGGTCGCGACCATCATCGGCATGTCGTCCGGGTCGATGCCGAAAACGTCCGCCTCCTGGTCGGCAAGCTGATACCAGTCAGTGCCGATATAACGCTCGACCGGCATCTTGATCGCCACTTGCGCGATCAGACCGCGCAGGACAGCCACGGCATCGACGGTCGGCATGGCGCGTTTCCGTTTTAAAGCCCGTACAGGGGCTTCCGCCATTCAAGGCAGGATCATAGCCTAAAACAACTGGAGGCTATCGGGCCGCGCGCAAATCGGGGTTAACGGCCCGATCTAGTGGCGGGTCTTGTCGTTGCCCGCAGAGGCAAAAATCTCGTTCATGGCCCGGCATACGGCCTCGATGTCGGGGTTTCCGTTTCCGAGCTGGCTGCTCGATCGGGCAAGCTGGGCGCGGAAGTCCTCCCATGCGGCCCGCAGGGCGGGGTCGGCATCAAGAATGGCCTGCCAGCGTTCGCGTTCGCAGCGGCTCAAGGCATGCCGGGGACGGTCGGGGTTTCCGGGTGGTCGGGCAGGACCCACATCGAGCAATGCGGGCCGTATCGGAGCGGCAGGGCCTCCCAAGCCGGGCCGTCCTTGGCAAGATCGGCTTCGTAAGCCTGATCGAGGACCGGACGGGCGGTACCGCCCTCCCCGATGATCGCGACGACGCGGGCGTTGCCCTGCAACGCATCGCCCGGAAACTCGCACACGCATGGCCCCTCGAAGCCATCGGGCAGGACCAGATACGAAACCACGCGGCGGCGCGGGGCTTCGCGGAGCAAGGCCAGCATGTCGGCCGTCTCCGTGACGCTCTCGACCTGTAGGGGCGGCATGGGTCCCCTCCCCTATTCGTCGTCGGGCGCGGCGTCGGCCCGATCCGGGTCCAGCCCGGCCGCGATATAGACGGCGCGGGCAGCGTTCCGCAGGGCCTGCCCGGTCGGGTGGACGCCCTGCTGAATGGAAAGGCTATCGCTGGCGAGCTGGGCTTTGAAGGCGTCCCATGCGGCGCGGAACTCGGGATCTTCGTCCAAGGCGGCCTGCCAGGCTTCGCGTTCCTGTCGGCTCATAGCTTCCCCTCCTCCACGGCCTGCTGCAGCACGGCCTCGACGCGCGCGCCGTAGCCGGGCCGGGCCTGAATTGCGGCGGCGAGGCCAGGCGCGATCCGCACGGTGAGATTCACCTTACGGGCCTCGGGCGGGATCGGCGGTCGTCCGCCTAGATTCTTCGTAACCATTTAGGAATATACTGTTGTTTATGCCAGGATAGGAAATATGTTATGCAAGTACAAGGTTTATGCACAGCACTAACCTCCTACCCGTAGGCCCCTTTACTTCGCCCGGTCCGGGCGCTGTCGTCTCAGAATCGAGACGCTGATAAAACCGTCAGCGGATTGGCATGGCCGAGCCGTTGGCGGTTTTCTGTTCCAGCTGCCCATCTACCCTGTTCGATTCCCCCGGAAGGGGGAACGAACGTCGCCCCGCAGGGGCGAAACGATCTACCCCGTCCCGATGGCCTCAGGAGAGCAGCGCCCGCATCCCCGTGTCACCCGAAGGGCCGGAGCGGAGCGAAGGACGGCGAAGCCGTTGACCGGGGGAGGACGCTGCTAGGCTCAAGGGCTGGGACATCAAAGCATCGGCCGTGAGGCCGATTCCGCATGGCCGCGAAGCGGCCCCGCTTTTTGAATTCGGCCGCAGGCCGTCCATTGCGCCCTTCAGGGCGCCACCGCGATAGCGGCCGTTACCCGTATGGGCGGAGACTACAGGCTCCGGTCGCCATGGGCGACTAGGACGCGGGCCGGGAGGTATCGTCCCCGCTTTCCCCTTCTTCTTAATTCTAGATTCTAAGATTCTAAGTTCTAGAGCCGATCATACAGCAAAATCAGCGGGTTAGATGGTTAACTATGAGGAATGTGGGGAATCCTGTGAGGTTTTGGAGGCAAAACGGCCTCTGGCTGTGAGGATTCGGAGGCGGGGAATGAGGATTCGGAGGCTGAACTATGAGGGATTGGAGGCGGTCGGCAGTCTGTATAGCCAAGCTGTCTGCCGCCCGGACAGGGTACAACTATGAGGGATCGGAGGAAGGTATGAGGGATTGGAGGCGTGGCCGCCCTGCCCCTCCCTGGCCGGTCAGACCGCGCCCGAGCGGCTGCAACTATGAGGAAATGGAGGAAACGGCTGGATCGCATACCGCTTCGGAGCCAAGGGTCGGCCGTGCGCGCGCGCAGTTATGAAAGATGGGAGGAATCCCCTGTAGGCGGCGGATTTCCTTGGGTTTGCGCGTCCCAGATATGAAGGATTGGAGCGCGGCCACGATCGCCAGCGGCTTCCCTTAGGGATGGGGCGGTCGCCAGCTATGAGGAATTGGAGGCGGCCGAACTATGAGGTTTTGGAGGCGCGGCGCAGGCGATCCCGCCGGAGCATCCGCTGCACGGACGGGACAGGTGGCATGACGGCCTCGACGGTGCCGCTGATGCGGGCGCGTCGGCCGACCCTGGGCCGTTCTGCCTCCGCGTGGGCGTGTTGCAGGGCTTCCGCGTCCTTGGTCATCCATAGGACCTGAACGGCCATGACGCGTTGCCCCTGCTTCACCGGCAGGACGCCGAGCGTGAACGGCGCGAGCGCGTTGATTTCGTCCACGGCCGGTTTCAGGACGTGCTTGTTCAGCTCGCCGAATGTCTTGTATTTGCCCGGCATGACGCCAAGCATTTCGCGGAACTGATCCAGCGTAAACTGATGCGACTGCTTCAATTCGAGGCCGGTCCACTGCGCTATATTCTCGTACAGGCTGACGGAATATTTCGAGGAGAAGGCCATCAGCACGGGCAGCTTGATCTTGCCCCAGACGGTGGAGGCCCGAAGGATCTCCACCAGGCGCTTGTCGAAGCTGTAGGTGAGGACGCCGCCCCGCCGGTCGGGGTCGTCCATGTCGTTGCCGCCGAGGAGCTGGACGTTGCGCGTCTTGCCGTTCGGCAGCTTCACGGTGATGACGGTTTTCATCAATGCCGTAATGACGTCCTCGATGCGGCTGTAGCCCTTATGGCCGTCCGCTTTCAGCATATCGAGTTCGATCGAATAGTCTTTCCCGGCCTCGACGCCCTGCATATGGGCGTTGTGCCAAAGTATGGTTATGGCGCGACGGGCATTGAGGGTGAGTTCCTGATGGCCGGTGATCTGAATTAACTCGGCAGGCTTCGTCGCCTCGTTCGGATTGCGAGGCTGCAAATCTAGGACCAGAATTTTCCCGGTTTCCTTGTGCATGATTCGTCCAGCCTAGCTTATGCGGACGAAAGCCAGAAATGAAATCTTTCAGAGCACAATTCAGAGTTATACCCCCATAACGCTGTAGGGGTATGCCCCTATAGCGTCATGATCCCGTCTTCGGCCGGGCGCGCTCCGGGTGTCCCCTGCCCTCGATCACGCGGTCAATGCCTTCCAGGAAAAGGTCGTGCATCTTGCACCGCTCATGGAAGGCGATTTCCCGCAAGCGGTCCATCACGTCGGGCGGCAGATACAGGCTCGACTTGATCTTGTCGGACTGCGCCCGCGCTGCCGGGGCCGCGTTCGTGTTGCTGGGCGTCGCGTCGATGCGGACCGGTTCAGCTTGCGGCTGCGTTTCTCGGGCGAGCTGGTCGATGAACGATTTCCGCTTCGGCGGCATGGTGGCTCCTGTCTTCGGTGAGTTGTTTGGCGGTCCAGGCCCAGAGCTGACGGATTTCGTCGGCGGCCTTGCTGTCGGGCGCGTATTCCGTGACGCCTAGCCCGGCCGCCATGGCATCCTGAAAATCGGCGCGGTAGCCGAGCATGGAGGGCGCGAGCGCGCCCATCATGCGGACGCCCTCGCCCGCATCGGTCGTGCGCCCGCTCGTGCGGGACGGCGGGCATTGGTTCAGGACAAAGGCGAAGGGCCGCTTGAGGCTCATGAGGGTCTGCACGGTCGGCTTCGCCGCCCGGATGTCCATGAGGGTCGGCCGGGCTGGCAACAGGCAGAGGTCGGCCGCCTTCATCGCGAGGGTCGTGGCGGTGGAGGCGATGCCGGGACAGTCGAGCAGCAGGAGGGTCATCCCCGCCTTTTCGAGGCTCGGGATCAGCTCTGGCAGACTGTTCAACCGGCCCTGGTCGAGCTGATCGACGGTCGGCGTGTCCGCCTCGCGGTCATTGCTCCACGCGATCAGAGATCCTTGCGGATCGAGGTCGAGCGCGAGGACGCGCTCACCGGCTTCGGCTGCTGCAACGGCAAGGCTCGCGGCGATGGTCGTTTTGCCGGAGCCGCCTTTCTGGGTGACAAGGGCGATCGTTCTCATACGGCCAAGCTTATCATGCGATGGAGTCGCCTTCTACCCCTATACCGCCATGCCCTTTAACCCCTATACCCCTGTAGGGGTAGAGGGGCACGGGACTTGACCGGCCGCCGTGACGGCCGGACTGTATCGGTCCCCCCGGACACAACGGAGACGTGCCGTGGCTCCTCCCGACAGAGACCCGACCGATTTTGAAAGAGCCGAGGCGGATCGCAACGCGGCGGTTGCCGAAGCGCGGGCGCTCGAAAAACAGGCGATCAACGCGGCGCATGCCGAACGGCAGGCCGTAGGCGATCGCGCCCGCTCCACGATCCAGCGGCAGGAAGGAGAGGCGGAGCGGCGGCACGATCACGAGGATTGGGAACGGGAAATGGGTATCCGCTGCCGCTAGACCGGTCGGGAGCCGCGGCGGGGCGGCGGCCGGTCGGGCGCGTTGTCGTTGGCTGTCGCCGGATGCTCCGCGCGCCATGCCTGGCCGAGATAGCCGGACCATTTCGCGAGATAGCCGATCGCGAGCTGGCGTAGCGCGAGGCCCTGCCAGTTGGTGGCGGCCTCGCGCTGTAAGCTGCGGCGGTTGGTGGACTCGGCCAGCCGCTCGCCGTGATGCCGGGCCTGCATGTCCTGATGCTGGCTGCGGATCGCCGCATCATGCGCCAGCATGGCGGCCCGGCGTTCCGCATCGGTCGGCGGGACGATCCGGGGCAGGGCGGTCGATACGGCAGGCACGACGCGCTGCGCCCATTGCCGCAACGTGGTCTGCCGGTGGCGGAACAGCCGGGTCCGCTCGGCGGCATCGAAGGCGAGGCGGGCGACCTGTAGCGCGGTTGCGCCTGCGGGAAGCAGGCTGCGCGCATTCTCCATCCGGCCGGAGCGGGTTTCCTCGCGCGCCGCAAAGGCGGCGGCGCGACGGCGGACGCGCTCGCGCATCGCCTCGGCCGCCTCGTGGCGGGCGGCTTCTTCGCGCTGCCGGTCCTCGGCGTAGTCGAGGCTCGTGTCTTTCAGCCGCTCGCGGGACAGGATGGCCGCGAGGCGTTTGCGGTCGGGAATGACATCGCGCGACCAGTGCAAATCCAGCCGGTCCCGGTGGCGGGTCATCGCGACATAGGCCGCATGGCGGTCGAGGTTGCCGGAGCAATACAGATGCGCCCGGTTCACGGTCGCGCCCTGGCTCTTATGGACCGTCATCGCGTAGCCGTGGGCGATGTGGTCGTAATGGTCGAGGCTGAACGTGATGGTCCGCGCATCGTCGCCGTCCAGCCGGACGGTGACGGTCCGGCCGTGCAGGGCCTCGACGGTCCCGAGACTGCCGTTGCGGACGCCCATGCGGCCGTCATTGCGCTGGAAGGCCACGCGCTCGCCGCGGGCGAGGGCAAGGGGACCTGTCGCTGTGGTCAAGGTCACGTCCGGCCCCAAGGCCCCATCCTGCCGGAGGCAGGCGCGGGCGAGGGCATTCAGCTCCGCCACGTCGCGGCGCAGATAGGCCATGACGATCTGCGTCTGGCCGGGTGCAGCGCGCCGCGCTTCGTCCCAAGCGGCGATCACAGACGCCTTGGCGGCGGCAGCGGTGGCATGGCCGTGGACCATGCCGGCCGCCTCGTAGGCATCGAGCGCGGCAGCGATCTGACCGGATGCGAGCTGTCCTGTAGCTTCCTTCATCCAGGCTGGCTTCTGCCGGCGGACGGTCCTGATCGCGACATCGCCCACGCGGGCAATGATGGCGCGGAACGCGCCGCCCGCCTCGATGGCCTGGAGCTGCGGCACGTCGCCCACGAAAACGATCTTCGCGCCGCCTTTGGCCGCGAAGTGCAACAGGCGCTCGGTTTGGCAGGAGCCGAGCATTCCGGCCTCGTCGACCACAATCACGTCCTTGGGGCCGGGCAGGTTGCGACCCTGCTCCCACAGGTACAGCCATTTATGGACGGTCCCCGTGACCTTGATCCCGGACCCGTTGGCGAGGCTGTGCGCGGCCTCGGCCGCGAGGGCCATGCCCGTAAGACGGAACCCGGCCGCCTCCCATGACTGGCGGGCGGCGTCGAGCATCGTGCTTTTGCCCGTCCCGGCGACGCCGGAGATGCAGGCGAGGCGGTTGCCGGTCAGGGCGTGATGCAGCGCCTCGCTCTGATCGCGGGCGAGGGACCATCCCTTGAACCGGGCTGGCACGTCCCCTTGCCCCTGCTGGGCGCGGGCGAGGGACATGGCCAGGTCCGCCATGCGGCGTTCAAGGTCTTGATGCGTGGCGGTCGTGAAGCGGACTCGGCCGCGCGCATCGCGCCCGGCCCGGACCAGCTCGGGCGAGGCATCGAGGCGGGCAAGGGTATCGGCAAAGCTCGCCGTGTCGGGCGTATGCCTGCCGACGAAGCGTTCCAGCTCGGCCCGCGTGAACGTCGAGCGGTCGCGCGTGAGGACCGCGAGCGCGTCGGCGGGTGTCGGTCCCGCGAGAAGGGCCGCGCTGCGCGCGGCGGCTTCCGCCTGGGCTGGATGGGCGGCAAGCTCCGCCTGATGGCGGAGCCGATCGGACGCGGCCTTGCGGCCTGCCCGGATCGTGCCGTGCAGCGCCTTGGTTTCGGCAGCGCGGCGACGGCAACCCTGCACCTCTCGCCCTGCCTGCGTGCTGAACTGCTCCGCATGCGCCTCGCGCTGCGCCGCGACATGCGGATGGGTGAGGCCCCCGGCCCGATGCTCGGGCCGGGTCGCGCGGCGGGACCGGTTAGCCGATGCTCGGCCGGGCCGGGTCCCGGCCCGGCGGGCGTTATTCTCGACGCGGGCGCGGCAGAGGATGCGGCCCTGCCGTTCCTCGTAGCTCTGCGCCCATTGGGACAGGATCAGCTTCGATTTCGAGAGGGGAGCCGCGCGGCCATCCGCTGCGGAGACGCGATTACAAAGCACATGGACATGCGAGTGCGCGGTATCCCGGTGGGCGATGATGAGGGTCTGATGGTCGGCCAGGCCGAGGGCCTGCAAAGCCTCGCGCGCGGCCTCGATCATTTCCGCCTGGGTGGGATTTTCCTCAGGGTGCCACGACAGGGAAAAAGCGAAGGTCGGGCGGTCGAGCTTCCGCCCCGTGGCCTTGATGCCCGCGCGGCGTTTCAGGCTGTCTTGCGCGCCTGCCGTATAGGCCATGAGCCGCCATGCCTGCTCAGGATCGTCCGTGCCGAGATTGAAGGTCTGCGTCCAGGCCAGGCGATCGGCGGTCGTGGCGGGGCCACCATCTGGCGTCCGGTCGTGCAGGAAGTAGGCGGCGGCGGCCTTAAAGGTCCGACCGCCCGTGCTGATCGAAGGGATCATGGAGACGGTCGAGTTCAATATGAATTTTTGAAATGAGGTCCCGGATGATGCGGTCGTGCGGGAGGTCCCGGCCCGCATTCGCGTGGCGGGCGATCTGGTTCATGTTGTTGGCGAGGCCGATCAGCGTGGCGACCGCCTGCGGGTCGGTCAAGCGGCGGCGCGGCAGCACAAACTCCGATAAGGCGCGTTGCCGGGCGAATGCGGAAAGCGAGAGGTCGAGCAGGGACGCCTTGCCGTGGATGCGGATGATTTCGCCGGGGCTGGCGCGGAACGCGATCCAGCCGGTGCGACGGTCATTTGGCTCCTTCGGCGGCCGTGGCATCGGCGGTCCTTCTTCTGGCCCGGCCAGGGCCGGGGAATTGAAAGGGGTGGCACCCCTTCACCAGAGTATTTGTGAAACAAATACACATCTGGCATACGAAACAGCCCCAGATTAAACCAACCCAAATTAAAGATTACATAACACCAATACGCCCGCATGATTGCGCCGCAAGGGCGCAATATTGAACCGGCATGCGCCGGTATGTTTTCAGATCCGAACGCGGCCAGCGTACCGCCCCGCTCGCTTCGCTCAACAGGTGGGGCCGGTATTTTTGCCAGCGGCAAAAATCTTCCGGTCCCGGCCTTCGGCCGCTGTTGCGCTGCGCTCGTCGGGACGGTGCGGAGATGGCGATCGGGACGAAGAACGATGCAAGGGAGGATCGTGCCTGCGGCGCGATCGAACAAAGAACATGGATAGGGGTAAAGAGTTATAGGGGTACGCCCCTACAGGGTGGGGGGAGCGCGAAGCGCGGCGGGTGGCCGTAGGCCAGGGGCTACGCTGCCGCGACAAGACCCCCGACATGGCGCCGGGGGCCTGTGCGGGCGATCAGCGAAGGGGAATCCAGTCCGGGGACCAGCCCGGAATAGCGGGATCCTTGCGGTCGCCGTCATCCTCGCAATCGGCAAATTCCCGGTTTGCTTCCGCCTCGAACGCTGCCCAAGTCTGGGCGGGGCGGCTCAAGGCCATGGAAGCTTGACGGTAATGGGAAGCTGCATCTGGGTTGGCCCTGAATGGCTGCGGCACCTGTTGGGCCTGTAGCCATGCGGTCAAGCATTGGGCGGCGTGGCTGTCGTCCGAAAAGTGCCGGGCGAAAACCTGCTGGACCACGGCCTTGAACCGTTCGGAGTCGGGGCAATCGGCGGGAGCGGGGAAGGTGAAAGCCATGGTTACGCCTCCAAGCTCTGGGCGGCGTCGAGGCTGGCCCGGTCGATGACAATGTGATCGACCTTCCATGCTGCCCGTGCATAGACGATCAAGGGATGGGTAGCGGTCCAGTGAATGTCCCGCTCGATGCCGAAGCCGAAAGGGAGTCGGATCGAACGCAACTCGTCCAAGCTGACGCTGCCGAGTTCCGCGCAATCCATGCCGAGATCGGCAAGGCCGAACGCGATATCCGGCTCGGATGGGTCCAGTTCGGAGAGAAGCCATGTCCCGGCCCCGCATGGGTTGAACAGCTTTACCACGGGGAAATGTTCGGGCGGGTCGTTGCCGATGGCGAGGGCTGCCGCTGTCGCCTTGCCGTTCGCGATCAACTGTTCCCGCTGCTGGGGGGTGAGTAATTCCATTGGTCTTGCTCCGTAATTGCCTAAAGGGTTGCACATGCAACCCTGCTAGGCCGAGCGCCAATGAGCGTGGGGAGGCGGTCAACACTGTCCGGCGGGTAGGGGTATCTCCCGGCCTGGCAGGCCCGTCCTTCACGGGCCGAAGGCTGGGGATGCCCGCCGGACACGGGCCAAGGCCCGCTTGGTGTTGACGGCCGGGGCCGGCACGGCCCTCTTGCTGTCTTCCTGCTAAAGGCTTCGCTCGCGGTCATGATCGTGCGTCCGATCATGCTCCCGGCCATCAACCTCATGCCGACGATCGGCCAGTTCCGCGCTGCGGTCCTGCTCGATGCGGGAAGACACGGCACGATCGAGCTGCCGGTTCTCGGCCTGGTGGCGGTCGTCCATGTCTTTCGCCTCGCGCTGCTGATCGACGGCGATACGGTCACGCTCCGTCTGAAACGCCTCCCGGAGATCCCCGGCTTTGCGGTCATGGTCGGCACGATCGGGCGGGGCAGGCGCAGGATCGCGACCGGTCAAGCTCTGCATCACGCGGCCGAACAAGCCCGGCTGTTCGCGTGTCGGTTCGGGTTGGACGGGACGGGCCTGCTCGATGGCACGGGCTTCGCGGCGGTCGATGTCCTTACGGCGCAGCTCGGCACGGGTCTCCTGTTGCCGCGCCTGATCGGCCCGTTCCCGGTCGTGACGCGCTGCCTGATCCTGCCGGGCGTCCCGTTCCCAAGCTTGGCGCTCGCGCGCCTGCCGGTTCCGTCTGGCGTTGGTCCGCCCCGGACCCTGATGCTTCGTCGCCTGCCGGTCGATGCCGCGCTCTTTCAAACTGCGGTGTTCGACTAGGACGCTATTCCCGTGGCCTTCGGCGGCAAGCGCCTCGTTCATCAATCCGGCCAAGGTTGCCCGCAACGCTTTGACCGTGCGGCTGCCGCCCTCCCTGATGTTCCATTCGCGGGTCTTGGAAGCTAGGCCGTTCGCCGTCATGCGCCTTGTCGTGAACAGCATGTGGCAATGATGGTTGCGCTGATCGCCAAGCTTGCCGGGTGCGTGAATGGCCCAATCGACCGCGACCCCGTGCGCTTCAACCATGTGCCGTGCGATCCGATGAACGAGCGCCAACCTCGCCCCTGCCGACAGTTCGGCCGGAAACCCGAACAGCACCTCACGGGCAACCAGGGCGTCCGCTTTCCACGCCCCGGCATTGGCTCCACGCTTGCCGTTACGCTCCCGAAGCTCGGCCGCGTTCCACAACCTAGAGCGGTCAAGGGTCCAGCTTGGCGCATCGACAGGAGCAAGGATGCCGGTCGCCTCAAGCCCCGCTTTGGCCCGGTAGTCATGGACCCGTCCCTGCCGTTCGCATTCGATCCGGTCACAGGCCCGATAGGCTGCTGCTGCCGTTGCGGATCGTCCCCTGGACCGGTTCAGGCTTTGGATATGGGCCGTAAGCTCAACCACCCGCATCACCACCTCCCATCAAAATGTGGGTCCACTTCGGACCCGCATCGCTGCCTCCTTCAGGCAGCCTGAGGCCATGGCCGACCAAGCTCCGCAGGACGCACAGTGACCCTTGGAACGGCCAGAATTGCATCGGGAGACAGTTCGGCCCCTTGGTCGAGCTGGCAGGACTTGGTTTCCCAAGTTCGGCCCCGGTGTAATTCTGGTTAAGTGCGCCATTGCCAGTTTCTCGCGCGCGTGAAGACTGGCAGACGCCTCAGCGTCGGCTAACATGCCGGTGTCGCCGGCATAGCCCGCGAGGGCGGCCCGCCCGGTGAGGGCAGGGGAGGCGGAACGGTGTTCGGCTGGACCGGCAAAGCCAAAGGCGCAGCGCAAGCGGCACCCTCGGGCAAGGATGGCCCTGCTGCCAAGGGACGGGACCCGATGGCCGGGTTTCCCCGTGGCCTGCCCGGCGACGATACGGACAAGCCGGGAGCGTCGGCCCGATGGCCGTCCCTCGATGAAATGGCGGCTCTCGAAGCGCGGCCAGGTGGCCCGAAAATGTGCGAGTGGCAGCCGGGGATGTTCCTGCTCGGGCGGGACTCGGCAGGCCGCTATTACGGTCACGACGATGACCGGCATATCCTTACGGTTGCGGGAAGCAGAGCTGGCAAAGGAATTTCGCTGATCGTTCCCAACCTCGCGTTCTGGCCGGGGAGCTGCATCGTCATCGACCCTAAGGGCGAGCTGGCGACCCTGACCGCTCCGCGCCGGTCGGCGGAAGGCTCGAACTGGTCGGTCCCCATGACGCCGGGTGAGGGCGAGGTCTACGCCCTCGATCCGTTCGACAGGGTGAAGGGTGCGGCGACGAAGTATGCCAAAGCTGGCTTCAACCCCATGGCCGAAATGGAGGTGGCCAAGCCGGGATTTTTCGATCAATGCTCCATGTTGGCGGATGCGCTGATCGTGCAGGCGACAGGTGAGGGCGCTCACTGGACGCAAGGTGCGCGAACCCTGCTCCTGCTGCTGATTTTCTACGTCGCCGCGACGAAGCCGCCGCAGGAAAAAAACCTTATCGAGGTCCGTCGTCTGCTCATGCGGCGCGGCAAGGCCACGCTCGACCTGTTCGCTGAAATGGCGGGCAGCGGCGATGAGTTCATTGCCGAAAGCGGCAAGGCGTGGGGCGGTGTCCGTGAGGGTGAGTTGCAATCCATCGTGGCGAGCGCCGCGACTCAAACTGCGTTCCTCGACGGCCCGGAAATGAAAAAGGTGCTTTCGCACTCCTCGTTCCGCCTTGAGGATTTGAAGGAGCGCAGGATCACCGTCTATCTGTGTCTGCCCGCGTTGCGACTGGCGACGCATGGCAAGTGGTTCCGCATGTTCGTGAACATGGCGATGGATGCCATGGAAAGAACCGGGCCAATCAAGCAGGGACAGCATAGAGTGCTGTTCTGCCTCGATGAGTTCGCCGCTATAGGCGCAAACGAAACTATTGAAAAGGCGGCAGGACAGATAGCATCGTTTGGTGTAAAGTTGTGGCCTATTATTCAGGATTTGCCACAACTGATGAGAGATTATCAGCACTCCTGGGAAACATTCATGGGAAACGCCGGTTTGCTTACGTTCTTCGGAAATACGGACCTTTCCTCGACAAAACACATATCTGCGCGACTCGGGGAGGCTGAGGCCATCCGCTGGAAATACACGGCCTCGGAGAATTGGCAGGAGATGGAGGGCAACAACGCGCCCAATGCGTCCGCTGCCCTGCTGGGCGTTGCCGGAGGCGGAGGCGGGACGAACCGCAGCAAGACGAAAGGCGGCAATCAGGGGAAGTCGCAGGAGTTTACGCGGGGGCCGCTGATGACGCCTAGCGAGGTCGTCGGGGCCTTCGCTCGCGAGCGTGGCAATATCCTCGTGCTGATCCCGGATAAGCCGCCATTGGTCCTGAACCGGCTGACGCATTACGGGGCTGAGGACGATGCGCTCATGGGTGGCCTGTTTGAACCCATAGAGGGACAAAAAAACCCGCTCACCTTGCGGGATGAGCGGGAGAGGCGGGACGGGCGCTAGGGCCACGGTGTTACCGAGCGGCGCGGACCGGCTGGTCCATCGTGTTTCCCCGGACCGCCCCATCCGTGAGGGACATGCCGCGCTTGGCGGCGGCAGTTTGGGCGGCGCTTAACAGGCTGCCCTGAATGACGTCCCGAAGGTCGGAGCCGACGCCACAGGTGGCGTTGGCGACGTTCTTTGCGCCGGTATGCCAGTCTACGTCCTGACTCTGACGCCCCCAGGCGACCGGAGCGGTAGGCTGGGTGTTCGCCGCGATCATCTTGCCGCCAAGGCAGGCAAAATCCGCCAGCTTAGCTATGGCGCTCAACCCCATAAGATTGTCGGCCTGCTGCTGGATCGCGGCCGTTACAATCGTCTGGTCAAGCGCAGTCTTGGCTTGCGCCTGAGCCTGGGCATCTGCGATGCGCCTCTCGTAGTCGAGCCGGGTTGCCATCTTGCCCGTAATCTCGTGGTTCTCGAAGCTGGCGGTCGCATCGCCCATGACTTCCATGGGCTTGTAGCCAGCGGGCATGAGGATTTGCAGGGCGTAAAGGCTTACCCCTGCAAGTGCGCCTGCCGTGATTAGACCGCCTAAGTATGGTTGAACGCGGCTCCATGCCGATACGGGCGGGGGTGCGCCAAATTCCGGGTTCATCGGTAGGTCTCCAAATCCTTCGGGATGATGAGGGCGGGGCCAGCCAGGCGACGGCGTAGGGCCTCCTCTTGCGATTGGATCACGGCCAGCTCTGCGAGGGCTGCGAGCACTTCGGCAGCCATGGCCGGGGAACACGTTGAACCGGGCGCGGCGAAACTGCTGCGTCCGGCTCCTACGTAAGCGGTTGCGAGAACGGCGCTGACCGCACCGACCCGCAGAAATGACTTGAGCCGCCGAATGCCGGTGATGGCCTCGGGCGGCTCTGGAAAGGTGATCTGTTCGTCGGGTTGGCGGACCATGGCTCGGCCTCCGCACGGCGGGGACACGGGAGCGGCTTTGAGGCCCCTCCCGCGTTGCGGTCAGTCTTTCTTGATGATCGTGACCGGGCGCGGCGGTGGGGGAGGCGGTGGCGAATAATTGCGCCCCTTATCGTACTGCTGCTGCTCTCGGTAATCGCCGTAGTTCGGACGGGGACGGGTGGTCCCCTGATCTTGGAAACCTTTGTTGTAGCTGCTCATGACGACGCTCCGTCGCGAGGGATCGCGACGCGCGGCACCCGGCCATGAAGGCCGAAACCGGACACAACCGGTTACCGCGCGACGATCCCTTATCGCAGCATCGCAGCACTATGGAAAGTAGTTGCGCAACAAATTGACGCCTATCCCATCTCGTTTGTCATTTTGTCGCGGCTACGAAGCCGGGCCATACGCTCCCGGCCCTTGGTTCGGTAATTTTCAAGGGCAGCGGCGGGGTCGGCAATCGTGCGCGGACCAGCCGCCCTTGCTAATGCAAGCCTCTCATTCGGGTGGCGACTTGCGCGTTTGCTGTAAGCATTCGACAGGGCTGGATCGCAATCGCCAATGGATTTCAGGGTCAGCACACCGGCCTTGAACCAAGGCTCATAGTATTTCGCGACGAACGCGGTAGCGGGTAGGCCCTCGGTGTTGTCGGCCCATAGCTTCGGCGCAACGGTCGGCGGTTCCATGGAAGGCGATTGGCCGGAGGGAACCGCCGTCGTTGCAGCAGCATTGCTGATCGGCTGACCGGCCTGTGCGAACACCTCCCGCAAAGCTGTGGCGTCGTCGCCGCCAGCTTTTAGGGCCGTGATAACGCTGGCTGCCGCTTTCGAGAGATCATCATTCAAGCCCTTCCGTGGCTCGGAGTCTCCTGGAGTTGAGGAGTCCGGCTCTGGTTCTTTATCTTTATCAGATGCAGAGCCGCCCACGCCATTTTCGTGGTTCTTGCGGGCCAATAAAAGCTTGTCGAATGGGTCCCGTGATGCGCCGTAATTCTTCCTTGGTGCAGACGGATTGTACTGCCGCCCCCACTCGTCAGTCAGTTCCGCCAGCTCTGCCGCCAATCGGATAGACGCGGGATCGTTGTCGTGCTCCGCACGGTCACGCGCCGCACGGACGATTGCTATCTGATTTTCCAGCCGCTCTATCGACGCAAAAACGAAAACATCGGTTTTGTTGTCGAAAGTGAAGTAGACGACGATTTTGCCGTCCGTTATGACTTCCGCCATCGACGCTGCGCCTCAAGCCCGTTCCAGCTCGCGTTCGGCAGGTATATCGCGAGCAGCCTCGCGC
>Ga0182232_1000085_pt1 | contig 30175 bp, 32 predicted proteins | sample G6R1MG_30_FD_155484 | JGI IMG/M metagenome (GOLD analysis project Ga0182232, IMG submission 155484) | Phyllosphere microbial comminities from miscanthus, Michigan, USA - G6R3_NF_07NOV2016_LD2 MG | ecosystem: Host-associated > Plants > Phyllosphere > Phylloplane/Leaf | place: USA: Michigan... | reverse complement strand
GTCTCGCGCTGGCGCCGATGGGCGGCGAGCCCGCGCACGAACCGGCGCGGATCGCGCACCGGCCCGCCGTGGCCCGGCCAGTACACCGTCTCGCCGCGCTCGCGCAGCTTGTCGAGGGAGGCCATGTAGGCGCGCATGGAACCGTCCGGCGGGGCGACGATGCTCGTCGACCACGCCATGACGTGGTCGCCCGAGAACAGGGCCGCCTCCTCGGGCAGGGCGAAGGCGAGGTGGTTCATGGTGTGGCCCGGCGTCTCCACCGCCGCGAGGGTCCAGCCGTCGCCCTCCAGCGTGTCGCCCTCGCGCATGAAGCGGTCCGGAGCATGGGCGCGGTCGGCGCTGGCATCGAGATGGGCGAACTCGCCCTCCGCCAGGACCCGCGCCGCCCGGTGCGGGCCGCAGCCGACGATGGGCGCCCCCGTCCGCGCCTGGAGCAGGCGCGCCCCCGGCGAATGATCGCGATGGGTGTGGGTGACCACGATGGCGCCGACCCGCTCGCCCGGCATCGAGGCCAGGAGGGCATCGACGTGCCCGGCATCCTCCGGACCGGGATCGATCACCGCCACGGTCCCTTCACCGACGATGTAGGTGCAGGTGCCGCTTGCCGTGAAGGGACTGGCGTTGGGGCAGACGCGGCGGCGCACGAGGGGCGACACCCGCCGGGTCTCGCCGCTCCGGGGCAGGGCGCCGTCGAGTTCCGGACGGTCGGGGGGTTCGCTCATCGCGTTTCGCTCATCGAGTTTCGCTTATGGCGTTCGCTCTCGCGGCCCCGAGGGCAGGGCGGATCGGCCCCGCCCCTACGCCATCGCCGGGCAGGCGACAACGCCCAGCGAATGAAGCCTTTTATTTTCATTATAGCCGATACTATATCGTGGACACCGAAGCTGAAGCGCGGCGTCCGGGCCGCCGCATGGGGATCGTTCGAACCGATGGGCTATCAAGACAAAGCGTGGCGCTTCCACCGCGACACGCAGGAGCAGCCGAGCCTCGGTGCCCTGAACGGCAGCGTTCCGGTGCTGCAGACCGGCTCGTGGCTGCGGCGCCTCCTCGGCTTCCTCGGGCCGGGCTACATGATCTCGGTGGGCTACATGGACCCGGGCAACTGGGCCACCGACATCGCGGGTGGCGCCCAGTTCGGCTACACCCTGCTCTCGGTCATCCTGCTGTCGAACCTCATGGCCATCGTGCTGCAGGCGCTGTCCGCGCGGCTCGGCATCGCCACAGGCCGCGACCTTGCTCAGGCCTGTCGCGACCACTATTCGCGCCCCGTGGGCCTCGTCCTCTGGCTCGCCTGCGAGGCGGCGATCATCGCCTGCGACCTCGCCGAGGTCATCGGCACCGCCATCGCCCTCAAGCTGCTGTTCGGACTGCCCCTCATCGTCGGGGCGACGATCACGGCTTTGGACGTCTTTCTCATCCTGCTGCTCATGCGCCGGGGGTTTCGCGCGCTGGAAGCCTTCGTCATCGCCCTGCTGGGGGTAATCTTCGTCTGCTTCGGCATCCAGATCGCCCTGGCGCACCCGCCGCTGCAGGCGGTGCTCGGCGGCTTCCTGCCGACGCCCGGAATCGTCACCGATCCGGCCGCCCTCTACATCGCCATCGGCATCATCGGCGCCACGGTGATGCCGCACAACCTCTACCTGCACTCCTCCATCGTGCAGACCCGCGCCTACCCGCGCACGGAGGTGGGTCGGCGCGAGGCCCTGCGCTTCGCGGTGACGGATTCCACCATCGCCCTGATGCTGGCGCTGTTCGTCAACGCCGCGATCCTCATCCTGGCGGCGTCGGTGTTCCACGCCAACGGCCGCACGGAGGTCCAGGAGATCGAGCAGGCCTACGAGCTGCTGTCGCCGCTGCTGGGGGCCGGCATCGCCTCGACCCTGTTCGCCGTGGCGCTCCTCGCCTCGGGCCTCAACTCCACCGTCACGGCGACGCTCGCGGGCCAGATCGTCATGGAGGGGTTCCTGCGCCTGCGCATCCCGGACTGGGCGCGCCGGCTCATCACGCGGGGCCTCGCCATCGTTCCGGTGGTGGGCGTGACAGCCCTCTACGGCGAGGCCGGCACGGCCCGGCTCCTCGTGCTGAGCCAAGTGGTTTTGTCGATGCAGCTGCCCTTCGCGGTGATCCCCCTGGTCCGGTTCGTCTCGGACCGATCCAAGATGGGTGCCCTCGTGATCCCGACGTGGCTGAAGATCCTGTCCTGGGCCATCGCGGCCCTTATCGTGGCGCTCAACGTGAAGCTCCTCGTCGACACCGTGACCGGCACCTGACCCGGCGGCGCGTCGCCTGAGGCGCGCCGCACCCGAATCTCCCCCCGAGCCGACCACGCGGTCCCGGACACCGAACCGGGCGCCGAGGGCAAACTCGCGCCCAAAATATAGCCATGGCTCAACTCTTCAGCGGAGGCTCAATGCCAAGCGTGATGCCAGGACGTTCCCTCGCCGCGCGCCTGTCCCTGGTGCTGCTCGCCGCCTCCTGGGGGGCGGCGGCACAAGAGGCCGCGCTCCCCGACCGGCCACCGCAATCGGCCGCCGCCGAGCCGCAGGGGGATTTTCCGGTCTCGATCGCCGCCACCCTCGGGCCGTTCGGCGATCCGGGCGGCCTGCGCAGCGCCCTGCGGGACCGGGGGATCGACCTCACCGTCCTGTCCACCAACGAAGTCCTGGGCAATCCCAACGGCGGCATCCGCACCGGGCCGATCTATGCCGGCAAGTTCGAGGCGATCCTCGCCGTCGATCTCGAGCGAATGATGGGATGGTCCGGCCTCACGGCCTTCGCCAACGCGTTCCAGATCCACGACACCGGCGGCCTGCGCGACCGCAGCTTCCGGCGGCTCATCACGGTGAGCAACATCGAAGCCTATCCCACCACGCGCCTGTCGGAACTCTGGCTCGAACGACGCTGGGACTCGGGCCTCGCCCTGCGGATCGGGCAGCTCGCGGCGGACGGGGAGTTCTTCGCCTCCGACACGGGCAAGCCGTTCCTCAGCAACGACTGGCCGACCATCACGGGGGCCAATCTGCCGAGCGGCGGCCCGGCCTATCCCCTCGCCACGCCCGGCCTGCGCCTACGCTACGATGCGACACCCGGTCTGTCCGCCCTCGTGGCCGTCTTCAACGGCGATCCGGGCGACCAGCGCGTGGCGAACCGCCGGGGCACGAATTTCCGCCTCGGCGACCCGCCCCTGGTGATGGCCGAAGTGCAGTGGCGGCGAAACCAGGAGCCGGACACGGCCGGCCTCGCGGCAAGTCTCAAGCTCGGAGGCTACCGGCATTTCGGCCGGTTCGCGGACCTGCGCTTCGACACGGAGGGCCTGCACCTCGCGGACCCGTCAAGCCTCGGCACGGCGCGCGCCCTGCGCGGCACCAGCGGCCTCTACGCCGTAGCCGACCAGCAGCTGTACCGGCCGGAAGGCGGCGGGCCATCGAGCGGGGTTTCGGTCTATGCACGCCTGTCGGGAAGCCCGTCGGACCGCAACCTCGTCGACCTGTGGGCGGATGGCGGCATCGTCGTCGCCGGACTGGTGCCGGGGCGCCCGGACGACCTGTTCGGTGCGAGTTTCATCTACGCGCGGATCGGAGAGGCGGCCCGGGCCTTCGACCGCGATCGGCTGGCCTTCGGCATGGGAACCGGGCCGGTCCGCAAGGCGGAGGCGAGCCTCGAATTCACCTACCAGATGCAGGTGGTGCCCGGCTGGACCGTGCAACCAGATGTGCAGGTGGTGTTCGATCCGGGCGGAGGGATCGAGAATTCCTCGCGGCCCGGAACGCGGATCAAGGGCGGGGTCGTCCTCGGCATGCGGTCGACGGTCGTCTACTGACCAGACCGCTGCGGGATCGCAACCGTTACGATCGACGACGTGCCGCGCGGACCCGAACCGGCACGAGTTGCGGCGCCGGGGATGCGCCCTCGACGAGGCTTCCGAGACCACGGACGATGGCTTCGCCCATCGAGCTCGCCGCCTTCACGAGCCGCCGCGCGATCGATCCGACGGACGATTCTCTCATGGCGGACTCCTTGATCAAACGACGGATGGCGAACGCAGGCCGCGACGGGCCGGTTCCTGCGGCGGTTAACGCGAACCTAACGATCGTTGGCATCTCTGCGCAGGCTGGAACGTCAATCCGTCGCACCGTGACCCGCCCCTCGCGCCTGCGTCGCGAACCCAATGCTTCGCGAACCGTGGCGGTACAGGAAATCTGCCAGTCCGATGCCCGGCTGGCAAGGATGTGGTTCAGGGCCGTCGGGCCTCCTTTGCCGCACCTCGGCCTGCGACGGACCGCTCCTCATCGTTTGCCCATGATGAAGAATCTTCGCTCGGCGTCGCACCCGGCCGAAAGACGCCGGAACCTGGACGAAAACTTGGCGTTATCGGTGCAATGAGGTCGCAGCCGGACGCTGCACCGGATCTTTCGAAGGATAGAGTCAGATGCTTGGCTGGGCCGTTACTTTCCTCGTCGTCGCCCTCGTGGCTGCTCTGCTCGGATTCGGCGGCATCGCCGGCACCGCCATGGAAGCCGCAAAGCTCGTCTTCTTCGTCGCCATCGTTCTGTTCGCCATCTCGGCCGTCATCGGCCTGATGCGCGGCCGCTCGCCGACGCTGTAACGGGAAATCTGGATCGGGTGGGCCGGTGGCCCGCCCAAACCGGGTGACCGCGAACGCCAGAAGGGCCGCCAGCATCATGCCGGGCGGCCCTTCTTACTACCAGAATCCAAAACGCGACAGACGTTCCAATCTCAGGGGCCCGTTTCGTCGGACGGAGAGGCCTCGAGTTGTGCGATGAGGTCACGGAATCGATCCGGAACGGGCTGCTGGACGACAGTGTCGTAGAGCGCCCTGAGATGAAGACCGATTCGTTTCTGCGTATGGTCGCTCAAGCCGCGTCCACGGGCATCGTCCTCGGCACGCAGGGCTCGCTCCCCCGGCGGGGAACCGCCCTCGTCGTGGTCTGTCATACGTCGGTTCCCCTCGATGCCGCATCGGCATCGCCGCAATTGTCTTGCGGCTTGACTTAGGTCATGGCTGCAGCTGCAACGCCGATGCGAACCGTCGGTTCCCGCACAGCGGAACGGAGCACTTCATTCCGCGTTGTGGCGGAACGGCCAAGAGGCGGCCAGCACGGCAAAGCCAAGGGGATAGTATGTCGACAGCCCAACTCGTGGTGCAGCACCTGCCGTATCTGCGCCGCTACGCACGGGCGCTTACGGGCAGCCAAGTCGCGGGCGACGCCTACGTCGCCGCCACGCTCGAGACCCTCGTGAACGAGCCCGAGACCCTCGGCCGCAGCGCCAACGTCAAAGCCGACCTCTTTCGCGTGTTCACGCGCATCTGGAATTCCCTGTCGGTGAACGGCCAGAGCGAACAGGTGCAGCACGACCTGCCGGCGGAGGTCCGCCTCGGCCAGATCACGCCGCTGCCGCGCCAAGCCTTCCTGCTCTCCTGTCTCGAGGGCTTCTCCGAGGAGGATGCGGCGATCATCCTCGACGTCGACGTCAGCCAGGTCCGTGACCTCGTGGACGAAGCGGGGCGCGAGCTCGCCGCCGACATGGCCACCGAGATCCTCATCATCGAGGACGAGCCGCTCATCGCCATGGACCTCGAAGCCCTGGTGGAAGGTCTCGGCCACAACGTGATCGGCGTCGCCCGCACCCGCACGGAAGCGATCAAGATCGCCTCCGAGGGTACGCGCCCCGGCCTGATCCTGGCCGACATCCAGCTCGCGGACGGCAGCTCCGGCCTCGATGCGGTGAACGACCTCCTGAAGACCTTCGAGGTGCCGGTGATCTTCATCACCGCCTATCCGGAGCGCTTCCTCACGGGCGAGCGCCCCGAGCCGGCCTTCCTCATCGCCAAGCCGTTCCAGCCCGCCAACGTCTCGGCGGTCATCAGCCAAGCCCTGTTCTTCCAGCAGAGTGCACGCCGTCGCGAAGTCAAGTCGGCCTGACAACCCAAGCAACCGGCTCGTGACCGAACAAAAGCCCCGGCAGCGCCGGGGCTTTTTTCATGACCGCCCCAGTGTCGGGACGATGGGAGCCGCCCACGAAAAAACGGGCCGGAGATTGCTCTCCAGCCCGTCGAAAAGGTTCCGGCCTCTACACAAGGGGATGCGGGGGGAGGACCAGGCGGCCGGGTGATCGAACAACGGTTTCGCCGCCCGCCCGTTCCCACGCCCCGCCTGAGAGCCACCATTTTGCGATCACTGCTGTTTTTTCGCCACACCTGGGAGCCTTGATTGGCCCGCCATTCGTTCAATTTTTAAGGAATTCAGAAGGTCTGATTATTGACCATGGCTCAATTCGAAACAGTCAAGGAACCCTGGAGGTCGATCGGCGTTTGAATGAAATCATGTCAAGCTCCAATCGGAGACACCGGCAATGTTTCGGTCAGGCTTCCTTCTCAGCATCAGCGGCCCCGCAGCGATTCTGACCGTCCTGATCCAGCCGACCGTGCAGAAAGTCGCTGACCAATGGTCGGCCCCTGCTCCGGTCGTGCTTCAGACGAACCTTCCCGGCCAGCGCATCGCCCCTACGGCGATCAGCCCGATCCGGACGGCCTCCATCACACGACCGGCTTCGCGGACCGAATTACCCGTTCTTGGACAGAACGGCCGCACCGCGAGCGAGAAGGATCAGCCGAAGGTGCGACGTCTGATGCGTGAAGGCTGCGAAGGCGCCATCAGCTCCCTGGCCGGCCCCGAGGCCCGCCGCATGCTACCCGGACGGTGCATCTCGTAACGAGTTGCGCCAACGTCTTCCCTGGGCGAATTCAATTCGTGTACGAGCAGCTCAATCGATGCCCGGAGCAGAAGCCCGCCCCAAATCGGCGGTTGTGAATAGGTCTATCGTCATGACCTTGCAAAGGTGCGGATCACTCGATCCTTTTCATACGAAATCAGGGGCTTCTCCCGCATGGAGAAGCCCCTGATTTCGTTCGTCGATCGATTGCTCAAGAAGCGCGAGGCTCCATCGGGAGCCTCGCGCCGCAACGCTCAATCTTCGCCTGGACGGCCCGTGCCCGTGGACTGACCGCCCTTGCGGCCGGCGGAAGACGCCAGTTCGCGGTCCTGCGAGAAGGAGCGTTTTTCCGCGGGCACACTGCGCCCACCCTTGCTCGCGATCTCGCGCTGCCGTTCCAGATCCATCGAGGCAAAGCCTCGCTTCGAGGTGGAGTTCGATGCCATCAGCGCCTCCTCAGAATTGCTCTCACTGCCAAGACAACCTTCACCAATATCGATGGTTCCTTGTCCAAGACGGTCGCCAGTGAAAGCATCGCCAACAAGCGTGGCTATAAGTTCGGTATAGGGCGACGATACCGTACCGAAGCTGTGTCGCCCGCGACAAAGCGCAGCGCGCGCATGTCAAGATCGTCCCACAGGCCATCCCGTCCCGCGCGGAGGCCGGGGCTGGACAATCCGCGCGCGAGTCGCATGGATGCGCCATGGAGTATGTCGCGATACCACAGATCACGCCGATGCCGGGCCGATGACCCTCGAGACCGAAGTTTCGTCCCTGCGTCAGGTGCCGCTGTTCCGAGGCGTGGAACCGTCGCGCCTGAAGCTCCTCGCCTTCACCAGCGAGCGGGTGCATTTCGAGGCCGGCCAGGGGCTGTTCGCCCGCGGCGATACGGCGGACGCGGCCTACCTCATCCTGGAAGGCGAGGCCGAAGTCTCCATCGACGGGCCGCAGGGGCCGTTTCGCCTCGCCCTGCTGGGCGCGAACGCCCTGCTCGGCGAGATGGGCATCCTCGCCGAGCAGCCGCGCTCGGCCACGGTGACGGCCCTGACGCCGCTCACCGCCCTGCGCATCGACCGGACGGTGTTCCTCGAACTCCTGGCGCAGTTCCCGCAGATCGGCATCGCGGTCATGCGCGAACTCGCCCTGCGCCTTGAGCAGACCAACCAGCAACTGGCGCAGCGCCAGGGCTGAGGGTGCCTCACGCCTCCGGGTAGGTGATGAACTCCAAGAGCGAGCCGTCCGGATCACGGAAGTAGACGCTCAGCCCCGCCCCGGCCGCGCCGTTACGTGCCACCGGCCCGAGTTCCACCGGCACTCCGTGCGTCGCGAGATGCGCCATCGCCCCCTCGATGGGGCCGGACCACCGGAAGCACAGATCGCTGTTGCCCGGCATCACTGGCTTCTCGGCAAGCGGCGTCGCCGCGACGCCGGGTCCGTGGACGTTGAGCTGCACCCCGCCGAAGCGAAAGGCGGCCCCCACGGGGCGCTCCACGATCTCGGCCCCGAGGACGTCGCGGTAGAACGCCGTCGACCGGGCCCAGTCCGAGACGTGGATCACGCAATGGTCAAGGTGGATCGCCGGACCGAGGCCCCGCAGCGCATCCTCCACGTCGGAAACCGGCAACGTCTGTGTATCGGCCATGAGAGATCCCCGTTCCGTGCGCCCCATCCTTCGGCCAGGGCCGCCGCCGGATCAACTCCGGCGGAGGAGGGCCGGCGCGCATGACGCTTCCCGGCACCTGCGGCGGGAAAGAGACACCCTCTGCGCGCCGGGGAGGCTACTCAAGGGACGAATCCGACACCCAGGTGCCGATCCCGCGTCCGTGGAGCCCCTCATGCCGATCCGCCGCATCGTCCTCGGCCTGATCCTCATCGCCCCCCTGGCCGCCTGCAACGCGCGCGGCCCGGTGAACGTCGCGTCCGACGATGCCGCCTGGTACACCGGCACCATGCCGGACAAGCCGTTCGACGTGCCCCTCGTCGACAAGTCGCGCCTCGATCCAAAGTATCGCCGCCAGGTGGTGCGCTACACCGGTCCCGAGAAGCCCGGCACCATCGTGGTCGATATCGACAACCGGCAGATCGCCCTGGTGCAGGAAGACGGCAGCGCCATCCAGTACGGGGTCGGCGTCGGCAAGGCGGGTTTCTCGTGGAAGGGCGAGGCCCGCATCGCCCGTAAAGGGGTGTGGCCGGATTGGAGCCCGACCACCACCATGGTCTCCCTCAATCCCGACCTGCCGCGCACCCGCAAGGGCGGCCTCGACAATCCCCTGGGCGCCCGCGCCCTCTATCTCTACCAGGGCAACCGAGACACCCTGTTCCGCATCCACGGCACCAACGAGCCCTGGAGCATCGGCGAACAGCTCTCGTCCGGCTGCGTACGGATGCTCAACGAGGACATCGTCGACCTCTACGAGCGCGTCCCCGTCGGCACCCAGGTGCTGGTGAAGCGCAACGGCAAATACCGGGTCTGACCGCCTGAGTTGAATCGCGCCCGCCCGGTCGCCGGGGCCGGGCGGGAATTCTCCCGAGTCGGCGCACCAGCGGCATGTGACAACCCGTGAATTCCGTCATGCTCGCACGGACTCGCTGCGGCGTTCACCTTGCGTTGCGGGAGGAGATGGTCCAACCCGCCGGATACGATGGCGCGCTATGCGCGATGTCCTCCAGCAATCGGGCGGATCACGATGGGCAAGTGGGTCTATTCCTTCGGGGACGGCAAGGCGGAGGGTCAGTCCTCCATGCGCAACCTGCTCGGCGGCAAGGGCGCGAATCTCGCCGAGATGTCCAATCTCGGCCTGCCGGTCCCCCCCGGCTTCACCATCACCACGGAAGTCTGCACGGCATATTATGACAACGGCCGGACCTACCCGGCCGAACTGAAGGATGAGGTCGCCGCCGCCCTCGAGGCCGTCGGCAAGCTCACGGGCCGCGGCTTCGGCGACCCGAAGAATCCGCTCCTCGTCTCGGTCCGCTCGGGCGCCCGCGCCTCGATGCCCGGCATGATGGACACGGTGCTCAACCTCGGCCTGAACGACATCACCGTCGAGGCCCTGGCGACGGGCGCCGGCGATCCGCGCTTCGCCTACGATTCGTACCGCCGCTTCATCACCATGTATTCCAACGTGGTCCTCGGCGTGGAGCATCACGCCTTCGAGGAGGCCCTGGAGCACTACAAGGACGAGAAGGGCGTCAGCCTCGACACGGAGCTCGGCGCCGACGACTGGAAGCAGCTCGTGACCCGGTACAAGGCCATCGTGAAGGCCGAGCACGGTTCGGACTTCCCGCAGGGGGCCGAGGACCAGCTCTGGGGCGCCATCGGAGCGGTGTTCGATTCGTGGATGATCCCGCGCGCCAAGAAATACCGTGAACTGAACAACATCCCCGAGAGCTGGGGCACGGCCGTCAACGTCCAGGCCATGGTGTTCGGCAACATGGGCGACACCTCGGCGACCGGCGTAGCCTTCACCCGCAATCCCTCGACGGGTGAGCGCGCCCTCTACGGCGAGTTCCTCATCAACGCGCAAGGGGAAGACGTGGTGGCGGGCATCCGCACGCCGCAGGACATCACCGAGAAAGCCCGCATCGAGGCGAAATCCGACCGTCCGTCCATGGAACTGGCGATGCCGGATTCCTACGCCGAACTCGTGCGGATCTACGGTCTCCTCGAGACCCATTACCGCGACATGCAGGACATGGAGTTCACCATTGAGTCGGGCAAGCTCTGGATGCTTCAGACCCGCAACGGCAAGCGCACGGCGAAGGCTGCGCTTCGCATCGCCGTCGACCTCGCGGCCGAAGGGCTGATCACCCAGGAAGAGGCCATCGGCCGCATCGAGCCGGCGGCCCTCGATCAGCTCCTGCACCCGACCATCGATCCGAAGGCCGAGCGCAAGGTCATCGCCTCGGGCCTGCCCGCCTCGCCGGGTGCCGCCACGGGCGAGATCGTGTTCAATTCCGAGGATGCCGAGGCCGCCCGCAAGGCCGAGCGCAAGTGCATCCTCGTGCGCATCGAGACCTCGCCGGAGGACATCCACGGGATGCACGCCTCCGAGGGCATCCTCACCACGCGCGGCGGCATGACGAGCCACGCGGCCGTGGTGGCGCGCGGCATGGGCAAGCCCTGCGTCTCGGGCGCCGGTACCGTCCGGGTCGATTACAAGGCCGGGACCCTCACGGTGGCGGGCACGACCCTGAAGGCCGGCGACAGGATCACCATCGACGGTTCGACGGGGCAGGTGCTGCTCGGCGAGGTGGCGATGCTGGAGCCGTCCCTGTCCGGCGAGTTCGCCACCCTCATGGGCTGGGCCGACAAGGTCCGCACCATGAAGGTCCGCACCAACGCCGACACCCCCACCGATGCGCGGGCCGCCCGCAACTTCGGCGCCGAGGGCATTGGCCTGTGCCGCACGGAGCACATGTTCTTCGAAGGCGACCGCATCGTTGCCGTGCGCGAGATGATTCTGGCCGACGACGCCGAAGGCCGCCGCGCGGCGCTGGCCAAGATCCTGCCCTACCAGCGCCAGGACTTCGCGGAGCTGTTCACGATCATGTCGGGCCTGCCCGTCACGATCCGCCTGCTCGATCCGCCGCTGCACGAATTCCTGCCCCACACGGATGCCGAGGTGCAGGACGTCGCCACCAGCATGGGCGTGTCGGAGGACAAGCTGCGCCGCCGGATGACGGAGCTGCACGAGTTCAACCCGATGCTGGGCTTCCGCGGCTGCCGCCTCGCCATCGCCTTCCCGGAGATCGCCGAGATGCAGGCGCGGGCCATATTCGAGGCCGCCGTGCAGGCCGCCAAGGAGACCGGCGCCCCGGTGACGTCGGAAGTGATGGTGCCCCTCGTCTTCACCAAGATGGAGTTCGACATCGTCAAGGCGCGCATCGATGCCATGGCGAAGGCCGTCTCCGAGGAGACCGGCAGCAGCGTCGTCTATCAGGTCGGCACCATGATCGAGCTGCCGCGCGCGGCCCTGCGAGCGGGTGATATCGCCGAGACGGCGGAGTTCTTCTCGTTCGGCACCAACGACCTGACGCAGACGGCGCTCGGCATTTCCCGCGACGACGCCGCGACCTTCCTCGGGGCCTACACCCAGAAGGGGATTCTTGCCGCCGACCCGTTCATCTCCATCGATCAGGAGGGGGTCGGCGAACTCGTGCGCATCGGCGTCGAGCGCGGCCGGGCCGTGCGCCCGGACATCAAGCTCGGCATCTGCGGCGAGCATGGCGGCGATCCGGCCTCCATCGGCTTCTGTCAGGAGGTCGGCCTCGACTACGTGTCGTGCTCGCCCTACCGCGTGCCGATCGCGCGCCTGGCCGCCGCGCAGGCGGCCCTCGCCGCCCGCGACACCGCCAAGAAGTCCTGAGTAAGAAGTCCTGATCGGACCCTTCCCGGGCGGCTCCCTGCCGCCCGGGAAGCGCGTGGCGAAATCCGTTCAACAAATTGTCGAAAACACGGCGAACCGATTTCGCCCCGGCACGTTCGATGCTAGTGCCAATCCATTGCGCGAGTTTCCCTGCTCACTGGAGTGGCTGCCTTCGCGTGGGAACGCCGGCCATGATCGATACGACGCCCACCCCCTTGTTTCTCAACGAAAATCCCGCCGCGGTCCCGATCCCGAGCGTCGTCCAGCAGGCCTATGTCTGGGCCTTCGGCGGTCTCGTGACCCTGGCGCTCCTCGTCATCGCCGTAGCCACCCAGAGCGACGCGGATGCCACGCGCATCACCGGCCTGCGAGACGGTGCCGCCTCGGCACCCGCAACCCTGGTGAACGCCTTCGCGGCTGCCCACGGGCGCCCCGGCGCATTCTGAACCACCGGCGGCGGAGCGGCTTTAACCGCTCCGCAACCATGCCACGCGATCATGTGCCCATCGGATGCCGAACGCGGGAACCTTGACCCCGGGCGCGGCGGGCCGGGGTGTTGGTGCGTAGCGTGAGTCGGTTGGTCGTGGGCACGAAACGGGTACGACGCGATTCGAGCCTGCGCTGGCTCAGCGCCGCCATGGCGCCTTGGGCCGCCGGCATGGGCCTCCTGGTCTCCTTCACGGCGAGCGCCGGGACGGACGGCGGGAAGCACCTCATCGTGCACGAGGCGCGGATCGGTCCTGCCGTTCCGCTCGTGGGCGCACGGCCGCGCGCCTCCGTGAACGGCGGGCCAGCCTTCGAGGGGGCCGCGTCCATCCTCACGGCGAATCTGTCCGGGTCCCTCGTGGGCGTTCTCCTGCCCGGACCCGCGACCTGGAATCCCGACCTCGATGCGGAGGCCGGCTTCGTCCCACCCACCGTTGAAGGGGAGGGGACCGCGGAGACCGGCGACGGCTCGACGCCGGCGATTCCCCGCGCCGTGGCCCTGTCCTCCACCACGCCGGCGCCCGCCGACGCCACCCCCGTGGAGGTCGCGGCGGCGAGCCTGGCGATCCCGGGATTCTCGCCCCGCCGCGATTCCGAGACGCCCGCCGCCTCCGTCCTGGACAATGCCCGCCACCGCTACGCCGACCTCATTGGGCCCGACGCCCTCGACCGCGAACAGCGCTGCCTCGCCGAAGCCGTGTACTTCGAAGCCCGCAGCGAGCCCGAGGACGGGCAGGCCGCCGTGGCGCAGGTGGTCCTCAACCGCGTGAAGAGCGGGCTCTACCCGAGCAACGTCTGCGGCGTGGTCTACCAGAACCGCCACCGCTACATGGGCTGCCAGTTCTCCTTCGCCTGCGAGGGCAAGTCCCTGCGCATCACCGACGGGCCGTCCTGGCAATCGGCCACCCGCATCGCCAGCGCGGTGATCGAGGGGCGGACCTATCTCGCCGAGGTCGGCGACGCGACGCATTACCATGCGGATTACGTGCGACCCGGCTGGTCGCGGCGCCTGCGCAAGATGGATGTCATCGGCCGGCACATCTTCTACCAGCTCAAGCGCGGACAGACCTGAATCTTAGCGGATTCGCTCGCATTCTACTTAAGCATCGCAACAGCTAAGTAGTCCTAAGCCTAGGTTAATTTTACCCTAAGTCTGAATTCGGGTTGCTCGAACGGCAACAAGGCTGCCTCTGATACGTCGAGATGTGCGCAATCGAACGGCGCCCATTCCGACCGTATCCACGTTCCAGCCCGAGGAAGCCCGCATGACCGCGCCGGTCACCCGATTCACGACCCCCATCGCCCTTGCCATCACCGGCGCCGTACTGTTCGCAGCCTCCGCCCAGGCGGGCGGGTGCGGTGGCGCCGAGTGCTACCGTTACGTCGCGACCCCGCCGGTCTTCGGCGCCGTGAACGAACAGGTTCTCGTGCGTCCGGCCGAGACGGTCTACCGCACGGTCCCGCCCGTCTACGACACCGTGGCCGAGCGCGTCCTCGTCAGCCCCGGCGGCCGCGTCTGGCAGACCCGCCGCGACGCCTATGGCGAACTCGTCGGCTGCTGGGTCGACGTGCCGCCGCAATATGCCGTGCGCCAGCGCCGGGTGCTGGTGCAGCCCGCCCAGACGATCCCCGAGACGATCCCGCCGCAATACGCCAACGTGCGCCGTCGCGTCCTCGTCCAGCCGGCCCGCGCGGGCTGGGTGCCGGCCGGCCACAGCACGGGCGGCTACGGTCCCCGCATCGGCTCGATTCCCGACGCCCTCGGCATCGCCGGCGCCAGCTCGGCCGATATCGGCGTCGGCCTCGGCTTCTCCTCGGGCAGCATCTACGACGGCTACTGAAGCCGGCATCGCCCCGGCCGGTCCTGCTGGCCGGGGCGCTTGATTCGTGCCGGCCGCGCGACACCTACCCGTGTCGGAGATGGGAGGCGCGAATGGGCCGGTTCAACGCGTGGGTGGTCGACAAGGCCGCGACGGGGCAATCCCTGACCTTCGGCACCCTCGACGATTCCGACCTCATGGACGGCGACGTCACCGTCCAGGTCACCCACTCGACGGTGAACTACAAGGACGGCCTCGCCATGACCGGGCGTTCGCCCGTCGTGCGCCGATTCCCGATGATTCCCGGCATCGATTTCTCCGGGGTGGTTGAGACCTCCACCCATCCCGATTACGCGCCCGGCGACGCCGTGATCCTCACGGGCTGGGGCGTCGGCGAGACCCACCTCGGTGGCTATGCCGAACGGGCGCGGGTGCGGGGCGACTGGCTCGTGCCCCTGCCGGAGGGCCTGAGCGGGGCCGAGGCCATGGCCATCGGCACCGCCGGATACACCGCGATGCTGTCCCTCATGGCGCTCGAACACCATGGTGCCCGCCCCGGCGACGGCCCGGCTCTGGTCACGGGCGCGTCGGGCGGCGTCGGCTCCGTGGCGGTGGCGCTCCTGGCGCGGGCGGGTTGGCACGTCATCGCGGCCACGGGCCGGGCGGCGGAGGCCGATTACCTGTCAGGCCTCGGGGCCGCCGAATGCCTCGACCGCGCCGAACTCTCGCAGCCCGGCAAGCCCCTCGCCAAGGAACGCTGGGCGGCGGCCGTCGATGTCGTCGGGTCCCACACCCTCGCCAACGTCTTGGCCGCCACCAAGGCCGGCGGGGCCGTGGCCGCCTGCGGCCTCGCGCAGGGCATGGATCTGCCGTCCTCCGTGGCCCCGTTCATCCTGCGGGGCGTCTCGCTGCTGGGCATCAACAGCGTGACGACGCCCCTGCCGAAGCGCCGGGCCGCCTGGGACCGCCTCGCGCGCGACCTCGATCGGACGGCCCTGTCCGCCCTGACCACCACGGTGCCCCTTGCCGAGGTGGACCGCCTCGCCGAGGCGATTCTCGCAGGCGGCGTGCGGGGCCGGACGGTCGTGACGGTTCCGTAGGCGGAACCGTGCGGCCCTCCGGCGCATTTCTGGCTTTATGAGCAGAGCATTCGTCAAAGAGACCGAGGGCGGCGAGGCCTTCGAAGACCTTCCCGACCGCACCATCTCCGAACATCCGAACTTCGTGACCCCCGAGGGGTTGGCGCAGATCGAGGCGGAAGTTGCGCGCCTGCAAGCGGCGTTCTCGGCCCTGACGCCCGACGCCAAGGCGGACGAAGCCCGCGTCACCCGCGACCTGCATTACTGGACGGCGCGGCTCGGCTCGGCCCAGCTGGTGGAGGTCGAACCCGGTGATGTGGTGCGGTTCGGCTCCACCGTGACCATCCTGCGTGAGGACGACAGCCGCCAGACCTTCCGAATCGTCGGCGAGGACGAGGCGGACCCGACTCAGGGCAGCCTGTCCTACGTCTCCCCCATGGCGCGGGCGCTGACGGGCAAGGGCGTCGGCGACACCGTCGAGGTCAACGGTCAGGAGATCGAGATCGTCGAGACCAAGTAAGTCGGGATCATCGTGATGCCGTCGCCTCGCCTTCGATCCGGGGGCGCAGGGCGGCGATTTCCTCGGCCATGAAATCCATGAACGCCCGCACCCTCGCCGATTGACGCAGGTCCGGATGCGTGAGGAGCCAGAGGCCGGCGCCGAGTTCGGCTTCCACCCCCGACAGCCGTACGAGATCGGGGCGGTCATCGGCCGACCAGCAGGGCAGGGGGCCGATGCCGAGACCGGCCTCCACCGCCTCGCGCAGGCCCAAGACCGTGTTGAGGGTGAGAACCACCCGATCGGCGACGGCCCGGGCTTCCACGAACCGGGTGAAGCGGCCGCCTGCGACGCTTTCTCCCGGCACCACCCAGGGGCATGCCGCCCGATCGCGTTCCGCGAAGTCGGATCGCCCATAGATCGCCCACGCGATGGTGGCGAGGCGCCGCCCCACCAGGGTCGCGGGCGGGGCGTCGCTCGCCCGCAACGCCACGTCGGCGTCGCGGCGGGACAGGTTCAGGGCCTCCTCCGCGACGATTCCGTGCAGACGGATGCCGGGATAGCGCTGGCTGAACCGCGCGAGCGAGGGCATCAGCATATCGGCGATGAGGCTCGCCGGAGCGGTGATCCGCAAGTCGCCCACGGGATTGCGGTCGCGGCCCGCGAGTTCGCGGGTGAAGCGCTCGACATCGCCGGCCATGCGGGCGGCGGCACCCATCATCACGAGGCCCGCCGCCGTGGGCGCGTAGCCGGCCCGGTGGCGGTCGAACAGGGTGGTCTCGAGGGCCGCTTCGATCCCGGCGAGGCGGCGGAAGGCCGTCGAGGGGTTGATGCCGAGCTCCTCGGCCGCCCGCGTCAAGCCACCGGCCTCGCCCACCGCCCGAACGAGGCGAAAGTCGTCCCAGTCCATGCCGCCCCCCTCTTGCAGGATTGCAAGATCGATCTTGCACGACAGGGCATTTTCGCAAAGGCCGATCCGGGCGATAAGGCACCGACCGAAACGCGCCGAGGGCGCCGGCAACGACACCAAAGGGATACGCTGCGATGACCAAGGTTCTGGTGCTGTACTACTCGTCGTGGGGTCATGTGGAGAAGATGGCCGAGGCCGTCGCCGAGGGCGCACGGGAGGCCGGGGCCGAGGTCACGATCAAGCGCGTGCCCGAATTGGTGCCCGAGGAGGTCGCCCGGCAGTCCCACTACAAGCTCGACCAGGCCGCCCCCATCGCCACCGTGGACGAGTTGCCCGGTTACGATGCCATCATCTTCGGCACGCCGACCCGCTACGGCAACATGGCGGCGCAGATGAAGCAGTTCATCGACCAGACCGGCGGCCTGTGGGCCAAGGGCGCCCTCGTGGGCAAGGTCGGCTCGGCCTTCACCTCGACGGCGAGCCAGCACGGCGGCCAGGAGACGACGCTGACGAGCTTCCACACGGTGCTGCTGCACCACGGCATGGTGGTGGTGGGCCTGCCCTACGCGTTCCAGGGCCAGATGGGTGTCGACGAGGTGAAGGGCGGCTCGCCTTACGGCGCCACCACGCTGGCAGACGGCGACGGCTCGCGCCAGCCCAGCGCCACGGATCTGGCCGGGGCCCGCTACCAGGGTCGCCACGTCGCCGGCATCGCCGCCAAACTCGCGGGCTGACCGCACAAGAAGAAGGCTCGGATTTCTCCGAGCCTTGAAAGGCTGAAGGCCATCTGGGGGCTGAATTGACCTTCGTGAGGGCGAACGGGGTATCGAGCGATAAGTTCCCGTCGTTCCGCGAAAAAGATTCAGCGGGGCGCGGCGGCCCGGCGCAGGCGATCGTTGATCGCCTCGCCAAGGCCGTCCGGCGGTATCGGCGCGACGGCGATGGTCGCGGCGCCCGAAGCGTCGAGGTGCCGCAAGGCCGAGAACAGGTTCGCGGCGGCCTCCGCCAGATCGCCGGTCGGGCTGAGATCGAACGCGGCCGGGGCACCAAGGCTTTCGGGCGTTCCGGCGAAGCGCAGCACGGCTTCGTCCGGCTCCGCCGTCACGGCGTCGAGGCGCACACGGGCGCGGGGCGCGTAGTGCGAGGCGAGGAGGCCCGGCCCGACGGGGACCGCCTCGCCCCCCGCCTCAGGGCCCGCGAGGGCGCGGCCCAGCACCCGCTCCAGATCGGCCCGCGTGATCCCGCCCGGCCGCAGCAGGCGCGGCGGGCCGCCGAGGCAGGCCACCACCGTCGATTCGACCCCCACGGGAGCAGTGCCGCCGTCGAGCACGGCATCGATCCGCCCGTCGAGGTCGGCCAGCACGTGCGCGGCGCAGGTGGGGCTGACGCGGCCAGACCGGTTGGCCGAGGGCGCCGCCACCGGGCGACCGACACGGGCGAGGAGATCGCGGGCGAGTCCGTTGCACGGCACCCGCAGGGCCACACTGGCGAGGCCCGCACGCGCGAGGTCACAGACGGTGCAACCGGGACCGGCCGGCACCACCAGGGTGAGGGGGCCGGGCCAGAACGCCGCGGCGAGACGCGCGGCTTCATCGTCGAACACCCCCTGCATCCGCGCCGCATCGGCGTCGGCGAGATGGGCGATGAGCGGATTGAAGCGGGGCCGCTCCTTGGCGGCAAAGATGCGGGCGACGGCCGCCGGATCGGAGGCGTCGGCCCCGAGCCCGTAGACGGTCTCCGTGGGGAACGCGACGGTACGCCCATCCGACAGCAGGCGCGCGGCCTCGGCGAGCCCGGCGGCATCGGGCAGCAGACGCAGGCTTGACCGACGATCGTTCATATCTAAACTATCTTTGGAAAGCGGATGGAAACGGCTTGTGCCGTCGAGCCCGCTTGCGCTTGCAGACGGTCGAACGCCGCCGGTCCGGAGGCCCCACTAAGTCGTTGCACGGTCGAAACTTACCCAGCCCGGCGCCCCGCCGGGGCAGGGGGGTGCTCTAGCGCCGGGGCGGGGCTTGCGTCAAACAAGGGTCGGACGCGCCATCCAAAAGGCGCGTCTCAAGAAAACGGTTCGAGGGAGCCCCATGACCTACCGTGCCCCGGTCTCCGAGATGCTGTTCGCCCTGCGCCACGTCGCCGGGCTCGATACGGTGCTGGGCGACGACCTCACGGCCGACGACGCCCGCACCATCCTGGAAGAGGCCGCGCGGGTGGCGGACGGCGTCATCGCCCCCCTGAACCGGGCCGGCGACCGCCACGGCACCCCCCTTCAGGACGGCGCCGTCACCACGGCGCCCGGCTGGCGCGAAGCTTACCGGACTTGGATTGACGGCGGCTGGAACGGCCTGTCGGCCGACCCCGACCATGGCGGGCAGGGTTTGCCGCTCCTCCTCAACGCCGCCTGCACGGAGATGTGGAACGGCGCCAGCATCGCCTTCGGCCTGTGCCCGCTGCTGACCGCTGGCGGCATCGAGGCCCTGGCGCAGCATGGCTCGGAGGACTTGAAGGCGCGCTACCTCGGAAAGCTCGTGTCGGGCGAGTGGACCGCCACCATGAACCTGACCGAGCCCCAGGCCGGCTCCGATCTCGCCCTCCTACGCAGCCGCGCCGAGCCCGTGGGCGACGGTCGCTACCGCATCGTCGGCGCCAAGATCTACATCACGTATGGCGAGCACGATCTCGCCGACAACATCGTCCACCTCGTCCTCGCCCGGCTGAAGGACGCGCCGGCCGGCACGCGCGGCATCTCGCTGTTCCTCGTGCCCAAGGTGCTACCGGACGGAACCCTCAACGACCTGCGCTGCTCGGGCATCGAGCACAAGCTCGGCATCCACGGCTCGCCCACCTGCTCCATGGCGCTCGGCGATGATGGCGGCGCCATCGGCTGGCTCATCGGCGAGGAGAACCGGGGGCTCGCCTGCATGTTCACGATGATGAACGCGGCCCGCCTCGGCGTCGGGCTCCAGGGCGTCGGCATCGCCGAGCGGGCGACGCAGGGCGCCCTCGCCTATGCCCGCGAGCGCCGGCAGGGCAGAGCGCCGGGCGCGCAAGGCACCAGCGCCATCGTGGAACACGCCGACGTGCAGCGGATGCTGCTCACCATGAAAGCCTACACGGCGGCGGCGCGTGGGATCTGCTACCTCACGGCCGCCGCCCTCGACGCCGCGCGCGGGGCCGAAGGCCAGGCGGCACACGACCGTGCCTCCCTGCTGACCCCCGTCGCCAAGGCCTTCTCCACGGATATCGCCAACGAGGTCACGTCGCTGGGCGTGCAGGTCCATGGCGGCATGGGCTTCGTCGAGGAGACGGGCGCGGCCCAGCACATGCGCGACGCGCGCATCCTCGGGATCTACGAGGGCACCAACGGCATCCAGGCCATCGACCTCGTGACCCGCAAGCTGCCGCTGCGGGACGGCGCCACGGTCCGCGCCCAGCTCGCGTCCCTGCGCCGGGTGGCCGAGGGCCTGCTCAAGGACGCCGACCCCGCCTACGGCCACATGGGTGCGCGCCTGCGCGCCGGGATCGAGGCCCTCGACCGGGCGACGAGCTTCCAGCTCCGGGCCCTCGCCTCCAACCGGCCGGAGACGGCGCTGCCCGGGGCAACGCCGTATCTGCGCCTGTTCGGCCTCGTCCAGGGTGCGGCCTGCCTCGCGCAAGGCGCGCGCGCGGCCCGCGCCGCCCTCCAGGCCGGCGACACCGATCCGGGGCATGCCGGCCGCATCGCCCTGGCGCGGTTCTTCGCCGAGAACGAACTGACGGCGGCGGCGGGCCTCGCCGACACCGTGATGGATGGCGGCGCCTTCACCGAGACGGCGGCCCTGGCGTTGGTGGGGTGAATCCCCCCTGCACCGGCGATGCAATTCGCACCTTCGTTGAGGACGGTTTCACAAGCTTCGATAGCTCAGGGAAGACCACGACAGGCCCCCTCTCCTGAAAGGAGAGGGTTGGGGTGAGGTGTGCGAACTCTCCGGAAAAGTCACACACCTCACCCTGTCCCCCTCCTTCCAGGCGGGGGGACCCGCGCGACCGGCGGGTTGCACGAAGACGACGGCCCCGAGGGGACCGAGTTATGCGGACGACACGGACCAGGACACACCCATGACCGAACATGTCGTCATTCAGGACACCGGCCGCGTCCGTCTCCTGCGCCTCGACCGGCCCGAGAAGAAGAACGCTCTCACGGGGGCGATGTACGACGCCCTGCGCGAGGCCCTGGCGGAGGCCGACCGGTTGGACGCCATCGGCGCCGTGGTGTTCGCAGGTTCCCCCGGGGCGTTCAGCGCCGGCAACGACCTCGCCGACTTCGTCGCGGCCGCGCGGCACCCGTTCGAGCAATCCCCGGCCCTTCGGTTCATCCGGCAACTCGCCCGCACCCGCACCCCGATGGTGGCGGCAGTCGACGGGATCGCCGTGGGGATCGGCGCGACCCTGACCCTTCATTGCGACCTCGTCTACGCGAGCCCGGCGGCGAATTTCCGCATGCCGTTCGTGGAGCTCGGCCTCGTGCCCGAGGCGGGGTCGAGCTATCTGCTGCCGCGCCGGGTCGGCCTACTCCACGCCACCGAGATCCTGCTGCTCTGCGAAGCCTACGATGCCGACGAGGCCGTGCGCCTCGGTCTGGCCAACGCCGTCCTCCCGGCCGACCTCCTCCTCGACCACGCCCTGACCAAGGCCGCCCGCCTCGCCGCCCTGCCGCCGGGACCGCTGCAGGCGACCCGCGCCCTGATCCGGGGCGATCAGGCCGCCCTCGAAGCGGCCGTGGAGGCGGAGGCCGTGGCCTTCGAGGCGCGCCTGCGCTCGCCGGAGGCCCAGGACGCCTTCGCGGCCTTCCTCAACCGGTCGCGCAAGGCGTGAGCCGGCCGCCCGACCTCCGCACGAAGGTCTGCCTCGTCGCCGGGGCGTCGCGGGGCGTCGGGCGAGGGATCGCGCAGGCCTTGGGAGAGGCCGGCGCCACGGTGGTCGTCACCGCGCGCTCCAGCGAGGCCGGCCCGCGCACGGACGGACGGCGCGAAACCATCGAGGACACGGCCCGGATCGTCGACGCCGCCGGGGGCAGGGGCCACCATTACCTGTGCGACCACACGAGCGAACGGGCCGTCGACACCCTGGTCCACTGGGCCCTGCGCCGCTTCGGCCGGATCGATGTCGCCGTCTCCAGCGTCTGGGGCGGGGGCGAGGGCTACGACGGCGAACGCTACCCCGACGGCGCCGCCTGGGGCACGCCGTTCTGGCGGCGCTCGGCCGAGCCGTTCTCGGAGTTCTTCGGCAGCGGGCCGTATCCCGGCCTCCTCCTCGCCCGGGCGGTGGCGCCCGCCATGGTGGCGGCGAAAGCGGGTCTCCTCGCCTTCGTCTCCTTCGACACCGGCCCCGGCTACCTCGGCGACGTGTTCTACGACCTCGCCAAGGCGACGACGAACCGCCTCGCCTTCGCCTGCGCGCAGGAGCTCAGCCCCCACGGCGTCACGGCGCTGGCCCTGTCGCCCGGCTTCGTGCGCACGGAGCGGGTGCTCGATCTCGGCCACGGCGACTTGGCCACGGAGAGCCCGCTCTATGCCGGGCGGGCGCTGGCGGCGCTCGCCGCCGATCCGGATGTCGCGGCCCAAGCCGGGCAGGTTCTGCACGCGGGCGACCTCGCCGCCCGGTACGGCTTCACCGACGCCGACGGCACCCAGCCGGCGCGCTTCCACATCGGACCTTGAGAGGACGGCATGTCACTGCGCGGCAAGACCCTGTTCATCACCGGTGCCTCGCGCGGCATCGGCCTCGCCATTGGCCTGCGGGCGGCCCGCGACGGCGCCAACGTCGCCATCGCGGCCAAGACCGACACGCCCCACCCGAAGCTCGAGGGCACGATCCACACGGCCGCCGCCGCCATCGAGGCGGCAGGCGGGCGGGCGCTGCCCCTGATCGTGGATGTCCGCGACGAGGACAGCGTCGCCGCCGCCATCGACAGAACCGCGAGTACCTTCGGCGGCCTCGACATCGTGGTGAACAACGCCAGCGCCATTTCGCTCACCCGCACGCCGCAGACGGAGATGAAGCGCTTCGACCTCATGCACGCGATCAACACCCGCGGCACCTACATGGTCTCGAAATACGCGATCCCGCACCTCGAGAAGGCCGAAAATCCCCACATCCTCATGCTGTCGCCGCCCCTCGACATGGCGGAGAAGTGGTTCGCGCCGCATCTGGCCTACACCATGGCGAAGTTCGGCATGTCCCTGTGCGTCCTCGGGCTCGCCGGCGAGCTGCGCCGCCAGGGCATCGCCGTCAACGCCCTGTGGCCGCGCACCACCATCGCGACGGCGGCGGTGAAGAACCTGCTGGGCGGCGAGGCCCTGATGCAGGCCAGCCGCACGCCGGACATCATCGCCGACGCCGCCCACGCCCTCTTCCGCCTGCCCGCCCGCGAGACCACCGGGCGCTTCCTCATCGACGACAGTTTCCTCGCCGAGCAGGGTGTCACGGACTTTACAAAATACCGCGTCACACCCGACGTCCCCCTTGCTCCGGACTTCTTCGTGCCGGAAGCGAGTTCACCGCCTCCCGGGGCCTTCGCCTGAGACGCCATCCGTGATCTTCATCCACCAGCCGGTTTCCGGTGCCGGGCAGATCCTGCTCGAACGCCGCTCCCTCGAACTGCAGGACCCGATTCCCGACGACACCGTGTGGCTGGACATGATCCGCCCGACCCGGGAGGAGGACCTCAAGGTTGAGGCGTTCATGGGCATCTCGGTGCCGACCCGCGAGGAGATGAAGGACATCGAGCCCTCCGAACTCCTCTACGTCGAGGACGGGGCGCGCTACATGACCGGCCGGGTCCTGAGCAAGGTGAGCGACGGCGACGAGCCGGGGCTCGCCGGCATCACCTTCATCCTGCGCGGCAACCGCCTCGTCACCGTGCGCTACGAGGAACCGCAGGCGTTCCGGATGTACACCCAGCGCGCCGGGCGCTCCACGGGCAACGGCCCCGCCACCGTGCCGTCGGGCGAGACGATCCTCGCCGGCCTCATCGAGACGGTGATCGACCGGGCCGCCGACGTGCTCCAGCTCCAGGGCGAGCGCATCGACCGCCTGTCGGGCAAGATCTTCGAGGAGAAGGCCGATCCGTCGGCCCGCAACACCGCGCTTCAGGACACCCTGCGGGCGCTCGGCCGCCACGGCGACCTCATCTCGAAGCAGCGCGAGAGCCTCGTCTCCATGGAGCGCATCCTGCTCTCGCTCTCGGCGACCTATCGCACCACCAAGGCGCCCCGCGAACTGCGCGAGGACGTGCGCTCGACCCTGCGCGACCTCCAATCGCTCGAGGAGCACGCCACCTTCCTGTCCTCGAAGATCCAGTTCCTCCTCGACGCGACGCTGGGCCTCGTGAACCTCGAACAGAACAACATCATCAAGCTGTTCTCGGTCATGGCGGTGGTGTTCATGCCGCCGACCCTCATCGCCTCGATCTACGGCATGAACTTCAAGGCGATGCCGGAACTCGACTGGAACCTCGGCTATCCCATGGCCGTGGTGATGATGGTGGTGGCCGCCGTGCTGCCCTACGTCTTCTTCCGCTGGAAGCGGTGGCTCTAAGGATGGGCTTTCCCCGACGGGCCTTGCCCCGGCCCGTTGCAATCCCGATGGTTCTCTCATGTGCGGTCGCTACTTCGCCTCCCAGGCACCGGAGATCTATCGGCAGGCCTACGGCTATGCCGAACAGCCGAACTTTCCGGCCCGGTACAACATCGCGCCGACCCAGCCCGTGGCCGTCGTCGTGCATGAGAACGGCCGGCGTCGGTTCCGCCTCGTGCGCTGGGGCCTGTGGCCGAGCTGGGTCAAGGACCCGAAGGCGTTTCCCCTCGTCATCAACGCCCGCGTCGAGACGATGCGGGACAAGCCGACGTTTCGCGGCGCCCTGCGCCATCGTCGCTGCGTCTTCCTCGCCGACGGGTTCTACGAGTGGCGCCGCGAGGGAACGGGCCGGGCCGCGACGCGCACGCCGTTCATGATCCGCCGCGCCGACGGCGCCCCCATGGCGCTGGCCGGCCTGTGGGAGAACTGGCTCGGGGCCGACGGGTCGGAGATCGACACGGCGGCCGTCGTCACCACGGGGGCCAACGGGACGATGGCGGCGGTGCACGACCGCATGCCGGCGATCCTGTCGTCCGAACAGGTCGCGCCCTGGCTCGACATGCGCGGGGTCGAACCGGAGGCCGCCGCCGCCCTATGCCGGCCGTGTCCCAACGACTGGCTCACCCTCGACCCCGTGAGCCCGCGCGTGAACGACGCCCGCAACGACGGGCCGGACCTCGTCGTGCCCCTGACGCCACCGAAGAATCGGCCGCGCTCCGGCGAGGCGGACGGGCAGGGCATGCTGTTCTGACGATTCGCGCGGGCGCACGACCGGGAGCGCTTCCGATGATCCGGCATTGCGTCGGCGGCCCAAAGGCGGCATCGCTCGAACCGGGCCCGGCGGGCCGAGCGTCCGGCTTCGCGCGACGGCTCAAGAAGGGGACGAACCATGACGCCCGAGGACATCAACGACCTGAACCGGGCCCGTGCCAGTCTGGCCCGGCAGCGCAGCGCCCTCTCCAAGCGGATCGGGGCCAGCGAACTCGCCGCCGCCTCGGCCGCGGAGGATCTCACACGCATCCTCCTCGCCATCGAAGCCGTGGACCGGGCGCTCACCGATGCCGGCCGGCCCTACACACCCCCCATGACCTAAGCAGACGCTCGACCCCGAAAGACGACGATGGACGACACGAAGGATTCGAACGGCACCAAGCTCGCCGATGGCGATGCGGTGACCCTGATCAAGGACCTCAAGGTGAAGGGAACCTCGACCACCCTGAAGCGCGGAACCCTGATCAAGAACATCCGCCTCACGGGCGACCCCGATGAGATCGAGTGCAACGCCGAGAAGGTCAAAGGCCTGGTGCTGAAGACCCAGTTCCTGAAGAAGGCCTGACGCGCGACGGCCCCGGGGAGCGTGCGTCTCGGAGTCGTCTCTCCCCGACGGCGGTGAAGCCAAGATGGACCGTGGGCCGACACCGCCGGGCGGATCGGCCGGCGGTGTCAATCGTTCGTCACGGTGCTCGGCACGCGGATGGGCGAGCGGGTCAGGCTTCGGATCGGCTTCAGGGGGCGGCCGGATTTCTCGGCGATGACCCGATCCTGCTCCTCGATGATCTCGCGGGCCGGCGCATCGCCGTCGAGCCCGCCCAGGATCTCCATGGGGACGCGCCGGTTCGAGGCGCGGGACTCATCCTCGTAAAGGACGTCGAACAGGACGGAACCCCGCTCCTGCGGTTTCGATTTCGTGCGCTTGGCCATGACGGGACGGTGCTCGGACGCTGGAACGGAGAGATTGGAAAGCCAACGGCCACGCAGCGGTGCGGGGTGCGCGTACATCCGGCGTCACCCCAAACCGTCTCGTGGCCGTCTCCGGTCGAGCGACGAGGGTCGCGACCGGCCTGAGGTTTAAATGGGATCGCGGGAGCCGGTTGGCAAGACGAATCGGCGGCCGCGGGGGCGCCGGACGGGACGCGCCACCGGCGGAGCAATTTTAGCCAGCTCGGCAGGAACCGGGCGTTCAGACCGAAGGTTGTCGAAGCAGGTCTCAACGCCTCGATTCCTCCCGAGCCTCTCACAGCCTGTCAGCCCCTCGTGCGGCGACAGGCTGATTTTTTTGGAGCGTTCGTGCGATGGGAAAGCATGGTGGGGCCGATGCCGCCCGCCTCCCTCGTTCGAGAGCGCTCCCGGAGCAACGCCATGCGCAACATCCTCACCCTCGTCATTCTCGGAGCCGTCGGCTTCATCCTCGTCGGTCTCTACATCGCCCCGACGCAGCCCGACCTGCGAAGCTGGTATCTCGCCAATGCCTGCGAACACCTCGACAAGTTGAGCCCGAAGCTGTGCCAGCCCATGCGTGACGCCGACGGGGCTCGCGGCATCTGAGCATCCTCGACTGGTTCCTGCGCAACCGCCGCACCGGTGAAATCACCATCGGGCAGTGGCCCAACGCGTCGCTGACGCTGTTCGGCCTCTGCGCCGGGATCGACTGGGCCTTCGCGCCGGCGGGCCAGGCCGGCACGATCCTGCGCGGCGTCGGCACGGCGGCCCTGATCGTCTGGGCCGCAGACGAACTCGTACGCGGGGTCAATCCGTGGCGGCGCCTCCTCGGCACTGGCGTGTTCGTCGCCCTCGCCCTGCGGTGGCTCGCCGGGGTGTCGGGGCGGGGATAGGCCTTTCCCGCAGTGGCCCCGTTTGATCGCTTGCGGCGTGGCGCGACTCGCCTATCATCGGGCACCTTCGCGCGGGAACAGGGCGACACGGATGGCCTTCTTCATTGGAATCGCTGGCCCCTGGCTCGTGATCGCACTCCTCGATCTCCTCGCCCTGAACCGGAGCCGCGAGCTCGCCGCCAACGGGTAGCGCCCTCCACAGAGCGGCTGCGTCGCCGGAGGGCGTTGCCCTCGTGCGAGCGCACGTCTACCCCGGGCCGAGCGATGACAGCGGCCGGATGACGGGGATGGGGAGCGCGATGATGCCGAGGAACGCAGCCGTCCGTGATAGCGGGCACCGCGCCGTGCGCCTGTGGCTCTACGTGCTGGCCGCCCTGGTGGTGGGCATGGTCGCGGTTGGCGGCGCGACGCGCCTGACCGGCTCGGGGCTCTCCATCACCGAGTGGCGGCCGGTGACCGGCGCCGTTCCGCCCCTCTCGGCCGAGGCCTGGGCGGCGGAATTCGACAAGTACCGCGACACGCCGCAATACCGCATCCTCAACCAGGGGATGGGCCTGTCGGACTTCAAGACGATTTATGCCTGGGAGTGGGGCCATCGCCTGCTCGGGCGCTTCGTCGGCCTCGCGTTCTTCCTGCCCCTGATCTGGTTCTGGTGGCGCGGACGCCTCACCCGGCGCCTCGGCCTCGGCCTCCTCGGTCTTGGCATCCTCGGCGGCCTCCAGGGCGCCATCGGCTGGATCATGGTGGCGTCCGGCCTGCAGCCCGGCATGACCGCGGTGGCGCCCCTCAAGCTCGCCCTGCACCTCACCACCGCGAGCCTGATCCTCGCCGGCCTCGTCTGGCTCGCCGCCGGCCTGCGCGCGGAACCGTCGCCGCCGGTTCCGGCCCGGCTCGGCCGGACGGCCGTGGTCCTCGTGGTGCTGGCCCTCGGCCAGATCTTCCTCGGTGGCCTCGTCGCCGGATCGAAGGCCGGTCTCGTCTACAACACCTGGCCCGGCATGGACGGGGCCTTCGCGCCGCCGCTGGGCGAACTCTTCGCCGTCCGCCCCTGGATCGAGAACTTCTTCGACAACCACGCCCTGGTGCAGCTCAACCACCGCCTGACAGCCTATCTCCTCCTGGCCGTGGCGCTCCTGCACGCCTTCGATGCACGGCGGACCCTGCCGGGCAGCGGCGCCGCACGGCGCGCCACGGGCGTCGCCAGCCTCGTCCTGGCGCAGGCCGCCCTCGGGGTGATGACGCTGCTGCTGGCCGTGCCGCTCTGGGCCGGCCTCAGCCACCAGGTGTTCGCCATGGCGGTGCTGGTGATGGCGACCGTGCACGCCCGGCTCAGCCCGGCCGTGACGGCCCGCCCGATGCGGCCGGAAGCGGCCCCGGCCTTCGGGTTCGAGGCCCTGACCGGCCGCCTGGCCTGATCCCACGGCGGGACACGATCCTGGTTTCATCCGGCCCGTGATGCGCGCCGGGTGATGCGGCGCACGCAGCCCGGCGGACCACCCTTCCCATCGTCGTCGGAAGGCCTCATCGTCGCGGCATCACGCTTTATTGCGTTGCAGCGAACCGGATGGATGGTCAGACGTTAGTCCCGTAGCCACGCTCGGGACGCCGCGTTCGCCCGCGCACAACGAACGAGGACCACGACCGCATGACGCTTGGTACACCCCCGACCGTGAAGACCGCGCAGCCGAAGCCCGTCGTTCGACGCCACAAGCTGGATCGGCGTTCCCGCCGGATCGTCTTCGGCCTCACGGGCGTGCTCGGCGTCGCCTGGGCCGTCGTCATCGCGAGCCGTTATTCGGGCCTCGTCGCCGGCTGACCTTCGTTCTTCCTGCCGCTGCCGCGTGCGATGCGGCGTAGGTTTGCCTGTGGACGGAGCTACCTCGGTAGTTTTCCTTGGGAACGCTTGGATCAGTCCAAGCGTAGCTTTCCCATGACCGATGGGAGTCAGCGATGTTCCTGGCAGAGGATGGGCGCCCCTCAGGGCTGAGATGGGACTACACCCGGCGCGAAATCCTCGCCGACGGCGTTATTCACTTTCTCGGTGTCGCTTTTGGCGTCGCCGGAGCCATCGCCATCGTCATCTTGGCGGCCCTCGCGCGGCTTCCAGCCCTCGAGCAGGGGGCCGTGGCCATCTACGCCGCCGCCCTCGTGTCGATGCTCGGTGTCTCGGCCACCTACAACATGTGGCCCGTTGGCCGACGCAAGTGGCTCCTGCGCCGGGCCGACCACGCCCTCATCTACCTCATGATCGCCGGCACCTACACGCCGCTCGTGGCCCTGGTGGGCAACGGCACCGTTGCCTGGAGCTTGCTCGGCGGCGTGTGGCTCGTGGCGGGTATCGGCATCGCCCTCAAACTCACACTGCCGGGCCGGTTCGACCGCGCCGCCATCGGTCTCTATCTGCTCCTCGGCTGGAGCGGGCTCGCCGCCTACGATTCGGTGATCGCACGGCTCCAGCCCGACGCCCTGTGGCTCCTGGCTGCCGGCGGCCTGCTCTATTCCTTCGGGGTCGTGTTCCACGTCTGGCGCAGTCTGCCGTTCCAGAACGCGATCTGGCACGCCTTCGTGCTCGCCGCCACGGCCTGCCATTTCGGTGCGGTGTTGGGCACGGTGATCCAGGCCGGCGCCTGATCTCTACCGGCTTATGTTTCTGAGCGCCATCATCCGAGATCCGCGTAGCTGAACCCGGGATCCAGAAAGACAAGCGGTTCCTGACTTCAGACTGTCGGCGAGCCCGAATTTGAACGCCTCCGTGGCGGCCCTTCGGGTCCGGGTACCGTCGGCGTGCGCCGTGGAATGACCGGTAGAGCCGATCCGAAGCGCCCCGCCTTTCGGGAAAGGGGACCCGCGCTTCTCATGCGTCAGCCGTGCAAGCCCGCACAAAGACCGGGCCCGACCCCGAGGAAGGCCAATGCCGGGGACTACTTCCCGGCGCAGAGACCGCGGTTCGCCAGGGAGCTGTGGTCGCGCGGATCGCAGTCGGTGGCGAGGAACGAGGCCCATTCGGCCGTCGTGCCGTAGAAGGCGTTGCGATCGACGTCGCCGCGC
>Ga0182232_1000084_pt1 | contig 30674 bp, 33 predicted proteins | sample G6R1MG_30_FD_155484 | JGI IMG/M metagenome (GOLD analysis project Ga0182232, IMG submission 155484) | Phyllosphere microbial comminities from miscanthus, Michigan, USA - G6R3_NF_07NOV2016_LD2 MG | ecosystem: Host-associated > Plants > Phyllosphere > Phylloplane/Leaf | place: USA: Michigan... | reverse complement strand
TGTCGTACATCGCCCGAGCCAGGGTCTTGTCGACCACGATCTCGATCCGGTGCTGCTCGGCGATCTCGCGGATGCGCAGGGCGAGCAGATCCTTGCCCTTGGCCAGCACCATCGGGGCATCGTTCTCGGCCTGATCGTAGCGCAGCGCGATGGCGTAATGCGTCGGGTTGGCCAGGATCATCGTGGCCCGGGGCACGGACGCCATCATCTGCTTGCGCACGCGATCCAGCGCGATCGAGCGCAGCTTGGCCTTCACCGCCGGATTGCCCTCGGTCTGCTTGTACTCGTCCTTCAGATCCTGCTTCGACATCCGCAAGTCGCGCTGCCACTTCACGCGCGTCCAGACGAGATCACCGGCCACCAAAGCAATCGTCGCCACGCTGACCGCCGAGACCAGCCGGACCGACAAGCTCAAGAGCAATTCGGGAAGGCCGATCGGATCCTCGAACATGATATTCACGATCTCGTGTCGGTCGGCGCGCAGAATCATAGAGACGACGCCGCCGATAGCCAGGAATTTGAGGATACTTTTCCCAAATTCGATATATCCCTGAAGACCGAAAATGCGGCTCCACCCGCTGACGGGCGAGATGCGAGACCATTGCGGCCTGATGCGCTCGCCCGCGATGCGCGGCACATTCTGGAACACCGAGGCGGCGAGACCCGCCGCCATCAGGATCACCAACATGGGCAGCAGAAGCTGCCACATCGCAAGGGCCAGTGCCACGACGAGCTGCTCGGCGTCCTGACTGGTGGCCAGCGCGAAGTTCCGCGGCTGCTCAATGAGCAGGGCGAGTTGCTGGACGAACAGGGCGCCGCGATCCCGGACCACGAAGACGAGGATGATGAGGATCGCCCCGATCGAGGCGAAGATCGTCGCTTCCCGTGAGAACGGGACGTTTCCCTTCTCCAGCGCCTCGCTGATCTTCTTCTCGCTCGCAGCCTCGGTCTTGCTCTCCTTGTCCTCGTCCGACATCGCACCCCATCCGTTCAGCTGAAGAAGGTGTCTTCCGTCTCAGCTTGATTGAGTTCGATCTCGCCGCGGGAGGCCATCTCCAGGGCCTGGTCGGTGATCGCGCGGCGCGCTTCGAGCACATCGCGCTGGGCGGCCGGCTCGCCGCCTTCGAGTTCGTGCTCCACGAGGCGTCGCGTGCGGGCCGTGATGGCGCCCAGCACGACGTTGCGGAGGGTGCCGCTGGTGCCCTTCAGCGCCAGGATGATTCGGTCGGGCGGGATCTGATCGAACAGGGCCGTGCGCGCCCGGGGCGTCATGTTGATGATGTCGTCGAAGGTGAACAGCAGGCTCTTCAGGATCTCCGCCGACTTGGGACGCGATTGCGCGAGGCTGTCCAGGACCTCTTCCATGCCCTGGCGCTCCATCTTGTTGATGATGTCGGCCATGCGCGCATGGGTGTCGGCACCGGAATTGCGGGCCTGGTTGATCATGAAGTCTTCGTGCATCGTCTGCTCGATCATCTTCATCGTGCCATCGACGATGGGCTTGAACGTCAGCATCCGGCGCATGACCCCGTTCCGCAGGGGCGCCGGCAGCTGGGCCATGACCTTGGCGGCGCAGCCCGGCTTCACCTTCGACAGGATCAGGGCCGCGGTCTGCGGATGCTCCTTCAGCAGATAGGAGGCCAGAGCAGCCTCCGCCCCGTTCGAGATGCGGTCCCAGACCGAGCGCTCGCCCTGACCGAGGACGTCGGCCATGATGCTGGCGATCTGCTCGGGCGGCAGGTTGCCCTCCAGCAGCTTCTCCATCTCGCGGGCGGTTCCGATCAGGTTCGCCCCGTCGGTGAAGAAGGCGGTCACCGCTTCGATGATGCTCTCGAGCTGCGGCCGCGAGACCGGCCCGAGCTGTGCGACGGCGCGGGTGATCTGCTTCAGTTCCGCATTGTCGAAATACTTGATCAGACGACTGGCCGTCGTCTTGTTCATCGCGATGAGAACGGCCGCGACCTCTTCGGCGGGGTTGAGGACTCGCGTGGTCTTGGTGACGGCGCCTGCGGCCATGACGAGGCGTCCCGTCAGCCGTTGGAATCGGCCGTCGCGGGCCCGACGATCTCGGTCAGCGACACGCCGAAGCGCGAATTGTCATCCTCGACGACGACGACCTCGCCCCGGGCGATGACGCGGCCATTCACCACGATGTCGACCGGCTCGCCGACGCGGTGGTCGAGGGGGACGATCGCCCCGCGCCCCAGCTTCATCAGGTTCGCCACCGGCATCGTCGCCGACCCGAGGACCACCTGCATCAAGACTGGGATGCGGAGGATCGAATCCAGGTTCCGGCCGCTGCCGGCCTGCTCGTCCTGGGCGCGCCGCTCCTGGGCTTGAGCCTCGATCTTCGCAAACAAGCCCTCCTTGCGGCCGTTGTCGAAGCCGTCGTCGGGCTCCGCATCCGAAAAGTCTGAGGATGACATCAGGGGCTCCTTGAGAAAATCAGGACCGGCGCCGTCTCGACCGCCGCGCGGGCGGGACCGGCGTCAGGCCGCAACACGACGGCTCGCATCCGGCGGCTACGCGCCGGCGATCGGCATCAGACGCTCGACAGGCTGCTGCCCGCGGGATCGCGCGTGACGCCCACAGGCTGCACCGAGGACGTCAGCTTGAGCCGCTCGGCCTTGAGCTCGGCCAGGGCCGCCTTCGCGAACTCGATCTCGCTGCTGAGGTCCTCCAGGACGGTCCGCCCCTCCTGGGCGAACGCCTGCACGGCGTTGCTCGCGCCGACCATGGCGCAGGCGCTCCAATCGATCATGTCCCGGTACTGCGCATGATAGCGGTCCAGGCGCTTCAAGCGCATATACATCGGGACCAGGCACCCGGTCGTCGCGACCAGGGCGGCGAAGAGCAGGGCTTCAGCGAGAGAGAACATCGTCGATAAACTCCTGGTCTTGATCGATGAACCGGTCGACACGCAGCACGATGTTGCCATCCTGCTGCCCGACGTCGCACCAGAACAGCTCGCGATTGTTGCCTTCGAGCTTGACGCGCGTGTTCGGTGTCGCCCGAAGCTCGATCACCTGGCCGACCTCAAGGCTGGCGATCTCGCCCAGGGTCAGGGGCTTCTCCTCGAGGATCGCCTTGAGGGTGACCGGCGTCTTCTGCACCTCGCCGGCGATCTGCCGCGTCCAGCGGGAATCGCGGGCCGTACTCTCACCGACCAGGATCCGGCCCAGGCTCTGGCGCATGGGGTTGAGCACGGATTGCGGGAGGACGATGAACATCTCGCCACCGCGATTGAGCGCCTGCAGGACGAATTTCGCCGCGACCGCCTGGTTGTTCCGGCGGCCGATCACCGCGAAATCCATCCGCAATTCCGTCCGTTCGAGCTTGAACGGCGTATCCGCCACGAGGGCGAAGGCCGCCTGCAGCGCCTTGCCGATCTGGTCGAAGATGCGCTGCGCGATCCGCAGCTCGATGGCCGAGAAGGAGCGCTCCTCGTCCAGGGGCGGCTCGGAGCCGTCGGCGCCGAGCAGAACCTCCACCATCGTGAAGACGAAGTCGCGATCGAAGCCGACCAGGATGTGGCTGTCCCACTCGGGCGCCTGGAAGATGCCCGCGATGGCGTTGGCCTCGTAGGGTTCGAGGATGTCTCCGAAGCGCTGGCTCTCCACGTTGCTCAGGGAGAAATACACCGGCGACGCCGCGAAGTGGCGCAGGTGCTCGGCGCTGAACGTCGCCACCCGGTCCAGGATCACGTGGAGCATCGGCAGCCGGTCGAGCGAGAGGCCCGCGGCGTCCAGCAGCCGATCCCGGATGTCGCTGGTGACCTGTTGCTTGTCCTGCGTATCCGCCATCACGCAGCCTCCCGCTGGCCTGCCTCGCCACGGGCGGAATTCGTGATCGTCGCGTTTTCGACCTCGTCGATCGTCGGCCGATAGGGGGCGGAGATCGCCTTCCGGCCATGCTCGATGGCGATCTGCGGCAGGGCCCCGTTCATGTAGGCCAGCAGGGTCTGCTTCACGATGATGTAGACGCGCCCCTGCGACTCCCGGGTGATCTTCACCTTGGTCGCGAGGGGGGCGAGGACGCTGTAGGACATGAAGATGCCGCTGAAGGTGCCGACCAGGGCCGCGCCGATCAGGTGCCCCAGGAGCGCCGGCGACTGATCGAGGGCGCCCATCGCCTTCACGATGCCGAGGACGGCCGCCACGATGCCCAGCGCCGGCATCCCGTCGGCGACACCGGTCAGCGCACTGTAGGGCTTCAGCTTGTCGCGCCGATGGGTGATCATCTCCTCCTCCATCAGCGCCTCGATCTCGTAGGATCGGGCGTTGCCGATGAGGATGAGGCGCACGTAGTCGCAGATGAACAGCGTCAATTCCTTGTCGCGGGTCACCTTCGGGAAGGCCTTGAAGATCTCGGATTCCTCCGGATTCTCGAGATGCGGCTCGACCTCGTTGCGGGGCTTGGCCCGCAATTCCCGCGTCAGCGCGAACAGCAGGCCGAGCAGCGCCAGGTAATCGTCCTTCTTGGGTGTCCGCATCAGCACCCCGTCCACGATCGCGGTGCCGGTATCCTTGACCACCTTCAGCGGGTTGGCGACCACGAAGGCGCCCAGCGCCGCACCCCCGATGATGATGAACTCGAAGGGCTGCCAGATCACGGCCAGGTGGCCGCCCATGGCCGCGAACCCGCCGCCTACGCAGCCGATCGCGATCAGCAAGCCGATGATAACACCCACGCGCGGCGTCCTGACGTCGTTCCACTCAATACCGTCGGGACCTAGACTGGCATGCTTGCGCAAAGCTGGAGCAATGTGCCCGTCCTTCTCCCTCAGTTAAGACAAGGCTCGGACAAGCCAGGACAGCTAGAATCGACCGATCCGACGCATGAAGGACCCGCCCCATGCTCTCGACCTTCATCGATTACAAGACAATCGTAAACGATCTGCCGAAGACACTCAGTCGAACGGCATCGCAGGGCAGCTCAAAGCGGGAGATCCAATATTTTCAGGACCATATCGGCCAGGTCAAGACGGTCGATGACTTTGTCAATAACAATCGCCTCTACGCCTTCGCCATGAAGGCCTTCGGCTTAGAGGACATGACGTATGCGAAGGGCTTCATGAAGAAGGTCCTTCAGGGCGACCCTGACATCAACGGACGCGTCTTGGTCGACCGGCTGCAGGATTCGCGGTACCGGGACTTCGCGGCAGCCTTCAGCTTCAAAGCGTTCGGCGAGGACCCCAACGCGGACATCTCTTCGATCGATCCCGAAACTCAGGCCTTGATCGATGCGTATGTCGGAACCAAAAAGACCATTCAAGAGCAAAAATCGGCGTACGACACAAAAACCATAAACGATATCGATTACTTTTGGAAGATCCAGCAGTATATAAAATCAAGCGACGACATCGTCGCTGATTCCAAACTCGAAGATATTGTTCGGACCGCGGTCGGCCTGCCGCCCGCCGCCTCCGATGACGATGCTTACACGCGTGCCAGGCAGATCGAGACGAAAGTGGATGCCGCGGCGTTCGCCGATCCTGAGCAGTTCCGCCATCTGGTCGACAGCTTCACCGCCGGACGCCAGGAAGGCCGCAAGGCGATTGTCGATCCCTATTACCGGCCGGCGGGCACCTACGCCGATTCCGATGCCGAAATCGGCAGGCTGACCCAGTATTTCCAGGCGAAGATGAGTACGGTCTACGCGGCGAAGGACATCGCCGCGGATCCGGTTCTGGCCGGCTTCGTGCTGAGCACGCTGAAAGTTTCAGCCGGGGCGGCAGCGAAAAGTATCGATGCGCTGGCCAGCCTGATCGATAGCAAGCTCAAGGTCACGTCCCTCCGGGACCCCAAGACGCTCAGCCAGTTCATCGATCGCTTCAAGATGACACGCAGCGAGGCCCGCGCGACGGTGGTGGACGCCTATGTTCGCCAAACGCTCGAGACGGATTCCGGCAATGAGAACGAGGGTGTCAGGCTCGCCCTGTACTTCCGGCGCAAGGCAGGGACCATCAATTCCGCATACGGATTTCTGGCCGATCCAGCCCTGGCACAGGTCATCCAGACTACACTCGGCCTGCCACCGGAGACGGCCAAGAGCAACATCGAGTCGCAAGCCAGGCTGATCGAGCGCAAGATCGATATTTCCAGCCTCAAGGATCCTGAGAAGCTGGATCAGTTCATCAAGCGCTTCACCCTCATGTGGGACACCAAGAACAATCCGGCGACCTCATCGGCACTGACATTCCTGAGCGCAGCCGATTCGAGCCTCGATACGGACATGCTGGTCAAGCTCCAATCCATCCGGCTGGGAGGCCGGTGACATGCAATCGTCGCTCTACGTCACCCTGTCGGCCCAGGTCGCCCTCGAACAGCGCCTGAACACAGTGGCGAACAACGTCGCCAACCTCGGAACAGCCGGCTTCCGCGCCGAGGAGGTCAAGTTCGAGACGATCCTGTCCCAGGCGGGCGGGCGCGACACTGCCTTCGTCACGCCGGGCGAGACGTTCCTGTCGCGCAAGGCCGGCCCGCTTAACAAGACGGACAGCCCCCTCGATGTCGGCATCCAGGGCGATGGCTGGCTGTCCGTGCGGGGCCGGTCCGGCCCGGTCTACACGCGGGACGGCCGGATGCAGATCACGGCCGCGGGCGATCTTCAGGACCTGAACGGGCGGCCGGTGCTGGATCCCGGCGGATCCCCGATCACGGTCGATCCCGAGGGGCCGCCGATCACCATCGGCCAGGACGGGATCATCACCCAGGGGGTCAATCAGATCGGCGCGCTCGGTGTCTTCCGCCTCGACAACGCGGCGAAGCTCACCCGGGTGGACGGCGACGCGGTCGCCTCGGACAGGCCGGGCGCCCCGGTCCTCGACTTCAACCAGCGCGGCGAGACCGCGGTGCGCGTCCAGCAGGGCTTCCAGGAGGGGGCCAACGTCAACCCGGTCATGGAGATGTCGCGGCTGATCATGATCACCCGCACCTTCGAGGGCGCGGCGGCCGCGGTGTCGGAAACGGAATCGTCGCTGCAGAGTGCGATCCGCGGCCTCGGGCCGGCGAGCTAGCGCGCCCGCCGCCGAAACGGATACCGGTTCGGCGTCAGCGAGCGCGACAAATCGAGGGTTTAAAGCCGTTCCCGATCGCACCGTGATCGGGAACGGCTCTAGCGCGTGGAATGAAGCGATAGCCCGAGGCTCGCAGGGCTCCGCCCTGCACCCGCAAAAGGTCAAAGACCTTTTGAAACCGCGATGTTTCAAGGGCGCGCGGCACAGCACCGGATCGCAGCGCCGCGCTCGCCGCCATTGCTGGGCCCAGGGTCGAGGGCTCCGGAGATCATCATGAACGCCCTCGACCAACTCGCCTCCGCGCTCGAGGACCGGGACGAGCATCCCGTCATCCGGGTCGGGGGCTCGGTGAGCGAGATCGGCTTCGGCCATTGCCGCATCAAGATCACCCTGCCCACGCTGAGGCTCGGCGATCGCATGCAGATCGCGGCGGAGGAGCAGCGGATCGACGGCGAGGTGGTGCGGATCGACGGCGACGGCGTGATCCTCAAGCCGTTCGACACCCGGATCGAGGCCGGCCTCGGATCCACGGCCTATCGGGTAACGGCGTTCGATCCCCGGCCCTGCGAGGCCTGGAAGGGCCGGGTCATCGACGCCCTCGGCCGGCCGATCGACGGGGCGGGCGACCTCCCCAAGGGCAGTCAGGCCATGCCGCTCGACGCCAGCCCGCCGCCGGCGATGCGCCGCGCCCGGGTCGATCAGCCGCTGAAGACCGGCGTGAAGGCGCTCGATCTGTTCACGCCCCTCTGCGCGGCACAGCGCATCGGCATCTTCGCGGGCTCGGGCGTCGGCAAGTCGACACTGCTGTCGATGCTGGCCCGGTGCTCGGGGTTCGATACCGTGGTCGTCGCCCTGGTCGGCGAGCGCGGGCGCGAGGTCCGGGAGTTCCTGGAGGGGCCGATCCAGGAGAGCCGGGCCCGCGCGGTCGTGGTCGTCGCCACGGGGGACGAGAGCTCGATGATGCGCCGGCAGGCACCGAAGCTCGCCTTCGCGGTCGCCGAATACTTTCGCGATCAGGGCCAGTCGGTGCTGCTCATCCTCGATTCGGTGACGCGGTTCGCCCATGCCGCCCGGGACGTGGCCCTGGCAGCCGGCGAGCCGCCGGTGGCGCGGGGCTATCCCCCGAGCGTGTTCGGCGATCTCCCGCGCCTGCTGGAGCGGGCCGGGCCGGGCCTCGAGGGCGGCGGCACGATCACCGGCATCTTCTCGGTGCTGATCGACGGCGACGACCACAACGATCCCGTGGCCGACAGCATCCGTGGCACCCTCGACGGCCACGTCGTCCTGGACCGGGCCATCGCCGATCAGGGCCGCTACCCGGCGATCAACCTGCTCGGCTCGATCTCGCGCCTGGCCGACCTGGTCTGGACGCAGCAGCAGCGCGAGCTGGTGCGCACGCTCAAGAGCCTGATCGCCCGCTTCGAGGATTCCCGGGACCTGCGCCTGATGGGCGGCTACCAGGCCGGGACCGACCCCGAGCTCGACCAGGCCGTGGCCCTGGTCCCGAAGATCTACGCCGCCCTGCGCCAGGACCCGGGCGACCCGCAGAGCCTCGACGCCTTCCTGGATCTCGCCAACGCCTTGCGGGCCGGCGGATGAGGCGCCGAAAGCTTCACGCAAGCGACTCCTGATCTGAAGTCCTGCAACGTCGTCCAACAACGGAGATTCGCGTCATGGGTCTGTATGGTGTGCTCAACAGCGGTGTCTCCGGGATGAACGCCCAGTCCAACCGGCTCGGCGTCGTGGCGGACAACATCCAGAACCAGAACACGGTCGGCTATAAGCGCGGATCGACGCAGTTTTCTTCGCTTTTGACAGATTCTGGAAATGGATCTTACAATTCCGGCGGCGTCACGACTGTCGTTCGTCACGAAGTGTCCGGAAAAGCCAATACGACCGCGACGACGAGCTCTTCCGATATTGCGATCAATGGGAATGGATTTTTCATCGTCAAAGACGAAGGCGGCAAGACATCTCTCACGCGGGCCGGCAATTTCGTCGTCGATGCCAGGACAGGGGACTTGGTAAACGCCGCGGGCATGCACCTGATGGGCTACAACCTGGCCTCGGGCACGCCCATCCCGTCGATGAACAGCTACAATGGGCTGGTTCCCGTCAATCTCGCTTCGATGGCGATGAAGAGCAACCCGTCCACGAAGGGGTTCATCAACGGCGGCGCCGTCCTCAATAGCAACGCGGATAATCTCGGCGGCGACCCGACTCCTCCTACGCCCACCAATCCTGCTGGTAATTTCACTTCGGCGACAAACTTTAATGCCTACGATAATCTTGGAAACCCCGTCCAAGTGGATCTTTATTTTATCAAGAACTCGACCGGGAACTGGAAGGTTTCCGCCTACGATCATAAAGCTGGAACCCTCCTGTCAGGCCCGACACCGTTGACATTCGACGGCACCGGAAAAATGGCCAATCCCCCGAAGATGAGCTTCAACGTTCCCAATGGTCAACCTTTTACGTTTGATTTCGCCAATTTAAGCCAGCAAGCGAGTCAATTCGTGTTCGACGGCAAAGTTGACGGGAATAGTCCTCAGGCCGTCGATCACGCAGCGATCGACACGGATGGCACGGTCTACGCGGTCTTCGGCGACGGGCAAAAGGCCGCCGCCTTCCGCATTCCGCTCGCGACCGTGGCGAGCCCGGACAACCTGACCCCGCGCTCCGGCAACGTGTTCGATATTACACCGCAATCGGGTGAGCCGCGGGTTAACTTCGCCAATATCGGGGGGCGCGGGTCCATCCAGTCGAATTCGCTCGAGGATTCCAATGTCGACCTCGGCAACGAGTTGGCGACGATGATCGCATCGCAGACTGGATACGGCGCCAACTCGAAGGTGTTCCAGACCGGCACGGAGATGCTCGAGACGCTCGTGAACCTGAAGCGCTGATGATCGGCTGAAGGAGACCGGGGATGAGTCTTTCCGTTGCCATGAAGGCGGCGCGCGGCGCCTTGCAGGCGAACGCGACCAGCACCGGCGTGGTGTCGCGCAACATCGCGGGCGTCAACGATCCGGCCTATTCGCGCAAGATCGCGTCGCTGGTGACCACGGACGGGCCGGTCCGGGTCGTTGTCAGCCGCGCCAGCGACGCGCTGCTGTTCGATAAGACGATCCACAGCACGTCGGAGCTCGCCGGCCGGACGGCGATCCTCAAGGGTCTCACCAGTCTGGAAGACACGGTCGGCGACACGGAGGAGGGCCATTCCATCTCCGCCAAGATCGGTGTCGTCCGGATCGCGCTCGCGAACGCCGCGGGTCAGCCCAACGACATCAACCTGGCCAAGGCTGCGGTCGCGGCCGCGAAGGATCTGGCGCGGACCCTGAATCAGGCGAGCACGACGATTCAGAAAACGCGTCTCGATGCGGACAAGGACATCGCCAACTCGGTTGCGACGGTCAACGACCTGCTTGGGCAGTTCGACAAGGCCAACAAGGCAGTGGTGTTCGGAACTGCGTCCGGGGCCGACATCAGCGACGCCCTCGACAACCGCGACAAGATCCTCGCGCAATTGTCCCAGGAAATCGGCATCCACACGTCCGTCCGGGCGGGCAACGACATGGCGATCTACGCCGACAACGGCGCGCCGCTGTTCGACCGTGGCGCCCGGACCGTGACCTTCGCGCCGACCTTGGCCTTCGGCGCCGGCACGACGGGCAACGCGGTCCTGATCGACGGCATCCGGGTGACCGGCAATGGCTCGATGATGCCGCTCCAGTCCGGACGGATCGTCGGGTTGATGACGGTGCGCGACGAGGCCGCCGTCACCTATCAGAAGCAGTTCGACGCGATCGCCGGCGGCTTGATCAACGCCTTCGCCGAGACGGACAAGACGTCGGCGACCGGGAAGGCTCTGGCAGGCCTGTTCACCAATGCCGGCAGCACAGCGCTTCCGACGGCGACGACCGGGCTGGCGAGCGCCATTCAGGTCAATGCCAACGCGGATCCGGCGCAGGGCGGCAATCCGTTTACCCTGCGCGACGGCGGCATGAATGCGGGCGCGCAGTACAGGTACAACGACATCAATGCCGCGTCATACGCGGACCATCTTCGCGCCCTTCAATCCGCCCTCGGCGCGGAGCGGCCCTTCGCGTCGGACTCCGAACTCCCCGCTTCGGCCTCGCTGCTGACCGCCGCCGGAGCTTCGGCGAGTTGGCTTGAGGCGGCTCGCAAAGGTGCGTCGATCCAGGTCGACAGCGAATCCGCCTTCCTCGACCGCGCTTCGACCGCGCTCTCCAACGCGACGGGGGTGAACCGCGATGACGAGGTCGCGGCGATGCTTGAACTCGAGAAGTCCTATGCGGCTTCCGCCAAGCTTCTCGCGACGGTCAACGCGATGCTGCAGACCCTTCTCGATGCCGTGAGGTAGCGCCATGAAAGCAAGCTTCATCTCCACGGCGACGCTGTTGAACAGCGCCCACTCCACGGTAGCCCGTACTCAGGCGGATCTGACCAAGGCCAATATCGAGATCAACAAGGGGCGCTATGCCGATGTCGGTCTTGAGCTCGGCTACAAGACTGCGGCGACCCTCGATCTCCGGCAGCAGGTCGACGACATCACCGAACAGCAGTTGCGCAACAACCTGACGAATGTGCGGGTTACCGACAGCCAGAACGCGCTCAATCAGATCCGTTCGGATGGAGAAGCGTTTCTTGCGCTCATCGCGCCCGGGAAACTGACCGACGGAAGCGGCGGCGTCGTCGCTCAGGCCGCAGCGTCGAAGCTGGCGGCCTTCATCGGGCAGATGAATGCCACGACGGCCGGGCAATTCCTGTTCTCCGGGATCAACTCGGCGCAGCGCCCGCTCGCGGACTACGAATCGACGCCGCAATCGGCCGCCAAGACTGCGTTCCTGCAGGCCTTTCAGACCGCATTCAACTTCGCGCCGGGCACCCAACCAGGGGCAAGCCAAATCACCCCGGCGCAGATGAAGAGCTTCCTCGACGGCCCGGTCACCACCCTGTTTGCCGACTCGCAATGGGGCTCGACTTGGTCATCCGCGTCGAACACCAACGTCCGCAACGAGATCGGCTCCGGCGAGACCCCGGAAACCTCGACCAATGCCAACGTCCAGGCCTTCCGGCAACTGGCGATGATCTACACGGTCGGCTCCAGTATCGGCTTGGCCAGCCTCGCACCGGCCACCCAGTCGGTCGTGTACGAGTCAATGCGCAGCGTCGCCGGCGTGGCCACGATCGGCGTCACCCAGATCCATGCCGATCTTGGCACCGTCGAAGCCCGGATCACGAGTCTGGGAAAGCAGCTGGATGCCCGGAAGAACATCCTGACGGAGGGGTTCGCATCCCTTGAGAAGGTGGACGTGGCGGAAGCCAAGTCACGCGTCGACAGTCTCACGACCCTTCTGCAGATCTCGTATTCTCTGACCAGCCAGACCAGGAAGCTCAGTCTCATCGATTACGTCTGATCTGGCGTCGATACGCTCCATCGGCGGACGCTGTGAGCGATCCAGACCGGGTGTCGGCGCCAATCTTCCTTCCTACACAAGAGGCAAATCTGCGATGTACGGCGCGTCTTACGCGGAAATCATGGAAGACTCGCCCTCCCTGGCTCGGGAGCGCGAACGCGCAGCCTTCGACCGGGCCATCGATCTGATGAAACGGGCGGAGGTGCCCGATGCACCGTTTGAGGCACGTTCCGAAGCCGTCAGCTTCGTGCAGCGCCTCTGGAGCGTGCTGATCGACGATCTCGCGAAGCCCGAGAATGAGCTGGCCGTCCAGTTGCGCGCGGACCTGATCTCGATCGGTCTCTGGAACATGAGCCAGACCGACCAGATCATCCGCGGCGATGCGTCCGGTTTCGAGAGCCTGATCTACGTCAACACGATGATCCGGGACGGTCTGCGATGAGCCGCTCCATTAACCTCAGCTTGCGCGGTCGCGAGCGGATCTTCATCAACGGCGCCGTCCTCCGGGTCGACCGCAAGGTGACGATCGAGCTGCTGAACGACGCCACCTTCCTGCTCGAGGCCCATGTGCTGCAGGCTGAGGAGGCGACCACGCCGATCCGGCAGCTCTACTTCATCGCACAGGCGATGCTGATCGATCCCAAGAACGCGGAGCGGGTCCGGGCGGCCTACGACGCGGTGGAATGGACCTATCTGGACCGTGGTCCCGATCCGGCCATCGTGGCCGCCCTCGCGACGGCGCGAAGCTTCCTCAATGCCGGACGCGCCTTCGACGGCCTGCGCATCCTGCGCGGTCTGTTCGAGCCGGACGACGCTCAGCGGGCTCGCCTGGTGCCAGACCTTTCCAATCCGGCCGCCTTCGGGCGCCCCGGGGCCGCCAATCCCGTTTGACGGAGGCAGAATCATGAGCGTGCCAGCCACCACATCCAACAGCACCGCCGCCGCCGATGCGGTCGCGAAGGCGCAAGACACGAAAAAGAAGCAGGCCGAGAAGTCGACGACGCTGAACTACGACAACTTCCTCCGCCTGCTTCTCACGCAGATGAAGAACCAGGACCCGACCGCTCCGATGAAGTCGACGGAGTATATGGGTCAGCTCGCCTCGTTCTCTCAGGTCGAGCAGAGCGTCAACACCAACAACAAGCTCGATTCGCTCCTCAAGTCCACGTCCCTGACGCAGGCTCAGGGCCTGGTTGGTCGCACCATCACCTCTGCGGATAACTCGGTGACCGGACAAGTGACTTCGGTCCAGGTGACCGACACAGGGGTTGTCGCGCATCTCAACAACGGCAAGGACATCCCGTACGGACCCGGCCTGACGATCTCCTGAAGCCGTCGCGGCCGGTTCGGCGGAGAGGCCCAGGCCCCCGCGGGGTGGGGCAGGTCCGTCCCGCCGATGCTTCGGGGCAGGGCAGCCATCGCGCGCGCGCCGGTCGCCCGAACGCTCTCATGGAACGAACCGCCGCGCCGGCGCGAAGCCGGATGTTCAGTCCCCCTGCAGACGGACACCGGGCAGATCAGCCGATGTCCGATGCCTTCGCCGTGCTTCCAAGTCGAGTCTCATGAACGAAGTCGACGCCCTTGAGCTCACCCGCACGGCCATCTGGACGATCATCGTCGCCTCCGGGCCTGCGGTGGCGGCCGCGATGGTCGTCGGCACCCTGATCGCGCTCTTCCAGGCCCTCACCCAGATCCAGGAAGTCACGCTCACCTTCGTCCCGAAGATCGTCGTCACCCTGCTCGTGATGGTCGCGACCGCGTCCTTCATCGGCAGCCAGATCTACAGCTTCACCGAGCTGGTCTACGGCAAGATCATCTCTGGGTTCTGAGCGCTGCTCCGGGCCCGGGTGGACGGGCGGCGCGGATGCTCGGACACGATCCTGAGATTTCGGCACCCCACGGATGCGCGCCGGGCAACAGCGCGACCCGCGCAATCCAGGCGCAAGCTTGGTGCTCCAGAACGGAGGCGGGCACGGAGGGGTTGAGCGCGTGGCAGCGGCCGTAGAAGCTTTCACGCCGGAGCGCAAAGCTCGACGCGATATCTGGTTCGCGATCGGAATCATCGCCATCCTGGCGGTGCTGTTCCTGCCGGTGCCCGCCATCCTGATCGATATCGGGCTGGCCTTCTCGATCGCGCTGTCCGTGCTGATCCTGATGGTGGCGCTCTGGATCCAGAAACCCCTGGAATTCTCGTCCTTCCCGACGATCCTGCTGATCGCCACGCTCCTGCGCCTGGCACTGGGCATCGCGACGACCCGCCTGATCCTCGCCAACGGCGATGCCGGCGTCGATGCGGCCGGCCACGTGATCCAGGGCTTCTCGCAATTCGTCATGAGCGGCGATTTCGTGATCGGCCTCGTGGTCTTCGCGATCCTGATCACGGTGAACTTCCTGGTAATCACCAAGGGCGCGACCCGCATCGCCGAGGTCGGCGCGCGCTTCACCCTGGACGCGATCCCGGGCAAGCAGATGGCGATCGACGCGGATCTCTCCGCCGGGCTGATCGACGACAAGCAGGCGCAGCAGCGGCGGCGCGAGCTCGAGGAGGAGAGCGCGTTCTTCGGCTCCATGGACGGCGCCTCGAAATTCGTGCGCGGCGAGGCGGTGGCCAGCCTGATCACCATCGCGGTCAACATCTTCGGCGGAATCATCATCGGCGTCACCCGCCACGGCCTGCCGCTCGCCACCGCGGCCGACGTCTTCACCAAGCTCTCGGTCGGGGACGGCCTCGTCTCGCAGATCCCGGCGCTGATCGTCTCTCTGGCCGCAGGCCTGCTGGTCTCGAAGGGCGGCACGCGGGGAACGGCGGAGCAGGCCGTGCTGGGCCAGCTCAGCGCCTATCCCCGGGCGCTGTTCGTCGCCTCCGGCCTGATGATGCTGTTCGCGATCATGCCCGGGATGCCGTTCATACCCTTCGCGGTCCTGGGCATCGTGATGAGCGTCGTTGCCTACCTGATTCCCCGCCGCATCGCGGAAGCGCAGTCGAAGGTCGCGGCACAGGCGAAGGCCGAGGAAAATCAGAAGCTGCTGGCGCAGCGCGAGAGCGAATCCGTGAAGGACTCGCTCAAGACCGCCGAGATCGAGCTGCGACTCGGCAAGCATCTCGCGGTGCAGATGCTGGGGGCGCAGGGCGAGCTGGCCCAGCGGGTCGGGCGGATGCGCCGGAAATTCGCGCAGCAATACGGGTTCGTGGTGCCCGACATCAAGCTGGTCGAATCCGTCACCGTCCCCAGCAAGACCTACGAGATCGCGATCCACGGCACCGTCATCGCCGCGCAGCAGGTGCGCCCGGGCGAAGTGCTGATCGTCGTTGGCGACGGGCCGATGCCCTCCCTGATCGGCGAGGAGGTCCACGAACCGGCCTTCGGCATGAAGGCGGTCTGGGTGCCTGAGGCCTATGCCCAGGAGGCCCGGCGCGAAGGCTTCAGCCCGATCGACTGGCATTCGGTGATGCTGACCCATGTCAGCGAGGTCATCCGCAACAACCTGCCGCAGCTCCTGTCTTACAAGGACCTGCGGATGCTGATCGACCGGCTCGATCCGGAATACAAGCGCCTCGTCGAGGACATCTGCCCGTCGCAGATCTCGTATTCCGGCCTGCAGGCCGTACTGAAACTGCTGCTCGCGGAACGGGTCTCGATCCGGAATCTGCATCTGATCATCGAGGCCATCGCCGAGATCGTGCCCCATGCCCGCCGCGCCGAGCAGATCGCCGAGCATGTCCGGCTGCGGATCGCGCAGCAGATCTGCGGCGACCTCGCCGAGAACGGCACCCTCAACGTGCTGCGGCTCGGCAGCCGCTGGGATCTCACCTTCCACCAGGGGCTGAAGCGCGATTCCAAGGGCGACGTGTTCGAGGTCGATATCGATCCGCGCCTGATCGAGCAGTTCGGCGTCGAGGCGTCGGAGGCGATCCGGGCCCACATGAAGACGTCCCACAAATTCGCCCTGGTCACCGCGCCGGAGGTCCGCAGCTACGTGCGGATGATCATCGAACGCATCTTCCCGACCGTCGCGGTGCTCTCGCATGTCGAGATCGCCCGCGGCGTCGAGATCCGGTCGCTCGGCACCATTTCGTGACCTTCAACGTCTCGGAGTCGATCCTCGGCGTCTTCGTGATCTTCTGCCGCATCGGCGGCTGCCTGCTCATCGCACCGGGTATCTCCAGCACGCGGGTGGCGCCGCGCATCCGCCTGCTCATCGCCCTGACGGTGTCCCTGGCCCTGGCCCCGATGCTCCTGCCGAAGCTTGGGGACGGGCTCCGGAGCCCGTCCCCGGCCGACACCCTGTGGTGGATCCTGTGCGAGACGCTGACCGGGCTGGCCATCGGCCTGTTTGGCCGGTCGTTCTTCTTCGCCTTCGAGACGATGGGGGTCGCCTTCGCGACGATGATCGGCCTCGGGGGCATCCCCGGGACGCCGGTCGCCGACAACGAGGCGACATCCGTGGTCGGCTCGCTCACCATGATGGTGGCGACCATGCTGGTCTTCGCCACCGACCTGCACTGGGAGTTGTTCCGCGGGCTGGTGGCCTCCTACGACCGCATCCCGGCCGGCGATCCGTTCGGGTCGCGCCCGATGCTGGCGGGTCTGGTCGACCGGACCAGCGCGGCGTTCACCCTGGCCCTGCGGCTGACGAGTCCCTTCATCGTCTATTCGATGGTGGTGAATTTCGCCCTCGGACTCGCCAACAAGCTCACGCCCCAGATTCCGATCTTCTTCATCGCGACGCCGTTCATCCTGGTCGGTGGGCTGATGCTGTTCCTGTTTCTCTCGACGGACCAGTTCGGACAATTCGCCCTCGCTTACGGGCAATGGCTCAGGAGGGGCTGAGATGCAGGCGCGGCTCGGCCGGGCGACGCGGCTTCTGCGCGTCCAGGAACAGATGCACCGGCGCGCCGAGCGGGAGCTCGCCCAGGCGGAGCGGCGGGTGCAGGATGTCGATGCGGCTCAGGCCGACGTGATTCGCGCCCTCAACGAGGCCTCCACGTTTCTCGAGCCGCTGCGCGATGCGGCGGTCCGGCGCCTGAAGAATCTGGCGATCGAGGCGCAGGGTTTGCGGGCTGAGCGGGACAAGGTGGCGCAGCAGCTGATCACGCAGGCCACGCAGCACAAGCGGGCCGAGCGATGGGTCGACGGCCTCGAAGCCGAGCGCCGGCAGGAGGTGGAGAAGCAGGACTGGGCCGAACGCCTGGACAGCCTCGTGGGCCCCGCCCAGGCAAGCCTCCGGTCAGCCAGGCCTGATAACCCCCTTGACCAATCAACAGCCCCGACGGGTTCGGTCGAGCCCAGTGACCAGACGTGTCGTGGTCACGAACATCCGGACACGAGATCACCGTGAGCGTCCAACCTCCCTCCGACATCGTCCTCGACGTCGCGCGCGCCGCGGATCCCGTCCGCTATCAGGCTGCCGTCACGAAGCTCACGCAGGGCTCGCCCGGCACCTTCGCGGATGCCCTGGGTGCGGCCTCGGCGGGCGGTGCAGGCATCCCGGCGGCGCCGCAAGCGAATGTCGACACGATCCTGACGCGGTTCCGCACCGCCGCGACGCTTCCGCCCCCGCGGCCCAAGGGCTCGCCGCCTCAGGAATTCGAGGCCTTCGTCCTGCAGACCTTCATTGAATCGATGCTCCCCCAGAACGCCACCGCGGTGTTCGGCAAGGGCAATGCCGGCTCGATCTGGAAGTCGATGATGGCCGAGCAGATCGGCGCTCAGATCGCGAAGGCGGGGGGCATCGGCATCGCCCGCATGCTGGAGGCCGCACATCCGCCGACCGCCGCCGACGCTGCGGCGAAGCCCGACCCGGCGCGGATCGGCTGACAGGCCTCGAAATCCCACGTTTCACATCTCGTCCGGACGCTGTGCATGCTGCTGTCATCCCTGGCCCGCCTCGAAGCCACCATCGACGCCGAGACGGACGCGCTCACGGTCCACAACATCCGGGAGCAGGACGATTTCAACCGCCGCAAGAGCCAGAGCCTGGTGGAACTGTCCCGGCTGGGGCGAACGATCGACATGGCCCTGCTGAGTCCGGCGGAAATCGAAGGCCTCGAGCGTCTGCGCAACAAGTTGCGGCGCAACCACGAACTTCTGGCCATCCACCTGCGCGCCATGCAGGAAGTGTCGGATATCGTCACCACCATGATCCAGAGTGCGGAATCCGACGGCACCTACTCGGCCGCCCTGCGCTACCAGGAGTAGATGCGTGTTTCGGATCGTCGTCACCGGTCTCTGGATCTGCGCCATCACGGTGCTGTCCAGCTTCGCGGTCGTCTCCTGGATGCCGGACCTACCGAAGGCGAAATCCGAGGAATATCTGGAAGGCCTGACCTATCAGAAACTTAAGCCGCTCAACATCCCGGTCATCGCCGACGGGACCGTCCAGGGCTACATCATGGCCACCGTCGTGTTTACTGCGGATTCGCACCTGCTCAAGGGGCTCGGCGTCACCCCTGCACCCTTCGTCATGGATGAGTCGTTTCGCCAGATCTACAGCGACGCCGACCTCGATTTCCGCAACCTGAAGAGATACGACATCAACAAGCGCCTGGCCGAGATCAAGGTCAAGGTCAACGAACGGCTCGGATCGGAAGTCGTCAAGGACGTGATGATCGAGAACTTCAATTTCGTCACCAAGAAGGACATCCGGACTTAAAACCACTCACAAAACGCCCGCTGCACGGTCTTACGCAGAGGGGGACGCCCGGTGATCGGGCGTTTTGTGGGGTGCTCCTCGGCTTCATGCGATGCCCAGAAGCGGTATCCCCGTTCGGGTCCGACGCCTGCCCCGCCCGGCCGTCCTCCGGGGGGCCCGATCGCCTGAAGCGACCCGATGCAGCCGCTGAACCTGCCTCAATCCATGAGGGCGCTCCGGAAGGCCTCATCCTCGACGACCCGCGCGAGCTGTCGCAAGCTCTCCGAGGATGACGCGATCAGGAGACCGCCGACGACGGTGCGCGATCCCGACAGAGCGTAGCTCAGGACCGGAATCGGCGGCGGCACGTGATCCGGCGCCGGAACCGGAGCCTGCGGTCCGGCCCAGGAACGCCCGACCGCGACCCGTCCGGCCTGACCGGCGATGACCTGGGGTACGATGTGCAGCCGCCGGTCGTTCCAGAGCGCGAAGGCGCGCCCGGATGCGTCGAGGGCGACCGCCGCCGCGGGATCGAGGTGCAGAAAACCCTCCAGAGCCAGGGGTCTGTCGCCGGTCGCGAAACGGTCGAACACGGCAAGGCCCGACAGGTCGTCCAGAATCGCGAAGGCCCGAACATGCCGATAATCCGGTCCGTGCACGCTGGTGTCGATCAGGTGCACGGCGGCGGCCCCGACGGTGAAGGGTGTGCGGGGCACGCCCGTGCCCGCGGTCGGCTCGCGCCCGTCCGGGATGATGACGTTGTGCGCCCGGGCCGCCGCCGGGTGCTGGCCGGGCGCCTCGGTGTGCGATCCGCCACCCTCGGTGATCCAGCGCAGGCCGCCGGTGGCGAAGGTGAACGAGGTGCAGTCCCGGTGATCCTGCGGGTGGACCTGCTCTGAGACGTCCGCCGTGAAGGACGCCCAGTCCGACCCGTCCGCCCACCGGCGATAGACGATGGTGCCGGGTCTCGCGGGCTCGACGGCGAGGGGGCCGCCACGGGGCCCCGCTCGGTCGGTGTCCGATCGGGCCATCCAGGGGCGGGGGTGAGACGCCGCCACGCGCTCGATCCAGCCGGAATGGTCATGGTGGCTGGGCGCGTCGCCGAACGGGGGCAGGGTGCCGTCCGGCTCGAAGAGCGCGACCAGACCGGCCCAGGCCTTCGCGAGGCGCAGGTCCAGGGCGCCCGCGAGCGATGCCAGCTCCTGACGCGCACCCAGGATGGGGAGGAGGATCAAGGCCAGGGTCAGGATTTCGAGGCTGCGATGGTAGGACGGCTCGGCGATCCCGCCGCCCGCGTCGATCAGCGCGTCGAGGCCGCTCCGCAGCGCGATCGTCGCGAGGCTGGTCCAGTGCCGCGCCATCGGCAGGGACGGAAGCGCGAGGCCTGCCGCCAGGAGGGCGGTCGCGATCTTCACCTCCAGCAGCGAGCCTGCCACCGTGTGCTGGGCGAGGATCTCGGCCAGCGCGAAGGCGTGCCGCACGACCTCGCCGCCAAGGATCTCCACCGCGCGGGCATCCGTATCGGCGGCCTTCCCTGCCGCGGCGGTCAGCAGGCTCAGCAGCGACTCCAGGCGCAGCGCCATGCAGGCCGGGTGCAGGGTCAGCGTATCCGCCGGCCGGCCCCAGGGATTCGCCCGGGACCAGGAGACGGCAACCGCGACGGCGCGCTCGCGAACGTGCCGCTCCGGGCTCTCCGCCGCGGCACCGGCCCAGGCCAGGGAATGGAACGCCAGGCGCCATGCGGGCGACTGAAACGGGTCGGCGGCCCAATCCACCGCCTCCGGGAGCGTCCAGCCCGGCCGGCGGACCAGGCGGAGGGTGCCTCCCGACCAGCCGGACGCGTCGGGGCCGTCCCGCAGCAGGGTGAAGCTGCGCAGGGGGGCGGGCGACCGTGCCAGCCGCGCCGGGTCGAGATAGGGGCGGATCGATCCCCCAGAGGCATCGCCCTCCCGTGCCGGCGTGCCGCCGATGCGGCCGAGCAGGTGCGCCAGGAAGGTCTCGGCCCGCGGATCTGCATCGTCGACCAGATCCGCCAGGCGGAGGTCGTCGTCCAGAAGCACGTCGGGCGCGCAGGTCAGGGCGAGCGCCGCGTTCGCCTCCCAGGCCGCGAAGCCGATCTCGAGCGTGGCAGCCCGCGGCGGCGGCGCCACCTTGAGGGTGAAGCGGTAGGCCTCGCGATGCACCGGGATGTCGATGAAGGCGGGGATCGTCAGGGTCGCCAGGGTCTCGGGGTAGGGAGTCGGAAGCGGGTTTCCCAAGGCGTCGCGGAACACGACCTGCGCCAGGGCGCCCTCCGTCTGCCCCTCCGTGATGACCTGTCCCTTGAAGGTCAGCCCGCGCCCCGGCACCAGCCCGTGCCGATACCAGAGGGGTTGCGGGCCGAGGGCGATTCGGCCGTCGTTGGTGAGCCGGCCCCCGACGCGGCCGATCCGCCCGGTCCCGGACACCGTGTCGTCCGGCCCGGCCGGACGGATCACGGGATCGCCGATTCGGAAGGCGTGGGTGTTGCGCCAGCTTCGGATGACGACGGAGACCTGAGACGCGGGCGCAGGAAGATAGAAGCAGCGGCGGATGACGACGGCTCGCCGGTCCGCCGCCCCCTCCCAGGTCGGCCCGGCGAGCCAGGTGCCGTGGACATCGATCGGGGTCCTGGCAAGACCCGGAACTTGGGCGAATTCGATCCCGGACTGGTCCCGGGCGAGGAATTCCAGGCCGAGGGCCGCGAAGTCCTTGGCCCCCGCCGCGGCCTCGGTGGCCGCGCAGACCATACATGCATGAAACTCATACCACCGCCCGGCTGGCAGCGGGCCGAACGCCAGGACGAGGCGTGACCAGCGATTCCGGTTGCCGACCACGTGATCCGGAACGGTCGTCGATGCTGCATTCGCGCTCGGCCGAACCGATACCGGCAAAAAGACAGGTCGTTCGCTCATAGGATGTAAGGCATTCGCGTCATTTCGTGCACCGCGCGCGATGACGTATTTATCAAGATAAAGAGCTGGCGTGCATCCAGCACGCTAACGAAAATCTGCACATCAACCGAAATAAATATGTCAAATTGAACCATAAAACACAAACCGATCGGAATTTTTTCACTGGCATCAGAACCACACCGGTCAGAAAACCATCTTAAACCGTTGACGCCCTGTTTCCTCCGCGCCATTTTAGATTCACGGGGCAACATCACGATTGTCTCAAGCCATATCTCCGTCATTCTTCAGAATGATTAGCTGTGGAGTTTCGAGATAATGTACGTCATTGTCGACGATAGACCGATGGTGACCGATGGATATGTCGCTAGCTTTGCGAGAGAGGGTATTTCATCGGTCGGATTATTGGATTCCGATTTCAAGGGCTGGTTACAGACAGCCCGGGAAACGGATCTGGAGGCAGTCCAGGGCTTCCTCCTCGGCGATTGCGAGCAGCGCCCCGATCTTCCGGAACTCATCCAGAAGCGGTCCCGGGCACCGATCATCGCCATGATCGAGACCCGCTGCCTGACGGAAACCCTGAACCTCTTCACGGCGGGCATCGACGACGTCGTCCGCAAGCCGGTCCATGTCCGCGAGATCATGGCTCGGACCGAGGCGGTCTGGCGCCGGTCCCATCGCGGGGCGGTCAAGGAGGCGGTCGCCGACCGTACGGAACGGCTGAAGGTGTATTTCGACGGTCGCGACCCCGATATCGACGGCGAGAAGATCGTCCTGCCGCGGCGCGAGCGGCAGATCCTTGAATTCCTGGTCCGCAACAAGGGACGGCGGATGACCAAGGAGCAGGTCTTCAACGCGGTCTACGGTGCCTTCACCAGCGATGTGGATGAGAGTGTCGTCGAGGGCCACATCAGCAAGCTTCGCAAGAAACTCCGGGACAAGCTGAGCTTCGATCCGATCGAAGTGCGGCGTTACCTGGGATACGCCTTCATCAACTGATCACGGCCCCGTGGGAGCCCGCCGAACGCGATCGCCCCCGTCGGGAGCCCGTCATCCGGTGCGGACGACCTTCTGCGTCGGCCTGACGGCCTGCCGTGGCGGTTCGAGGCCCATGCTTTGAGTCGAAAGCCTGCGGCACGACCGGATAGGCCATGCCACGATGGATCCGATCCGGCCACGGGGCCGAGATGCGGCGATGCGCACTCGTCTTTCGAGACCTCTGTTTGCTCACCGACAGTCATATCGAGTGTCCGGCGGGCTCGGCAAGACGGCAGAGTCCTCCGCAGCCAGCTCGCCGCAAGCTTCGGACAAGACTGGTCGGGCAAAACGCATTCCAGAACACCGTGGCATCTAATAGCCGGCCCAGCTCCAAACGCGCCCGGCTCAGACGAAGTTCCGGATCATCCCGGAACACTATCTCCCCTCCCGAAAGAACAGAAAGCCGACAGGTTATGAACCCGATCTTTCTGCTCAATCTTGCTTCGCGGCAGTTGCAGCACCTGGCGACGCGCCAAGCGGTCATTTCCGGCAACATCGCGAATGCCAATACACCGGGCTATCGGGCCCGGGACCTGACCCCGTTCCGCGACATGCTGGACAAGACCACGCTCTCGATGGCGGCGACGCATGCCGGCCATTTCGAGATCGACGGCCCCACGGCGCGCCCGGCCCGTCCGACCCAGGCCAACGGCTGGGACGTCGTCCATTCCGGCAACTCGGTGAACCTTGAGGAGCAGCTGATGAAGTCGGGTGAGATCAGCCGCGATCAGGCGCTGAACACCAGCATCGTCAAAGCCTTCGACCGCATGCTGGCCCTGAGCGTGAAGGCCTGATCATGATCGATCCGCTAATCGCATCCTCCCGAATCGCGGCCTCCGGCATGGAGGTGCAATCCGAGCGCATGCGTGTCGTGTCGGAAAACATCGCCAACGCGCAGTCGACGGGCACGACGGCGGGCTCCGACCCCTACGCCCGCAAGACGATCACGTTCCGCACCGCCCTGGACCAGGCCTCCGGCACCGCGGCGGTCGCGGTGCGCCAGATCGGCCAGGACAAGGCGCCGTTCCGCGTCGAGTACGATCCCGGGAACCCGGCGGCGGACGCGAACGGGACGGTCAAGCTCCCGAACGTGAACATGCTGATCGAGATGGCCGATATGCGGGAGGCCAACCGCTCGTATGAAGCCAATCTCCAGATGATCAAGCAGGCCCGCTCGATGGTCTCGAGCCTCATCGATCTTCTGAGGAAGTGATGATCCAGTCTCTCTCCGCGCTCTCGAGCCTCTCCGACAAGAATTCGGTCTTCGGCGTCCCCCAGCTCGGCCTGGCGACGCCGGGCGCCGCATCGGCGACGCCCGCGGGGGCGGCCTCCGGCTTCGGCGATCTCCTGACGCAGATCGCGAGTCATGCCCGCGACACCGTGAAGGCCGGCGAGGCCGCGGCGATCTCCGGCATTCAGGGCAAGGCGTCGACGCAGTCCGTTGTCGAGGCGGTGATGTCGGCCGAGCAGAGCCTGCAGACCGCGGTCGCCATCCGGGACAAGGTCGTGGCCGCCTATCAGGAAATCGTCCGCATGGCGATCTGACACGCGACCGGCGCGGGAGCGGTACCCCCTCGCTTCCGTAGGCTCCGCGCGCGGACGCGCGGGTCTCGCCCCAACACAGTCATCGTCATCCCGGGCTGAAGGACACCACCATGAGAGCGCTCGCCATCGCGGCCACGGGCATGAACGCCCAGCAGCTGAACGTCGAAGTCATCGCCAACAACATTTCGAACCTGAACACCACGGCGTTCAAGGGCGCCCGGGCGGAATTCAAGGACCTGATCTACCAGGCCGAGCGGCCGGCGGGCGTCCCGATCCAGGCCGGCGAGGCCGCGATCCCCGAGGGCGCGATGCTGGGCCTCGGCGTGCGGAACTCGGCGATCCGGAACCTCCATCGGCAGGGGCCGCTGGCCAACACGACCAACCCCCTCGATCTCGCGATCAACGGTCGCGGCTGGTTCCAGGTCACGATGCCGAACGGCGAGATCAACTACACCCGGGCCGGCTCGTTCAACAAGAACGCCGATGGCCGCCTGGTCACGGCGGAAGGTTACAGCGTCGATCCGGCGATCATCATCCCGCAGAACGCCGTCGACGTGGTGATCAACGAGACCGGCCAGGTGATGGTGAAGCTCGACGCCCAGCCGCTTCCGCAGACGATCGGGCAGCTGGCGCTCGCCAATTTCGCCAACGATGCCGGGCTCGAGCCGCTGGGCAACGGCCTGTACCGGGAGACTCCGGCCTCCGGCCTGCCCGTGACCGGGGTCGCCGGCGACCCGGGCTTCGGCAAGATCCAGCAGGGCTATCTCGAGAATTCCAACGTCGATCCGGTCCGGGAAATCACCAACCTGATCTCGGCCCAGCGGGCGTTCGAGATGAACTCGAAGGTGATCCAGGCCGCCGACGAGATGGCCGGCACCGTCGCGAAGGGCCTGCGCTGACATCATGACCCGAGGACATCTCTTCGTGAGACGGCGCGTCGCGCGCGCGGCCCGAGGGCTGCGCGCGGCCTGCACGCTCAGCCTCGTTGCCGTCCCGGCCGCCGCCGCGGAACAGACTTTCCCGGTGCCGGTGGCGACGGTCTACGCAGGCGACGTCATCAAGTCGACGATGCTCCGGGACCAGACCTATCCGGAGAACTTCAAGCCGCGGATGCCGGCGGTCGAGACGGCCGCGCGCGCGGTCGGCAAGGTCGCGAAGCGGACGCTCCTGCCCGGCGAGGTGATCCCGTCGGGCGCTCTCGAGGACGTCAAGCTCGTGACCCGCGGGTCGCCGACCGTGATCGTGTTCGAGGAGCGTGGCATGGTCATCTCGACCCTGGGCACGGCCCTGGCGAACGCCACCGTGAACGAGCCGGTGACGGTGCGCAACACCGCGACCGGCCGCTTGATCCAGGGCATCGTTCAGCCCGACGGCCGCGTGAAGACCGGCGGGCAGCCGTGATGCGCCGCCTGTTCCCCCTGCTCCTGATCGGGCTCGCGGCCTTGTCGGTGCCCGCAGTTGCGGCCACCCGGATCAAGGATATCGCGTCGCTCCAGGGCGTCCGCGACAACCAGGTCGTCGGTTACGGTCTCGTCACCGGCCTGCAGAGTACCGGCGACACCCTGCGCAACTCGCAATTCACGGAACAATCCCTGCAATCGATGCTGGATAGACTCGGCATCAACGTGCGCGACCAGCGCATGCGGACCCGCAACGTCGCGGCCGTGATGGTGACGGCCAACCTGCCGGCCTATGTCGAGCCGGGCTCGCGGATCGACGTCAGCGTGAACTCGCTCGGCGACGCGACGTCCCTGCGCGGCGGCACCCTGCTGATGACGCCGCTGGCGGGGGGTGACGGGCAAGTCTACGCGGTGGCGCAGGGCGCGCTCGCAGTCTCCGGCTTCAGCGCGACCGGCCAGGCCGAATCGCTGGTCTCCGGCGTGGCGACGGCCGCCCGGATTCCCAACGGCGCGTTGGTCGAGCGGGCGGTGGCCGGCACGTTCCGGGATCTGCCGGGCATGTCGCTCGAACTGAAGAACCCGGATTACCGCACCGCCATCCTGATCTGCGACGCGATCAACGCCTATACGCTGCAGCGCTACGGACGGCGCGCCGCGAGCCCGCGCGACTACCGCACCGTCGTGCTGACCCGACCCGGGCATGTCGGGCGGACGCGGTTCATGGCCGAGATCGGCGAATTGGTGGTCCAGCCGGACACGCCGGCGCGGGTGGTGATCGACCAACGCACCGGGACCGTGGTGATCGGCCGGAACGTGCAGATTTCCACGGTGGCGGTCACCCACGGCGACCTCACGGTCCGCATCACCGAGACTCCGCAAGTGTCGCAGCCGGCCCCGTTCTCCGACGGGCAGACCGCCGTCGTCCCGCGGACCGACATCAACGCCGCCGAACAGACCGCCCGCCTGGCCGTCGTCTCGGGTCCCGACCTGCAGAGCCTGGTCCGCGGCCTGAACAATGTCGGCATGAAGCCGACCGACGTGATCGCCATCCTGCAGGCGGTGAAGACGGCGGGCGCCTTGCAGGCGGAGCTGGTGATCCAATGATCGCCCCGGTCCATGAGCGCCGCGCGGGACGGCGCAGCCTGCACCGCTGGGGCGCCGTCCTCCTCTCGGCGGCCGTCCTCCTGCCGGCCGTGCAGGCCACCGCCCAGACAGCCGTCCCGCCGAAGCCGGGCGAGCCGGCCAAGGCCGAGGACGGCCGCGCCCCGCAATATTGCAACAGCATCGCCAATGCCGCCGCCGATGCCCGGTTCGCCTGGCAGAAGGAGACGCTCACGGCGCTCTCCAAGGATGTCGAGGCCCGCATTAGCCAGCTCGAGGCGAAGCGCGCCGAGTACGAGGAGTGGCTGAAGCGCCGGCAGATGTTCCTCGCCAAGGCGGATGAGAGCGTCACGGCGATCTACGCCAAGATGAAGCCCGAAGCGGCCTCGCAGCAGTTGACCGCCATGGACAGCGAGGCGGCGGCGGCGATCCTGACGCGCCTCGATCCGCGCGCCGCCAGCGCGATCATGAACGAGATGGAGCCCGGCCGGGCGGCGCGGCTGGCCAACGTCATCACCAACACCCCGAAGAAAGCGGCGCCGCCCAGGCCCGAGGCGCCCGCAAGCACACCGCCCGAGCCTCGCTCGGACGAGGGGAACGGCCGCCCGCAGAACAGTGAGAAATCAGGATGAAGCGGCTGGCTGCCATCGCGGCTCTGGTGACCCTCGGGGCCTGCTCGACCCCCGTCCAAGAGATCGGCCGCGCCCCGGCGATGAGCCCGGTCGGGCTCGGGATCAATGCGAATCACGACGCCGTGCCGCCGCTGTTCACCGCGACGCAGCGGGCGGGCTACCATTCGACCTGGGCGCAGCAGAGCGCCGACCTGTTCCAGGATCCGCGCGCCAAGAATGTCGGCGACGTGCTGACCGTGCTGATCGAGATGAACGACAAGGCCCAGTTCGACAACGCCACCGACCGGTCCCGCGATTCCCGGTCCAAGATGAGTCTCGGCTTCGAACTCGACCTGTTCGGCCTCACGCCGGAATCGAAGAACCAATACGAGGTGAACGGCAACACCTCGACCAAGGGGCAGGGCTCCATCGACCGGAAGGAGCAGCTCCGACTGTCCGTTGCCGCGATCGTGACCAACGTCTTTCCCAACGGCAACATGATGATCAGCGGCTCCCAGGAGGTGCGGGTCAATTACGAGATCCGCGTGCTGAACATCGCCGGCATCGTCCGGCCGCGGGATATCTCGCGCAAGAACACCATCGACTACGACAAGATTGCCGAAGCGCGGGTCTCCTATGGCGGCCGGGGGCGCCTCATGGAGGTGCAGCAGCCCGGGGTGGTCCAGCAGGTCTACGACTTGGCCGCGCCGTTCTAGGGCCGTTCCCGATCGCAGCCCGATCGGGAACGGCTCTCAAGTCCTTGTTTTGACGCGCTCGCTCACGCCGTACCGGTCGCCACTTCGGCGGCGAGCGCTCTGATACGCAAGCGGAAACTCGAATCATGGCGTCCGATGCCGAGCCTCCACGCTCCAAGGTCCGCTGGCTGCTCCTGCTCGCCCTGCTCACGGTCCTGGCGGTCGGCATCGGGGGGGCGAGCGGCCTGTTCATGATCTCCAAGATCGAGAAGGCCGTGGAGGAAAAGAAGAAGCTCGAGGAGGAGCAGGTCCAGAAGGTCGTCGCCTATGATCCGAGCTTCAGCCTGCAGAATATCGGCACGATTGTGACCAACCTCGCCAATCCCAGCGATGTCTGGATCCGGCTCGAAGCCTCAATCGTGGTCAAGACCGGGACGTTTCCCAATCCCAACCCGATCGCGGCAGAGATTCGTCAAGACCTCCTGGGCTATCTTCACACGCTGTCGATCGCGCAGATCGAAGGGCCGAGCGGCCTTGTCCACCTGCGCGAGGATCTGACCGAGCGGGTCCAGCTGCGGTCCAACGGCCAGGTCCACGACTTCTTCATCGAAACGCTCGTCGTCCAGTAGGACGCCTCTCCCGGCCGGAACGCGGATGCGTGTCCGATGAACCTCAGGATCGGTCACACCATGCTGCGCCGCGTGTTTCTGGCGGGCTCGATGATTCTCGTCGCCACGGCCGCGAGCGCCCAGTCGTTCAGCCTGGATCAGGTCCTGCCGCCCGGGAACGGCTCGATGAGCGGACGGATGATCCAGCTCATCGCCCTGCTGACCGTCCTCTCGGTCGCGCCGGGCCTCCTGGTCATGATGACGAGCTTCACGCGATTCGTCGTGGCGCTCTCGTTCCTGCGGTCCGGGCTCGGCCTGCAGAGCGCGCCGGCGAATCTGGTGCTGATCAGCCTGTCGCTGTTCATGACCTTCTACGTGATGGGTCCGACCTTCGATCGCGCCTGGCAGGACGGAATCCGCCCGTTGACCGAGAACCGGATCTCGGAGGAGGAGGCCTTCGCCAAGGTGACCGATCCGTTCCGGGACTTCATGCTGACCCATGTCCGCCCGAAGGACCTCGATACCTTCGCGGATATCGCGGCGGCCGCCTATCCGAAGGCGCAGCCCGGCAGCAAGACCGACCTCCGGGTGCTGATCCCGGCCTTCATGATCTCCGAGCTGCGCCGCGGATTCGAGATCGGCTTCCTGATCGCGCTCCCGTTCATGGTCATCGACATGGTGGTGGCGGTGATGGTCATGTCGATGGGCATGATGATGATGCCCCCGACGGTGATCTCGTTACCGTTCAAGGTCTTGTTTTTCGTGCTGATCGACGGGTGGAACATGCTTATCAGCGGACTTGTGCGATCGTATTTTTGAATTTTAAGTATAAATTCCAAAAATTTCTTCCGGCAATATCTCTATCCCGACAAAATGAAATTCACCATTGACTTGTCGTTGAAAATTCGCCATCTGTGTTCTGTCGATGGATGGGTGATCGGGCCGGATATGGCGCCTTGATCGAACTGTCCATTGCGAGATCGATAGCAGATTGACCGCTTGTGCTTGGCACACCGGCTCAAAGGCATGATGCCGTCCTGCTATGCCGGTGAAAAACCGACATGTCCCCTGAACGTCTTCCTCTTTGATGGGACATCATCATGTCGAGCCTGTTGACCAACACCGCCGCAATGACGGCGCTGACCACCCTGAAGATCACGAACCAGGACCTGGAAAAGTCGAGCGGCCGCGTCGCGACCGGTCAGAAGGTGGCCACCGCGTCCGACAACGCCGCCTACTGGTCGATCGCCACCACCATCCGCGCCGACAACGGTTCGCTCAACACCGTCAAGGATGCCATCGGCCTCGGCCTGAGCACGGTGAACACCGCCATCACCGGCTTGGACGCCGTCAACAAGACCTTCCTGGATCTCAAGAACAAGCTCACGGCCGCGCTCAACCCGACCGTCGACCGCAACAAGATCCAGACCGAAATCTCGTCGCGCCTGACGGACCTGCGGACCTCCGCCACCAGCGCCACGATGAACGGTGAAGCCTGGCTCGCCACCGATTCGGGCGCCGGCAACTACGTGTCCGAGCGCAAGGTCGTCGCGTCCTTCGCCCGCGTCCAGGGCCAGATCGCGGTCGGCACCGTCTCGGTGCAGGTCGACGAGACCAAGCTCTACGACGCCGCCGGCGCGAAGGGTGGTACGGC
>Ga0182232_1000083_pt1 | contig 30701 bp, 38 predicted proteins | sample G6R1MG_30_FD_155484 | JGI IMG/M metagenome (GOLD analysis project Ga0182232, IMG submission 155484) | Phyllosphere microbial comminities from miscanthus, Michigan, USA - G6R3_NF_07NOV2016_LD2 MG | ecosystem: Host-associated > Plants > Phyllosphere > Phylloplane/Leaf | place: USA: Michigan... | reverse complement strand
TCGTGGTGGTCTCGGGCAAGCCCGGTGAACTCGGCGGCGTCGTCCAGATGCAGACTGTGGATTGAACGGGCGGCCTCACGAGCGCGGGAAGCGGGAATCCGAGAGCATGCGTTCGCAGCGCGCGTCCAGCTGCAACGTCTGCTTTCAAGGCCTCCATTGGCTTGCTTCTATGACCGAGTAGGGTCGGTTGCGGAACGTCCGCTTACGGACGCAAGGCCGGAGTCCGCTTGCCACCCTCAGCCAAAGTTGCCGGACGGCCGACGAATGGCCGCTTTCAGGAAGCGCCGGGCAATCCATGCGGCTGGGTTGGGTCGGGTGCAGTCGGTACCGAGCGTTAGATCTAACTGCTACTCGACAACTTGGGGCAACTTAGCGCGACCAAAGGCATGTGCTCGCGCCGCTGCGGGCGGTCTTGGCTTCGATGGAACGGTATCACAGGACGGATACGGCATCCTTCGTCGGTGCTATCGTGCGGCATGTTCGAGCAAGCCCATCGTCACGCGCACCGCTGGCCCGGAGTGCCGCTGGCACTGGCATCCGCCGTCCTGTTCGGTGCTTCGGCCCCCTTCGCCAAGCTCCTGTTGGGCTCAGTGGACCCGCAGGCGCTGGCCGGCCTCCTGTATCTTGGTGCGGGCGTCGGCCTCGCCGCCGTCCACGGCAGCCGGTCCGCCCTCCGGATCGAGGCGCCGGAGGCCCCCCTGCGCAGGTCGGACGCACCGTGGCTGCTCGCGGTGGTGCTGTTCGGGGGCGTGGCGGGTCCCCTGCTGCTGATGCTGGGGCTGGCACGGACGTCGGCGGCCTCGGGCTCGCTCCTGCTCAACCTCGAAGGGCTGGCGACCATGGGCATCGCCTGGGTGGTGTTCCGCGAGAACGTGGACCGCCGCCTCCTGCTCGGCGCGGCGGCCATCCTCGCCGGCGCCGTCGCGTTGTCGTGGCAGGGCCAGGGCGTCCACCTCGACGCGGGCGGCGGCCTGATCGCGCTGGCCTGCCTTGCCTGGGGCGTCGACAACAACCTGACCCGCAAGCTGTCCTCCGCCGATCCGGTCGTGATCGCGTTGACCAAGGGGCTCGTCGCCGGGGGCGCCAACCTCGCCATGGCCCTCGCACGCGGTGCCAGCCTGCCGCCGCCCGGCATGATCGGCTTCGCGGCCGTCGTCGGGTTCCTCGGGGTCGGCGTCAGCCTGGTGCTGTTCGTGTTCGCGCTGCGCCATCTCGGCAGCGCGCGGACGGGGGCCTACTTCTCGCTCGCCCCGTTCATCGGGGCCGTCGTAGCCTTGGTCCTGTTGCCGGAACCAGTGACCCCGCAACTCGTCGTCGCCGCGCTCCTGATGGGGGTCGGCCTCTGGCTGCACCTCGCGGAACGGCACGACCACGAGCATTCGCACGAGGCGATAGGCCATGAGCATGGGCACGTGCACGACGAACATCACCACCATGACCACGATGGTCCCGTGACCGAGCCCCACTCCCACTGGCATCGCCACCAGCCGATGCGGCACAAGCACGTGCACTACCCCGACCTGCATCATCGCCATGGACACGGTTGAGCCGGCGCGGGGGCAATCGGCGCCGCGGTCGAGTTTCGTCACCGTGGGACGTAGAAACAGCAGTAGACCGCAAGCACGACGGCGATGGCCATCGCCGACATCAGGAATGACCGTCGCGCCGCCCTCAGGACATGCGGCCTGACCTTGCGTCGGCGCCTGCTTCCGCCGCCGAATTCCCCGATCTGCCGGGCGAGCTTCTTGCCGGTCATCGCCCCCTGGTCCCATGCCGATGGGCTCCATGGGTCGAGGAGGAGCGCCGCTGGCCGTGACGGATCGGCACGATCACGGGACCATCCCGCCGATCAGGTCCGCCATGTGGGCGCCGGCGGGGTGGCCCGTGGCGGTGCGGTGGTTCTCTGAGCAGGCGGCATAGTCCGGGCCGGACGCGGATATCACCAGCTCGCGGGCGCCGTACGGCAACGTGCGCGTCGCCAGGACAGCCCGGCCCGAGAGCCATACCAGCGACCCCGAGGCGAGGCCCGGGCGCGGCTCGCCGTAGCGGCGCACCCCCTTCGCGCCGGATGGCCTCGCGTGCGGTGACCGGATGGCCTCGCGTGCGGTGACATGAGCTGGTCCGTCGAGCGGCCGACCGACCCAGACGACCTGCTGGAGGCCCTGCTCCCTGCACACCACCAGGACCACCTCGACGGTGTCGGGTCCCGAGGCGAGCGGACGGTCGTGGAAATAGTACAGCCCGGTCAGGTTCGCCTCGCGGTCGACCATCGAGGGTGCATCGACACGGTCCACGGGACCCCAAGCCAATCCGAACGGCGCCTCGCCCGCCGTCGGTTACGCCGCCATGGCCGCGCCTGTCCACGCCACCACCGTCAGTGCGAGCGCGGGGCGGCAAGACATCGTCCTACTCCGCGGCCTGCGGCAGGACGGGGCGTGCATGGGGACCCTCCTTCTCCACGGAAGCCTTCCTCGGGGCGACGGCACCGGCGAAGCGCGCGTAGAGGGCCGGCAGGACGACGAGGGTCAGCAGGGTTGCCGAGATGAGGCCGCCGATGACCACGGTCGCCAACGGACGCTGGACCTCGGCGCCCGTCTCAGTGGCCAGCGCCATCGGCACGAAGCCGAGCGACGCCACCAGGGCGGTCATCGCCACCGGACGGAGCCGGGTCATCGCACCCTCCAGGATGGCCTCGCGCCGTGGCCGCCCGTCCGCGATGAGCTGCTTGATGTAGGTCAGCATCACCAGGCCGTTGAGGACGGCCACCCCGGACAGGGCGATGAACCCGACCGCCGCCGGGACCGAGAACGGCATGCCCCGCAGCCACAGGGCCGCGATACCGCCGGTCAGTGCCAGCGGGACTGCGCTGAACACCAGGAGCGCGTCACGCGCCGAGTTCAGGGCCGAGAACAGCAGCAGGAAGATCAGGAAGAAGCACACCGGCACCACCACCATCAGGCGCTGGCGGGCGGAGGCCAGGTTCTCGAACTGCCCGCCCCAGGTCACGTAGTAGCCGGCGGGAAGCCGGACCCCGGACGCGACCTTGGACTGGGCCTCCGCCACGAGCGAGCCGATGTCGCGACCACGCACGTTGGCCGTGACCACGACCCGACGGCGACCGTTCTCGCGCGAGATCTGGTTCGGTCCCTCGGTGACGGAGAAGCTCGCCACCTGCTTCAGCAACACCGAGGAGGCCCGTCCGTTGACCCCCGGGGGCAGCGGGACCGGGATGTTCTCCAGGGCCTCGCGGTCCTCGCGGACCTTGTCGTTCAGGCGCACGACGATGGGGAAGCGACGGTCGCCCTCGAACACCATGCCGGCCTCGCGGCCGCCGATGGCCGCGCCGATAACGTCCTGGATCGAGGACGTGCTCAGGCCGAGGCGGGCCGCCTCCGTCTTGTTGATCTTGATCTCCAGGAACGGCAGGCCCGCCGTCTGTTCGACCTTGACGTCGTCGGCGCCCTCGGTCCCGCGCAGGATCGTGGCGACCTGGTTGGCGGCCTTCAGCATCGGCTCGAACTCCTCCCCGAACACCTTCACGGCGAGGTCGCCGCGGGTGCCGGCCAGCAGCTCGTTGAAGCGCAATTGGATCGGCTGGGAAAACTCGTAGACGTTGCCGGCGAGCGCCCCGAGCGCCTTCTCGATCTGCTCCTGCAGGTCGGCCTTGGACAGGTCCGGATCGGGCCATTCCTCCTGGGGCTTCAAAATGACGAAGGTGTCGGACGAGCTCGGCGGCATCGGGTCGGAGGCGACCTCTGCGGTCCCGGTCTTGGAGAAGACGTAGGCGACCTGGGGGAATCGGCTGATCGCCTGCTCGACCTTCAGCTGCATCGCCTGCGACTGGGTCAGGGACGTCGACGGGATGCGCTGGGCATTCAGCGCGATGCTCTTCTCGTCGAGCTGCGGGATGAACTCCTGGCCCAGCCCCCTGAATAGGAACCCGGCGCCGACGAGCAGCACCAGGGCGACGGCGACGAAGGTCATCGGGACGCGCAGGGCGGCACCGAGGACCGGGCGGTAGGCCGCCTTGATCCCGCGGATGATGACGTTGTCGGTCTCCGTGACCTTGCCGGTGATGACGATGGCGATCATCGCCGGCACGAAGGTCAGCGACAGCACGAACGCCGAGACGAGGGCGATGATGACGGTGAGCGCCATCGGTTCGAACATCTTGCCCTCGACCCCGGTGAAGGTGAGGAGCGGCACGTAGACGAGGATGATGATGGCCTGCCCGTAGAGGGACGGCTTGATCATCTCCTCGGCCGAGGCGCGCACGGTGACGAGGCGCTCCTCCAGGTCGAGCTTGCGCCCGAGCTCCCCCTGTCTCTCGGCGAGGTGACGCAGGGCGTTCTCGGTGATGATGACGGCACCGTCGACGATGAGGCCGAAGTCGAGGGCGCCGAGGCTCATCAGGTTGGCGCTGATCCGACCCTGGACCATGCCGGTCATGGTCATCAGCATCGCCACCGGGATCACCAGCGCCGTGACGATGGCCGCCCGGATGTTGCCGAGCAGCAGGAACAGGATGACGATGACGAGCGCGGCGCCCTCAGCCAGGTTCTTGGCCACCGTCCGGATCGTGGCCTCGACCAGCAGGGTCCGGTTGAGGACGGTCTGGACCTCGACGCCGGGGGGGAGCGTGCGCCGGATCACCGTCATCCTCGCGTCGACGGCGGCCGAGACCGTCCTGCTGTTCTCGCCGATCAGCATCAGGGCGGTGCCGATGACGACCTCGCGCCCGTCCTCGCTACCCGACCCGGTGCGCAGGTCGCGCCCGATGCGGACCTCGGCGATGTCCGAGATGCGGACCGGCACCCCGCCGCGCGTGGTCACGACCACGGAGCCGATGTCCTCCATCGTCTCCAGGCGGCCGGCGGCACGGACGACGTAGCCCTCGCCGTTGTCCTCCAGGTAGCGGGCGCCCTGGTTCGCGTTGTTGGCCTCCAGCGCCCGGCCGATGTCGGCGAACGACAGGTCGAGGGCGGTCAGCTTCATCGGGTCGGGCTGGACGTGGTACTGCTTGTCGAAGCCGCCGATGCTGTCGACGCCGGCGACCCCCGGCACGGTCTTCACCTGGGGCCGGATGATCCAGTCCTGGACCGTGCGCAGGTACGCGGTGCGTTCGAGCTCCGTCGCGAGCCGCTGGCCCTCCGGGGTCAGGTAGCTCCCGTCCGATTGCCAGCCGGCCTTGCCGTCCGGGGAGACCTTACGATCCTTCGGTTGGGCGTAGTGGATCGACCACATGTAGATCTCGCCGAGGCCCGTGGAGATCGGGCCCATGTGCGGCTCGGCCCCCGGCGGCAGGGTCGACTTCGCCTCGCCGATCCGCTCCGCGACCTGCTGCCGTGCGAAGTAGATGTCGAGCTTCTCGGAGAAGACGGCGGTGACCTGCGAGAAGCCGTTCCGCGAGAGCGAGCGGGTGTATTCGAGGCCCTTGATCCCGGCGAGCGCGGTCTCGACGGGGTAGGTCACCTGCTTCTCGATATCGACCGGCGAGAGCGACGGCGCCGTGGTGTTGATCTGCACCTGGTTGTTGGTGATGTCCGGCACCGCGTCGATGGGCAGCTTGGTCAGCGAGAACACGCCGAAGCCCGCCGCGAGCAGCGACAGGAGCACCACGAGCCAGCGCTGATGGACGGAGAAGTCGAGGATCTTCGAGATCATGATGGCCGCCCTCAATGGTCGTGGTCGGCTTCGGCCTTGCCGAGCTCGGCCTTCAGGACGAAGGAGTTGGCCACCGCGACCTCGTCGCCGGGCTTGAGTCCGGTGAGGATCTCGTACGCGTCGTCGTCGGCCTTGCCGATCGTCACGTCCCGCCGCTCGAAGCCCTCCGGGGTCCGGACGAACACGACCTTCTCGCCGCCGATGGTCTGGATGGCGGACTTCGGCAACCGCACCTTCACCGGGTCGCGGGCGATCTCGACCTCGGTTGTCACGAAGGTGCCCGGTCGCCAGGCCATGTCCTTGTTCGGCAAGGATACGATGACCCGGGCCGAGCGCGTCTCCGGGTTGAGGATCGGGCTGACGAAGACGACCTTGCCCTCGCCGCGGGGGCCGTCGTCGCCCCCGACGATGGTCACCTTGGCGCCCTCCCGGACCTTCGAGAGCTCCGTGGTCGGGATAGCGAGCTCGATCCACACGGAGGACAGGTCGGCGACGGTGTAGACGTCGGCCGGATCGCCCTCCTTGCCGACGGCGGTTCCGACGTCGACCTTGCGCTCGACCACCCGGCCGGAGAGCGGGGCCTTGAGTTCGTAGCGGCGCAGCGACGACAGGTTCGGGGTGGTCTCGTCCTTCTTGGCGGACGTCGCGACCTCGGCCGCGTTCAGCCCCAGGGCCGACAGCTTCTGCCTGGCGAGGTCGACGCGGAGGGTCGCCTCCGAGTATGCGGCCTTCGCGTTCAAAAACGCCGATTCCGCCGAGATCCTCTTGTCCCAGAGGGCCTGCTGGCGGTCGAAGTTGGTCTTCTCCAGGTCCGCCTTGACCGTCGCGGTGAGGAAGTCGCTCTTGGCCTCGGCCACCTCGCGGCTGTCGAGGACGGCCACGACCTCGCCCTTGGCGACCTCCTCGCCGAGGCGCTTGCGCATCTCGGCCACGGTGCCGACGACCCGCACGGGGACGCGAGCGATCCGGTCGGCGTCCTGGGCGATGGTGCCGGGCACCAGGAGATGGCGCGAGAGGATGCCGCCCTCGACCGTGGCGAGCTTGATGTCCTGCTCCGCGGCCTGCTCGGCGGACATCTTGATCTTGCCCTCGCCCTCCTCGTCGTGGCCATGCGCCTCGCCCTCGGCGTGCTTGTGGCCTCCGGCTTCGGGCTTGGCCTCGCTCTCGGAATGCTTGTGCTCGTCGGCAGGCTTGGGCTCGGCGTCGGCATGTTCGTGGCCATGCTCGCCATGACCGTGGCCATCGTCGGCTGCGGGTGTCGCCGGCTTGGTCATGGCCGCGTTGGTCGGTGGCGCAGCCCGGGCGTTCGTCAGGCCGGCGGCGGCGAGTGCGCCCTGCACGACCTCGGAGACGCGGGGGAAGGCACCGCCGATGGCGATGCCGATGGCCAGGAAGGCCACGGAGAGGAATGCACGCATGGGAATGGGCCGGGTCCGCCAGGGACGTCGCCTCGCCGCGCGTGCGGCCGGGGACGGTCCTTACTGAATGATCGCGATGGTGAGGGGCCGGGACCCGCGAGGGGCCGGCCGTGACGCGCCACGGACGTGACGACGTCGCCTCAGGCGCGAGGCGGCCTGGGAAGGCGGTCGGGCGAGACCGATCCGATGGCGGTGGTCACGGTCGCGTAGGAGGCGCGCGCGGTCCCGCGGGACGGCAGAACGGGCGTCCCGTCTACGTTCAGGGCCTGATGGCACCCGCAATTGGCATGGCAGGCCGGGCAGGCATCGGCGTGATCGGAAGCGGTCGCCTGCGTCGGTGCGGATACGGACAGTTCGTGGCTGACGGACCAGTGCGCCTCGGCGGAATGGATCGCGCCGGGGACGACGAGCGCCAGGACCAGGACGAGCGAAAGCACGCGGACGGTGGTCGCCCACCAACCGCGCATCATCTCGTAGGCCCTGATCCGGGGTCCCGTGGTCATGGTCGCCTTATGAACGATTCAGTGCCACCCGTACATGCCGGGTGGCCCAAGACGAGGGCCGAGCCTCAATAGTCGTCGTGGTGGTGATGGTGGTGCCTGCGCTCGCCATAGAACCCACGCTCCCCATAGAAGGCCCGGTCGCCGTAGTCCCGATGCGGACGGTGGATGACGACGTCGTCATGGTCGCCGTGGTGATAGCGGTCGACGTGGACGTCGCCTCGCCGGTCGAAGTCGCCGCCGTAGTATTGGGCGGACGCCGCGGCCGGGGCGAGGATCAGGCTGGCTGCGACCAAGGCAGGGATGCGGACACGCATGGCTCGTTCCTCAAGGGATGATGCTGTCAGGATCGGCTTCGACGGTTGAACGAAGCCTGAAACCGCCGTTCATCCACCGGCGGCCGAAAGCACCGAACCGATCCCTCGCGACGCGGATGCAGGGCTCCTCCGGTCGCAAGGGTTGAAGGCATCCCCTTCCGTTCGGGTATGTTCCCGATGGCTCAGACGACGTGGGCGGGGGCGAGGGCGCAGGCGCTATCCGCGCTCGTCTCGACCTGCAGGGTGGTGTGGCCGATGCCGAACCGTTCCTTGATGCCGGCGGCCGCGTTCATGAGGAACGCGTCGTCGGGTCGGCCGCCGGGCATCAGGAGATGGGCGGTCAGGCAGGTCTCGGTGGTGCTCATCGCCCAAACGTGGAGGTCGTGCAGGGCGGCGACGCCCGGCAGTCCTTCGAGGTGGGCGCGGACGTCGGCCGGATCGATGCCCGGCGGGACGGCGGCGAGGGACAGCGTGAGGCTGTCGCGCAGGAGGCCCCAGGTGCTCCAGACGATGACCGCCACGATGGCGAGGCTGACGACGGGATCGAGCCAGGTCCACCCGGTGTAGAGGATCACGAGGCCGGCGATCACCACGCCCGCCGAGACGGCGGCGTCGGCGGCCATGTGCAGGAAGGCGCCCTTGATGTTGATGTCGCCCTTGGCCCCGGAGGCGAACAGCCAGGCGGTGATGCCGTTCACCAGGATGCCGACCGCGGCCACGATCATCACCGTCTTGCCGGCGACGGGTGCTGGTTCGCCGAAGCGCTGGATCGCCTCCCAGGCGATGGCGCCGACGGCGACCAGCAGGAACACCGCGTTGAACAGGGCCGCCAGGATCGACGAGCCCTTCATCCCGTAGGTGTAGCGGGCGCTCGGGGCGCGCTTGGCCAGCACCATGGCGACCCAGGCCACCACGAGGCCGAGCACGTCGGAAAGGTTGTGGCCGGCATCGGCCAGCAGGGCCATCGAGTTCGCCAGCACCCCGTAGGTGGCCTCGACGACGACGAATCCGACGTTGAGGGCGATGCCGATGGCGAACGCCTTCCCGAAGCTCGCCGGGGCGTGGCTGTGTCCGGGGCCGTGGGCGTGCCCGGCGTGGGCTTCGGAATGGTCGTGTCCGGCGTGGTCGTGGCGTTCCGTCATCTCGGCTTCCGGTCTGAGGGTGCAAGCATCGATGCCTAACTCCTCTACCCACTAGAGGAGCAAGCCCGCGTTTCGGCCTCGGTCAGTGCCGGTCGCTGAGACACTCGCCGTGGTCGGCCAGCACCTCGATGATGCGGCATTCCCCGACGTCGCCGCCCGAGCACTGCTCGACCATGGCCTGCATCTCCCGCCTGAGGCCGGTAAGCCGGGCGATCCGGTCGTCGATGTCGGCGAGGTGTTTCCGGGCGATGGCGTCCGCCTCCCCGCAAGGCCGATCGGGATGTCCGGCCAGGTCGAGAAGGGTTCGGATATCCGCGATCTCGAAGCCGAGTTCGCGGGCGTGCCGGATGAACCGCAGCGTCCGGACGTCGCCCTCTCCGTAGGTGCGGCGATTGCCTTCCGTACGCACCGGCGTCGGCAGCAATCCGCGTTCCTCGTAGAACCGGATCGTGGGGACCTTCACCGCGGCGCGCCGCGACAACTCCCCGATGGCGATGGGCTTCATTCCGCTTGCTCCTCTAGTCGCTGGAGGAAGTAGGGTGCCTTCGAGAGATGCGGAAGGCACCCGCCATGAGCGATGCTGCGACCCCGGACCGAACCGAGAGCCCCCCGACGCGCCTGCGCGTGACCGGGATGGACTGCGCCTCGTGCGCCGCCAAGGTCGAGAACGCCGTTCGGCGCCTACCCGGCATCGAGGACATCTCGGTCTCGGTGGCGACCGAGACGCTGACGGTGCGGCATGGACCCGCCACCGACGCCCGGGCCATCGCGGCGACGGTCCGCAGCCTGGGCTACGGCGCCGAGGCCCCCTCCGCCGACACGGTGTCGGATGCCGAACGACCTGAGCCGGTCTGGTGGCGGTCTCCGAAGGCGCTGCTGGCGTTCGCCTGCGCGGCGGCCCTGGTGCTGGCTTACGCGGTCGGCCAAGCCGCGCCGGCAACGGAGCGCTGGGCTTTCCTGGCGGCCATGGCGGTCGGCCTGGTACCGATTGCTCGACGTGCCGTCGCGGCCGCCCGGCACGGGACGCCGTTCTCCATCGAGACCCTGATGTCCGTGGCCGCCATCGGCGCGACCGCCATCGGGGCGACCGAGGAGGCGGCCACGGTCGTCTTCCTGTTCCTGGTCGGCGAGGTGCTGGAAGGGGTGGCCGCAGGCCGGGCCAGGGCGAGCATCCGGGGTCTCACCGGCTTGGTGCCCGACACGGCCCTGCTGGAGGGCGACGGATCGATGGAGCGGGTGCCCGCGGCGAGCCTGCGGGTCGGGGCGACCGTCCTGGTGAGGCCGGGTGACCGGGTCCCGGCGGACGGAACCGTCCTCGACGGGGAGAGCGCGGTGGACGAGGCGCCGGTCACCGGCGAGAGCGTGCCGCGGCGCAAGGCACCGGGCGATGCGGTGTTCGCCGGGACCGTGAACGGGGACGGCGCGCTTCGGGTGCGGGTGACCGCGGCGGCGCGGGACAACACCATCGCCCGGGTCGTGCGGCTGGTGGAGGAGGCCCAGGAGGCCAAGGCCCCGACCGAGCGCATGATAGACCGCTTCTCCCGCATCTACACCCCGGCCGTGGTCGCGGTGGCCGCCCTCGTCGCGATCCTGCCACCGCTGCTGTTCGGGGGCTCGTGGGACGGCTGGGTCTACAAGGGGCTCGCCATCCTGCTGATCGGGTGCCCCTGCGCCCTGGTCATCTCGACGCCGGCCGCCATCGCGGCGGGGCTCTCGGCAGGCGCCCGGCGGGGCCTGCTCATCAAGGGCGGCGGCGTGCTGGAACGGCTCGCCGCCGTGACCATGGTGGCCTTCGACAAGACCGGCACCCTGACCGAGGGCAAGCCCGTGGTCACCGACGTCCTGGCGTTCGGCCGGTCCGAACGGGAGGTCCTCTCCCTGGCCGCCGCGCTGGAGGCGGGCTCCTCGCATCCGCTCGCCAAGGCGGTCCTGGCCAAGGCGGCGGAAGCCGGCGCACCGATGCCTCCGGCATTCGGGTCGAAGGCGCTCGGCGGCAAGGGGATCACCGGCAATGTCGGCGGCCTCGACCTGTTCCTCGGATCGCCGCGGGAGGCGGCAGCGCGCGTGACGCTCAAGGCGGAGCAGGAGGCGCGGATCTCCACCCTGCAGGGCGAGGGCAAGACGGTCGCCGCCCTGCTGGCGAACGGGGCGTTGGTCGGGCTGTTGGGCATGCGCGACGAGCCCCGGTCCGACGCCAAGGCCGGAATCGACCGTCTCGCGGCGGAAGGCATCGGGGCGGTCATGCTGACCGGCGACAACGCCCGCACCGCCCGGTCTGTGGCGGGAACGCTCGGCATCGAGGCACGGGCCGAGCTCCTGCCGGAGGATAAGCAGCGGATCGTGCGCGAGCTCCAGGCCGGGGGTGCGGTCGTGGCGAAGGTCGGGGACGGCATCAACGACGCCCCGGCGCTCGCGGCCGCCGATGTCGGCATCGCGATGGGTGGCGGCACCGACGTCGCGCTGGAGACGGCCGATGCCGCGGTGCTGCACGGGCGCGTCGCCGACGTGGCGCGGATGGTCGAGCTATCCCGCCGGACGCTGGCGAACATCCGCGCGAACATCGCCATCGCGCTCGGACTGAAGCTCGTGTTCCTGGTCACCACCGTCGCCGGCATCACCGGTCTGTGGCCGGCCATCCTGGCTGACACCGGAGCCACGGTGCTCGTCACGGGCAATGCGCTGCGGCTGCTTGGCATGCGGCTTCGTTAGGCGAATGGCGCCTTGGCGCGGCGTGGGACGCGTGAAGCTCGAAGCCGTCGGCTTCATTCGGTAGACTTCGCTCCGTGGGCTGCGGACAGGTTGTCCCTGGAGATCGTCGTCGATCTACCTTTGACCCCTCCCGTGGACAAATCCAGAAGGCGGGTCTCCGAAAGGGGGCGCCGCCTTCACTCGTTCTCGACTTCGAAGGACGCGGAAAGCGCATCCCGCGGCCCTCCTCCGGGAACCTCCTTGCATCGCCGGAAGGGTAGGCGCCCAGGCTCTTGCGTGCCGACACCGTCGGCGCACCGAGCTAGGCCACCCATGCTTCGCATTGAGCATCACCGCTCAGGAACGACAAAGGCCGCCCTCCTTTCGGAGGCGGCCTTTGTTTTACTCTAGGTTGATTCAATGCGGAACTTTGGTGGTGAAATGCGGATCATTGGGTCGGCTATCAGTACCTCCATAATGACGACGAGTTCGATGTCTCGTTCCACATCGTATTCGACGGACAGAAAGCGCATGACGCCTATCAACTCTCGGAGCGGCATGTGAAGCACTTCATACCGGACAGCAATCCGAATTGGCTGAAGGTGCGCGTGTTCGACAGCGAGGAGCGATAGGCCATCGATATCGATCTCCGGCGGGATGAAGTCCGGGGCTTCGTCCGATCCAGGTCTCGTGTGACCCAGGGTCAATCGATTCGGGGCCGTGAGGGGAAGGCGGTCAGGCCGACGCTTGTGCTGTCCAAGGACGAACGCAGATATGGAAAGGGGCCCCGAAGGACCCCTTCACGATCACATGCGGTGGTGGCGATGGCCATGACCATGGCGCATCATGTGGCCGCGGTGGTGATGGTGGCGCATCATGTGGCGGTGACCGTGACGATGCCCCATCATGCGGCCGTGCCCGCGATGGCCGTGCATGCCGTCCATGCGGACGTCGACGATGTTGGTCGTGGCATCGACGGCGCCGATCACACCGGGAGCGGCGGAGGCAGGTGCGGCGATGCCGATGGCGCCGAGCGCAGCTAGGGCGGCGACGGCGAACAGGGACTTCCTCATGAGGCTTCCTCTCAGGTTGTTGGTGGCCTGGATCGGGTCAGAGACCAATTCGGCGACACCTTTGAACGGCCATGCTTCCAGGACCGTTCCGCCGGGTGCGTACTCGCAAGCCGGGCATGGACAAGAGAACGTTGTTCTCGCGATTGCCTCGGTTCTTTGAGGCGCAGAAAAGCTGACGCCTGAGTATCAGCACCGCCGGTTCATCGAAGCCGCGCGCGAGCTTGGTGTGAGCGAGGATGAAGCTGAACTCGGTCGTCGGGGCGGACATCCGCCCGGCCTTGATGGCCTTGGCGATCCGCTTGCGGCCGACGCTGGCCACGACCCTCGGGGGACGCGCCCAGATGCCCGGGTGGTTGGTCCAGCCGTTGAGCGCCTTGTCCCCCGCCTTGACCTCGAACACCCCCCAGCGGGCGGATCCGGCGGTCATGCCGGGCGTGCCGGTGTTGCGCTGGTAGCCCCGGGCCGCGAGGCGGGCGATGTTCCTGGCGTCGCGGGACGGGACCTTGTCGCCGGCGCCGGGGGAGCCGAACCCGGTATAGGAGATCGCGTGCGCGTTTGGGATCTTCAGCGTCGTCTGGTCGGCGAAATAGGCGTCCACGCCGACGTCGCCGGGCAGGCGGGTCTGCATCCCGTCGCCGAAGCTGTACTTCATCCATGTGGACTGCAGCGGCAGGACGAACACCGCGGCCGAGGCCTCGCAGACGGTCGTCACCTTGCCGATGAGGTCGCGGTCCACGGTGTAGCGGACGGCGTCGCGGGTGAGCCTGTTGGGGTGGCTGAAGGTCGTGTCGACCGACCGCCGCCACCGGTTCACGCCGTCCATGACGACGCCGGTCAAGGAGAACTAGATGGCGCGGGGAAGCCGGTCGGCGCCGAACTCCTCGAAGGCGCGCTGCGCGTCCCGGACGGCCTTTCCGATGTCGAAGCGCACGTCAAGACCGGACACGGGATCCTCGCGAAAAGGCGGGGCCGGGAGGCTGTCCCGCCGGCCCCGAGGTCAGCACACCCGCACCCGGAAGCGCGGCGATTCGGATTGTACCCCCCTCAGGCGGCGGCCAACAGCCTCGGGGCGGGATCCCCGGGGAGGCTCAGGGCGCCGGTACGGAGCCGTTCACGGACGGCGGCGTGGGCATCGAGCTCCGCCATCCCGTCGGCCATCAGGCGCTCCCTGGCGAGCCTGACGATGCCGCGGAGTGGCAGGGCGGCATCCCGGTCGCCGGTCGCGTCCCTGAGCCGGACGTGCTCAGCGATTAGGGCATCGACCAGGGCGGCGTCGACGGCCGCGATCGCCGCCGTGGCCTCCAGGGCGTAGACGTTGGCGGCATGCCGCTCGCGATACCGGCGGGCCCTCTCCGCACCGAGGAGGCGCTGGCGGGCGAGCTGATCCTTGGAGAGACGACGGCGAGGCATGGGATGGGCTCCGGGTTGCGATCCCGGAGTGTCCGCCCGTCCCCTGCAAGGGACAATGGCGTGACGTGCGGCCTCAAACGAGGAACGCCCCCCCGGAGACCGAGAGGGCGTTCGAGATGTGCTGCATCCCGCGTGCTGATACGCCTGAAGAATATACCGCAGCGCCTAGGCAGCGACAAGGCCGATGCGGTGCCGGAGACCACCGCCACCGGATGCTTCCCGATAGAGTTCGACCTCCCGGACCCGGTCCGCCGCGATGTCGAGCGGAGCCAGCGCGGCCGGCTGGATGGGCAAGGGACGGCGCCGGGAGACACGACGGCGGTCGGCACGGAACGACGTCCTGACGGGCTTGGCGGAGGCCGTGGCGAGGTCCTGGAAGGCGGCGGCGGCGAGGGCGGCATCGGCCGGGGAAACAGCGGCAGGATCCGTCAGCAGGCGGGCGTTGACCTCCACGGACCCCCGAGACCACCAGTCCTCGATCCTAAGCCACTCCCACGTCCCGGTGGCGGTCTCGACGGTCGCGAACACCCGGGTGATCCGGTTGACGCGCACCGTGCCGGCAGGAACCGCCGGAGCCGACGAGGGAAGGGGGGTGGAGGCGGCGGGCAGGATCGGGTCTATGACCACTATAGGGTGTGACACTCCTTCGGGTGTCGGGGTCGTAGAATCGTCTACATCCGAGCGGGCTGAGGCGGTCTCGACGGACAGGATAGCCTCGGCCTCGATCCATGCGGCATCGGCCTCGCGGATCGCCTTGCGGATCGTGTCCTCGTGCTTGCCGAACGCCTCGACGAGCTCTGGGTACGTGGCGCCGTCGAGGCGCATCAGGCGGGCGTAGGAACCCCAACCGATCCGGTCCTCGGACTGGCTGTCCCTCGTTGCGCGCTGCGGGTCGCGGGCCGTCCTGCTGACCCTCTGGCGCTCCGCAGGGGTCCGCGCAGGGGCGCCGTCAGGACGCACGACGAGCAACCCGAAGTCCGAAGCCACGCCGGCGTCGACGAGGAGCCGTCCGGCGACGGTCGTGTAGCTGTAGTCGTAGAACGCGGGGCGGTCGGCGGTTCCCTTCCAGTCCTTGCGCTGCCCCGCATCGTGGGCGCGGATGCCGTTCTCGACGCCCTTGAGGGACGAGGCGACCTCGGCTACCGGCAGGCCGATGCGGGGTGCTAGCCGCTGGGCCCATTCCAGGGCTGTGCCTCCCTCGGTCATGGCGATGGCGATGGACCGGAACATGACCCACCAGTCGCGCGTCTTGTGCTGCTCGAACCAGCCCTGCCCGCGATGGTCGAGTAGGCGGTCGAGGTCCTCGCCGATCAGGCACCACTTCGTGCCGTTGAGGACCTGGCGCGGCTTGCGGACGGGCGGCACGTAGTCCGGGTTCTCGGCCTTCCAGGCCTGCCGGTCCTTCCTGATCTGGCGCATCTCGGCCCGCGTGTAGGGCATCAGGGCGTCGCACCAGGCGTCGAAATCGACGCGCTCGACGTCCTCCCACGAGGATGGCCACGCCATCCTGGACATGCGCCCCGTCTCGCGGTGGACCGTGCCCATGATCTTTAGAACGCGCGCCGGGTCGATGGCGCCGGTGTCGAGGCCGAGGTCGCGATGGAGGCGCCAGACCTGCAGCATCCGGGCGTTGAACGCCTCGACCTTGGGGTCGACCTTGGCCTCGACGAGGTTGCCGTCCTTGTCTTTCCGGGGGCGCGCCTTCGGGACGTTGCCGTCATTGTCGAGTGTCGGGCCGCGCAGGCCCTGCATGGCGAGCTGCCATCGCGGCAGGGCCTTGCCGTCCATCTGAGTGGTGAACAGCCAGGATCCGTAGCATCCCTGTCCGCTGTCGGGAACGAGCGAGAGCCGCGGGATCCCAGCCTTGTCGTAGGTCTCGATGAGCAGGGCCGCGACTTCCTCGGCCGACAAATGGGCGTAGGGCAACCCCGGCTTGTAAAAGTCGTAGTCCAGGGACGCCGCCCCAATGCCGGTGACGTTGGCGTTGCCCCGACGGCCGGAGAACCTGAGCTGCCCCTGGTACTCGATCTCGGCTTCGGCGATCTGCTTGGAGAGCGCCTTCGAGGACGGTGCGACGATGCCCTCGTCCCAGCCGCGGCCGTCCCGAGCGGCCCGGGCCGTGCAGATTTTCCCGCGCGACCGCCGCGGGTGAAGTTCCCGGATGTGTCGGCGCTGGAGCGCAAGGCGGTCTGAGGGAGAGGGGAGCAAGGGGCTCAACGGTCAGCACGGGGAACGGGACCGTCGACGGGGCAGCACTCCCACCGACGAATTCGAGGATGGTACCCGCGTCGCGTGAAAGGTCAAAATGGCCGGACCGGCGGCAGAGTGCGCAGCCGTCGCCTCCGAGGCGGGCCGGCCCGAGATGCCCCGGATCGGCACCTCGGCGTCGACCCCGGCCTGCATGGGGCTTGGGCGCTCCTCGACGGGCACGGCCTGCTGCTGGTCGCCGGCGACTTCCCGATCGGCGCCGACGGCGAGATCGACGTCGTTAGGCTCGCCGACACCTGGCGCGACCTGGCGCCCCAGGCTGCCACCGTCGAGCTCGTCGGGCAGATCACCCGGATCAAGGGCCGGGCCATGGGGATCTCGGGCCGGTTCAACTTCGGCCGCCGCTACGGCGCGGTGCTGGCGGTCCTCGACCTGCTGGCGATCCCGCGGGACTCGGTCGACCCGACCTTGTGGAAGGCCCGCACCGGCGTCAGCGCCGACAAGAAGACGTCGCTCAACCTGGCCCGCCGGCTCTGGCCCGCGCACGCGCCGACGACCTTCCGCCTGATCAAGCACGAGGGTCGCGCCGAGGCCGAGCTGATCGGCCGGTACGGGCTCACCCACCGCAACCTGCGCCGGAGGGCATACTGATGCGCGGCCACGACCTCACGCTCGCCCGCATCGACGACGCCACCGTGAAGGCGGTCGCCGGCGGCCACGAGCTCGCCACCACCACATGGGCGCCCCGGGTCGACGGGGATCGCCTGACCCATTTCGCCGCCGTCGCGATCGTCCGGGAGACCTACGCGGGCTGGGAGCCCGAGGACTTCCAGCGGGCGAACCTCCAGCTGCACCGCGCCGCCCGGGACCGCCTGCGCGAACTGGCCACCCGAGCCCTGAGGGATGCCGACTGATGCGCCCCCGCCCACCGCGTGACCCGCCTCGCCGCCTTCCTCGTCCTGGGGGCCCTGGCGGCGACGCCGGCCGCCGCTGGGTGCCAGACAGTCCCCTCGATCGTCGAGGACCTGCGCGGGCGCCTGCCCGCCACCGCGTACGTCGCCGAGGTCTTGGCGACCGTCACCCCGACGATCCTCGCCTGGCTGGAATCGGAGGGCCTGCCGCATCGGGCGGACCAACTGGTTCAGGTCGCCGGGCCCCGGGGCTTCGCCCTGATCCTCGTCGCGAGCGACACGGACTAGGACTGCGACGGGATCGCGACCGTCGAACTCATCGGGGACAAGGCAGTGGAGCTCGCCCGGCTTGTGCGCCGGTTCCGCGAGCTGCGCGGCTACGGCCCAGAGCGCGCAGCATGACCGCCTCGGACATCACCCTCCTCAAGGCCGAGATCGCCCTGCTGCGGTCGGTGTCCCCGACGAAGGGGCCCGCCCAGCGCTACGGCGAGGCCGCGATCCGGAACGTCATCGCCGACGCCGGCGAGCGCCTCGCCGCCTCCACCTTCCGCAATCCCGTGACCCGGAGGTCCTGATGGCCCGCCCCAAGGACGGCACATTCCGCCAGCTTTGCGGCGAGATCGACCCGCGCAAGGTGGCCGAGATCGTCGACGGCTACGGCCTCGGCATCGCCCGCGAGCGCTGGCACTGGGCCTACGCCTTCATCCACGCGATTGCCCAGGAAGGTCGCCGCATGAAGGTGGCCGGCGAGACCTGGAGGCGCGTCCCCCGGCCCGCCGGGCCCGAGGTCGAGGAGGTCGAGGCCCCGCCAGCCCGTCCCCCGCGTCCCATGCCGGCCCCACGGCTTGTCGAGCGCCAGTCGGCTCCGGCGCCCCGGGCCACCCCCATCGTCCCGGCCGAGGTCGACCAGGTCGCCGACCTGTTGCGTAGGCTGGCCAGCCACGAACACCTCATCGAGGAGATGGCCGCCAGGCTCGCAAGGTTGGAGGCCCGGCAGACGGCGACGTCGCCCTGGGTCGTCCCGATCCGCCCGGCCCCCGCACCGGCCTGGGATTTCCCGGTCGAGCCTGATGCCCTGCTGCGGATGCTGCGGCGCTGGTCGGTCCGGATGGTCGCCCTGACGTAACGCGTCCACCCAGCGTCGGGTCCGCGAGGCCGAGGCCATGGCACAGACACTCACCCGGAAGGCCGCCTGATGACCGCCGCACGCGCCACCGACGACCAGATCCTGTCCGCCGTCCGGGACGCCGGCTCCGTCCGGGCCGCCGCCAAGGCCCTCGGGATGGCCCGATCGAGCGTCTGGGAGCGCGTCAAACGGCTCTCAGGGACGGTGCAGAGTAATGATACCGAACGGGCTTTCAGTGCCTATCGCGGGGAACTCGGCACCAAGTCGGTGCTCCCGGGCTTCGAGCTGAAGCGGACGACGGCGGTCCTCGACAGGCACGGCGACGTCGCCCGCGGGTACGTGACCCAGTCCAAGGCCCCGGGCCGCCTGGCTGAAATTCCAGCCGGCCGTGTGCTGAAGGGCGTGTCCATCCTGAAGGATTCCTCGGGCCGGGTGACCCAGGAATGGGTGAAGACCCGCGAGGGCCGGGACCCTCAGGACGTCATCGAGGCGATCAAGGCGGCCTTCGAGGGCTACGAGGGCCGGCACGAGCCGATCCCGGCGCCGGCGGCCGCGGGAGCCGACCTGCTGACGCTGCTGCCTCTGGCCGACTGGCACATCGGGGCGCACAGCTTGGGCCGCGAGACCGGGACGGACTGGGACCTGAAGATCGCCGAAGAGGTCATCGGCCGCGCCGTCGAGAACGTCGTCGAGCGGTCCCCGGCCTCGGGCCTCGGCGTCGTCCTCGGGGGCGGCGACCTGATGCACGCCGACAACCAGGACAACCGCACCGCCCGGTCCGGAAACCAGCTCGACGTCGACGGCCGGTACCCGAAGGTGTTCGACGTCGCCTCCCGGCTCACCGTCCGGACCGTCGATGCCATGCTGCGCAGGCACGACCGCGTCGTCGTCCGGATCCTCAAGGGGAACCACGACGAGCACTGCGCCGTCGCGATCGCCCACTTCCTCTACGCCTTGTACCGCAACGAGCCCCGGGTCGCCGTCGACCTCGACCCGTCGCTGTTCTGGTACGCCCGGTTCGGCCGGGTGATGCTGGCCGCCACTAACGGCTACGAGACGAAGCTCCAGGACCTGCCTGGCGTCATGGCGGCCCGGCGCGCCGAGGACTGGGGCCTGACACGGTTCCGCTACGCTCACGGCTTCCACATCCACCACAAGCGGCTGCTGGGCTTCGAGGCCGGCGCGGTCGTGGCCGAGTCCCACCAGGTGCCGGTGGCGCAGGACGCCTGGCATTATGGCGCCGGCCTCCTGTCCGGGCGCTCGATCCAGACCATCACCTATCACCGCGCCTACGGGGAGGTGTCGCGAGCCCGCGAGGCCATCCTCGACGCGCAGCCCGAGGGGAACGCCTGATGATCCGCACCGACAACGTCGCCCTGCGCGCCTGCCTGCAGCACGCCATCGGCAGCCGCATCTACATGGCGAGCCCCTTCACGGTGTACCCGACGAAGGAGATGGCCTGGAAGGACGCCTGCAGGGCCGCGGCCGCGCTGCAGGCCTGCACGCCGCTCGCGGTCTACTCGCCGATCGCCGATTCCTACGGGGTCGAGGCGATCGGCGGCGCGAAGCTCACGCACGCCGACTGGATGATCCGCGACAAGGCCATGCTGCTGGCCTGCCAGCTCGTCGTCGTCGTCATGCTGCCGGGGTGGGAGCGGTCCAAGGGCATCGCGCAGGAGATCGTATGGGCCCACGAGGCCCGGCTACCGGTCTACTACGTCCAGCCCGTCGGCCAGCACGACAGCGGCGCCTACGCCATCGGCTCGATGGAAGCCGGGCCGGACGAGGGCTACCCGGCGCTTCCGCTGTTCCACCCGGACCTGATGCGCGAGGTCTGGACGGCGGTGCTGCCCGAGAAGCCCTACGCCGGCGAGACCACCCTGGAGGTCCTGAAGGGCCTCACCGAGATCCACCTCCCGGCCGGGACGAGGGTGCAGCCGGTCGAGCCGTTGCACCTCACCCCGGGCACCATGGTCACCGCCCCGGCCGGCTGGCTGGCCGGCGAGGACATGATCGGGGCGTTCTATGCCAAGTAACGCGAACACCGTGCACCTGGTCGCCGCGGCCCTGTGCGGACTCGGCGACAGCTGCTGCGTCAACACCTTGAAGCCCTGCCCCTACGAGGACGACGCTCGCGCCGCGATCGAGGCCCTGCAGGACGCGGCCCCGGCGCCGCGCGAGAACCCGAAGCGCACCGTCGGCATCCGCAAGCTCCCCCTGGAGCTGATCCCGCGCATCGCACTGGTGCAGGAGGCGGCCGTCCTCGGGCTCGGCGCCGACTGCCCGGCCAAGGCCTACGGACGGCACAACTGGCGCACCGACCCGATCGACGCCGAGACATACGTCGGCGCCATCGAGCGGCACCTGACGCTGTGGACCGCCGGCGAGGACGCGGACGACCAGTCCGGCGTCAGCCACCTCGCCCACATCCGGGCGACCTGCGCGATCCTCCTGGATGCGATCGACGCCGGGACGTTCCTAGACGGCCGGATCCGCAGCCCCGAGACCATCCGGATCCTCAAGGCCTACGACGCGAGCTCGATGCCGGTCGTGAAGGCCGCCTGAAAGAGTGGTAACGCGGATCCGGGATTATGCCCGTTGCTATACCTGACCGCTAAGATGCTTTCAGGCCGCAAGAATTCGGAAAGTATAGCATAGGCTAACCGGAAGGCGCACACGGGCGCACGTGCGCCCGACGTCGGCCTACGGGCAGGGCGGCCGGCCGTCGCGGCGCCGGAACGTCACCCCATCGTGCACCATCGCGCCCGAGGGCAGGACCTCCAGATCGGTCGTGTAGGGCACCCGGTCGCCGCCGTTCGTGACGCACGACGGCGACAGCACCTGGCCGCCTTCCAGGCGCACCCTCCCGCAGTCCAGGGAGTCGATCACCATTCCGCCGTCCTCCTTGATCCGGATCGGCATGACGTTCTCGCCGATCGGGCAATAGAACCCGGGGGCGGGCAGGAGCCAGGTCACATCCTCCGCGAGGGACGGCGTGGCGATGGCGGCGACGGCCGCGGCGAGGAACAGGGTACGCATCACAGCGGGGGTCCTTCGAGTTCGGGGAGGTCGTCGTGGGTGTCCTCGGACGGGGGCGGCGGGGCGGCCTGAGCGGGCCGGAACGCGCCGCGGCGGCCGCTCAGGATCCGGGTGCGCTTGTGCTGCCGGTCCTCTCGGCCGAGGACGTAGAGCCGCCCCGAGCTCTCGGTGATGGCGAACCCGTTGCCCTCGTGGCGGATGGCGCTGGTCGTCAGGAAGGCATCGCCATGGACCGGGTGGCCGTAGACCGTACCCTTTAGGCAAGGCTGGCCCGTCCATGGGTGCCGGGCGGTTTCCCACCGGTCGAGATAGGGGGCCGCGGCGACGGCGGCCACGCCCGGATTCCAGTCGGTCCGGAGGTTCTCCAGGACCTCGCGGAGGCGGGCGCGCCGGAGCGCCATCTCCACCAGTTCGTCGGGGCGGAGGTCGCGTGGTCTCACAGCGTCACTCCGGTCGTGGGGATGGCGGATCGGGGTGTGCCGAGGCGGAGCAGTCCCGTGCCCGTCACCCAGGCCCAGCCGGCTTCGACGTCGAAACCTTGGACGGCGCCGGTCTCCCGGACGCGCCCCTGCTCGTCGGTCCCGACGAGGACGAGGCCGTCACCGCGGCGGCCGGCGCGCTGGAATGCCCAGTCATCCAGCAGCCCGGCGCGCGACACGTGCGCGAGGTCGGAGCTCAGGATCTTGCGGTCGTCAGGTCTGGCCATGTCGGTCCCTCCCGCCCCCAGCCTCTCACCCGGCCCTGCAAGGCACCATGCGCTGCCGTCAGCCTCGAACCAGCAAGCATCCGCTAGGGCGACGGGACGGCCATCCGGATCCCGGAACCCGGGGCGGTCGACCCGGTACCGGATCCGGACCGCATCCGCCGGCCGGGGCAGTCCCGGGACGGGGACGCCCCGGGCCCATGCGTGGACGTCGCGGATCCCGAGGCGCAGGCACCGGAGCCTGGAGGCCTCCGAGGTCCGGAGCGTCACGCCGGCGAGCGCGATCGCCGGGACGTGCCCGACGACGCGGCCCGCGATCCGGATGGACCACGCCCGCCGGGTGAGGTTGCGGTAGACGTCAGCCACGGTGCGTCTCGGCGTGGGCGTCGCACGCCGTCCTGACCCACCCGCTCGCCTGCGTCCGCCCCGGGGCGCCGCAGGTTTCGCACACCGCTCCGGACACCCACTCCGCACCGGCGAGGATCCTGGCGGTGCGGCCGTCGACGCCGCTCGCGTAGAACCGCAGCGTCCCGTACTTCTCCTTGACCTGTTCGTCCTGCCACTCCGCCGGGACCCCGCCTTCCTTGATCCACTCGGCGACAGTGGCCAGAAGCCAGTGCCAGCCGTCGCCGGTCTCCGTGGGGCCGCTGTAGATCTCGGGGTGCGTCTCCATCAGGACGAGGCCGCTCTCGACCGGGACGGGGCGCGGCGCGGCGCCGTAGCGCCAGCGCATCGCGACCATCCGGCTGACGAGCTCCGAGATCGAATCGCGGTCCGGCACGCGCTGTGGGTCGACGCGGGCCCGGCGCAGGCGGGGCACGACGAACCGCACGCGGGGGCCCGCCGGGGTCTGATCGACGCCCTCGACGGCGATCCCGATGGCGCCGTCATCGCCCAGCGCGCCGCGGAGGAACTGCATGGCCTCGTGGGGGATCACGCGCGGCATCGGTCGCTCCATGGGCGGGGGGCTGGCAGGCGGGGGACGGCGCGGAGGAATCCCGCAGCCGAGCGGCCTTCGTTCAGGGCCCGGGTGGGATCCCGGTCCCCGTCGGCGACGAGGCGGGCGAGTGCCCCCAGGTACCCGTGGACGCCGCGGCCGAGGTGGGCGTCGACGCGCTCCATCTCGACGTCGGCCTCCACGTCGGCGCGCAGGGCGCGCAGCTCGGAGAGGACGACGCTCATTGGCGGGGCCCCCCCTCGCGGGCGTCGAGGACGACCTCGATCAGGCGGCGGAGGGCGCGTAGGCTGCCACCCTGAGACCAGTTCTCCTCCAGGGCAGCCCATTCCACGCCGTCGAACGGGGGTGCCCAGACATCGTCCAGGCCGCGGTCGGCCTTCACGTCCTCCAGGATCGACGTCGCCAGCGTGCGCAGGTGCTCCGGACCCGGCTCGTCGACGCGCAGGACAAGACACCTGTCGAGCAGTGCCCGCGGGACGGTGGCGAGGCCGTTGGCCGTGAGGATCCACTGCACGCGGGAGATATTGACGTCGGCGGTCAGATAGATGTCGCGGTACCGCTCCGACGTCTCTGACCCCAGCATATTCACGAGGGCGTCCGCCGCGTTGCCGTTGTGCCGCGACGTGCTCATCTTGTCGGCCTCGTCGACGATCAGGACCGGGTTGGCGATCTTCGTCCTGATCAGATCCCGGACTGGCGCCGAGAAATTTGCGGTGGCCCAGCCCCTCGCTGTTCCGAGAATTGTCATGGCATCCATCGCGGCGGCCATCGAATAGACCGCTGGCTGCAGGTGCAGAACCTCGCCGAGGCGCCGGGCGAACCGGGTCTTGCCCCCGCCCGGAGGTCCCCACAGGAGGACGTGCGGCAGCCGGATCGAGTCCTGCATCGCGAGTGGGCGCAGGAGCCGGTCGATGATGCGCGCGCAGTGCGGGAACTCGGCCAGCAGCTCGGCCCGCACCGCCGCCAGGTCGTCCGGCGGCATCACGAGCGGCAGGCGCTTGCCGACGATCGCCTCGGCTTCCTTGACCGGGTCGTCCCCCTTGGACCCCTTCCTGACGTGGGAGACGTCGCCGACGACCCGTAGGCCCGGTCCCGTCGGCAGCCACCCGTCGAGGTCGAGCCCGCCGTCGACCGGATCGGGGCGGGGCTCCACCTTCTCGGCGGGCCGGCGCACGATTCCGGCGCGGTCCTCGGCGACGGCGGCCGCCTCGATCGCGGCGAACTCCTCGTTCAGCGCGTCGACCGAGCCGATCTCGCCGGCGGCGATCGCCTCGTGCACGACGCCCAGCACGTGGGCGAGGCCCCAGACCGACTTGTCGAGGATGTCGATCTGGATGTGCCTGCTTTCGGGGAGATAGCTCTCGCCATCGTCGATGCAGGGCGAGTCGGCCGTCGCCAGGTAGTCGACCGTGCTCCGTATCAGGCCGTATGTGATGGCGTCGACGAAGCTGTGGTGCGGCCGCTGCATCCAGTAGCGCGTGCACAGGACCGCGCAGCGCGCGCAGGCATGCTCGCAGCCCAGCGCCGCGCCGTAGACGGCCGCCCGCTCGTGAATGTCGCGGATGACGACCAGCGTCTCGGACAGCACCGGCGCGTCGCCGGATTCCGCCTGCTCGACGATGGCGAGGCACTCGGCCTCCAGGGCGCGCAGGGTGCTGATCCGCGGCTTGGCGAGCGCGGCCCTGATGGCCCGCGCCAGGCCCTTCGGCAGCCGGTGCTTGCTCTCCGGCGCGATGAGCGGCCGAAGGACAGCCTCCATGTCCACCAGCGCCGAGCCGTCGACGAACTCGGCGCCGGACAGCAGTTCCACGGTCGTGGGGAGCGGGTTGCCGGGCGTGTGCCAGCGGGGCTGCGTGTAGGCGGACAGGTGCTTCCGCACGGCCTTCACGGCCGAGGCATTCATCTTGGACACGGGGGATACTCACTGGATCGAGGACGCGCAGGGCGCCGAGCGCTGGGCTCAGGCGGCGAGGAAGGCGGCGCGTTTCGATTTCAGGAGCGTGCTCATGGCGAGGACCATGACAGACGAGGAATCCCGGGGCAACGGGCGATCGATGACCTGGTAAAGAAATCCCTGGGCTCTGGGGGCGGCGTTACAAGATGATGACAGATCAGCGGATCGGTCATCACTTTGTAACAGAGAAGGCCCCGGGTTTCCCCGAGGCCTTCCCTTGTCGATCCCGCCCGAACCGGGCGGGGGATTTGCCCGCGGTAGCCGCTGCACTTGCGGTCCAGGGAGTGTCATCCCCGCTCAACCTGGCGGGGGAGGCCGTTTCCCGCGCACTCCGGGATAAGCCGCGTGTCATCCCCGCCGAGGCAGGGAAGGTCGAGACGGGCGGCCATTCGGCTGCCTGAATGTTTCATCCCTGCATGTCTTCTGCAGGGGGCAGGGTCACCTCGTGCACGAGGGGGCCAGCCAGTGTCATCCCCGCGACCAGGGCGGGGGCAGCGCCGTGTTGGCCGCTGCATGACCCGAAGATGCTGCCGCCCGACAGTATTGGGGAGTCCCCGGCCGTCTGTACGTCTCGGATGTCGGTTCGGTGTTGCTTGCGCGCCTCTGTACGAATCCGGAACCGGTGCGACCCTGTGGATGGCCCGCGGCGGCGAGCCGGGATCACTCAGGTCCCGGACGAACAGAGGGGCACGCCTCTTCCTCTCAGTTGCCTGGGAGAGGCCTCAGCACCGGGGGATGCCGGTGAGGGTTCCGACGGCCTCCTCAGTGTCGTCCGGCAGCGACCGCCGCAGTGAAGGCCATGACCGGGGCGCTCGGGTCATGGCCGCTTATTCGAGGCAAGCCTCCATGGAAATCGAACAGGTCGCCGAGATGGCGCGCGCGGTCGCCGGGCTGCCCCAGGCGGAGCGGGACTACTTCGACGGCATGCTGGCCGACGTACGGGCCAAGGACGCCGATGCGTCACGGGTCGCCAAGCTGCGGGCGTTGGGCGACTTCCAGGCTCTGGACTTCATCCTGAAGGATGCCCGTCGCGGTCCGACGATATTCGACCTCGACGTGCTCGCGGTTGCCAGGGGGCTGGTGGATGCCGGCTTCGCGCGTCTGACCGGACCACTGCCGAACCATGCCCGCGAGAACCGCTGGGAGGTCGGGATCCGGAACATCGTCCACCACCTGCACGGTCCCCGGCACGAATTCGAGATCTACGACATCGTCGATGAGGTTCGCGAACTCGCGGAAGGTCGAGGCCGGGACGCCAAGGTGGACCTGCCCGAGGCGATCACCCGGATCCGGGAGGTCGTGACCGAGATCGAGGGCATGGCCCGTCGCGGCCGCCCGATCGAGAACGGGCCCTCGCTCAAGCACTGGCTCCTCCGGGGCCTAGATGCCCTCACCGGTGAGAACCACAGCGGGTTCGCGACCTCGCTGCCCCAGCCGAAGAAGAAGCTGGTGGAGGAGATCGCCAAGGACGTGCCTCGTCCGACTTGGGCGATCCACACCCCATGACCCTCACGGATTCCCAGCGGGACGCCCTGTCCGCCCTGCGCGCGGCCGGCGGCGAGGGGGCGATCGACAGGCATGGTGGCGTCGTCGCGGCCGGCGAGCGCCTGCCGTTCCTGGCGGACACGTGGCTGCGGCTGGTGACCCTCGGCCTGGTGGCCGGGGCCGGCCCGCTGCGGATCCGGCTCACCGCGGCCGGAGAGGTCGCCGTCACCCCGCGGGGCCGCAAGGTCGATCCGCGGCTGCTCAGGACAGACAACACGCCGACGCCGGCGCATCCGGGAGCCGAGTGATGACCATCGAGCCCACCGAGTTCGACATGATCGCCCTGGCGCGCCGGGGCCTGCAGGCGCACCTCGACGAGGCGATCGCCGAGGACGAGTTCGCGTCCCGCTTCGCCATGGTCGACAAGCGCGGCGAGCTGACCGGCGAGTCGATGCTGGCCTACCGCACGGCCGCCGAGGCGATCCGCGTGGCCCGGGACCGCCTCGCCCGCTTCAACCTGCTCTACCCGGAGCGGGCCGCGGCATGAGCCGCCCCGCCACCCCTGCGCCGGCCCGGGCCCGCGAGGCCGTCGCCCCGTACCTGACAGGCGAGCCCGCCGACCCGGCGTTCGCCCGCATGCTCGGGGCCTACGCCCGGTGCAACGGGGGATGCCTCGATCGGGCCGAGGGGAACGCCGAGTGCTGGGATGTCTGCAGGCGCGCGAAGGCCGCCGCGAGGAGGAAGGGATGACCCGGCACGCGAAGCACGTCTGGAGAATGCGCGAGGTCAAGGCCGTCCAGCAGAAGGACAGGTTCGGATGTGCGGTGGCGTGCCTGGCGACAGTCCTGGGGCGCACCTACGATGATGTCAGGGCCGAGATCGGGGATCCGGGCCGAGGCCTCACTGATGGCGCCTGGAGCGAGTTCCTGGCGGCTCAGGGGTACGCGGTCCAGCACCTGTTCCGCGTCCACCAACTCACACAGGCGAAGCGCGACGTCTGGCCCGCGGCCCCGTGGCCCCCCGTGCACCTCTGCCTCGTGGATGCTGGCGGCCCGGGCGGCCATCTTGTCGTCATGCTGAACGACGGCACGGTCTTGGATCCCGCCCGATCCGGAGATCCCGTGACGCTGGCGGCCTACGCCTCGGTCATGGCCATGACGGGTCTGTTCTACGTTTGCCGCTCTCCAGCCCCGGCAACGTCAGGGCCCGTAGAACCACAGGTCGAGGCCGGTCGAGCGGCGGTCGATGCGCTCCGCGGCGTCGTTCGCCCGCTGCATCTCATCCAGGGTCGGCCGGCCGTGGTTGAAGGTGCCGAGGTACATGTCGGCGCCGAGGGCGACGAGGACGCGCTGCAGCCGGCCGAACGGGAGGTCCTCGATCTCGCCGCGCTCCAGGGCGGCGAGCTGTCCCCGCGGGATCCGGGCCTGATCGGCGAGGCGGGCGAGCGGCATCCGCAGGGCGAGCCTGCGGGCGCGGATGGCGGGGCCGAGTTCAGCGAGGTCGATGCGCATGTCGGATAGCTACCACCGTCCCTCGCAAGGGACGCTGTCGCCCGCCCTACTCGCCCGGCTCTCCAAGCGGTTCGCCGGCAACCCCGGGCACGCCGCCTGGCTCGCCCGTCAGGCGGATCGCCAAATCCTGGCTGAGAGCCTCCATGACGGCGCGGGGGATCTCCGGCCCGTCCAGGGTGTCCAGCAGGACGGGGCAGCCGCTCGGGCCGACGGTCAGCTGAACGTTCAGCCGGCCAGGCTCGCGGCGGCTCGGGTTGATGTCGAGGACGTAGCGCATGCCCACGATTCTCGGGCCGTCCCGGCGCCGGCGCAAGGCCTCCCGCGGGGAGGGCACACCGAACTGTCGTTGGACCGCTTCACGCACGAGGACGCCCGGATCCGCCGCGGCGGCGGGCTGCCGGCGTGCGGGTCGTTTTTCAGCTGAGGGAGGGGACGATGAACGTGACCGCATCTTTCGGGTGGCCCCTGCCGAGGCGCGAGCCGCAGCCCGAGCCCGTGCCGAACCGCCCGGACGAGTTCTGGTGGGTCGAGACGTGCGAGGGCGTGCCGCTGGAGCCAGCCTCCATCTCGTTCCAGGGTGACGAGCCGTACGGGATCACGGAGATCGGCTCGGACTATGAGCAGCCGCTGTCCCGGCGGGAGGTTCGCCTCGTCGAGCGGGTCGTCCCGGCCGGGCGCCTCGCCAAGGTGATCCCCATCCTGGAGGACGTCCTCAGCCAGCAGACCGCCCCATTGCCTGACCAGCAGCTTTTCGAGGCGATCGCGTTGCTACAGGCGGAGGCCTGACATGCCGATGTCCGACATCTTCAAGGTCATCCCCCTGAGCGAGGCGATTGAGGCTGCGCCCTACCTGCCTCCCGCCGATCGGTACCTGACCTTCGAGGAGATGGCCGAAGCCCACGCCGCCCTTATGCGGACCGGCGGTCTCATCCGTATCGAGGGGCGGCCACTGGTTGACAAGGTGCCGAACGGGCAAGGAACACTGGTAACGCCGATCCCGTAATATGACCGTTGCTATACCTGACCCATAAACGACTGCAACGGCGCTCGAATTCGGAAAGTATAGCCTAGGGTATACGGAAGGCGCACACGGGAGCACATGGGCGCACGTGCGCCCGACGTCGGCCCGCCGGTCCGCGCCGGGGCGTTCCGTAGATGATGCGGCACGGCCGATACGGTCCCGTCCGCGATACGTTGGAGGTCGCGAAATGCCGCGGCCAGGGATCGACTCCGCGGCGGATTTGTTCTCCATTTGTTCTGATGGACGAATCAATGGAGCGCGCCGTGGACGAGATGGAGCAGGCCTATCTGGAGGCGGCCGACGGCGACGCGCGCGACGCTCTGCGGCGGGCGCTGGGCGACGCCCTGCAGGAACTGGCGACCGTGTCCGGGCAGGTCAGCCGCGGCTACGTGCGGGCATCGAGGCCGGCCGACCTGGCGAGAAAGTTGGGGCGGGAGCGCCGGGACCGGGACGCGGCGCGGGCCGCGGGGCGGTGAGTGCGGAAGGATCGGGCGGCCGATCCTTGTGGATGGCGGCCCCCGGCGCGGTACGCACGGGCCGGCGATTTGCGGTACGTGTGCGGTACGAGGATCGGCGTAGATGTTTGCGACCCGTTGAAATCGCTTCGCTTTTCGGGGCCACGCATGGGTGGCGGAGACGGAGGGATTCGAACCCTCGATACCCCTTTCGGGGTATGCTCATTTAGCAAACGAGTGCCTTCAGCCGCTCGGCCACGTCTCCGGCGCTCTGGCTCTAGAAGGTCGGACCGGGCGGGTCAACCCGATCCGGGCCGGTCGTTGTGCGGCGGCGGCGTTCGTAGTGCTTGGCGATGCGCAGATGCCGCGACATGGCGTAGTTCATGGCCGTCAGGAAGCCGTAGGTGCCGCGCAAGACGTGGCGTCGGCCGAGATAGGCCTTGAGGAAATTGCCCGGCAGCTCGACGAAGACGCGCCAAGTGGGGATCACCACGCCGCGGGCTTCGAGGTCGTCCGCCTGCTGGTCGGAATAGCGGTTCAGCTTGTCCAGCTGGTCGCCCAGCGAGCGCACCGAGAAATGGTGGATGACGCCCCGGAGGCGGCCGGGCTTGACCCCGGGCTCCAGGGCGACGCGGTCGTGGACCGGGGAGGGGGCGTAGCGCCCCCGGTCCTTGCGGTAGAGCCGCACCGGCGTGAGCCTGTAGGCCCAGGGATGAGGCCGGCCCTCGCCGGGGAAGACTTCCGCGATGCCGATTCGCCAGGCCGGCCGGCGCGGCTCGCCGGCGGTGAACAGGGCGCGGATTTCGGCGGCGAGGTCGGCGGGGACGACCTCGTCGGCGTCGAGGTTCAGGAGCCAGACGTGCCGGCACTGCTCCTCGGCGAAGCGCTTCTGAGGGCCGTAGCCCGGCCAGGGATTGTGAATCATCCGGGCGCCGAGCGAAGCCGCGAGCGCCTGGGTTCCGTCCGTGGAGCCCGAATCGACCACCACGAGGTCGTCGGTCAGGTCGCGCACCGCCCGGATCGTCGCGCCGATCCGATCCGCCTCGTTGCGGGCGATGATGAAGATCGACAGCGGTAGCGGCGCGGCGCCCGCCCGCGGGGCCGTCGAGCCCACGGGA